>OIZW01000331.1_pt1 | contig 43564 bp, 39 predicted proteins | sample 1588581 | NCBI WGS metagenome assembly OIZW01 (sample SAMN03283266) | human gut metagenome | biome: human-associated habitat; material: feces | host: Homo sapiens | place: USA | collected 2013 | reverse complement strand
TAAGAAGGTCGGCTATGATAGATATCAATGTCGGATTCATATTCGATTCCGGTTCATCCCAAAACAAGATGCTCCCCGGTTTCAGTTCACCGTTGATGCTAAGATACAGTAAGGTAGCCATCTTCCGAAGTCCTTCTGCCACCAGATGTGCTTCATATTCCTTTCCGTCATCAATGATATAAAATCGATTACCTTTTCTCAAAACGCTTATATTCCACTTTTTCAGAACAGGAGCAAGCATATTCTGAACTTTCTTCAACGCTTCATTTTTCAATGGCGCTGCATCCATGGCTTTTGCCAAATCAAGGTATGTTTCATCAAAGGAAATCTCTCTTTTTTCATACAAGCTAATAAATCCTTCAAACAGTGAAAACATTTCTCGCGGAGGGATATAGATAAAATGTGGCTGGTCAATATAGGTGTTGTTGTCTGATTTTGCCAACAAAGCCTTCTCTCCAAAAGTGTATGCCAGTTCACCGGCATCCAATGCTATTTTCACAGATGCTTGTCCGGAACCGTATTTATACACGAGATGTCCCAAGATATCCGGTTTGAAATATCCAATCAGTTTTTCTGTAAACAGATCTGCAAATTTATCTTTTGTTTTAGAGGTTGATTGCTCAAAAAGTGCATTGGCTTTCATTGAAGCTGCCATGCATTTCATTATATGTGTTTTACCCGTACCGTTTCGGCCTATGAACAGGTTAATGCCTTTACAGAAGGATAAACAGCATTCTTCAAAGCATGTAAAATTATTTAAATATATATGTTTAATCATGATTATTTGTTTATTACACTTTTGAAAAAAGAACTTGCAAAGATAAAAAAAACTCAAACTGCCCCAAGCCTTTTTACACTTTATATCTGTTTCTGTCACAAACGTGAGTTAATACCCAAGAAAGATCTTTTTTCCGAACAGTTTTGGTTGGCAAGACGTATTCTCTGAGGTATACCCTTGAGTATTATTTCCACTTTCATGTCAGCAGGGAACAGCATATCAATTAACTGATTTACGATTATCCTGCTTGTTCCACCTTCTAGAAATTCCGCTATTCGTTTCTGTGGAATATCTTCAACATACAGTTTTGTATCATATAGACCGTCCCTATAGCTGTTGCCCAAAACGAGATTTTCTCCAATACGCATTGCCCCGAGCTTGTAGATATGTCTACTGTTATGGATGTTGGTTATCGCCTCTATCCGTATAGGCAATCCAAGAATCAATGTCATAGCCTTGCTGATATTTTTTTCATGCCCTCTTATACGATGAAGTATCGGTAGCATTTTCATGAATATCGTTGTCTGTTGAAGCGACAACAGCCGCACCAGTGGCCAATAATTCACAAACAAGCTTGCAAAATCAGAATAGACATTTTTGTTGTCTACACGTCTTTCCAGCAGCTGCATTTCCACTTTTGCCTGGTCTATCTCATTTTCGTACAGGGAAAAGAACTTTCGTATCTTCTTCTCCTGAATCCGGTTTTCTCGCACACGCTGTACCATGGCTTCTATATCTTCTACAGGGAGCTGCCGTCCATCAAAAAACACTCCTTCTGGCAATATGTCGAACAGACCTTTGCGGTTGACAAATATTTTCAGATAGTCCGATGTATCCTTCTCCGGCTTATAATGTAATTCTGCACTGTCGATGTCTTTCCCTACACCGGCTCGCTGTTCGCCTTTACGTACAATTTGTATATCTCCGTAACTTACTCCTTGCTCAATGAGTGCTGCTAAAATAACTTCCGCAAGAAAGTCTGTATCCAGTGTATTGGCATTTTGCAGATGATTCTGGACTATTTGCATGTTAATATCATTCATGATCAGCCTGCTTTTTCTATAAAAATACGATAATTGAATCTGTCAAGCGAACGACTGCTCAAGCGGTTCTCCAAATCTTCTACCATAAAATCCAAGTCTCTCTCTTCATCTTTCCTAAGTGTCAGGTAAATGTCAATGGAGCGTACCAGACCTTCATGGGGCCGTGAGCTTACCATAGTTCCGTGTTCTATGCGAATATTCTGTAAATGTTTTCCAAGTTCTTTCCGACAGAAGTTCAAGATGTCAGTTTTCGTCACAATCCTGTCGCGAGTGGTCAGCGCATACTTGTACATGTCGAAACGATTGGCCGATATGGGTATGCTTTTCCCACCCCGTGTCGTGGTAAGCATAAATATGCTATCTCTCTTCAGACTGGAATCTTCCAACTGCATCAGCGAAGTGCCTACAGGTAAATCATTGGCTGCCTCACAGCTGCTCGTATAATAGTCCACATACAGCATTTCAGCTTTTTCCGACAAATCGACCAGTAAGTAGGAAAGTGAACCGGTAGCGGACTGTATGTCTTTTATCATTCGTTCCATATGGTTTAGCAGACTGTCCATCTCCTGTATTTCGCTTGAAAACGTATCCCTTTCAAGCGAAGCTATGAATGCTCCTCTGTCTTGCAGCAGATCAAGTACTCTATACAAGTATTCTTTTACTTCACGCGAATTCATCCGTTCACATCCTCCTCGACGGATTACATAAGTATTGCTTCGTTCCCCTTTTCCTCCATAAGGTATTTCAGTGTATTTCCTATCCATGATGTCTGATACCGAGGCTACCGAATAAAAGTGTTCTTCTTCTCCAGTGGGTAGGGGAATCACGGCTGTCAGGTCATTAACCTTCGAGATGAAGTGCTTTAAACGCTTATTTTGAACAATTATGGCGTTCATGCATACTTTCAGCTCATCCAGACAGTCCGGGGTGAAGTTGGAAGGAAACTTTACCCTGAACCAAAACAATGGTTCGCTGTCTTCGAACAGACTTGCGGGGTAATATTCCATTATTTCTTCCGGCAATACGGATTTTAATTTTACATCCATTTGCAACGGACTTGCAATCCTTACAAACTGATTGCTGTATGAAGTCAGAATATCATGTTCTATTTCCTGTTCTATATTGCACATCGAGAACAAGGTTTCAGGATTGCCCGATTCCTCTTCTTCTGGCAGCCCATGCTGAATGCTCAATGGCATTCCGCAAAAGCTCCATTTGGAGTAAGCAAGCAGTGAATATAGACTTTGCCTGTTTTCTCGGAAAGGCATTTCAAAATAGAACGGAAGATTTTCCAGCTTCTGTATTCTTTCGTCCATTTTTACGCCAATCCAGATTGTATGGTTATATAGTCCAGCCATGTTCAAAGGGGCACGGTAAACCAACTCTTTAGTCATGGTTGCATCCAGTTTGTATATATCTCCACTACATATCAGTTTGCGTACGTCACCATTATATAATACAGTATTCTTCACCGGATAAAGGCTGAGTTTCCCCTTCTGTCTGTCTTTACCGAACGGTAGGTTGGCAAAGAAGCCTGTATCCCGTGTGATTTCCGCCTTTGCTGTATCATTGGGAAGGGCATGGCATACTCCGTGTGCCGGATGCACATGTACCAGCGTGTCTGGTGTCAGCATATTGGCTATCTTGTCCAGCATACGGTTGTGGCTGTCTTCTATTTCGTGCGATAAGCCGAACAGTTCACTGGAGAGTGCTTCGAGTAGCAGTTTCACTAATGGATCCAGATTCTCTACTTTTTTGATTCCCCAGTAGTTCATCGCATGGCGATACATACGGGTTTTTATGGCTTCTTTGCTGTAATTTTGGGTATTCATCTTTATTCCATTTTTAATAGAGAAACTTTTTCATACATTTTTTTAATATTAAATTCTGTAAAATTATTGAAATTAACAGGAGTATTATTTTTATCTAAACTTTTTATTTTCTGAGCATATCTTTTTGTTGTTTCAGTGAGTCCTCTCTTTCTTTAATGTACTCTTCGCATAAAGGTAGTAAAATATTTGCTTGTATACACCCTAATTCGCTACTTTTTATCCAGTCCTCGCAGGCTCCACGTTTGTCTCCTATTCTTTTACGTGCCAGCCCACGCCCATAATACAATCTGTAGTCTTTTGGAAAATGCTTTATTCCTTCACCATAGGCTTCAGCCGATTCTTTGAAACGCTCCAAATCGTATAGGACACGCCCAAGATTATTATATAAATCAGCATTGGGCTTACATTTTTTGATAGCTAAACGATAGTCTGTAATTTCACCATTATAATCTTTCATTGTAGATTTAAGTACACCTCTGTTAATATAAGGATTGACATAGGTGGAATCTAATTCAATTGCTTTGGAAAAATCGTAAATGGCTCCTATTTTATTTCCTAAGTTTACTTTGGCATTAGCACGTGAAAAATATGTTTCAGCAAATTTAGGGTTTATTTCTATGGCTTTATCATAATCTGAAATTGCACCTTTATAATCTTTAATAATAGCTTTAACAACACCTCTGTTATGATATGCAGTATCATATTTGGGATTTAATGTAATGGCTCTTGTATAATTATCGATAGCTCCTTTATAATCTTGTATAGAAGACTTTCTTTTACCTTGTTCTTTATATTCATAGGCTGACAATCGAGTAGAATCTAACTCCATTTTGGAATAAGATTCTTGATTATTTTGTTGAGATTGAGAGTCACACGAATAAATTAGAAATAAAAATATAATAAATATGTAGTTCATATTATAATTGAGTATCATCTGTTATTGCTCTTATAAATGGTTTAATTCTGCCATCATTAATAGCCTCTTCAATCAACTTAGGATTAGCTAAGTCAAATCCATGTTCGCCGAAAGACGTATTTTCTAATAAATAGATAGCTTTTACCTTATCCAAATACCCGGTAGTATTATACATTTCCTGTTTAATATCCTGTATGGCTTTCATTTCTGGATATTTATATTGATATACATCTATTATATCCATTGGAGATTGTTTGTCTTTCTTTTGAGGTGTTTTATCTATTTCATATAAAAATCGAATAAAATCATATTCTTTTATGAATAATTCCTGAAGTTTTTTTTCATATATTCTCAATTTGGATGAAACTAAGTTTGATGATATTGTTGTATTTACTTTTTCTATTCTCAAATTATCAGGCTCACACACATATCCGGTAAATGTATTTTTTTTATTTTTATACTTATTGTATTCACTGTATTTTCGTAGCTTTGGCATAGAAGGTATGGAATATCCTCTCAGTCTTAAATCGGTAAAGCAAGCTCTTAAATAATCCAATTTATCAACCCATTCAGCAATAGGCTTTATACTTATTTGATATGCCTCTTTGCTTGTTTGGGGATTAAAATCAAACTCTATGTTTGTTGTTGATGGATTTGTAAAAGAACCACTGTTGTCTATTGTCATAGCATGGTAGCCGTGAATCTTGCGAATCACATTTAATGAGAATGGCTTTATGCCAATAAATGGATAATATGATAATTTATTGACTGTATCATAAGCTCTATCTAATACCCATGCAAAATTGTCTATATAATCCTTTCTATTCCATAAAGCTATGTGTGTAATTTTATCATTGTGCTTCCAATTTTTGGGATTTTCACAATTAACATAAAAATAAAGTCCTAAGGTTGTCTCTAAATATGATAATTGTGAGGATGGGATATTATATTTCCCAAGATATGGAATATAAATGGAAATGTCCTTGTTGAATTTTGTTAGATTTTTGTTTATATGGTTTGTTGTTATGTATTCTTCATTATATGCCGGTGTACCAATAGTAAGAACAAATACTTGCTCTACTGTTGGAATTCTATCAAAAATCTTATCAGCAGCTTGAATGGCAACATTTCCTCCGTGACTGTGTCCTATTAAGACGACTTCTTTATAAGATCCTATGTTGCTTTTAATATGTTCTATGAGTTTTTCGCTTGCAATACGTCTGTCTTCAACTGAATTGAGGAACCAGTTATTTCCGGGAGTAAACCACCCCTTATTTCCCCATTGAAAAGAGAAGTCACAATATTCTTTCCTGAACTCTTGACTTCCTAAATAACTAATTTTATCTGTTTCTTCTTTTCTTAGCCCTATCCCAAAAGCAATCCTATTAAGCTGCTGTATAGTAGTAGTATACTTATTCCATCTGTCTCTATCCGAAGTGGTACCATGGATATAATATGCTTTTCGGGATATTTCGGGCCATTGAGAAACGACTTTATTATTGTTTGAATCAATAAAATTTATCATATAACTATCATTTGTAATTGATTTTAAAATTTTTTACTTTAACGATACCGCCTGGTTTTACTTCTCCAGAGACTGTCATTTCTTCGCTTCCATCTGCAAAGGTTCTTCCTTCTTCAGACTTGATTTTAATGGAAACCTGTTCACCGGCTATATATCCTTTGGTCTTTAAGTGAAGAGTTACTGCTTTTCCAGGATATACTGCCCGTATTATTTCTTGAGTTCTTTCATCAATCCAATATGCATCCGTAATTTGTTTTTCTTTTTTTTCATCACCTTCATTAATGATGAATGTATTCTCAGATATTGGATTGACAGGTAAAATACTTGCCATTATTTGGGGCGACACTTTTTTTAGTTCTTCCGGTTGTGGATTTGCAGATTGACCATGAAAAGCAATTTTCACTTTACCGCCGAAGGTCATACAGGTTGCTTCTGATTCTTCAGTCAGAAATTTCATGCCAGCTTCCGTTACCTCTGCATTTTCATAACATTTGCTCCATTGTACATTGGCAATACAAGGAGGTGGTGGATTGGTACCCGTATTGCAGTTGCCGAAACACATGTTTGCCGGGGTACAATCCTTATCTGTTGCTGCAACTTTACCGCCATTCAGCTCTACAACCATATTGCTTGTTATCGTAAGAGGGATTGCGGTTCCCGGATTATTATTAATCATTGACTTGGTGCAATAAACTGTCGCTCCTTTGCATACCAGATGTTTCTCGCTCATATTCTATATTAAAAAAAACTTTTAATTTTACTCCATAATGTATTACTGCTTGCAGGCTGTTGTTCTTCCGTTTCTACCGGATTGAAATCTTGACCATAAAGCAAAGATTTCTCATACAGCCGAAATGCGGTGAACTTAGTATTGGAAATACATTTGTCATCAACTAATATGTCTAAATTTCCCTCGATAGATTCTATACTCATACTTGCTTTTTCCAAGGTGTAATTGAGTTTGAATTTTGAGGACAGTTTTCCTATATATCCTTCTATATGTTTGGGGGCTTGCTGATTAAGCAAGTCAGATGTATAGGGTCTATTAGTTATTCCTTCTCGAATAATATTAATAATATCCGATTCTTTTGTTTCTATACTTTCATTATTGGTATATTGTACGCAATCGAAGGATAATTGCGTTCGGAATGGAGCCACAGTTATTTCACAATCAAAACTATGGTTTTCCTCTTTGTGGGTAAGTATGGAAAATAAGTTTGACAGAAATAGGTCATCGGTAATGATACGGCTCCATTCTGCCTTGTTATTCAGAAAATATTCCACATTATCCATATACTGCATAGCTGTTTCGCCCTTGTAATATCGAGTCAGTTCTGCTTTGGTTGCTTTCCATTTATTCGCTATATTTTCTATTTTTATATAGACCGGGATTCTATTTCTATCTATTAATACCGTAATAGGATATATAGTGTTTGCACATTTTTTTGCTATATCATACAAATATTCGTCAGATTCATTTCGGTTGACAATAAATTGGTTTTTATTGATACGATATTTGTAATAATTCTCCATATATTGACCGCAAAAGATTACAGCTACCTCAAACTGCAAACGTTGCATTGTATTGTTTTCAGCTTGAAAATAATAATTCACTCCATATATACCATGTATGGATTCCGGAGGAAATTCTAAATCTCTATTTTGTTTTATGGAAGACATTTTGTTTCTTGTAGAATAAAATATAATACATTGTCAAATAGAGGCTTATGAATTAATATAGCTCCACTAATTCATCACTGCCTTTTGGCATATAAAGGAGGATGAACTTTGATGCTGTAACAGTACGCTTTTCAGGTGATAGTCTTTTCTCCTCCTCTGTGTCATAGAAACGAACCCGTAAGACATTATCGAGCTCAAGTCTTCTTCTTAGATAAACTAATTTCCCATTTCCACAAACGACCATCTCATAATTTTGTATTGGTTCTGCAATCCAATCTATAGGATTGCATAAAAAACGGAATAAATAGTTTGAATCGATATATGTTTTCTCCAAAGCTTCTTTTCCCAAATAATTCATTTCCGTCAAAACCCATGTACTGGCAAGGCGCATTTTACGATATTCATAACAATTTCCATCAATCATCATTTGACGCACCCTATTGTAATGGGCAAGAACCTTCTCTTCCAAATCGGGTATTGTCTGCAAATCCGTTGCTTCTGCAAGTATTCTTTTATGGTTAAAGGGGAGTGTAGCATTGAAACTTATGGAATCAGTGTAGAACGGGATTTTTTTCAACCCAATATCTGTCGGAGTGTCTAATTCCAACAATGTTTCAGGCATACCAACCAATTTTTCTTTATAATGCACAACCTTAATATTTACACCGGCATCTTTGGTGACTTCCGTTTCTCCCGTTCGAGGATAGACCTGTATACTTACGGTATGTTTACCGCTTCCTAATAGCAAATCATTGATAGGATATAGCATAGACTGACCTTCATTTTTGACAAAATGATGCCCCACCGGAATGTCATTTACCCTGACAAGCAGTCTGCATCCTGTCTTGTTTACCTGCAGATAGTAGGCAGGTTTCTCCGGGTATGTCTTCACCATTCCTAAATACTCCTGTATCAGTTCTTCCATTTTCTTTATTTCCTGTTTCATGTCTTTTTCTGTTTTTACTTGTGCATTTCCACAACCGGTAAATGCCATAAGTATTATTATTAATAATAAAGTTCTCATATTTATTGTTGTTTATAATTTTTTTGCATTAAAAGGATAAACCTTTCCCTTAAATAAAGATTTTTCGCCTATAAGTGGCATTGGATCTTTTCCTATTTTAAAATCATGAGATTCTTTTTCTATATCATCTCTTTCTTGCTCATATATTGCCTCTCCATTAATTGTTATTGTTATGCCGTCAAAATCTACATCAAATCCAAGAAACATCCCTTCTTCCGTATTGTAACCCATACTTGGCTTGAATGTAAGTCCGGTACTTGCGCTTCCATTAGCTCCCACTTTCACAGTGCGGCTTTCTTCCCCGGAGATAGTAACGGTTTCTACCTTTACTTCTGCACTAAGTCCAAGTTCAACGATAAACTTAATATTCATCGGAGTACTTATGTCTATTTCTTTTTCTTCATTTGAAAATTCAAAGACACCTTCTATGCCAATACTTCCTTGAAGGATTAAATTAAACCAAATCAGTCCTTCATATTTTGCTTTGCCATTAGATAACACTTTAGTAGTCCATTCTGCCAAATCATTTATTTTTAGAATAGCTTTTATTATATCACCGGCTCCGGGAATGGCTATAGCACAAGCTATAAGATCTATTCCTCCCTTAGCTTCGATAAGAGGTGAGGCTGATATTGCGATTTCTCCCTTGCGCACAAGTTGGTTCCGGGAATTTAAATCATATTGCCAACCTCCTCCGACTTTAAGGACGGGACTGGAAATTTCAAGAAAGAGAGGGGCTTTGGAATTTTTTGGTGTTTTATCTCTTCCCTCTAGTTCTTTATTTTCATTTACCGTTTTTTTGAATGACAATGCATCCAAAGCATCTCTGATTTCTTTTAATGCTTGAAATACCGTTTTGACAGATTCCACTATGTTGGCAGAGAGATTTATTTTTTCTCCGTCATTGTATGTTGCCAATAAACCGAGTGATATTTCAATATCTGTAAAACCTTTACATGCTTCCAGGACTTTTTCCTGATGTCTCTTGAAGATAGAATATGCTTTCGGCATTTCCTGATGGACATACATGGACGGATTAGCAGAACCGAGTTCAATAAATGCTTCCCACTTTATATCAGGATACATATTCAATGCCACGTTATTGGAGTGTCTGCAATTTGCATTACCCGTGTAGAGTACACTTGTTTGCATAATACCCTCCATAGGCAAAGATATCATATTAAAAAAATCATCTTCATATTTATATTTTAGTTCAATATTTTCTATAGTACCTTTTTTCTCGGATACGTTAATAGGAAGTTCTTTTTTACGTTCTCCATATAGCATAAAAGGAACTTTTTTCTCTTTATGAGATTTTTCCTTCAGCCGACATTTATTGGGAGTATATTCAGATAAAGTGACGCTTGCTTTACGCTTTCCTCCAATAATGTTTACGAAATTTTTTGAATAACTTCCTTCCTTGAAAACTGTAACCTTTTGTTTCTCCTTGGCTTCTTTATCTTTAGTATATTCTACATCAATTTGCGTATACTTGCATGGCATATAGTTATTCTCTGTTATATTGTAATTCCCTACAATAACAGGTTGTGAAGGGTAAGACTCCATCCTTTCTATTTTATCATTCCCATCTACTTTAAATTTATACCTGAAATCACCGATTATATCCGAGGTTTTATAGTCTTGTATTATCATTATAGCAGTCACCTCACGACTTTCTCCGGATTTCAATCCAATTTTAAGTAGATTACGTCCAAAAGAAATACCAATGTTTCCATCAGTGACGGTTACTATTTTTCTTTTGTTTACTATTTCTTCGTATTGTTTATCCGGGCCTAAAATCTTTCTATAAACTACGACTTTATTTCCGTTATACCCCCAAAGCTCAACTAAACAAAAAACGGCTCCAAACTTTTCTCCATATAAATGGAATGATTGTTCTACAATATCTGTTTTTTTGTTTTTTTCTATTTGTTTATTATAAAATGGAGTCATATATTTGTCACACCATTCGATAGCTATAACTTCCTTTTCACAAGTAGGGGTAAATTCAATATTTCCATTTGCAGAAAATGGAGCAAATTCATTGTTATTCCATTTTATATATACTTCATCGCTCTCTGTACAAGAAATTTGCTCATTGGCTGTCAAGTTTAATACCAACTGAAATCTGTGTCCTGCATACATAGGGTGGATGGTTATCAATACAGCTCCAGTTGATGTGTTTTTTACACATTTTTCTTGGCCATCCATGTATAGAGTCCAATTGTATTTTATATCTTTTAGATATTCAATGTTTTTGCATTCGGCCTGGATAGGTATATTTATAGGTTCACCTGCCTTGAAATATAAATTATTATTTTTCAAGACTAAATTTATAGAAATGTCTTCATTTGATTTCATTCAATATTGGATTAAGATAAACGAATTTTTTTCGATTTACTATTAGCAACGACTTCTTTACCTGAACTTAAAAGTAAATTTTCTTTTGTACTCTGAATTTCAGTTTTTTCTGTGATTTCAGTCATCGTTTTAGCATTCAGTTGGTATTCATTTTCTACCTCAGTTTGCATTTCTTTAGTACGACATACAAGAAGTTCATCGCCTTGAATGGTGGTAACCTTGGATGCGAGAAGTTCAAGATTATTGTTTGCAGAAACAACAATGTCTTTAGACTCTATTATTATCTTTTCTTGGGAAGAAATGGAGATTGCTTTATTTTTTGTATCTAATCTTATGATATTATTTTCCTTATCAGTTATAGTAATCCCCCATTGTCCGTTTTCATCATCATTGAACTCCAATGTATGTCCGCTGCGCGTAACAATAGTTTTAATGTGGTTGTCCGCATTTCCTCCTTCACCGTTGTTCTTATGGAACATACTTCCGCTTACGTAAGGTCTGCAAGGATCTCCTAGTTCAAAGTCTACCATTACCTGGTCTCCAATCTCAGGAACAAATACGAATCCCCGGTTCTTGGATACCGTTTCGCTGCTTCCTGCATCAAGGCTCCGTACCCTTATCCAGTTTGTGGTCTTGTTTCTGCTTTTCTGCCATGCAAATTGCACCTGTACACGACCTAAGTTTTCCGGGTCGGCATTGTCTGTCACTTCCGCCAGCATGGCATGTGCGACCGGCATCCGCATGTCCTCCGTCGGGATGTATTCCATGCTTGCAGGTATGCCTTTGAACGAGTTGGCATAACCTCCGCTTACTTCAATTCTATGTGTTATTTCCACGATGCGGTAACGTCCCATATCCCGACGCTTGCACATGTTTGGCGGAATCTGCACTACGACTGGTTCTCCGATACGTACACGGCATGTTTTCGTATTTCCTGTCATCCAGACAAGTGAGGCGACTTTACGTCCTTTTTCCACTGCTGTGAAATGTTCAATATCCAGCGGGTGACCGGTGGCTGTGTGGCTGTACATGGTGGTCTGCGAACGGTACATTCCCTCTGAAGTCTTCATGGCATTGGCCAAATAGGTGTTGATACCCCTGACGGTTTCCGAATCGTCCCCGAACATATCCATGTGGCTGTCGGACAGATAGTCATGCCTTGAGAAATGGAATGGAGCAACACACGATGAGAAATGCATGGAGTCCATGTCAATGTCATAGACAAGATTCTCGTCCTTCTCCTTGTACGGGTTGCCAAAATAAAGCACCTGTCCGTTATAATAAAACCATTCTCCATATTGCCATGCCAAACGGCGCAGAAACTCGTATGCGCTTTCCTCCTGCATCTGTACGTAAGGTATCCTGCTTTTGAATGCCGGATTGTTCACTATACTGATACCGTTTCCGTATTTTTCCACCACTTCACTTACGATTTCCCCGAGTGTGGCATCCGTGAATGAATCCATGGTTCGCCCGGATTCAAGCAGTATGGTCGTGCTGTATCCCCTGTAGTGTAAGGTCCCAGATACACCTTTGTCACCGTCCATTCCGATTGAGGTAATGATGCCCTTGAATATGCTTTCGTCCCCACTGAATTCATGTTTCATGCGTATGACGACCGTTTTTCCCTGCATTGCTATCATTTCCTCGCGTTCATGGTGCCACACATTTTCTTTGACAAGCGGACTGCAAAGCACTTCGATGTCAAAATAATGATGTTGACCAAACTTCTGAACCAGACTGATACGGGTGTAGTTGCGGTTCTCGCCGTCGATGCTCACTGTTGCGTGAACTTGGTTCCAGTCTTCCATAATATTGCTTGTTTTTTCTAAAAAAAGGTCTTATGTCACCACTTGTCATATCCGCTCAGGATTCTTGCCCAATGTGCATAAGACCTTTTTCTTGAGATTGTCTGTCATTCGTTGAACATGCAATTATCCTTCATCGGTTTCAGTATTCCAGTTGATAGGACCGTCTTCTCCTTTCATACCATGCATCTTCATGATATAGCTTTTTCCTGGGAAGAAAGGCTCCAGAAACACATCAAAATAGATATGTTTTTCCAAATCCTTATCATTGCGTTCCAAACGAAGAATTTCATATCGTTTTATCAATTTTCCCGAACCTTTGATACTGTCGAGATAGCGTACCAACTCCTTGCGTGTCTGCTGCTGTCGTTTGGGATCCCATGTCTCGAATGCAATCCGGTTGAAGAAATCCATTGATGTCTTGCCTACATGGTTGAACACACGAACAACAGAATAAGTTTGACGTCCTTCATTAGGTCCGTCAAATAATGTTTTTCCTGAGAAGGCCATAACTTTACCAAACTCTTTGACTAACGGAACAAGTCCCATTTGTTCCAATTTGGTTAATTCACTTTTCAACAGTCTGAACCGGACAGCATCCGCATCATATATCGTACCATAAGTAGATCCGGCTGTAACCTGAGACATCAGTGTTGAATAAATACGGCCGGCAAGTGCTGATGCAGGAGATATTCTCATGTCGTCCTCTTCTCCAAGTTCATCATACTTGGCACGTGCTGTAATCCAATTACAACAAAGAGACGTGCTTTGCAGATATGCATCTGAGCCTGTCAACTTAGAATCATAAAACATTTCCATCAGGTCATCCGGATTGTCTACGTCTGCAAAATCTGAATAAAGCTGAACCATATATTCATCTGCAATACGTGCCCACTTATCAACCACCTTTTTCGATCCAAGATAGCCTGGCAATACAAGTAGAGAGTAATTATCTCTCAAATCCAGACGGTCAAAATTCTGTTTTAACTCATTAGCCACATGATCTATAAAAACAGGGTTATCCAGATCTGTTAACTGCTCGTGCGAAACATTGATGATTGAAATGTTCTTTACCTTATCTAATCCCGTATTGTCATAGAAGGATTTCATTTCTCTATAGGCACGCTCCAAATTTCTTACCCTGTCAATGGCTTCATGCTGGTTACTTCTAAGCAGGATACCCGTTTCTTCAATTTCACGGCTGCATTTGTCTATCATGTTGTCCATAGAAGAGTTTTCCTCCAGCAATTCTATCCAATTGTCAATTTTGCGCAACAGCTTTTTGCGTTCCTCTTTCTTGTCATCTTCAAAAAAGCGGTCTCTTCTTGCTTTTCGAATCGGACTGATATTTGCAATCTCACTAATGAACGATTCAAAGAAAGGAATGCCGCCAAATTTCATTAGCGTGTTCAAAGCTTGCTCGAATTGCTGTTGTGGCTGCTGTTCTTTTTTTGCCGGGGTATCATGTTGCCCCTGTGCAATCTGTATCTTTTCTTCTGGCATTTTTCTATAATGTTAGCGTGGTACAATGATGGTCACAAGGATTTCTCCAGTTCATTTCTGAAATGTTTCAGTATAATAAGCATTGCCGCTTTTGTATCTGCATTTGTTATAGCACGAAGTAGAGGCTTGTTTGATCTCAGCGATTTCATTGCTTTTTCAAAGAACTCTTTATCTTCGCTCAGCTGACTAAGGAAAGGACTTTTTTCCGTCATAGCCTTGACAGCAAAATCTGCTACATTTTTGAAATCAAAATGCTCCATTACAGGCTGGCCTTCCTTGTTTTGAAATGTGACATCAACATTCGGTCGAAAATAGTTGAACACTTCTTCCGATGTTTTGAGTCCTTCCACCACTTCTGGCAGGATAGGCTCATCATCAGTAAACTGATTGGCCATTAAAGTGCGATTCTCAGGAATCCTGGTGATACCCTGTTCTGAATCTTCTCGTATGATGTTTCCACCAAGTTGTATATTATCTATTGCCATATATTCAATGTATTAAATATTTTCTAAAATGCTGTTATACAAAGGATTTTTGAGATAGCTAACTATGAAGGATTATCAAAAAAGGAGATTGTTTTATGCTCATTTCTACCTAATAGCACAAATCAATCTCCTCCTTCACGATTGAAACTTAATCATTTGGCAGGCCAATTCTGTTCAAAGACAGCATTACCTACTTTGAGAATCTTTGCAGAAACTGTGAAGTCGATAACCATTGCTTTCTTGCCTTCCACATCTGCTGTTTCTTTAAACTTAACGATATACCCTTGTTCCCAACTCAATTCTTTCATTACGGCTTCCTCATCACCTTTCTTGTATTCAACAATCCCACTATGAGGGTTGAATTGGGTAACCATATTTTCCAGAATTGTTGTATCTTCAGTCGATTCGATAATCATACGAATCAAACCACCATACAAATGAGACGCAGGTCTGCCTTTTGCATCTACATCACGTTCAATAAGGTAATCAACATAACGTACATCGAATTCCTTTCCTTTGAATTTTAGAGTTGCATTAAACATAAATTACAAATTTAAATGTTGATAATATGTTAGTTATCTCACTTATCATTATTTGGAATTTCTTCGTATCTTCAATCGTTAAGGTCACCCCTGCATTTTATTTAAATGTTCACCTGTTGCCTGTCATGGCATAGCTTATACAAAGCCACCAAATCAATGCTTGCGTGACACATTAACCGGATTGGTCTACTAACTTGTTCCGCCGTAAATATAAGCAATGAGATTTTAATTCGCAATTCTACAGCAAGAATAAATTTGAATTTTAACGTTCTTCTACTTTTAGCGGGAGTTACAGGATTTATGTTTAAGAGGAATGAAAAGTTATTTACTGGTTGTTTCAAAAGAGTGAAGAGACATTAACTTATACCTTGCTTGGTTGTATGCTTCTTCTATAAAGTCAAAGCTGCACTCTATGTTTGTTTTTACCCTATAGGCCGCTTTGCCGGATATATCTCTCCATATCTTCTTCAAAGCTTCTGCAAGCGGGTCATTCCTTTTGATTTCAGGATATTGTAGCGACAGGAACTCTACAAATGTCTGTGCGTCCAGTTCCATATATTTATTGTACGAACCTAATGCTTCACGAAACAGACTGCACAGGTCGTTTTGTGATGTGCCTATGGCATTCAAGTCCTTCTCCTGAATGATTGCGTCTTGTTCTGAACTGCTTCTTGCCGCCCGGTTGGTACCTATGGCATCAGAATCTCTATATAGCCGGTTCACGTGATCTTTGCCTGATTTTGCCAATATGATACCTCTGCGGATTGCCTCCAGTGTGGCAGAATAGACACAGCATCTTAGCACCCTTGTCGGGTTCTTTTCAGCCCATTGTTTTGTCTGCTCGTCAAATCGTTCCGTTAAAAGGGGATGAACAATGATGTCTCCGAGTGTATTCTCAATGGAGTCTTTTTTATGCAATGCCTTCAATATACTGACTGTTGAGTCTATAGCCATCTTTCCTGCCAGTTCATTTACCGGATGTGATGCTTCATCTTTTGCCAGCATCGTATGCGACGGGTTGTCACCGTGAGGATACATACCGTTAATAGAATTTGCAATGTCTTTCAACTGCCGTTTCAGAGTCAATTGATATTCCTTGATGAAATCGGCAAGTATTTTGCACATATAATGCTTGGCTATATTCTTGTAAATCTGTATATGCTGTTCGATGTTCCTGATTACGCATTCTTCTATTTCCTCTATAGCTCCCTTTATGAAGTCCGGAAGTAGTTTATCAATATATTTTTTTGCTTCTATCCATTTGTCACGGAGGTCGAAGAATTTGTTCAGGCAATCTTCTGTTACTATTTTGTTACAGATTCTTTTCTTGTCAAAATAGCGGCATAGCAATAGAAGGATAATGTCATTACTGCACAACATTCCCGCTTCCATATCCTTTTTCGGAGGTGTCAGTTCCAATGAGAATGTCTTATTTGCCAGCATGAGCAAAGCTGTGGCTATCATATCCTCCAGGTCATAGGTTCCGGTAACTACAGGGGTGTACAATGCCTTCTTGTAGAAACTGTTACCGCTGTTTTTCCATCTCATTTTATTTCCATCGGCTATCAGTATATCATCTTTACGGCTGATAATCCTTCTCACCTCCACAGCATCAAAGACCATATCCTTGTCAATATGGTAATAGTCTATCCGTTTTTTGCTGTAATCCCTGAGTCTGTCGCTTTCAGCACACCATGTGGCCACCTTGTCAAAGTGTACTTTTACGAGATTCACTTCTGCATAGTTGCTATGTGCATAGAAGTCCTGTATGGTATGCAGGACACCGCCCAGTCTTACCAGTTGTTCGGGTCTTGTGAAATCTATACCCTTGAGCTGTTGGAGAAGCTGGTCGTAGACGACCTTTGTACCCCAAGTGTTTTTTTCACTGTCATGACAGTTACTTCTCAGGTATTGTTTTATTCCCTTTTCCTTGTTTATAGAAATCTCTTTGTCTGTAATTTTTCCATTAAACCCCATATCTTCCAGTGTCTTGGAAGTAAATAATCCTTTAGGATTGTCACAATGGTCATACGGTACACTGACACCGATTATCTTTTCAAACCCCGGGATTAATCCATCTCTTTTGTCATCGACAACGAGTCTCCATTTTGTGGGATTCTCGTAATAGGCCTTTCTTGCGATTATTTTTCTTTCTTTTGTGTAGAACTTTTGGATAGCCAGAATTCTTACCGTATCTTCTAAAAGTTGTTTTAGCTCAGTTCTGTCCGAAGGGCTATTGCAGTAGCAGTAATCCGGAATCTTGTTTATTCCACCCAAAGCGGCAGAAGGGTCGAATAAGAAGGGTGCTATCAGTTGGGCATAGTCTTTTAGCCAGTTCCCGCGATAAAGGTATTGTATGTTTTTCTCCTTTTTTAGTTCTTTTATATCACTTCGTCGGATAGCATTCTTTTGTATATTTTCATGTCCGAATCCTTTCTGATAGGTCAAGTCTTCCACCTTGAATCCTTCGTAATCCCCTACATGGTCATTTGTGTCATACTGCCTGTTCTTGGTGTATTTCTCCAGGGCATGGTAGGCCTCGGTAATATCCCATTCAAGTGCAAATGCCCCTTTAGGGGTCTGTGCATTGGCAAATGACACACTTTGCAGCTTGTGAAAGTCCATGTATAGTACCCTATACATTCCTTGGTAGGCAAAGCGTGCCCCTTCGTCTCCTACTGCATCTTTATTTACATTCTTGTCGTATTTGCAACGGAGCAGCCAGTCTATGTGGTGTCCGAATTCCTCCACAAGGGCTACCATCAGTTTATGCCGGGCTTCGTTGTTCTCTATAGCTTCCTCTACGGTCTGTCTTGATACATAGATTTTATTGGTTTTCTGGTTGTAGGCAGCCTGCAGACCGTATATCCGGTTTTCGCATACCTGTATTTCGGGATTGGACAGGCTTCTGTCCATACAGGTATCGAACAGCTTGTCTACGGCATCTTGGGATACGTCCTTTCCGAAGATATTAGCCATACGGAACTTGAAAATCCATTTGCCGTCACTTTCTGCAAGGTCAATCAGCTGTTTCCATGCAAAATCGCTTTCGAGTATGATATCTTCGCTCTTTACAGGTTCTTCTTTTTCCATTTCTTTTATCTGTTTTTTCAGCTCTTTTTCCTTCTTTTCTCCGGATATCGGTTCATCAAAGCAGAGATTGCTTTTTATCCGTGGGGAATGTACAATTCCGGTATAGCTTTCAAATGTAGGCGAGGAAATCTTCACCGTGGTGTTGGGCACTACGGTTCCGCCTTTGGAGGTCTTTGCCGTACTGAACACCACCGGTTTGCCGTTCAGCAGTATGGTGGGTATGCCTTCTGTCAGCGTGTCCGGTCCGTATGGATGTGTGGCAATGTCACCGACTACAGCTATAGGCTTCTTGTTTATGGTTGCCGTTACGGCAGAGCATTGTACAATGCTGCCTGGACCGGTACTTGCGCCGAGGGTGACTAAGAACTTACTCATGGCATTTCTTTTTTTATTCTACATTTATGTACTTTTTATATTCAGGACCTTCGTACGGTGGGTCACCAAAACCTCGTGAGTTAGTCGAAATCCAGAAATGCTCAATATTTGTGCCATCTCTTGATATTTCAATTTCATATGTATAATATTCCTCCCTACGGTGTATAGGTGCCTTGGTATAGTCCCAGTTATGGAGGTGACAAAAGTAAAGCAGAGGGAACGGATTGTTATCGAATTTCAGGTTTGTTTTTCTTAGAAAATCATCAATGTGCATTCCTCTACCCAAAACAGCTTCACCGACAATCATTTTACCGGTAAAATACTGGCGTGGACAACGGTTCTTTAGCCATTTTAGGTTTTCTTCGGATAGAAAATCATCTAATTCTATATTCCAGTCAATCAGTATTCCGTCTACAGGAGCACTGTCTTTTCCGCTTTCATCGTGTGATGTCATGGTAAGTCCGATGGAATCCCATATAAATATTCCGGGTTCCGCAAGACGTTCGTAGTGTCCGAATATCTCACACAGTTCTCCTATTGTCATTCCCGGCATGAACGGCTTGCCGTTGTAGGTCATTGTCGTATCTGTAAATACAAACAAGTGCTTCATATTCACCCCCTCTTTTTCGTAGTCTATAGGCGGTTCTTCCGGCAGATGTTCTTCCAAAAACCGGTCTGTTTTTTTCATCAGTGTATCTACTTTGCCCAAAATGTTATCTATGCTTCCCATCGCCTTTTGGTGGTTGTAGCTGCACCCTGTACAGGAGGATAGACAGGACAGGATACTTATGTAGAATAGTATTGCTATATGCTTCATAATCCTTATTATTTATCAATATTGAACAACTGTTTGAGAGAAATGAGTGGAAACAATTCTTTTTGTTACTTCGTTACCACGTTTCAATATAATCCGGATAAATCACGGCAATTCCAGTTTGTTGGAACTGCCTTGAATTTCCACTTTCTTTCCTTTCAACTTGGTGGTGTTTTTACCATTGAAGGTCATCTTACCATTACTGACTACTGAAATCTCATCCGATTCATTTTGATACTTTTTAGACAAGACATCCAGTGAGTTGTTGGCGTCCACTTTGAGTTTGTCAAACTTCAGGTCTCCCTCTTTGCCGATACTCATATCAAGTTTACCGTCAGCCACTATATTTATATCTTCCTTTGCATTCAGCCTTATGTTTTCAGCATTCAAGGAGATGGTTTTGGGAGCGGTTATTTCTATTGTTTGTTCCTTGGAGTTTATGTGTATTATGTTTTTATTGGCATCTTTCAGTGTGATACCCCAATCTCCGTTTTTATCATCATTGAACTCCAGTGTATGTCCGCTGCGCGTAACAATCGTTTTAATGTGGTTGTCCGCATTACCTCCTTCACCGTTGTTCTTGTGGAACATACTTCCGCTGACATAAGGTCTGCACGGGTCTCCCAGTTCAAAATCTACCATTACCTGGTCTCCAATCTCTGGTACAAATACGAATCCCCGGTTCTTGGATAACGTTTCGCTGCTTCCTGCATCAAGGCTCCGTACCCTTATCCAGTTTGTGGTCTTGTTTCTGCTTTTCTGCCATGCAAATTGCACCTGTACACGACCTAAGTTTTCCGGGTCGGCATTGTCTGTCACTTCCGCCAGCATGGCATGTGCGACCGGCATCCGCATGTCCTCCGTCGGGATGTATTCCATGCTTGCAGGTATGCCTTTGAACGAGTTGGCATAACCTCCGCTTACTTCAATTCTATGTGTTATTTCCACGATGCGGTAACGTCCCATATCCCGACGCTTGCACATGTTTGGCGGAATCTGCACTACGACTGGTTCTCCGATACGTACACGGCATGTTTTCGTATTTCCTGTCATCCAGACAAGTGAGGCGACTTTACGTCCTTTTTCCACTGCTGTGAAATGTTCAATATCCAGCGGGTGACCGGTGGCTGTGTGGCTGTACATGGTGGTCTGCGAACGGTACATTCCCTCTGAAGTCTTCATGGCATTGGCCAAATAGGTGTTGATACCCCTGACGGTTTCCGAATCGTCCCCGAACATATCCATGTGGCTGTCGGACAGATAGTCATGCCTTGAGAAATGGAATGGAGCAACACACGATGAGAAATGCATGGAGTCCATGTCAATGTCATAGACAAGATTCTCGTCCTTCTCCTTGTACGGGTTGCCAAAATAAAGCACCTGTCCGTTATAATAAAACCATTCTCCATATTGCCATGCCAAACGGCGCAGAAACTCGTATGCGCTTTCCTCCTGCATCTGTACGTAAGGTATCCTGCTTTTGAATGCCGGATTGTTCACTATACTGATACCGTTTCCGTATTTTTCCACCACTTCACTTACGATTTCCCCGAGTGTGGCATCCGTGAATGAATCCATGGTTCGCCCGGATTCAAGCAGTATGGTCGTGCTGTATCCCCTGTAGTGTAAGGTCCCAGATACACCTTTGTCACCGTCCATTCCGATTGAGGTAATGATGCCCTTGAATATGCTTTCGTCCCCACTGAATTCATGTTTCATGCGTATGACGACCGTTTTTCCCTGCATTGCTATCATTTCCTCGCGTTCATGGTGCCACACATTTTCTTTGACAAGCGGACTGCAAAGCACTTCGATGTCAAAATAATGATGTTGACCAAACTTCTGAACCAGACTGATACGGGTGTAGTTGCGGTTCTCGCCGTCGATGCTCACTGTTGCGTGAACTTGGTTCCAGTCTTCCATAATATTGCTTTCATTAAATAATTTAGACTGTAGTTTTTACTAAGGCATAAAGGTAATAACCTGAATTCTTTATTTGTCAGGCCAGTTTTGTTCAAAAACAGTATCACCAACTTTTATGATCCGTGCAGATATGGTAAAATCAACAACCATTCCTTTTTTGCCTTCCACATTTGCTATTTCCTTGAATTTTATAATGTATCCCTGTTCCCAGTTCAGAACCTTCATTGTTGCTTCTTCATCTCCTTTTTTAAATTCAATAGTTCCCGCATGGGGAATAAACTGAGTTACCATACTTTCCAATATGGTTGTGTCCTCGCTTGATTCTACAATCAAGCGGATTAAACCTCCATACAAATGCGATGATGGCCTTCCTTTTGCATCGATATCACGTTTAATAAGGTAGTCTACATAGCGGACATCATATTCTCTTCCTTTGAACTTCAATGTTGCACTAAACATGGCTTTCATTTTTTAATTAACACTAATATCCGTACAGGACTGTCGTGGATACAATTAATTAAGGTGTTCAATGGTTGAAACTTCCGACTTCAGAGCACACCACATTGCCTGAAAATACATCTGTTCAGACAAGCCTATTGCTGCCAACGACAGTACTTGTTGTCAAATACGTTAGGCCGTAAATATAACCATTCAGAATGTAATCTCCAATGTTTTTTCCAAAAATAAAGTGTGATTGATACGTACACTTATTGTTTTTTTTCTATTTTTGCGTATGAAAGAGTGTTTTCTATTAGCAATGCCGTATTGAATGTATATAGAATTGACTCTTCAGTATGTAAACCTAATAAACGGACAATATGAAAAGCGACAATTGGATTTTTGACGATTCAGCTACAACTGCCATACAAATGGCAAAGTCTGTTGCACGTGACAATGCACATGGGCAATTCTTTCCGGCTCATTTAATCAAGGGCCTGCTTCATCGTGATGTGGGGATTAGAGAGTTTCTTAAATCAAAAAACAAAGATATTGGTTATCTTGAAGAGTGGGCTGACATACGTATAGAAGAAATTCCCGTAGCTGGTAAGGTAATGGATGTGTCATGCTCTTCTGAAATAGAAAAAGTTTTTGATGAGTCAGACCGCATCCGGGCAAAAATTGGCTGGAGTCAAATAACCCCTCTATGTTTACTTACAGCCTTGTCAAAACCTGGTATAGCATATTCAGTAAACCAGTTAAAAAGTTTTCCGGTCAAGGAGCATGAAATATTAGACGAACTCCTTGGCAATTCCATAGAAGAAGACTTGAAAGAGCAAACAGGTTACGGCAATGCTTCACTAACTGCAAAACACGACTCTTTCCTCAATAACTATTGTATAAATCTAACTCTCGAAGCTTCAGAGGGTAGGATTAGACCGATTGTGTGCAGAGATAATGAGTTGCGCTTGATAATGCAAATCTTGGGACGTCACGGAAAATCCAATGTCATGATTACCGGAGAATCAGGTGTCGGGAAAACTGCATTGGTGGAGGGGCTTGCATGGATAATCAGTAATGGGAAAGTCCCTTCATTCCTTCAGGGAATCACGATTTTCGAATTAAATACAGGAACGCTTATAGCCGGAGCCAGCTATAAGGGAGAAATAGAAGATCGCCTAAAGAATATCATTCGGGATTTACGGAAGATGGATAAGGCTATCTTATTTATAGACGATTTGCACACGTTGATTGATTCTAAACAAGGGAATAACGGTGCAGCAAGTGTATTAAAACCGGAATTGGTCAAAGGTAACATAAGCATGATAGGTGTTACGACTTCGGATGAATACCGTAAGGTTATTGAACCGGACCAAACTTTCAACCGCTGTTTCGAAGAGTTGAAACTTACAGAACCAGATGAAGAATCTGCTCTGAACATGGTTTTGTCCCAGATGGATACATATATACAATTCCACGGACTGGGCATTTCCAATCAGGCTGTAGCCGAAAGTGTACGTTTGGCCAAACGCTATGTGCAGGACAGATGTTTGCCAGACTCATCTCTGGATTTAATAGACAGGACTTTCTCGGCTGTGAAACTGATGAATGAAACAGTGATTGGAGAGTTGTCGTCCTTGCATAAGGAACTGGGAAAAGTCCATTTGAATGACGATTCAGAAGAAGAAATGCACCAATTGTCTATACTGAGGAGAATTTTTTGCAAAATGCGGGATGCTTTATATCCGGCTTTAGCAGACAAAGTTTCACATGAGTTGGATGTGGAAAGCGAAACTGACATAAAAATCATTTATGATTATTTGGAACGTGAGTTTAGCGGACTCCTCGAATTCCTGAAAAATCCCACAAAAGAGATAGGTATACAGGAAATAGCTGCCGTCATTTCCGATAAAACAGGTATCCCACTTGGCAAATTGCAATCGAAAGAAAAAGAACGTCTGTTGAACATGGAAAACATGCTTCGGAAAAGAGTTGTCGGTCAAGACCATGCCTTGAAATCACTGACAGATGCCATTTTGGAATCCCGCTCAGGCTTAAATAAGCCGGGACAGCCTATCGGGTCATTCTTTTTCCTTGGACCGACAGGGACCGGTAAAACAGAACTTGCAAAGGCTTTAGCTGAAGCCTTGTTCAATGATGAAAAGGCTATGATTCGCTTTGATATGTCTGAATTCAAGGAAGAACACTCAGCTGCTCTATTGTATGGTGCCCCTCCTGGATATGTCGGATATGAAGAAGGCGGGCTTTTGGTAAACAAAATCAGGCAATCTCCTTACTCTGTTGTTTTATTTGATGAAATAGAAAAAGCCCACTCTTCTGTATACGATATTTTCCTGCAAATCATGGATGAGGGAAAACTGCATGACCGGCTTGGTAAAGAGGGGGATTTTTCCAATGCCATCATCCTGTTTACATCCAATGTTGGTAGCGAATGGCTGGCAGAACAGTTTAAACTGGGACATTTCCCTGATACGGCACAGTTAATGGAAGTTATGGCACGCTACTTCAGACCGGAATTTTTGGCACGTTTATCAGAAATTGTTCCTTTTTCACCCATTAATGAAAATATACTTTTACAAATATTTGATATTCAATTTCTAAATTTTTCAAAACTGCTTGAAAAGCAAAATATAAGAATTGTACTAACTGATGATGCTCGTTACATGTTAGCTCACAAAGGATTTGATCCGCGCTATGGAGCACGTCAAGTGTCCGGAATGATACGCACCTACTTACGTCGTCCCATTTCCAGATTAATAATCGAGGGGAAACTGGACTCCGGTAAAACCTTATCGGTAGGACTTGGAAATAATGAACAATTGACATGGAGTATCGAATCCTGACTAGGCTTTCAAAACATCTCTTGTTTTGGAAGAGTCAGAAAGTAAAGCATCATGTAAACTATAATGTTTTGACGAATGGATACTTATTACAAAATACCGCTACAGATTGAAAATCTTTTTGCAGAGGAGCCTTCTCATTTTGAAACATGTACAGAGAAGGAATCAATTGATCAGAATCTGGAACTGATTTTCACAACATATCCCGGCGAACATAAATTCGACAGGGCTTTTGGATGTAAAATATGGCTCTTGGATTTTGACAGGATGGTTTCTCTAAAAAAGTGGGAGGAAACTTTTTATGAGTATCTTACTGATGCCATAGCGAAGTATGAACCCCGACTGAGTCAAGTAGAAATTAACACGGATATTTCAGATGTTAATTTTCACAATATGCCATTCGATACAATTTCCATCAAAAAACGTGTAATAGTTTCTGTGACAGCTGTCATCAATCGAAATCAGGAGCGTTGCCGTTTTAAATTTAAACTTTTGCTGGGTCCGCTGACCAATGAATAAAAACGATTTATAATATATATATATGGAAGAGTTACTAGGAAAATTTGTGATGTCATACTTGCTGATGCCATTAATAGCAGTATTGTTAGGAAGCGTCATGTTTTTCATTGCCAAAAAGAACCAACTGCTGCGTAATAGAAAACTGATAGGATATTGCATAATAATGGTAATCCTGTTAGTTGCACCGGCAACAGCAGCTTTGGTTAAATACAGTTTCATGCCATATTTTTACATGCTTTCATTACTGTTTTATTTTCTTTTGGGAACTATACATCTCAAAACGATGATGCATTTTATTCCGGAATCACAAAAATGGCTTGAAGGAGGAGAAGACAATTCATATACTTATGAATTGACACTCACTCTGCTGCTGATGATAATAGGAATGGTATTGTATTCGTTTGTTTTTGACCTGTGTAATGATTTGCAGTATGGGTTATGGGCATCTACAGCCATGATGCCATTTCTTTTTGTCTCTGTCTTTCGCAGAACATATTACAGTTTTTTGGATATTCCATTGGAAATCTACAAGGTTTGGAATTATTCAGAAGATAGGACGCTTCATGGATACAACAAGATAAATGAATCTGATCTTATGGTAGTTGAAGTAGAGCTTACCAGAAACCCAGAAACTGATTCGGAAACAGTCCGCATTTCTGCGCAAGCTGTGGAAACCATGATTTTCGGAGAGTGGTTCCAGATTTTTGTGCAGGATTATAATAAAAAATTTCCGGCCAAGCACATAGCCTGTAATGACGACCAAACTACTTACGGATGGATATTCTATGTAAAACCTTCTTTTTTCCATTCACGGAGGTATATCGACCCGGATGAATCGTTTGGAGAAAATAGAATAGCTAGTGGCAGTTTGATTGTTGCAAAAAGAGTTAGACAAGAGCTTGTAAACAAATAAAATGTATACCTATGAACAGAAGCGAAAACGATATTTTTGAAAGAATCAATTGGGAAAATGGCATGGATATTGATGCGAATGACTTGATCATGACCGAAAACTTTTTCCTGAATAGCATGTATAAGATGAAGCAAACCTCACTGCCTGCATTCGGCTACGGATTGTTACCGGATAAAAACCTTGATACACAGGATCAGGGGACAGATATGGAGGTTTATCATACAGTTACAGATAAGGTGGAAATCCGTGTAAACCGATGTCTAGGTGTAACCCGCAGCGGGTTTATCGTTGATTACAAAGCAGGTGTTGAGGACAACATGAGCCTTAAAATCACAATACCAGCAGAAACAATCAGGAGAGAGATAACGGGAAAAGCAAATCGCTGGAACATTCTCCTTACTGTTTCTCCTTACGAAAGAGTGCTGAGCGGAACACCTGACAATGCTACACTTCCGCCGAGATTCCCTTATGTTAAACCATCCTATACATTATCTTTATCACCAATTGAAAGAACCATTGTATCCGCAAATGTATTGATACTAGGACGTTTACGTATGGAGGGTGAACGTTTCCTGCTGGATTATACTTATATTCCACCATGTACAAGTCTGACAGCTCACGCGGAATTGATAAGATACTACCGTTATTTCGGACAAATGTTCAATTCCATTGAAAAATCATCCAAAGATATTGTAGCCAAAGTCATTAACAGATCGGATTCATCGCCTATCGCTATCAATACATCCTGCATATGTAAAAGCATTCTACACTATACAGCCATGTGCTTCTTCGAATATCGCAACTTGGGTATGTTCTGGCATCCAGCAAAAATGATTGACTGTTATTCATCATTGGCTCATATTTGCTTTAATTCCTTGAATTTTCTGGAAAAGACAGAAAAAGAGGACTTGATGCAATATTTTTACGAATGGAGTGATATCAGTCCGGTCGCATTTGAGAGCTTGATGAATGAAGCCATTGATATCGAATACGAACATACAGACTTGCAATCAGCATTCTTTATCATCGAAAAATTTCTGAAAGCCTTGTCTGAATTATGGCAAATGCTGGTTTCTCTTGACTACATTGGAAGGCATAAAGACAATATTGTCATAGGTGAAAGAAAATATTCTGATAACAGAGGAAAATCAACGGAATGGACTCCGTTTGATCGCATGTAAAATTTAAATCGCAATTATGAAACCGATAAACAATAGAGCTGTCAAAAAAGCATACCTGAAATTTTCCGGTTATCTGATGATATGTGTAGGTATTGCCGTGTTTACATTCTATTCATTCATGAAGACTTCATCTGTTGAAGTAAAAGCCATCGTCAATAAAACCGCTGAATATGATAGAATATACACGGATGAATTGAATCTTGTTGTTGCATTTGACTCTATCTATCAATACATGAATTTGATGAATAGTTCTCCAAGAATCAATGATATTCTTCTGCAGGACATGGTCAGTTCCAGAAAAATGCAGCTCCAAAGGCATATGGGCAAGTTTGATGCGCAGGACTATATTCTACATCAAAGATTGCTTAATGCTGTCAATGACTTTCTTGCCGTGAAAGATTCGATACGCTTGGCAGAGAAAGAAGAAAACGTGGTACGTGAAGACTTGATGCGTTCAGTAAAAGAATATAAGGATGTTTCACGAAAACTAAAAGTAGGAGGTCTTGTTTATGAAAGAAAATAACCGACAGAATCGTTGCTCCCGTAGAATGAATATCAGCTATCGGGAGAGAGTGATGTCTTTTCTTTACGTCTGTTTATTATTACTTACAACTGCCGGATGTTGCTGCTTTCTGATGTATATTGCCGGTACTGATTTCAGCGCGTCCAAGCAGAAAGGGGTCATAATGAACAAAATGGAAAAGATTTATTCATTTAGAAACATCCAGAAAGAATATGTGTCCATTATAGATACATTGTATTTCAAAATCAATGCTTTGCAACCTGGAATTCATGCCCAATATGAGGAGGATGATATAAAATATTTGTTGAATGATCTCAAGAATGTCTATCAAAGCAACGGATGGGACAATAGATACAAAGTGTTTCTCCAAATTGCTGACTTTTATCAAATGTGGATGACAGATAAAAAAGAATTATGGGGAAGACAACAGAACATCATTAATTTCAGAAAAAATCTGGAGGAATGTGAAATTGGGCTTGAAAGCAAAAAGCAGGACTGGCGTTCCAATCTAAAAAAATGAAGCTATGGGAAAATTGAATAACAAGAAAGCATTTATTATTTTTGGTGCAGCGGCTGTATGCATATCACTTGCGTACTGGTTAAGTCTACTTGCACAGGGAAAAACGGTACAAGCTTTTGTCACTCCGATGGATGCTGAAGTCGGGCAAGCCATTTCGTTTGGCGACAGTACATCCAGGGCACATTCCTGGTTATGGGAATTCGGCAATGGCGAAACATCAGAAGCAAGAACAGGGAACTACTCCTACAGTAAGGAAGGGAAATATCAAATCAGATTGACCGTAGATGGTCAATTCGAGGAAAAATTTCTAGTTAATGTACGCCCTAAAGTAGACAAGGACCCGTATGGTGAATTGATAAAGATTGATGCGCCAGGATTTGCACTACAAAACGAAATTATATCAGTACGAGGTCTGGGGAATGCCAAAGAATGGCGATGGGAGTTTGGAGAAACAGGCATGATTGATTCACGTGAAAAGAATACCTTATATTCTTATTCCGAAGCGGGAACATACGAAATCCTTTTATCTACAGAAACTACACAATATCCTGTAAGACATACAATCCGAATCGAACCCAATTTTCAGAGAAATGATTCTGCAGATGTACAGACATTGATCGGTAATGACATCAGGGAAAGGCTTCAAGCTATTGTTGACGGCAAACCTTTCAACCAAAACTACAACTACATTCTTTCATCTTATCTCTGCAATAATCCGGATGTCGTTGTTACCGTAAACGGTGAAAAACACAACGATTTTTATTCCTATTGTCAAGGACTGAAAATAATAGGTCGCAAAAGGCTTGTAATAGAAAATGTCGTTGTTGATGTCAAAGATGACGAATCCGATGAGTGTGTTAAGCAGTTGCTTGTCACCCAATATGACAAGCCGTTAACTAAATGACTGAATAAATATGGAAAGAACTACAAGCACTTGGGGAGTATATATACTGGCACTATCTTTTTCATTGGCTTTTACTGCCTGTGGACCGGTGAACCGATTTACCAGAGTCAAACGCATCCCAAGAGAATATGCAATGAATTATTGCGGTACAGATATCAAAGCATCCCGATCTATATGGTCAGGCAAAGCTCCATGGGTTGTGTTTTCTGATCAATTGGATAATTTCAGCTACAGAAAACCCACTGGCAAGAATGTATATAAAGAACTGAAATTTATGGAGCCCTATCTGGTCATAAAGGAAAAAGGTGACTGGCTGAAGGTTGTCAAATATTGTCCGGACATTATAAAGGACGGAAAGCTGGTAAATCGTAAACAAGCGCAATATTATGGCTGGATTAACAAATCCGACCTGCTGCTGACACAGTCTTCTATTACGGACTTGGCTACTGGTCTTAAAAATAAAATGGTTACAGTACTGGCTGATTCTACTGTTATAGCTGTGCCGGATAAATATTTCAAGAATGATTCCATACGGGTGTTCCAAGATACGGATTTTATGCAGGACTATAAAAAAGTAGCAATGCATACTATCGTCTATCCGCTAAAGGAATCTGACAACGGAGACAAAACTTTAATCGCCATAAAAAGTTATATTTCCCCAGACAGTGTCGCAACTGAAACCTTGGGTTGGATAGACAACGCATTGATAAGAAATATAGGACAACAATTACATGTGGATATAAACACCTTACCCTCTGACAGGATTCTCTTCAAGGACAGATATGAAATGGATACTGTGACTTATGGAAAAGAAAGCCTACAAGAATCGGAAGTACTGGAGCATAATGAAAAAGCTCTACTCTATAGCCCCATTGTATCTTTTAAACGCTCTAACTCTTTCACCAGTTTTAGAACTGGAGCCTTTTTCCCTTTAACAGATTACCGTAATAGCTATATATTGAATGTTGACGGAAATCCTATAACCTATAAACAGTTTAAGGGTATCGAAAAACAATTGAAACAAATCAACATCCTTTTCGTTATGGAAGATGACAACGAGGTTGCCAGACAATATCCTGGAATTATCAATGTTATACAAGGGTTACAATCAAGATTCTCTCACCCACAGAGTGAATTCACATATAAATTTGGAGCGGTTCTTCCCACCAAAGGGCATGTCGGGAACCATGTTGAAACCATAGCGTTGACATCCGACTACATGGAACTTCTAAATGCCCTTTCCGATAGGGTTGACACTGCAAATAAATTAAGTAGAAACAGCACAAATCATAACTGGAAGTCTCTACGTAAAGCTATCAATATGCTTGAGAATCATAAAAAAGAAACAAATGTTATAATTCTGATAGGAGAGACCGGAAGTGGAAGTGAATGGGCTGAAACAGCTTTAGTCAATAAACTGGCTGATTATAATTGCCGTCTGTTAGGCTTCCAGCTGCATAGTGGACGACCTGATAAATATACAAATTTTGTTCTTCAAGTCGAAAACATGATTGACAGTTACGCCAAACAAATCGCTGTGTCAAAACGTGAAAAGATTGTGTATGCAGATCAGCTAAGGACTATGAACGAGTACAATGAAGTAAAAAGAAATATATATTGTCTGGACTTCCCCAACAGAAGTATGACACAAGGTTGGGTGGTTTTCCCATCTAAAGATGAAAGTATGCCATTCGAAGGACTTACTTCTTCTGTAGATAGCCTTATAAAACAGGTTGAGAACGATAACAGATCGGTTGCTTCAAGTTTGCGCAAGGCGTTTACTGAAACAGGAAATTTCAGAAACAGGATTGACTCTACATTTATTCAATTTCATAGGATGAATAAACCTTCTACAGAATTGATTACACATTCTTTGAAATCTGTTTCTCCTCTATATTTTATACCAGCTCAAACCGTTCAGATACCAGATTCTTTATCTTCTTACGTAGATTATAAATTACTTTTGTCAGATGCTGAATTTAAAAAACTCAAAAATTTTATTTCCCAGCTGGCTGGCTTTTATGTTGACTATAAATATGACAAAAATCAACAGAAAGGTCATAAAAATCAGATTTGCGGTTGCCCTGATGATGTTTGGCTGCTGAAAAATGTAACTACTACAGAGAGAATGGATTCTAGTCTTAATAATGAATATGCTTCTACTCGATCTGTACGACGTAAATTACGCAAGCTATATTATAAAAATATCAATACAGGGAAAGTACATCGGCTAAAGAGAAGAGAAATGAAACAACTATCTTTGGCTGATGCTCATCACTTGATAATAACTTGTCCAACAGATAATCAATTTCTAAAATCTTATAAGATTGCTGAATTAAAAAGAAGGAAGGAACTGTCTGATGAAACATTAGACATGCTGATTGATTATTTTAAGGAAAAGAAGAAAAAGCTGGAACAAGCAGCCGGTAATACTTTCAAGTCAAACGGGCAGACTTATTATTGGATAAGTCGGGATATGCTTCCTTAAATTTTTAAACAAATCATATTATGACAGAAACTTATATTGAATTAGAAGGTCTTTTGTCTTCTTCTATTTTGAATAAAGAGGAAAGAGAAAGAATTTCCGCACTGATAGCTGATAAATTAGATCAAGAACAACGGATGTTAAATGAAATGTGCACGGAAATAGCATCTTTTATCGAGCTTAGTAAAAACGGCTTTTTCAAAACAAACAAGATGCTGTTGTTTAAAGAATTCTTGTCTTCAAAGTTCTCGTCTGCATACAAAAAGATATATGTCCAAAATTTGGATAATATTTATAACCTGTTTAGATTAGGTCTTGGAGAACATATGAAAGCCCAAAGAATGAAAACTGATATAAGTATTCAATTCTTTTCGGATGAAACGGTTATGAATATAGCAAAGATATATTTAAATTCAATAGTGCAAAAAGTTGAATATGATTCCAAGTCCATGGAAATGACAGTCACTCTAATTATTATGGACAGAAATCTAATAACTTGGCAAGGCTGTGATTTGCTGAATTTAAATCGTGAAATAAAACTGTGCGGAAAAATTATTGAAGAAAAAAAATTGCTGTATGTATCAATAAATGAGCCTAAGCATATTTTTGAGAGTATTTATATTCCGTTAGTAATGAAAGATGATACGGTACCAATATCTTTCATTTTAAGGGATTCTTTGGAAGCAGCATTGCGCTTCTAACCAACCTGAATACCTCTTCCAACTTAAAGCAGGTGTCATATCCTATTTCTGAGGATTGATGACACCTGTTTTAGTTACTCATAAAACGTTTTTCCCTTCCATCAAAGGTAATCCCTCCCTCGTTTGCCAGCCGCATTTGTACTTTTTTTCGGGAGATTTTTCTCTTATGGCTTCGCCATGAAAATTCTTCCGAAAAAGAATGCGGCATCAAACGTCTGGAGGGATTGTTGTCTGATTACAGGGATAAACTGCGACCGACGTGACGCATAGCCGTTTCAGTACAGGCGGCTGTCCTTATATTTCCCGATACCTCAAAAGAACCGTGAAAGCATCCGTTCCCCACCAGTAAGCTGTGCCTATTTCATCCTATCCCGAGATAAGACAGGGATTTCAGCTCCCTCTGTTCTGCATAGTTCCGCTGCTTCATGTGTTCTGCACATCCTGCTGTCTGCGTCTTTGCCTTCTCTATTTTCCCCTTCACCTCTCTCACACATTATACTTCCAATTCCTCTTTTCCTTCGTGCCAGACCATCTATAGGTTGCCATTTGATGCCATCTGACGATATCTGATGCCAGCTTTTTGAAAATCAGCTGATTGTAAACAGAAAGCCCTTACATTTGGACTGTGAAACCAATCAAACAGTCACTCAAAACAGAAAATTATGGCACAGAACAACCGTCCAGACAAAGAAAAGCAAAGCCGGAACAAGAAACCGGAAAAGCCTTATGTGGAACAGATTGACGAGCTGCTGCTGGTCCACAACAAGAACGACCCGAAAGAGGGAATCGGTGTGGTCAGCCAGGCGGACGAGAAAGGCAACTATCGGACAGTTCCACCGGAGGAAAAGAACGAAAACTCGTTTCTGAAGTTCGACAAGAATTCGAGCATCCTCGAAAACTTCATCAAAAACTTCTGGAGCCAGCTGAAGGAACCTACCCATTTCCGGCTGATCCGCATGACTTTCCATGACTACAAGCAGAACAGGCAGGCTCTCAAGGACCTGGCTTCGGGAAAAGAAACCGATGCGGTGAAAGAGTTCCTGAAACGGTACGAAATCGTGCCGAAGAACAACCAACAAAGCAATGTCCAAACCAAAGAGGAGGAAAAAGCAATGGCAAAAAAACAAGAACAGGCACCTCAGGTGCAACCGGAACAGGTGACACAGGTGGAAGCGGCTGCGCAGGGACGAGAACAGCAGGTTCCCCAGCAGCAGACTCCAACCTACCGGTACAACGAGAACATGATCAACTGGGAAGAACTGGGCAAGTTCGGAGTATCCAAGGAAATGCTGGAGCAGTCCGGACAGCTGGACAGTATGCTGAAAGGCTACAAGACCAACAAGACCATCCCGCTGACGCTCAACATTCCCGGCGTACTGACCGCCAAACTGGATGCAAGGCTGTCGTTCATGTCCAACGGCGGACAGGTGATGCTGGGCATCCACGGAGTAAGAAAGGAGCCGGAACTGGACCGTCCGTACTTCGGGCACATCTTTACCGAAGAGGACAAGAAGAACCTGCGCGAAAGCGGAAACATGGGTCGGGTGGCAGATCTGAACCTGCGCGGCAACTCGACCGAGCCGTGCCTCATTTCCATCGACAAGAACACCAACGAACTGGTGGCCGTCCGACAGGAGCATGTCTACATCCCGAATGAAATCAAGGGAGTGACCCTGACTCCGGATGAAATCCAGAAGCTGAAAAACGGCGAACAGATTTTCGTGGACGGCATGAAGTCCAACCAGGGAAAGGAATTCAACGCCCATCTGCAGTACAGCGCGGAAAGAAGGGGCATCGAGTTCATCTTTTCCAAGGACCAGGCCTTCAACCAGCAGACGCTGGGCGGCGTGCCGCTTTCCCCCATGCAGCTCAAGGCGCTGAACGAAGGGCATACCATCCTGGTGGAGGACATGAAACGCAAGAACGGTGAGGTATTCTCTTCCTTTGTCACCATGGACAAGGTGACGGGCGGCCTGCAGTACACCCGCCACAACCCGGAAACGGGCGAAATCTACATTCCGAAGGAAATCTGTTCGGTCCAGCTGACACCGGAAGACAAAGAGGCGCTCCGCAAGGGACAGCCTGTTTTCCTGGAAAACATGATCAACCGCAAAGGGGAAGAATTCTCCTCCTTCGTCAGGCTGGACATGGCCAGCGGAAGACCGCAGTACTCACGGACACCGGACGGCTTCAACGAACGACAGGCTCCGGCCATTCCGGCTGAAGTGTACGGACACCTGCTTTCGGCACAGGAAAGGGCCAACCTGCAGGACGGAAAAGCCATTTTGGTCACCGGCATGAAAGGTCCGAACGGCAAGCCATTCGATTCCTACCTGAAAGTGAACGCCAATACCGGCCAGCTCCAGTATTTCCAGGAGAATCCCGATATCCGAAGAAACACGGCCCGCCAAGCTGCACAGACGGACAACGGCCAGCAGCAGGAGCAGAAAAGAAATGCCCGCCAGGCTGTCTGAGACTGTCCGTGAATGTACAAAGAAATCTTACTCACCTCAACCGATATGTATATGAATCCGAACAAACCCATCATTTTCAAGGCCGAACAGCTTGACTGGGAAAAGCTGGAAGCTGTCGGCATCCGCCGGAAGGAACTCGAAAAGGACGGCAACCTGGACCTGCTTCTCCAAGGGGCAGAGACCGGAGTGACCACGCTGAACCTGAAGACCCCGGTCTTCTCACTCACCATGGATGCCACCCTCAAGCTGGAGGTGGAACCGAACGGACGGCCGGTCATCGGCATCAACGGCATCCGACCGACGGAAGAATAACCTTTATTACAATGTATCACCGGCTGTCCATACGGTAAAAAGCCGTATGGACAGCTATAAAACTCAACAGATCATGATTGCCATATTGACAGACAAACCTAACGTAGGAAAAGTAATAGGAAAAGTGGTAGGTGCCACCCGAACAAGAAACGGATACCTGGAAGGAAACGGATATCTCGTCACCTGGACATTCGGTAACATGCTTTCGCTGGCCATGCCCAAGGATTACGGAGTCCGGAAGCTGAGCCGCGAGGACTTTCCCTTCATCCCTTCGGACTTCCAGCTAACGGTACAGCATGTCCGCACGGAAAACGGATGGATTCCGGACATCCAGGCGGTCCTGCAGCTGAAGGTCGTGGAAAAGGTGCTCCGCTGCTGCGACACCATCATTGCGGCCACGGATGCCAGCCGTGAGGGGGAAATGACCTTTCGCTATGTGTACGCCTACTTGAAATGCACGCAGCCCTGCCTGCGCCTGTGGACAGCCTCCCTGACGGATGAAGCCATCCGCAAAGGGATGGAAAACCTGAAACCGGACAGCTGCTACGACAGTCTCTTCGCTTCGGCGGATTGCCGGAACAAGGCGGACTGGATTCTGGGCATCAATGCCAGCTATGCCATGTGCATGGCCACGGGGCTGGGCAACAATTCCCTGGGCAGGGTGCAGACACCCATCCTGGCGGCCATCGCCAGACGGTACCGCGAGAAGGAGAACCATATCCCGACGGATTCATGGCCGATCTACATCAGCCTGCACAAGAACGGACAGATCTTCAAGCTGAAACGCAGGGATACGCTCACAGACCCGGAATCGGCCGAACTGTTCTACCAGGACTGCAAGCTGGCTTCCAAGGCACAGATTACGGAAGTGAGCCGCAGCGTGCAGGAAATCCATCCGCCCGCCCTGTTCAACCTGACACAGCTACAGAAAGAAGCAAGCCGGTACCTGGGGCTTACCCTGTCGGAAGTGTACGACATCGCGCAGACGCTTTATGAGAAAAAGCTGATTTCCTATCCGCGCACGTCCAGCAGATACCTCACGGAGGATGTGTACCGCACGCTTCCTGCCATCCTCCGGAGACTGGTTTCGTGGAACCTGTTCGAACTGGATACCGACCTGTCGGAAGGGATGCTGTCCGGTCTGTCACGAAGCGTGGTCGATGAGAAGCAGGTCAACATCCATCCGGCCATCACCGTTACCGGCATCCGTCCGGAAGGTCTCACTCCCAAGGAACAGGAGGTGTACCGGCTGATTGCAGGCCGAATGCTGGAGGCTTTCCTGCCTTCCTGCCGGACAGAGACAACCTTCGTCAAGGCAGTATGTGCCGCACAGGTCTTCCAGACCACCGGTGTACGTATTCTGGAAGAAGGCTGGCACGCCCTATTCCAGCGCCCCGGTGTCCTGTCCGTACCGGAAAACCCCGACGGATTGCCGATGCTGGAAGAAGGTGATACACCAGATGTCTGCAGCTGCAACCTGCTCCGGAAAAAAGACCTTCCGGTCCATCCGTTCACCGATGCCGAACTGGTGGAGTACATGGAAGACAAGGGGCTGGGCACGGTGGCATCCCGTACTTCCATCATCCGGACCTTACAGAACCGCAACTACATCCGCTATGCGGGGAAATACATTGTACCGACCCCAAAGGGCATGTTCACCTACGAGACCATCCGCGGCAAAAAGATTGCGGATACGGAACTGACAAGGGACTGGGAAGCCCTGCTGGCAGGAGTGGAAACGGGGCAGGAGGAAAAATCCGGCTTCCTGGAACGGGTAAGAAGCCTGGCCACCCTGCTGGTGGACGACATCTTCCAAACCTATGCGCCTTCCGGAGAATAAAGTTCCGAAAAGGAACGGGAATGCAGGCCTGAAAGGGTCTGCATTTTTTTGTGTCTGAAAGCAGCGCTGTTTTTCCGCTTTTAGGCGGCAAAGGTATTGGATTGCCGGATCTTTTGCTGCAAGGCGGCCCTGCGGGCTGGCCGGACGGAAAAAATCATCCTCGCTCTGCTCCGGTATTTTTTCCGTCCGGGCCTTGCGCAAAACGGCAATCCAAAAGGCAGGGGCCTATAAAATCGGGAAAACACATCCCGATGGGATTATTCATTTTAAAAGAAAAACGATGAAAGTAGCACGTATTGAAAAGACAGGCAAACAGGCCGTGACGCTGTTCCTGATAACCGGGATCTGCCTGCTGGCCAACAAGGGGATTGTCCCTATCGGACTGATCGCCCTGCTGTTGCTGACGGGAGGTCTCATGGACCTGCTGTTCAGCCTCCTGTTCCTGATGGTTAAATTCATGGCAGTCCTGGCTGTGCTCGGGCTGCTTTTTCATTAACATTCAATCTATGCAAGTATGGAAACGATCCGATTTACCCCACAGGCTCCGGCCACTCCGGCTCTCTGGCCCCAAAATGACAGTAGCAGACCGGTCAAAAGACGTATTCCACGTTCAGTGGATGAACCCAAAAGCATCGGCTATTACCTGGAAGGACTGCGCGGCATCGCCAGCCGTCCGGACCGGGAAGCCGTTCTGATAGAGTTCTTCAAGGAAACCTATGTATAATTTCTAAACAATTTCACAGTATGTTTTTTCAAACGATTTACCAGATGATGACTCCGGGTACAGACCTGAGCATCCACATCCGCAAAGTGGAGGATAAACTGAGTGTGGCAGTCATGCCGAGACGGAACAGCCTGAAAGAAGAGGTCCAGCAGAAAATGGTACCGCTGGTGCTGAGCGGGAATCCGTACGAACTGGACAGCGCTTTCCTGCAGGCCATCATGCAGCCCTTGCAGAAGGTGCAGGGGCTGCTGGTCAATGCAGAGAATTTTGAGAAGCAGGCTGCCCAGGCTGCGGCAAGCGGTAAAAACGGCAAGGGCAGTGCGCCTGCGGAAAGCAAGGAATCCCGTGAAAAGAGGGAAAAGATGGAGAAGCTGCTGGCCAAGGCGGACGATGCCTTCAAGAACGCCAGATACCAGGAAACGCTTACCTGGCTCCGGCAGGCCCGGGCACTGGCTCCCGGTGAGAAGCAGGGCGTAATCGACAGCCGGATGAAAGAAGTACAGAAAAAGGCGGATGAAGGCAGCCTGTTTGCGGGAATGTCACCGGAAGCGCAACCGGCGGCAACCCGGACAAGCCAGCCGGAAAATGGAATACAACCGGCTGCTCCGCAACCTGTTCCACAGTCGGCTTCCCAACAGGCTGTTTCCTCTACAGTTTATAACCAGCCGGAACCGTCCCAGCCGGCCGTAAGGACAACGGACAGGAGCGGTTTCAGACAACCGACGGTTCAGCCTGCAATGTTTCCTCCCCAACAGCCCCATCCGGCAGCGGGACAGCATGGCGTGAACCGGCAGCCGGGCATGACCGGCCAGCCCCGTACAAACGGCCTGCAACCGGTTACGCCTGAAACGGGTTTCGCCGGAGAGAATTACCCGTATCCCAACGGGCAGCAGTCTTTTGACAGTTTCGGTTTTGACCCCGAAGAGGAGGATGACCGGGAACTGGTCAGGGAAGACCCCTATGCGGAATACCTGGATTTTCCGGAAGAATACAGGATGAGAGACCAGGCGCAGCAGGCTGAAATGGTGTATTGCTGAACAAATGTCTAACATAAAACGATAAAGGATATGGCACTTGAAATTAAAGGAATGAACAGAGTGTTCAAGATGAAAAAGAACGGCAACGAACTGCTGCTGGATGACCCGGACAGCAACCTGTCACCGGCGGAAGTGATGGATTTCTATTCCATGAACTATCCGGAACTGACCACCGCATCGGTACACGGACCGGAAATTGAGGACGACCGGGCAGTCTATGAGTTCAAGACCACCATCGGAGTAAAGGGATAAGCCATGAAAACGAAACCATCCAAAAACAGACGACCATGTACACCACTTACAGCGCAGGCCATGCAGAATCTCGCTTCCCTTATCCTGTCGGAACTGGGAAAGGCGGACATAAGCCGGGGCATCAGACAGTCCGGACGCAGAAAGCTCCCGCCCGCCGGAAGCCTTACGGTTTTCTGAACAGGACCCTGCAGCCCATCGCTCCGGACCTGTATACGGAAACCTACCGCGGAAGAGTGAACCTGACCACGGAAGAGAGCTTTGACTATCTCTACCGTTCGGCATTGAACTATGTGCAGCTCCTGAAAATGGAGCTGCCATACACTCCGCCGTCGAAAGCTTCCCCGAGGGAAAAGATCTGCCGGCTGTACCAGGTGCTGGATGCTTCCCTGACCGACCATGTCAATCTGGAGGTACGGAAGGGACAGCTTCAGTTCTGCATCTACCGGTACCATTCCTGGCCGGACTATACCTTGTTCTGGCTGCCGGTGAACTTTACGGAAAAGCTGCACGGGACATTGAAAAGGATTGTGCTGGAATTCATCAGACGCTTCATCCGTCACCACCGGATGCAGGACATTACGGATACACCCTATTTTGAAATGGCCGAATGTGGTCTGGACTGCTATCTGGAAGAGATAATGGACCGGGACGAGCTGAAACGGCAGCGGGAAAAGAACCGGATTTTCCGTTCCTACAGCGAAGGGAAGATCAGCCGGTGCCTGAAGCGGATGCGGTCCCGTGCTTTCTGCCGCAAACTCGAAGAACAGGTACGGCAGTATGTCCCGGCTACAAAAGCAGAAAGCGGGTTACTGGAACTGGTCCGGGAGGGCCTGCCTTTCATCGCTACTTCCAGTCCGTGCATCATGGATTATGAATACGACTGGCACAGCGAGGAAGAGCCGGACTTCATGCCGATTCCGATGGGATACCAGATTCTGCTGACCTATTCCAATGAGGACGAACTGACGGATGAGCTGGAAAGCTATTTCACCTCGGACAGCCAGGAGACCTACTGCCTCACTCCGGTATCCAGTATGCTGATTACACCCCAAACTGAAAAGCCGCTTCCACCGGACGATTTTCCGGAACGCTTCGCAAAGTGGCTCTCCCGTTTCATGGATTATATTGCCAACCGACTAAATGACTGAATCATGAATGAACTGACTCAAAAGATACAACGCATCCTCACACCGAAAGCGGCTCTCATTGCCTATCGGTGTGACGAATGTAGAACAAACAGTACGGAATATTTCCTGGAACTCCGTCCCATCCACAAAAACGGACAGATGGGAGCCGGGATGCCGGTGACCTATGAGTTCATGAACGCCCTGATGGAATCCTATACGGAAGAAATGAGCGGAATACCGGCAGGCGTCCTTCCCGAGAACCTGCTGGCCTGCAATCCGAGAAAAGGACAGGAGGAATACATCTGGTACAACCCGCCGGGCAAAAGACAGATGTTCTTCCACAAGCAGCTGAACATCCCGGACGGTGTGTTCCATGTGCCGGGCATCATCTACCACATCCGCAGCGAGCGGATGGACGTCTATGCCTTCAAGGGAAAGAAGCCGACCGGAAAGACACCTCTGTACCTGGCCCCTTTCTTCAATGTGACGGGTTCCAGCGTATGTCTGGGTTCCTGTTCGTTGGAAAAGCCGCAGAACCCGTCCTTTCTTTCCCTGATGGAATATTGGGAGAAGCGATTCTGGCTAACGGAATTCGTCCATCTGGGCGGCAGACAAAATCCTACCGTGTCGAATCTGGTCACGGTGACAGAAAATGCGAGAAACCAACCTTTTGACATGAACGAACTGAGACCGTTCAACAAACAGCTAAAAGATATCCTGCCATGAAAAAAGTACATTTTGCAGAAAACTACCTGCTGAATCCCCACCATCCGGTCACCGTCTTCGTCATCGGAGCGGGAGGGACCGGCTCGCAGGTCATCACCAACCTGGCACGCATGAGCATGGCGCTCCGGGCATTGGGGCATCCGGGACTGCATGTGACTGTATTCGATCCGGATACAGTGAGTACAGCCAACATCGGGCGCCAGCTTTTCAGCGAGACGGAACTGGGACTGAACAAGGCAACGGCCCTGGTCACCCGCATCAACCATTTCTTCGGCTATAGCTGGTCGGCAGAAGCAAAACGCTATCCGGATGTCCGGCAGAAGGAGGAAATGGAAACGGCCAACCTGTTCATCACCTGCACTGACAATGTACGCTCCCGGCTGGCTCTGTGGAAGTTCCTGAAAGGCCTCAGCGGAAAGGGACCTGTCGATCACCGGACTCCCCTGTACTGGATGGACTTCGGAAACAGCCAGACAAAGGGACAGGTGCTTGTAGGCACACTGCGGGATAAGATTGTCCAGCCTTCTTCCCAGGAATACATACCCGTTCCCAGGATGAATGTCATTACGGAAGAGGTGGACTATTCACAGGTACGTGAGGTGGATTCCGGTCCCAGCTGTTCCCTGGCGGAAGCACTCGGCAAGCAGGACCTGTTCATCAATTCTACACTGGCACACATCGGCTGCAATCTGTTATGGAAGATGTTCAAGGAAGGGAAAACTGCCTATCGGGGTGCCTATGTGAATCTGGACACGATGAAGACAACAGGGATTCCGGTATGAAGCCCCAGACCGGACTGGCTTTCCATTGAATTAGTTGAATGGTCAGTCATCCTGGTCCGGGGCAACTGTCTGAAACTTTCGGATGCTTCAGTTATGTCCTCTTGCCGCGAAGGAGCAGGAATTCCTGTATTTCAGAGGCCAGATAGAAGGATTTTCCGTTCTTCTCCACGGAATAATATTTGATCTTGCCCTCCTTCCGGTAACGGGCCAGTGTACGCTGCGACACACCCAGCAGTTCAGCCAGATCCACGTTGTCCAGCAGTCTGTCACCGTTCATGCATTCCTTCAGACGGTTCATCTGATCCAGTTTTTTCTCAATACGGGCAAAACCTTCCACCATTGTCCCGATCAGTCTTTCGAGTATCTCATTATCAATGTATGACATAATCCATGCGTTTAAAAGTGAATAAATCGATACCCTCGTTGTGCGCACTTGAAGAGTATATACCCTTATATGTGAAAATCTCGTGCCAATACGGACGATATTATCCGCTTTTAAAACCATATTGCTGAAAATCAATAAAATACAATCTAGAACAGGAATCCGGGTGTAAAGGAAAAGTGTAAGCCTTGTAAACACTTTCTGTAAATCGGTTTACAGCCTTCCTGACATCTGAAGACACCTGATGCCATCTGATGACGCAGGTTTGCATCAGCTGCAATGAATTGTTACATTTGTATCAAACCCCAAAAATCGATTTATATGGAAATCATAGGTATGGAAGCAAATGCTTACGAGAAGAGTATCCGGGAATTGAATCAATTTCTGGACAGGATTGACCGTCTGCTGGAAAGTACGTCCCCAAAAACCATCGGCGAATGGATTGACAACCAAGAGGCATGTCTGATATTGAACGTATCTCTCCGGACACTGCAAAATCTGAGAGACACCGGACAAATCGCATATACCCAGCTGGAACGGAAAGTCTATTACAAGCGAGAAGATATCCAAAAGTATATAAATAAACACAGCGTAAAAAGATGAGCAAGTTAATTACCGGAGACAATGAACGCATCGTTCAGTTCTACCAAAGGCTAAAGGAAACTTTAATTGCACTGGAATCAGCCCTTAAAGAGAAACGCCCCCTGTTGAACGGACAACGGTATATGACTGATGCAGAATTAAGCCAATATCTGAAACTGTCAAGAAGAACCTTACAGGAGTACAGGAACAATGGACTTGTGCCTTACTATCAGATAGGAGGCAAGATTCTGTACCGGGAATCCGATATAGAGGAGCTTCTGGAAAGAAACAGACAAGAAGCTTTTAAATAGAAAATCCGTTGCAATACGAAGTGAAAGAAAGATTCAAGGATACGATTTTTCCGGTTCATCATGGTTGAAGTTCCAAAGAAAAATCGTATCTTTGGCATATAAAAACAAGAGTTCTATTTGTGTAAAACATAGAAGCCAATTTCAGACGAAATAGGTGGACTAAGATTAGGACTATTTGATAAATGATTGATTATTAGCTGGATAAAACTTATAGTTCGAGCCCCAGGCGGATCACTTAGGAGAAAAGACAATACTCCGCCAAACTATG
>OIZW01000326.1_pt1 | contig 44141 bp, 31 predicted proteins | sample 1588581 | NCBI WGS metagenome assembly OIZW01 (sample SAMN03283266) | human gut metagenome | biome: human-associated habitat; material: feces | host: Homo sapiens | place: USA | collected 2013 | reverse complement strand
TATTTGTTATCTAAAATATTTAAAAAAATTCTTTTGCTTGTTTATATCCCAAATAATATAGTTCTTCTAATTTACTAATATCTAATAAACCTATTTTTTTAGTTTTAATTTTTAAATTATTATACGTACCTTGCATTTCATAATTAGATAATTCTCTACATAACAAATCAATAGATCGTCCTGCCACTTCTACAAGATTTTCACAACAATTATCATTTTTATCTGTTTCAAAAACAACATTCACAATATTTTTTGCACCAAACAATTCTAATTCCTTCCAAGGTACATTTTCCCTAATACCACCATCTATTAACTCCATATCTTCATACTCAGCTGGAGAAAAAACAACTGGATAACTACAACTCGCTCTTACTGCTTTTCCTATAGGAATATTATTAATAAATTTTATTTTATCCGAAAATTCACTTCTTTTTAAGCAAGAGGTAAAACATATAACATCTCCTGTATTCATATTTACACTTGGCACTACAAGTGGCTTTCTTATATCAGATACATTATAAATTCCTTTTTTATTACATTCTTTATTAATTAATTTTTCTATTTCTTTTCCTGAATTTAATCCATCAATAATTATTTTTTGCTCAATTATTAGTCCATAAATTAATTTAACTATATTTTTTAAATCTGCATATCTTATTTTTTTGCAATATTTTTTAAATATCTTATAAATTTCTTCTGCCGTAAATCCAGCTGCATATAAACTTGATACTATACTTCCTGATGATGTTCCTCCTATATATTCTATTTCTATATTTTTTTCTTCTATTGCTTTTAATACTCCTATATGTGCTACACCTTTTATTCCTCCCCCTGCTAAGCACAAACTTATTTTTTTATTTTTCATAAATTCCTTCTTTCTAAATTAATTTTATTTTATATTATAAATTATGCTCTATTTTTCAAAAAAGTTTTTAAATAGCAAAAAAACCCAATACTATTTTTATAATAATACTAGGTTTTCTTTCTTTTATTTTCCTATTACATTAAATGACATTACAAAATCTGTTCCATCTTTTAATTGCATATAAAATCTTTCTGATATATCTCCACTATTTTTTTCATTCATATCTCTTATAGTAACTTCTTGTATTGATATTCCTGAATCTTCTGAATAATCTCCAAATTCAAAATTATAATGTGATGAAAAATGTTTTTTCATATATTCTTCAAATTTATCTACATTATTTTCAAAATAAGTTGTTCTAAATTTTTCATCTAAGTAATTAAACATTGTTCTGTAATCTCTTGCATTCATCATTTGTCTTACTTTATCTACATTCATCATTACTTTATATTGTGCATTTGATGAATTATATTTTTCATTAAATTTTTCATTATCTAATGTATATGTATCTAGTTTTACTGTATAATTCATAACAGATTTTTCATCAAAAATATATAGATTCTCATATTTATCCTTACATACATATTCCTTATTTCCATCTTTATCATTTACAAGATATTGAGTAAATGATAAACTTGATATTTCTTTTATATTATTTTCCACATATTTAGAAAATGTATTATAGTTTCCAAATCTTTTTTCTCTGTAGTCTTTATCTAATAAATTATATCCTTCTTCTCTATTATATAAAACTGCATTTTTATAATTAACTAAAATATCTTCTATCATTTGGATGTCATCTATATGTTTAAACTGATATTGATTATATACGTTTTTTTCTATTTCACTAGTAGCTGTTTTTATTCTATTCTCCAATATTTGATTATTTTCAATATCAACTGGTATTATACCAAATAGTCCATTTTTTCTATCTAATCTCGCTATAACAACTCTATCACTTAATTTTTTATTTTCTTTTAATAATTCTATGTCTGCATAAATCATAGTATTATTATCATCAATATCATTATAATACATTTTATTTATCCTAAAATCATCTGCATTTTTATATTTAAGTATTATATTTTTTATATCATTTTCCAAAATTTTATTATCTTTTAAATACTGACTATCAAGAAATTTATATAAAATTTCATATTGTGCTTTTTTATCTTCCTCAGTATAATTAACAGTTCCTTCTATTTTTGAATAATACGAATCTTCATTATATTCTTTAATATATTCAAAATACCTCTTTGTAATATCTTTCATAACATAATACATATCTCTAGTTTTAACTTCTTGAATATCTTTTTGTAATTCTATTGGTGTTGTATCAGTTGGAGTATTATTAGCAAAATCATTTACGTTTTGGTCTAATTTTTTTATTATCAAAAAATAAACCATAGATAATACACAAATAACAACAATCATTATTATTATAATTTTTTTCAATATTCTCAATTTACTTTCCATTCTTCACTCCTTAACTATCAAATCGTATTACACAATACACATCTGCTCTTATCGCTTTTGAATATGGGTCCTTTCTTTGCACTGTATCATTACTACCACAATTATACCACAATCCATCACCTATATATATATCTGTATGTGATGAACCACCACTACCGTAAAATAATATATCTCCTGGTTGCAACATATCCATTGTAGGATTCATAATTTTTGTTCCACCATGTGCTTCTAAAAATGGTAATAATGTAGCACAACTATTTATACCTGTGCAATCTACCATCCAGTCATATCCTGCTTCATACAATGTCCAAGAAACAAAAGTCGCACAACAAACCGCTCTAGCATTTTTCACATCATTAACAGTTCCTGGCAAGTCATCTCCTAGACTATAATGATATCCATTACTTGAAATAAAATCATGTACAATTGCAGCTGCATTCACAATATTACCTCCGTCTTCATAGAACTCATCAATTCTATCATAATAACCTGTTTTAAATAAAAGCCACTCAGCCTTTCTTCTAGCAACCAAGCCTGGTGAATATACTGATGAATTTCCAACCTTAGCAGTATTTGGTAAACACATATAATTAGTATAAAGCGGATGCGAAAACATTCCATCATTAGCAGGAACTTTATATTCCAAATCTTTATCTTGATTCCAATATGAAGTAAAAGCTGAAACAAAATCTTTTCCATTTCTATTAGAAAAAGCTCCACTACCTCCACAATTATATATTCTACTTACTAACGCATATTTTTGATATTGTGTTAAATTTAAACCTCCACACTTAGATTCAACTATTTGTAAATTTTCGTTTATCTCTTCTTTCTCTAAATTATCAACAAATTCCTTATCAACTTCAGAACCAACACTTGTAGGGTATCCCGCCGCAGCAAATCTTTCAGCAAAACCTCCATTAAAAATATCAACACCATATCCTACAGTTATATTTCCATAACCATCATCACCAATTATATATTTTGTACCATCCGCACTAAGTGAGCCACTCATACCTTCCCATGCATGCAACCATCTAATAAACTGATCATATCCTCCGCCTCTACTCATTGAACTAAAAGAACCTGGCTCATAAATACTAAAATCAAATTCTGTAACGCCAAAACTCTCACCTGTTAGCTTATATAGTAAATACTTAGTCAAATCTGTAAATCTTGCTGTCTTTTCACCTTTTTCTACAGTAGTAATCAACCATTTAGGTTTCAAATCACTTTTAGCCTCTTTATTATCTTTAAATAATTTAATAAATTTATTTTCATTACCTTTAATTTCTGACTCACCTGTATCATATTTTATAGCTATACTATGAGTCGTTATTGTATCTATTTTTGTAGAACTAACATAATAGTAACCATGAGTTTTTTTATCCAAAACCATTTTTGAAGGTCCTGATGATGAATTTGTAGATACTGAAATATTTTCTGTAACTGTTCCTTTAACACTAGCAACTGTATTTATAAGTGCTTTACTATTATCATCATCATCTGTAGAATTTGATTCCGTTGCCGCCTTTACATCTTGAGCCCAATATACATTAACATTTCTATCACCAACTGGTGAGGTAATACATGCACAATATTTTTGTCCATTTTCATCAGTAGGTGCTTCTACATATATATCTATCCACGCTCCAGGCTGTCCAGGTCCAGTATCCTCAACAACATATACTGTTGGATCACCTTCTATCATAATTTGATCTCCTAATTTTAATCCATACGGATCACCACTATCATGAATAGCAACAGTTCTATTAGGTGTTGCTTGAGCTCCAGATGCAGTAACAGTAGTTCCAAAATTTCCATTATCATCATTACAAACATAACAATATGCTGTAGTTTTATAATTTCCTACTAATTCTCCTGGAGTTCCTGTTAAAGCCCCCTGTGTAGAATTAAATGATGCAGCAGAGTAGCTTGATTCTTTCGTAAACTTAACGAACCACGTATCAACATAAGTTAATTCCATTGTATCTGAAACAAATTCTGTCAATTTAACTTCTGATGTACCTCCTTCTGAAGTTCCATCTGCATAAGATATACTGGACTGAGTTGTTGTTTGCGTTGTAGTAACATTGTCTTCAACAGCCAAAATCAACTCACTTTTTAGCACAAGATCTGTAAAATCAAACATAAAATCTCTATTTTTAACATCAATATAATAATCCATCAAATATTCAAAAGGTGTAGTATATTTATCAACAGTAGACCTATAATTAATAGGAGAATTTTTAGAAATAGTTACACCCTCATCACTTGAATAACTCCATTTAGCAGTAATTAATTTCCACTCACCATCTAATGTAAAATATTCCAAAGCCTTAGTATCATTATCTGACACAAGTTTATCAAAATCTGATTCTGGTATATATTTTAAATCATAAATTTTAGAATTTATAGCTGTTGTAACAGAACCTACTGTAGCACTATTTCCACCCACTGAAGCACCATCTCCATAAACTATTTTAGAAATATCAACAATATTTTGTCTTGCCTTTGCTGTATCAGATAATCCAGAAGACATTACAACCAAAACATAAGGAGTATTATCTTTAAAAACAATTGCCGCATCATTTTCCACAGTATCTAACTCACCTGTTTTATTAGCTGTTTGTACCCCACTTGGCACACCAGCCGGGATTTTCCCCGTCCTTTCTTGTGCTTTTAAATAAGTCATCATTTGTTCAGAAGCTTCATAACTTACACATTTATGATTATAAATATTTTCTAATATCTTTGCTGCATCTTTAGAAGAAGTATAATTATCTCCATTAGCAGTACTAGCAAGCATCTTTCTACTTAATACAGTATTTGAATATCCATTACTTTTTATATAACTATTTATTTTATCAAATCCTAATCTATCAATCATTCTATTAGTAGCATCATTATCACTTTGTGTAATCATTAATTTTATATCTGAACTAACTTCTGTAGGAACCATATTTCCTTTAGCCATTTCATCATAAGCAGTAGCCATAATAAACAATTTAATAACACTAGCTGATTGCATCTTAGCATCTGCATTTACAGAAGCAATATCACTATTACTTGTCAAATCTTTAGCATAAACACTCCATGTTCCAGAAGCAGCACTCTTTAAATATTCTTCCACTTCACTTTGTTTACTTGTATTTGATGATGAAGCACTTGAATTATTACTATTATTTGTATTTGAATTATCACCATCTTTTTTAGTATTATTACTATCTGTTGTATTTGTTGTACTAGAAGATGTACCTGCCACATCTTCTCGATTCTCTATAGTCTTTACATTTGTTAAATCTGCTTTCTCAAAATGCTGTGTATCACCCGTATAACTAGAATTTCCTAACCATGTCCAACCATATTTAGTAAATATTTTATAAATCTCAGAATCTGGTGTAATACAAGCTGCCTTTTCTGTATCTGACCAACCCTCCTGGCTCTTTCTCTCTTTTACATATTTTTTAGCATTATCATGGCTAAATGAACCATCTGGATTTATATAAGGATTTATTTGTGGATTTATATCTATAGCCTGTCCTAAAGCATGCTTAGATACTGTATTTTGCACACCATCATTAGTAACAACTTTTCTATCATTAAATGCTGATGTATTATTAGCTTCTATTGAAGCATAATCCAACGCATCACCTGTTAACTTCTTACTACCTGAAAAATTATCTATTAATTCCATTTTTTCAATAGGATACTTAATCTTGTATAATTCCTGGAAAATAAGTAAAACTTCATCAGCTAATTTTTTATTAACAATCATATGTCCCTGTTGAACACTACCATTAAAATCAAAATAAGGTATTGTCAAATATGACAAGTCACTATAATCCACACCAGAAAAATGTTGCATTGAAATTCCTTCCATTTGCTTTTTAACACTTTCTGGTATATCTTCTTTTGTCCCTAATCCTCCTGTCACAACCGTAGTAGTTTGAGTTGCACCAGTACCTACATTTGTAAGTGCACCTATTGTTTTATTAGGTGTAACTCTTCTTATACGTATTGCCCCTTGAAAACCATCTTGTCCTTCACCAGTATCTTTTGCTATTATAAGAGGTGCTACTGAAGATGATGAAGAGCCACCACCATTTAATATCGCACTCTTTATATTATTCCACAAAGTTTTATAACCATTTATTGTAGGATGAGTACCATCTGAACCTATTTCAACTCCACTTGTAGGATCTATAAATTTTATATAAGAAGAATTAGAGGTACAAAATTCTTTCAATTGCGAAACATAACTTTTAAATTCTGAAGTATTTGAATCCTTATCTGGTAATAAATTATCAACATAAATAGTAACATTAGAAAATGTACCATGTAATTTTTCCAAAAGCTGTTTCATATAACTTATACCATAATCATAATCATTTGTACCAAGCATAATATTTATACCTTTAACATCACTAACAGATGAAATCTCACTATAGTGATCTAGCCAATACTTAGAACCAACGCCCACAACAGCTCTAACAGTACAAGTAGAATCAACTACATTAGCCTCTGATTTCATACCATCTGTAATAGAATCACCAATAAACAAAAATCCGTCTAAACTTGTAACTTTATTAGCAGAAGAAGTAGTTGTACCAGTAGAAGTAGTAGAAGAGCTATCACTAGAAGATGAACTAGTACCCATTCCATTATTATATTTAAAAGTCAAAGGATCAACCTTTTCCCCATCCTTTTCAATTTGAAAATGAACATGTGGTCCAGTTGAATATCCTGTACTTCCAGATAAAGCAATAACTTGTCCAGCTGTTACTTTATCACCAACAGAAACCTTTAATTGACTATTATGCATATATTTAGTAACATATCCATTACCATGATCAATTTCTATATAATTACCAGCACTATCAGAATACTGTGCAATAGTAACTGTACCATCCAAGCAAGCATACACATTTGTTCCTGTACTAACACCTATATCTATAGCGCCATGATTCGTTGATGCTCCAGCAGTAGGTGCCTCTCTTGGACCAAAATAAGAAGTTATTTCTGTTCCATCTGTTGGCCAATACAAAGTGCCACTAAAATCAGAACCACCTGAAGCAGCATTAGAAGACTCTCCTATTTTAACATCTGCCTCTTTACCAATCTTACCACCCAAATTAGGATATTGAGTATACAACTCTGCATCAAGCATCTTCTTAATAACATCTTTTTTCACATACTGACGACTACCTTTATTATATCTTTTAACAACCTCATCTAATTTCTCATCAATACCTTGCTTATATGCCAAATAATAGCCATCATCAGCATTACCAGCAACACAGATAAGATCCGATATATTATCTATTCCCATAATTTCATAAATGTCAGCCGGATTTTTAACACTTTCAACTAAATCTGCAATCCAGCTAAAAGCCGTATGAACCATACACACCAATAAAAATATTGGTAAAACCTTCATTACAAAAATAATAAAAGTTTTAGTAAACCATGCAGCCATTTTAGCCTTTATTTTACCTTTAGTTTTACCTTTTATTTTTCCTGTAAAATTATTTTTATTATTATCATTTTCTGCCAATTACCTCACCTCACTTTGCACAACTATTATTCCTTAAGATTTACTTCTATTTTTTCATTATTACTACCAAAATAAACAAAATCATCATCTAAATAAACATCTTCAAAAACCATTTGCTTAATTCCTATTTTTTCGCGATAAGAATCACTAAACTTAATTTGTAATTGTTTTGTCTCACCTGATGCAACTTTTAAATCTTCATCTCTATTTTCATACAATAAAGATTCAAATTTAACATTATTCTCATCCACAATATATGTAGTATCCGTTTTTTTCCTAGAATCTAAAAGCACTGTAGACTGTCTATCATTTTTTATACTAATTGTATATACACTATAATCCATATATACAATTCTATCCTTCACTGTAATTGTTACATTATCCTTAGAACCTGTTTTATTTATTTCTACTTTTCCAACAAATCCATTTATATTTAATCTATACTGACCATCTTCTTCTATAACACTAAAATAATCTTGAATATAATTTTGTGAAGAACCTGTACCTGTTGCTAACATATCATCAAAAATTTTAACTAAATATATATATGAATCAGAAGAAGTCCAAGACTGAAAACTATATCTTTTTGATGTTGAAAACTTTGTTTTATAATATTGTTCTTCAAAAATAAATTCATCAGGATACAATACATTTTTGCAATCATTTGAAAGTAAACCATAAGCCTTTGCAGGCTCATGGTTTTTACAATAGCTTAAAAAAGTTTCTATTAAATCACCAAAATCATTTTTCTTAGTTCCAGATACTTCACCACCTGAAACCAATGATTTACTTTCATTATGATATTTATTTTTTTCCACATCATTAGCTTCTTCAGCTATCTTTTCAGATTCTTCTATACTTTTTTGTTTATATACATTGTTAAATAGTGAAATCATGACCAAAATGAATATTATTACAATAATAGTTAAAAATACTTTTCCTCTGTTTTGATTATAAAATCTTATCCATTTGTTCATATTTTATCACTTTCCTTCCTAAATAAAGTTACAAAGAATTTTTTATACATCTGCTATTTTAGTTATTTCTTTAACCCAGTTTTTAGCCATATCTGATGTAATAGCACTATTTTCACTCATTAATCTCTTTTCAAGAGCATTTTGAGCAGAGTCATTATTTTTCAAGTTCTTTCCTCTACCCTGAGCTATTTGTGCTCTTGCAATAGCTTGTTCATCTGACCAACCTTTATCTTGTGCCATAGTTCTAGCATTATATATAATACCAATATCTGTAACACCATTATCAAGATATTTTTGAGTACTAGCATCATTTATGAATTCTTTAGCTTGTTTTGCTGTCTGAATATTTTTAGCATTTTTCATTAAATATTTATAATTTTCTTCTTTTCTCTTCCATTCCTTATCAAACTTAGCTTGTTTCTTTTGCTTCAATTCGTCAGTCGTATATGCACCTTCTCTAAAGTCTTGAACAGTCTCTTTTCCAGCATTTGCAACTCCACCTACTACATTATCAAAACCAGAAACCGCTCTACCACCTGCACCTTTAGCACCCGCTGCAATTATTGTTCCACCTGTTGCTAGCATAGAACCTGCTTTATCTCCAGAAACAACGGCTGCCGCACCTACTGCAGTTCCAGCAGCTGCTGTAACTGCTGCTGCCGCACCTCCTCTTATAAGTGCATGTGCTCCTGTAGAAGCTGTCTTTTTAGCTACCTTATAAACATTTTTTCCAATATTACTTGGCTGAATTGCTCTTTGTAAATTTCTTACCTTCTTACTAGCAGCATAAGAAACTCCATCTTTAATTCTTCTACGCCAATTTCTTCTTGGAGTACCTTCTGAAACCACTTCTTTTAAATCTCCATTTTCATATTGGTTTTGTGATGATACATCTGAATTTGTATTTTCATTAGCATTTGTATTTGAACTTTGACCCTCTTGATTTTCTCCTGCATCATCATTTAATTTATTCATTTCTGCCTTTACATCTGATCTATTATCAGCTGTTACATCAGGATTACTAGCCATTTCTCTCCAAATATCTCTTTCCGCCTTTTTCGTATTTTTATTTTTCATTTCATCTATTTCCGCAATATGTGCTCTTGCATTTTCTCTATCTTCTTCACTTAAATCTGGATTATTTGCCTCTCTTTCCCAAGCATTTCTATCCATATCTAACTTATCCAAATCCTGTTGACTCAATTGTTTACCTCCACCAAGAGGATTATTAACTCCACCATTTTGTTGAGAATTTTGATTATTTTGTTGATTTCCACTTGCTTCATTTCCATTATTAGCCTGTTGATCATACTCTTTTCTTGCAGGGCCTCCAGCAAAGGCTCCTGATGCAGCACCTGCCGCAGAACCTGCTGCACCTCCAACTGCAGCACCTGCTCCTGTACCTGCAGCTAAAGTAGCCATTGAATCCATACTCACACCAGGAGTCTTACCCCTACTCAACAATTTTGATGCATCATCACCAGCTCCAGAGGTAGCAAGTTTATTACTTGAACCACCTTTTCCACTAAGTTTTCCTACAACATTACCTATACCTTTCATAGCCAAAGCTCCACCTGCCATTGCAGCTAATCCTGCTGGTGTCTTAGCCTTATCTAATCCGAACATCTGCTTTACAAATTTTTCAGCTGATGTTAAAAATGCCATAGCAACAATCGCATAAAGAGGATTTGACACTGCTAAATCAATTGCACTTCCTATAAACACTGAATACAATATCAAATGTATTGGTTGTATAATAGCATTCATTGTATATTCCTTAAACCACATATCAAAAGCTTGGGCTTTACCATCTTTTACTTTATCAATAGGATAAGTCAATGCAACCAAAGGTGCAATCATTGTAAAAAACGCCATATACAAAAACCTCTTAAAATATGTAAATGTAAACATTACTGTATACAAAACTAAAGCTAAATACATAATAGTATATGCTGTACAATTTCCAAAATCAGGGCTTTGTGCCATAAATCTAACATAACCAACTAAGTTAGTATTAAATTTCACATCTGAACCAGTTACTTTAACTGCTATTGGTTTATTTATAGTATTATCAAGCATTTCTGTAAATTTATCTGTCAACATCATAATTCCAGACATTATAAAATGTATTATAAAAACTAAACACAACGCAACTAACCAATCCTGTAAATTTTCCTTATATTTAGCCTTATCAGTTGCAGTAGAACTTATAACAATACGTATACCCAAATAAACTAAAACTGTTAAAAGTCCAACAACCGCAATATTTCTAAAAGCCTTATACCATGAACCTATAGTATCTCTTATACCATATCTGTCACTACTTGCTGCAGACACCGCCTTTTTTTCACTATCACTATCTGAACTAGCACCTACTTCAACTCCTGTAAATTTATGAGGTCTAATAAAATCCACATCTAACATAGCAATTTTATTAGCAAATATATTTTCTGGACAATACAAAAAGTTTGGTATTTTCCAATCCGTCCATAAAAATCCGTCCAAATCATCACTACTAACCTCTCTTGTAGTTCCAGCTTTACTCTCATTATATTTTAACCACGAATCACCATTACTCAAATTAGGGTCATCTTGAGAAAGCATTGAAGAAGTAATAATTTTTTCTGTTCCCAACATAAAATGATTTAAAGCACCCATCACTACATCTCCAACAGAAGCAACCATATTAACTAATTCCTTTAACAAGTCACCTGCTATTTCACCAAAACTAAATGCTTTAGAATAATTTGGTATAGAAAAATTCAGAACAATGATTATCAACAAAACAATAAACATCTTTTGATTATTCTTTTTTTTCGTACAAAATTTCATTTTTTATCTCATCCCTTTCCTAAGACATTTGTCAAATCAGAAACTTAAATTTTCCAACTTTCTTCATTATTTCATACCATTTTTCATCTTCTGCATTCTAACCATTTTATTAACATTTGTTTCAACAAACTCAAACTCTTTTTGCGTAGGAGTAATTTGAATAATAGCCGTTTCTCCACCAACTTTTAGCAATCCCTCACCTTTTAAACAATTAATCAAAAATCCTGCTTCACCATCACTAAGTTTAAATACTTCTTTTAAATATTGAATTTCTGACTTATCTTGAGCCAAAAACAATTTTGTATCAGACGAAGTTAAAACTGCTTGTGCCTCTGGTTTTTCATAAAAATCCTGAAATCTTTGAGAAATAATAGCAAGAGAAACATTTCTTTTTCTAGCACGTCTTGCCATCTTATTTAAAAAATCTACTGCCTCTGGATAAGGTAATAACATCCAAGCCTCATCAACTAAAACTCTTTTTTGTTTTGCCTTTGTCCTATCCTCACTATTTTTCTTAACATATTTTTCCCAAATCCAAGAAAGCAATATTTGTTGTGCAAGAGGTCTAGCAAATCTTTCCTCTAATTGAGAAATATCTAAATTTATAAAAGGAGCTCCATCTAATAACTCAAATGTTGATTGACCATCAAAATATGCCATCTGACCATTATACTCTCTAATATATTGTTTCATAACCTTTAGCAAATAACTATAATGAAAACTATAATCTTTATTGTCATTCATCATCGCCTTTCTCTCTATTCTTTTGTACCAACTACCAATTGTAGGCATTTCCTTTTTCTCACTATAAAGTCTATCACCCTTTTGTAAATCTGTTCCCTGTTTATACAAACTATTAGGATCACTAGTAATTCCTAAGCTTTCATACTCTTCTGCAACTGATTCAGCTATAACTTGTTTTGTAAGCTCATTAACATCTGTACTTCTTGTACTACCCTTTGCCATAGTAACTAAAGCTTGAGTAACATCCTCAACTTTATTTTCAACATTTAAAACTATCTTTTCCCTACCAGTAATTTCATCTTTTACTCTCTCAGGTTCAATATCAAACAAATTTATAACAGTTTTAGAATTTGGACTAATAACCACATTAATTCCACCCAAACTATCAGCAACTATTGTATACTCACCTTCAGCATCCAAAGCCAAACTTTCAATTCCCATTAAAACTGAAGAACGTGAAATCAAAGTTTTCATTGTTACTGATTTACCAGCACCAGACTTAGCAAATATAACCATATTATAATTTGTTAAAGAAGGTGCAAAATTATCAAACAATATTGGAGTACCAGTTTGTTTATTAAATCCTAACGGAACTCCTGAAGGATGTCCAACTTCTGAAGTAGTAAATGGAAAAACAGTTCCCATAGAACGACTATCAAAAGAATGTATTTTTTTAACTTTATCATCCATAAAAGGCAAATTTGATTTAAAAGCATCTTCCTGGATTCCCCAAGCACTTTTAATATTTACCAAAGATTTTGACATTTCAGTTGCCAACATTTTTGTAAGTCTATCTAAATCCTCTAAAGTATATGTATATAATGTTGATATAACAGAAGCCTCATACATTTTATTAAACCCTGCCGCAATTTCATCTCTTAATTGTTCTGCCTCAAATCTTTTTTGTGTTAATGTACTCTCTCTATTTATATTACCTCTATCTGCTGCAACAATTCTTTCTGTTTCCAATTCATTTATAACCTTATTCAACTCATTTTGAGATTTAGCTTCTGAAACTGGACTTATATAAATAGATGTATTTATATCTCCAAAAAAGTATAAATCCCTAAATAATTCTGGAAAAGTACACATACGTGGTAATGTTGATATAAAAAAACTTCTAGCATATTTTTTAACATTTGATATTATTTCTAAATGATCTATTTTTGAAGCATCAATACCTGCAGGTGCAATTAATTCTTTTATAGTTCTCTTTTTCAAAAATTCAACTTCTTCTGTTCTATTTATCTGATTTTGCTCTTCCTCTAGTTGTAGTTCCTTTTTCTTTTTTCTCATTTTGCTTACCTCCCTCTTTCTTTTGTTTATCCTCTTCCGTAATCTCTTCAACTGCTTTTTTAGCAACATCTACACCAATAACTTTTTGATTTTCTTCTAATATCATTTTTGCCATTTGGCTAATTAAGTCATCCATTCTTTTCTCTTTTTCTTCTGCTAATTGTTCTGCTTTTGATTTAGCTTTAACTTTTGATATTGCATCATTTGCCAAATCAATTGCACCATTTTTAATCTGTTCATCTAAAACTTTTATTTTCTTTTCAAAAATATCAGGAGCTACAGAATATAAATCTTCATAACCTGCCTGTATTGCTTTATCAACTCCAAATATCTCAAAATCATCTCTATTATATGCAACATATAATAATTCTACTAATTCACTAGAATCCAAAATTTTACCATTTACTGAACATCCTGATAATGTTCTAATTAAAGCTTGAGCTTTTGTATATAATTCTGAAAAAGCCATATTTCTTAATTCTTCTACATCATAAGATGTACTACCAGCTTCCTCAGGCATATATGCTAATATAACATAATATTTTTTGTTCAATATATTTCTATTTAAACTCATTCTTTCTGTATTTTCCACAATATCCCTAGCATATTCATATAAATTTCTTTGTTTTGTTAAATTAAAAAATGCTGCATCTAATTGTTGTTTTGTATATTCTTCACTTTGTACCATTCTATTATAATCATATATTGTTCTATTATATTTACTTTCAATTTCTTTTAATTTAGCTTTATAACCTTGTATACTACTTTCCAAATTTATTGTTCTTGTTTGAATATATATTTGGATTGGAAATCTTAAAGTATTCAAAAATTGTTGAAATCCCTCTTCTACACCTACTTTTTCCATTTGTGACATTAAATCATAATTTATACCTTGACACTCTATAACCATAATATAACGTTTACCATTTTTCTGAACAATCATATTATCTTCTACACCATTAAATTCCATAAAATCAAAAATTGATTGTTTATTATATGATGTCGTCCCACTTATATTACCCTTTTTCTCGTCTTTTTTTAATTTTTTGCTTCCTTCATTTAATTTTGCATTTTGTATTTTATTTTTTTTATGTACTTTTATTTGTACAATTATAAATATAATAACAAATATTACTAATAATATAATTGCTAAACCTAAAACAACTGTAAGTATTTTTGTTATATCATTATCCATTTTCTTTTCCTCCCTCTTCTTCTTTTGTTTTTTCATTTTTTGGTTCTATTGTATATAAATAAACTTTATTATGTTCCATTTTAAATTTAAAAGCTCTTCTTATAACATCATCAATATTTTCTCCACCTGTTTTTCTTGTTATTTCAAAAGCTGTAGTATCAGGTACTTTAAATGTTGCTATAACAAATCCTATTAATCCAAATATTGCTAATATAATAATTCCTACAGTTTGAAGCTTTAATGCATTAAAAACTAAATAAAATATAAATCCTATTGCTATCCCTATAAACGTATATATTAAAGCTTTTGTTGAAAATACATATAGTATTCTTCCTTCACCTTTTACATTCCTTGGTATATTATAAGTATTCATATACTTCTTCCTCCTTTTTCACCCATTTACACTTAATATCATTATACCAAAAAAACGCAAAAATTGTAAGATTTTTGCGTAAAAAAGTATAATTTATTTAAAATTTAATATATTTGTAATATTTATGACATAGAGAAATTTAAAAAAAGTTTACCAATATCAATTTATGTAAATTGTTTTATTTTTATATTCTAGGAAGTTTAGAGAACTTTACTAGAATATAAAAAAATCACCTCATCGAACTATAACAAGTCCTCTTCGGTGATTTTTTATTATCACTTACTAATTTCCCCATCCACTGAAGAATTCGTAAATACTTTGTGCAAATATTGATGCTGTAAATACTAAAGCTGCACCAACAACATAAGGTATTAAACTCTTCTTGTAATCAGCTTTTTCCTCAGCACTACCCATTAAGTATTTTATACCAATTACTGTTAAAACAACAACTGATAAAACAATTCCTATAGCTTGGAAAACTCCAACTAATTTTTTACCAGCAGTTGATATAGAATCTGTTTTAACCTCACCTGCTGTTATATCTTTCGGAGTTATATTAGCTGCTAAAGATATAATATTAATCATAGAAACTAACATTATTACCATCATCATAACTGCAACTATTTTTTGTATTTTTTTAACATTCATTTTATAGCCTCCCTTTCATTTTTTATAATTTATTTATATTTAAAAAATTTTAAAAACTACATAACTTATTATATTTTACCATAATTCAACAAAATTTGCAAGTACATTAATATAATAAAATTTTAACATTACATTTTTATAATAAACTAAAGAACTTCATTTGTCAAGTCAAATATAAGTTGTGGAAGCCATGATCCTGTAAATATTATAGCCGCTCCAATTGCATAAGGCAACAAAGATTTCTTATATTCAGCTTTCTCTTCTACACTTCCCATCATAAATTTCAATCCAATCGCAGTTAAAATAACAACCGACAAAATAGTTCCAACTACTCTTAATATTGAAAAAACTTTTTTCATTCTATCAGTATATTTTTTCGATTTACCTGTTGATGTTCCCGCATAACTATTTAAGTCACCTAAACCTATGTCATCTGCATAACTATAATTTGGAATAGCTGAAACACAAAACACAAAAAATATTATTAAAAAAGAAATTATTATTCCGTGACCTTCTCATATTATCACCATCTTTCCATTCTCAACTAATTTTATTATAATATATATTAAAAATAAAAACAATAGTTTTAAACAAAAAAATATTGCAAAATGCACTTATATAGATACTTTAGTCCATACAAAAACTTCCTACATTTTTATAATTTTATAATTTTATAATTTTATAATTTAACATTAAAAAAATGGTCTCTTATTAAAAAGACCACTTTTAAACTTTTTTATTTTATGCAATTATACAAGAAAGATATTACTGCCATTGCAATTATAAAAATTATAATCACCTTTCCTATAAAAAAATTCCATAAAAAACTCGTAGCAATAATTAATGCAAAAAACGCTACCAATAAGCTTATCATAACATTTACCCCCTTAGGTTTTATTTATATTAACATTATATCACTTTTTTCTCTACTTATCAACATGTTAAATTTGTTGCATAACTTCTATAACTAACTTCCAAACTCCAAATGCACCAAAGATAGCTATACAGCCAACCACATACGCAATTAAGGCTTTCTTTACATCTGCCTTTCCATCTACACCAGCTAACATAAACTGTATTCCTAAAGCTAATCCTACTACAACAGCAACACCTATACCTATTTGTAATGCTATATTATAAATTGTAGATGAAAAATCTTGCAAACTTTTTGAATCTATTGAATCACTTTTACTATTAGCAACAAAGGAATCCGCATCTGTCATCATATCATCTAATGTCGAACTAGCATTTCCAGCTGAAACTATTCCAGGTTGATTATATATTTTATTATTTTTATCTTCTCCATTAACTTCTTCTTTTACAGAATCCTCTGTAACTTGATTTTCATAAATAGTAGGCTTTTTATCTAATTCTTTATTTGCTTCAGCATACATTGTCATCAAGTCTTTATCTGCCTGTGTCTTCTTACTATTTAATTTATCCATTTCATTTATTTTATCAAGAATTTGTTGATATATTTTCTTTTTATTATTTTTATCTTTTTCTTTAGCTAATTTATTATAATATAAATCTCTTACCTCTTTATTCTTTTGTTGCCAAGTTTTATCATCAATCTTACCACTACTATTATCACTTTTCTCTCTTGTTTGTATTAAATTAGTAACATCATCAATAATTCCACTTTCTGAAGGAAATATAGTAGGACCTCGACCCTCTTTTGCTAAATCTTTTTCCTTTTTTGTTGGACCAGCAACAAATCTTTTCAATTCTTTTGTTGTTAATTTTGATTGATCTTTTGACCATGTTGCTATAAAATAATTATAAAAAGCATCCCATGGACCATCAGCTTTATAACCTTTATATTCATCTGCAAAAACCACAGTTAAATTTCCCATAATAAATGCAAAAATAAAAAAAATAAATATAATTTTCAATCCTTTTTTCTTCATATAATAATCCCCCTTTTAATCCATTTTTATATTTGTTTCATAACTTCTATAATTAACTTCCAAATTCCAAATGCTCCAAAAATAGCTATACAACCAATAACATAAACTACTAATGCCTTCTTTACATCTGCTTTTCCCTCTACACTAGACAACATAAATTGTATTCCTAAAGCTAACCCTACTACAACAGCAACACCTATACCTACTTGTAATGCAATATTATAAATTGTAGATGAAAATTCCTGCAAATCTGTAGCATTTATAGTCTTTCCTTTCGAATCTGAAATAAAAGAATCTGCATCTGTTATCATGTCATCTAATGTAGCACTTGCATTTCCAGCCGATACTATTCCAGGTTGATTATAAATTTTATTATTTTTCTCTTCCTCATCTTCTTTTTCATCATCACCAGTGAGAGTATTATGATTTTTAGATTCCTGTTCATCTCTTTTTGAAGAATTATCTTTTGTAGTCTCCGCCTTTGTTTCTGCTTTTTCAAATTCCTTTGCTATATCTTTTTTTCCCGCTTTTTTGAATGTATTCTTAAATTCAGTCATTTTAGATTTCACAGAATCAACTAAAGTAGTGTTATCTGTTTTCTTTTTTTGCGAATATAACGCACTATATATATCAGCTGCATACTTTTTATTTTTAGGATCTAATCTATTCGCCAAAGTCTGAGATATTTCTGCTAAAAATTTAGCATCATCATCATCATCTACTTTGGAATCATACTCTATTTGTAAATATTTATTTACCCATGCTACTGCATTTTCTGAATTAATATTTAAAGTGCCATCATCTAAAACATATGTAGTATCATTCACAAAATCAGTAATTGTCATCGCTTTAACTTTCGTTGCTAACAATATAAAAAATATAAATATTATTATCATAAAAATAATCTTTTTCTTCATATTTCTATTCCTTTCAAAATGCAATAATCTAATTATATTATAGCAAAGTATAAACTTTTTTACAATATTTTTCGACATAAAAACATGTTAAAAAACTAAAACAAAAATTAACAATAAAACTTTATTACAATAAAAATTTTAGCTTTTCCTATAAACACTATTAACATAAAATTAAGTTCAAACTACTTCACAGAAAAGAAAAAAGATATAAAGAATTTAATCTCTATATCTATCTGTTATGGCGTAGGTGAGAGGGTTCGAACCTCCGCGCCGATTACTCGACCTAGCAGTTTAGCAAACTGCCCCCTTCACCACTTGGGTACACCTACATAATATAAAATAAAAAGATATAAAACGAAAAATCTACTTTCATAAATTCATGGTCTTATATCAAAAATTGTTGGCGGAGAGGGTGGGATTCGAACCCACGGTACGCTATAAACGCACGCCAATTTTCAAGACTGGTGCCATAAACCAACTCGACCACCTCTCCAAATAAAAACAAATGTCAACTTGTGCCTTACGACAGTATTTATATTACCATTTTTAAAAACATTTGTCAATACAAAAACTCAATTTTTTGCAAAAACATTTAGCACTTTAAAATTAAAATATAACTATTTTACAAAAAAGTTATATAACAATATTGTTTTTTTGTAAAATTGGCTTATAATCAAATCTCAAGCTTTAAAATTTGATCATAAGCCACATATTTTTAGGTTTTACCTTAAGTCATATTTTCTATTTTTCTATTTATCTAGTTTATAAATATTTTTAGAATTTATTGCCTTATCAATAGCCAATTTTTCTTCCTCAGAAATAGTATAAGGAGATTTACCTTTTTCAACAGGCTTTGCATAAATATTAGACATTTCTCTTGAATATATTCCATTCATAACAACACCTGTATTATCTTCATCAAGTAATGCTAATGCAAAACTCAAATCACTACCAGTATCTTTAAAAGCATTATATCTAACTATTCCTATTTTTTGAACACATCCTGATAATTGATTTCCCATTTCTTTGCAAATTAAATGTAATTCTGAATTTTGCCTTTCAACTTTTTCTACCCTATACATATAATTTTCCAAATCTTCTTCAATATTTTTTCCATTACCTAATTTCTTCATAAATTGTTTATAACGCTTATTCAAATTAGATGTTTTTATAATTAAAACAACATAACTAATAAGTAATACTATTAATAAAATAGCAAAAATAATTAAAAAATTATCTGTTTTTAACAAAGCCATAATATTTTCCATAATCATCATCCTTTCACGCTACTTCATTAAATTTAAAATTCTTTCTAAATCATCATTACTACTATATTCTATTATAATTTTTCCCTTCTTCCTTCCTGCATCTAGTCTAACCTTAGTTCCAAAGAAATTCTTAAAAGTATTTTCTATATCCTGATATAAAATTTGTTTTCTCTGTAACTGTTCTTTAGATTCCGGATGTTCTTTTTGCATAGCATGTTCTGCTTGCCTTACAGTAACACCTCTTTCGATCATCTTTAAAGCCATCGCATATTGTTTTTCTGGGTCTTGAATAGAAAGTAAAGCTCTACAATGACCTTCTACTAGTTTTCCCTCTTTCACAAGTTCTAATACTCTTGGATCCAAATTAAGTACTCTTAATGTATTACAAATAGCACTTCTACTTTTTCCTAACTGTTTTGCAACTTCTTCTTGCGTCATTCCATATTTTTCAACAAGATTTTTTATTCCCATCGCCTTTTCATAAGCATTCAAATCTTCTCTTTGCAAATTCTCTATAAGAGATATCTGCGAATTAATTTTTTCATCATCCTCACGTATAATAGCTGGTATTTCTTCAATTCCTGCTATTTTGCAAGCTCTCCATCTTCTCTCTCCAGCTATTATAGAATAATATCCATCTTTTTTAGCTACAACAATTGGTTGAATAAGTCCATATTTTTTTATTGACTCTGCCAACTCTTCTAATGCCTCTTGATCAAATACTTTTCTAGCTTGTTCCTTATTTGGCTCTATTTCAGTTACTTTTAGCTTTTTAAATATATCTGTTTCCTGTTGTTTCTCTTCATCTGGTACTGGTCCAAATAAAGCATCCAAACCTTTCCCTAAACCTGATTTTTTTGTCATTCTCACACAGCTCCTTTCTTTATTAAGCAATATTTACTTTTTTATTCCATATGTCTAGCTTTCTTTTCTTCATCGTTTTTCTTCAAGAATTCCTTTGTAAATTTATCATAACTTTTTGCCCCCTTTGAACGAGGATCATATTCTGTAATTGGCATACCATAACTTGGTGCTTCACTTAATCTAACATTTCTAGGTATTACAGTCTTGTATACTTTATCTCCAAAGTATTTTTTTACCTCTTTAACAACTTGATTAGACAAATTTGTTCTTATATCATACATTGTAAGCAAAGCTCCCTCTATTTGTAAATTTTTATTAAGATGTTTTTTTACCAAATTTACTGTATTTAAAAGTTGTCCTAAGCCTTCTAACGCATAATATTCACATTGTACTGGTATTAAAACACTATCAGAAGCTGTAAATGAATTTAACGTTATAAGACCTAATGATGGAGGACAATCTATCAAAATATAATCAAAGCTATCTTTTATTTCGTCCAATTTTTCTTTCAATCTCTGCTCTCTTGACATCATAGATACCAATTCTACTTCTGCTCCAGCCAAACTTATGTTTGATGGGCATATATATAGATTTTTTACAGATGTTTTTACTAACGCTTCTTGCATTTGTGTATCTCCTACAAGAATATCATAAGTAGAAAACTCTACTTTTCTATCTGTTCCAAGTCCACTTGAAGCATTTCCTTGTGGGTCTGCATCTATTAGCAAAACTGTTTTTCCTTTTTTTGCTAAAAATGTACATAAATTAACAGTTGTAGTTGTCTTACCTACACCACCTTTTTGATTAGCTACTGATATAACTTTTCCCATTTTTCTGCCCCCATTTTATAGTTAAATTTTATTTATTAGTCTTATTTTGTTTATATATACATCATATATAATTTTTTTTAAAAAGTCAATGTATTTTTTATAATTTGCAAAAAAAAATTTGAGTTTTTAACTCAAATTTTTCTTTTATATTATCTTTCACATTTTTAGTAAAGTCCTTATTTTTCAAGCATTTGCCGACTTTATATTAAATACAACCTTTTTTATTTTTCAATGTTTTTACATTTTACTTTATTGGTTCTTTTGCTGGAATCCCTGCTTTTCTAGGATATTTATTAGGCGTTCCTTTTTGTTTTTTTATCGAAACTATATTTCTTCCCATATCTGTATCTGCTAAAAAGAAAGTATCTATCTTTTCTATTTTACCTCCTAAAATATTTATTGCTTTTTTTGATTCTTCTACTTCTTCTTCAACATTTGAACCCTTCATGCATATACATTTTCCTCCTATTTTAACTAAAGGCAACACATATTCAGAAAGAACACTTAAATTAGCCACTGCTCTTGACGTTACATAATCAAATTTTTCTCTATATTTTTTATCTTTTCCTAAATCTTCTGTTCTCCCATGCACAGCTACAATATTTTTTAGTTCTAGCTGTTCAATAACTTCATTTAGAAAATTTATTCTTTTATTTAATGAATCTATTAAGGTAACATCTATTTCTGGTATAAAAATTTTAATTGGTATTCCAGGAAATCCTGCTCCTGTACCTATATCGGCTAATTTACCATTTTGGCCTATATCCTTCACTATTGTTAAACTATCAACAAAATGCTTTAATATTATATCATTTGGCTCTATAATTGCTGTTAAATTTATCTTTTTATTCCATTCTATTAATAAATTCATATATTTATAAAACTTGATTACCTTTTCTTCGTCAATTTCAATATCAATTTTTTTTAATTGTTTTATTAATTCACTTTTAAATTCTTCATATTCCATTATTTACAACACTCCTCTTTTCTATTTATATTTTTCACAGTAAACCTCTTTTTTATATAGTTTTCCACAACTTATTCACACTTGTGAATTATTAAAAAATTATCCAATTCCATAACTTCTATATTCTAATCATAAATTTCCACATTTTATTCACAATTGTGAATTTTTTTACATTTTTAACTCATTTTTACTTACAAATGTAAATTATTATTTAAATTTCTATTTTTCAATACTTTTTAGCTCTGTTTATTATTTCTGGTTTGTAAATATATTAATAACACTGAAATGTCTGCCGGAGAAACCCCTGAAATCCTTGATGCTTGCCCTATAGAACGAGGTCTCAACTTTTCCAACTTTTGTCTTGCTTCTATACGTATTCCTTTAACATCTTCGTAACAAATATCTTCAGGCAATAATTTTTCTTCTAATTTTTTAAATTTTTCAACTTGCTGCTCTTGCATTTTTAAATACCCTTCATATTTTACTTGTATCTCTACTTCTTCTGCTTCTTGCAAATCAAGTTTTGGCCTTTCATTATCAATAATTGACATATTTTCATAAGTTACTTCTGTCCTTTTTAGCAACTCTGCTAATTTAGTTCCTGTAGTCAAAGGACTTGTTCCAACACTTATTAAAAAATCATTAACTTCATCTGTTGGCTTAACCACAGTCTTTTTTAATCTTTTAACTTCTTCTTCTATATTTTTCTTTTTATTTAAAAATTTTTGATATCTTTCTTCTGAAATCAAACCTACTTCATGTCCTATTTCTGTTAAACGTAAATCTGCATTATCTTGTCTCAATAAAAGTCTATATTCTGCCCTTGAAGTCATCATTCTATATGGTTCATTTGTACCTTTTGTTACTATATCATCTATCAAAACACCTATATATCCTTGTGTTCTGTCTAATATTACAGGATTCTTTCCTTTTATTTCCTGTGCTGCATTTATTCCTGCAATTAAACCTTGGCAAGCAGCTTCTTCATACCCAGATGTTCCATTAATCTGTCCTGCCATAAATAATCCGTTTATACCTTTATACTCTAAGGATAGCTTTAATTCATCTGGTTTTATACAATCATATTCAATAGCATAAGCAGGCCTTGTAAATTCAGCATGTTCTAATCCTGGTATTGTATGATATAATGCAATTTGAACTTCTTCTGGTAATGAAGAACTCATTCCTTGTATATACATTTCTTCTGTATCTAATCCCACTGGCTCTACAAATGCTTGATGCCTTGGTTTATCACTAAATCTTACTACTTTATCCTCTATTGATGGACAATATCTTGGTCCAGTTCCTTCTATTTTTCCTGCATACAAAGGTGATCTTGATAAATTATTTCTTATTATTTCATGTGTTTTCTCATTCGTATAAGTCAAATAGCAATCTACTTGCTCAAAATTTTTAATTTTATCATCAAAAGAAAATGGAACTATATTATCATCACCTTTTTGAACTTCCATTTTAGAAAAATCAATACTTCTACGATTTATACGAGCCGGTGTACCTGTTTTAAAGCGTACTAATTCAATTCCTAATTTCTTTAAACAATCAGAAAGCCTATTCGCAGCTGCAACTCCATCAGGTCCACTCTCTTCTGAAAACTCCCCTATGTATATTTTACTTTTTAAATATGTTCCTGTAGCCAATATAACAGCTTTTACTCTATATATCGCTCCAACGGCAGTTTTAACCGCCGTAATTTTATTGTTTTCAACTATGATATCCACAATTTCTCCCTGTTTTACACAAAGATTCTCTTGCAATTCCAAAGTATGCTTCATTTCCATTTGATATTTCTTTCTATCTGCTTGTGCTCTTAAAGAGTGTACTGCTGGTCCCTTAGAAGTATTTAACATTTTTATTTGAATCATACTCTTATCTATATTTTTCCCCATTTCTCCACCCAAAGCATCTATTTCTCTAACTAAATGGCCTTTTGAACTTCCCCCTATATGTGGATTACATGGCATATTTGCTATATTTTCTAAACTAATAGAAAACACTAATGTTTTCATACCCAAACGAGCAGCTGCCAAAGCTGCCTCACAGCCTGCATGTCCAGCTCCAACAACCGCAACATCATATTGACCTGCTTCATATTCTTTCACATCAAATTTTTTTTCATTTATTTTTTCCATTTTTTATACATTCCTTTCTTAACCTATTCAAAACATACCTAATAAAAATTTTCAACAACAATTCTCCTTATTTATAACCCTCCAGGGTTATAACCTCATAAGGTATATACCCCCTTATTTAGTTATAGTTACAAAAAATGTTTCACAACAAAAAATGCGTCCTAATCCGTTGGGGCTCTAAGGCTATATAAAAATGTTTCACACGGACTTTTTATCAATGTTTCACAGATTTTTTTCCTTTCATGTGAAACCGAAAACAGTGTTTTATTTATTTAAAGTTGAATTTTAACCTATAAGTTATTTAGTGTTATGTAAACTCTTTATTAACACTACGCCACTTTTCAATGTTTTTAAGCCATTTTTATAGTTTTTTTCTTTAAAATTTTTAAAATTTTCTTTTTTTACTTTATGTAACTATTTCAAAATTGTTTTCCACATTTGCAGTATTAAAAGTGTATTGTTTTCCACAGTTTTTAGACTTCTTATCATTTTATTTTAATAACTTTTGTTTGGATAATCATTTTTTCTAAATTTTTTAATAAAATTCCACACATTTTATTGTTATTTCTTAGCAAATTATACGATTTTCTGTTATAACATTAGAAAAATTAAAAGTATACATTAATAACATTAATTTTTATATAATAAATTTTAAATACTCATCTTTTTATTAGCATACATATCTTTTTTATTTCATAACATAAAAATTTCTTTAAAGCAACTCAAAAAATTGCCAAGTATAAAATCAAATTGTGGAAAACTTTTTCAAAATTTACATTTTTAAAAAAGCAGTTTCAACTTTTAAATAAATATATGCTTTTGTATAATGAAATTCGTCATATTTTAATTTTGTTATCATCTTTTACAAATATGTTATTAAAATATCATTTTGCTTTTATTTTTGATTTTCGTTTATCATTTTTATAAAATTATTTTCAATTTAAAATTCATTTTATTTTCCCAAACAAAATTTAGAAAAAATTTCATCAATAATATCATCAGTAACTGTTTCTCCTGTAATTTCTCCTAAATTTTCTAAAATTTCTTTTAAAAATATAGCTATAATATCTAAAGGCATACCTAATTCCATTGATTTTTTAGCTTCTCTACAAGAATTCAATGCTTTACTAATTAAGTTTTTATGCCTTATATTAGTAATAACTATAGTATTATCAAGGCTAATCTCCTCCATAGAAAATAAATTTCCTATACTTTTATACAAATCATCAATTCCTTTTTGCTCCAATGTAGACATTTTAACAATATATTTAGAAACATTCTTAATTTCTGCCATATTTTCATCGATTTTATTAAGCAAATCCATTTTATTTAAAACCACAATAGCTGTCTTATTCTTAATAATATCCAAAATTTCCTTATCTTCATCTGTCAAATCTTTGCTACTATCAAAAATAGCTATAATTAAGTCCGCATCTTTTGCAATTTCTTTTGACTTAGTAATCCCTATCTTTTCTACCTCATCCTTAGCTTCGCGTATTCCTGCAGTATCAATCAATTTTAATGGAACACCCTCTACTGTTACAAATTCTTCTATAGTATCTCTTGTAGTCCCTTCTATCTCAGTAACTATAGCTCTTTCTTCATTTAAAATACAATTTAAAAGTGATGATTTTCCTGCATTTGGTTTTCCAATAATAGCTGTTTTTACTCCATCTTTAAGTATTTTCCCATTATCAAAACTTTTTTCCAAACGACTTAAATCAGCTATAACCACATCTAACATTTCATTAATTTCAGTATTTGTAACCTCTTCAACATCATATTCAGGATAATCTATATCAACTTCAACATTGACCATAACATCCATTATTTTTTGCTTTATATCATGTATTTCCTTAGAAACTCTGCCCTCTAACTGATTCATACCTGCCTTCAATTCTCTTTCAGACTTAGCATCTATAATATCAATAACAGACTCAGCCTGAAGTAAATCAATACGACCATTTAAAAAAGCTCGTTTAGTAAATTCGCCTGGCTCAGCCATTTCCGCACCATTTTTTAAACATAATTCCAATATCTTTTTTACAACAATATTTCCACCATGTGTATTTATTTCACACATATTTTCAGTTGTATAACTCATAGGCTCTTTAAAGTAAGAAACTAAAACCTCATCAACAATAGCACTTTCAGGCACTTCAAAACCATCATATTCTTTTAAATTTTCTACAATATGACCATATTTCATCGTATATCCTCTTATATTTTCTATATTTTCCATCTTTTTTGGAAGAAAAATTTTATCTAATATTTCAAAACATTCCTTTCCACTCATTCGTACAATACCTATTCCACCAATCCCGTGGTGCCGTAGATATAGAAGCTATTACACTCATTTTTTTACCTCCTATTTTATTTTCACTTTGAGTCATAAAATTTAAAGTTTCTTATTATTTCCAATAATGTCAAAAAAAGCCAAAGATAGAATTTACTAAACTGTAAAATCCGACCTTTGACCCCCGATTTTTATTTATTTTTCAATGATATTACTACTTTTCTATGTGGTTCTTCACCTATACTAGTAGTCTCTACTTTAGGATTATCTTGCAATTTACTATGAATTATTTTTCTTTCATATGGTTGCATAGGCTCTAAAGTAACTGATTTTCTTGTTCTTATTACTGTTCTTGCAACTTTTTCTGCCAAATCCTCTAAAGTTTTTTGTCTTTTTTGTTTATACCCTTCTATATCAAGTATAACTCTTATTTTTTGGTCTACATCCTTAGAAGCTACAGCTGACAAAATAATTTGAAGTGCATATAAAGTTTCACCTCTATATCCTATTAAAAAGCCTAATTTATCATTAAATAAAGCTACATTTAACCCACTTTCATCACTCTCAACCTTATAATTTGTACCTTCTGGAAGATTTTTTATAAAATCTTTTAAAAATTCTTCCACATTTTTCTTTGCTTTCTCTTGATTTTCTAACGTTATATGTATCTCTTTTTTTACCTTGTTGCTAGATTTCTTATCTATTTTTTGTTCTATATCATCTTTTAATGTCATTTCTATTTTTACTACACGAGGTGTTAAAATACTAAAAAAACTACGTTTTTCATCTTCTAAAACCTTTATTTCTACGCGATCTCTAGAAACTCCTAATTCTTTTAAACCTTTTTCAATAGCTTCATTTGTTGTTCTTCCTTCTGCAATAATTGTTTTAGACATATAAAGACCTCCTTTTAACTCTAAGTTTAATCATCTTTAATAACTTTATTTAACACTAATCTTTCACCTATCATAGCAATATTATTTACAAGCCAATATAATGCTAGTCCTAAAGGCGCAACTAAAGAAATTGAAACTGACATAATAGGCATCATCCAAGACATCATTTTATTTGTCTGTTCCATAACATCATATTCTTCCTCTTCTTTTTTCACCATTGATGTTGTTTCTTCTTCTCCATCAACTTTCTTTTCATCAACATTTTTCTCAATTTTCTTAGTCTGTTTTGCTTCCTTTCTAGCTTGCTTTTCCTTTTTTTGTATTGATGTTGTAATTTTCATTGAAACAAATGTTGATATAATATATAGAATTGGAATAATATAAACAGTCCAATCACTCAAATTTTGTTGAGGAATTTTGCTTAAATCCAAACCTAAAAAGCTCATATTTACATCAATTTTCTTTACCTCTTCATCATTTGGATTCTTTTCTTCTAAGAATTTAACTTCTCTTATCAAATCAATCTCTGGATAAGCTGCACTTACAGTCTTTTGAGATTCCTGCAATTGTGCAATATAATTATTAATATTATTAGAGTCTATCTTTTTCATATATGTTAAAGGACATCTTACCATATAAAAAATTGAAATTAATAATACAAATTGCAATATAGTTCCCAAACAACCACTAAAAGGACTCATATTTTCCTCTTTATAAAGTTTCATCATTTCTTGATTTAACTTTTCTGGATCATTTTTATACTTAAATTGCAAAACTTGCATTTGTTCATTCAATTTAGCACTTTTTTTCATGGTTTTCTGCTGTTTTATTGACAGTGGAAGCATTAATAATTTCATTACTAACGTAAATAAAATCATTGCCAAACCATAGTTATGAACTAAATTATAAATAAAATTCAAAACATAACCAAATATATTTGCAAAAAATTGAAACATTTTTACTCCTCCTGGTTATTTTAGCGGATCATATCCACCTTTTGAAAAAGGATTACAACGAATTAATCTCCATATTCCAAGCCTTAATCCTTTAAAAACACCATATTTTTCTAGTGCTTCCTTCATGTAATCAGAACATGTTGGATAAAATTTACATCGTATATTTTTACTAGTAATCCATAAAGAAATATGCTTTTGATACCAGCAAATTATATTAACTAATAAATTTTTCATTATTTTAACCTTTTTCACTATAAAGTTCTGCTTTTGAAAATATTTTTTTTACATCATCATAAATATTTTTAAAATATGCATTTTCTGGTTTTTCTCTTTTATTCCACAAAAACACAATTGAATATCCTTCTGGAATCTTAGATTCCTCTAAAAGATAGCTTTCACGTATCAAACGTTTCAACCTATTTCTTCCAACAGCTTTACATACTTTAGTACTTATAGCTAAACCTAAAAAATTCAATCTTTTACTATTGTTTTTTTGGATAAATGCCATAATATATTTCCCAGAAAAGCACTTTCCCTTTGTCAAAACTTTTTTAAATTCATAATTTTTTTTTAACATTTTCGTTTTTTTCATTACCATTCCCCTTTGTCTAAAGCAAATAGGCAACTAAAATGAAAAAATAAAATTGAAAATTAAAATGGCAATTTCGCTAAAATAGCCAAATTGCAACATCTTATATTCAACAATACTCTTCTGCCAAACTTAAACTAAGCAGCTAATCTTTTTCTACCTTTTGCTCTTCTTGCTTTTAATACATTTCTTCCTGATCTTGTTTTCATTCTTTTCATGAAACCATGTTCTCTTTTTTCTTGTCTATTTTTTGGTTGGAATGTTCTCTTCATACTAGCACCTCCTAATGTTTTTTATATTTAATTCCACAAATGGAATTTTATTCGACTTTATAAAAACGGACTATTAGCCAATTTTTAAAATTCAAGTAAATCGATTATACCCCACAATCAATAGAATTGTCAAGCAAATTAAAAAAAATTTTTTTCGACAAATTTTTTAAATCTCATTTAAAAAACTTTCTACCCCACTAATATTATAAACTTACAAAGATTTTAAGAACAAATTCCAAAAGAATAATATTTAGCAAATTTTAGCTCCAAATCAGCTATTTAAAAAGATTTCACAAAACATTTATTTTATTTTGACAAAAATTAAATTTGGTTGTAATATTTTTGTAACATAAGAAAGTTATCCACAGTTTTTTGAAAAGTTTTCCACAGGAAAAAATTTTTTTCCACAATTTTATTGACTTCTCGACAAAAAATCTGCTATTATATGGGGGTACAAAAAAAGAGATTTTTCAAAAACAGTTTTTTTCAAAATAGTGTTCGTAAAAAATCAGCTTTTTTTACAGACATATTACAAAGTTATCAACAGTTGTGGATAACTCTGTGGATAACTTTATAGAAAGGATGAATTATAGATGGAGATTGACAAAGACGAACTTTTAGTAAAAATCAAAGACACATTAAAAGGCGAAGTCTCATCAATTTCCTATGACACATGGATCAGTTCTTTAGGAATTAAAAGTATTGATGACAATAACATCGTTTTTACAACATTGTCTGAATATCAAAGAGACTTTATAGAAAATCGATTCAAAGACTTACTTTTCAACACAATAAAATACATAACCAACAAGGAATACACATTTTCTGTAATAGACTTATCAAAAAAAGACAAAGATGGAAACGAAGATGGTGAAGAAGGCGATATAATAACTGATACATCATCAAGTGTACCAGAATCTGAACTAGAATCAAATCATCAAACACTAAATCCAAAATATACTTTTGACACATTTGTCGTAGGAAATAATAACAGATTCGCACATGCAGCAGCATTAGCAGTAGGAAACGAACCAGGAAAATCTTATAATCCGCTATTTTTATATGGTGGTGTTGGATTAGGAAAAACCCACTTAATGCAAGCAATTGGAAATAGAATCATTGAAGAAAACAGAAAAGCCAATGTTCTATACGTAACATCAGAAAAATTTACAAATCAACTAGTAAACTCAATAAAAGATAACAAAACTGAAATGTTTAGAAACAAATACAGAAACATAGATGTACTTTTAATTGACGATATCCAATTCATAGCAGGAAAAGACAGAGTCCAAGAAGAATTTTTCCACACATTTAACGCATTAAGAGAAGACGGAAAACAAATCATAATATCCAGTGATACACCACCAAGAGATATTCAATTCCTAGAAGACCGCTTAAAATCAAGGTTTGAATGGGGACTATTAGCAGATATTTCTTGTCCAGACTATGAAACACGTTTAGCAATACTAAGGAAAAAAGCTCAAGACGAAAAAATTATAATAGACGACGCAATATTATCAAATATTGCAACAAATATTGATTCAAACATTCGTGAACTTGAAGGAGTTTTCAACAAAATAGTTGCAAGAGCAGCATTAACACACAGTCCAATAACAATGGAACATGCAGAACTAATAATAAACGAATTCAAATTAAAAAGTGAAAAAGTAATATCAAGTGATTTCATAAAAGAAACAGTTGCAAAATATTTCAGCATAAACAAAAACGATTTAGCAAGTGAAAAAAGATCAAATGACATAGCTTTCCCAAGACAAATCGCAATGTTTTTATGCAGAGATGTCGCAAACATGTCTTTTCCACAAATTGGCAAAGATTTTGGAGACAGAGATCACTCAACAGTAATGCATGCATATAACAAAATAAAAAAAGAAGTACGTGATAAAAATAACACCAAGTTAATTGTGGAAAGTGTGAAAAACATAATCACAAGTGAAGAAGATTAGGCGTCTGTAAAGAAAGATTTATTTTTTGAAATCTATGTTTGGAAAAATAACTGTTTGGAAAAAAACGAGCTAGCTTTACTTACGGAAAAGCCAGATTGGTTATCCACAGGCATCTGTGGATTGTGTGTGGATAAAGTGTTGATAACTCAATTATCCACAAAAAAGTTATCCACATGTGGAAACGGTGTGGATAAAATCGACAGTTTTCCACAATTTTATACACAGGCTTTTTTCTAGGGACGCTAAGTTTCCACATAGTTTTCCACAGTTTCCACAACACCTAATACTACTACTACTAAATATATTATATTATTTATAATAAAATACAAGGAGGAAAAAAAATGAAAATCGTATGTTACAAAGAAAATATGATTAAAGCCATTAATTCCGTAGTAAAAGGAGTAGCATCAAAAACTACAATGCCAATACTAGAAGGAATACTAATACAAACTAATGACAATGAAGTAAAACTAACAACTTATGACCTAGAACTAGGAATAGAATATGTAATAGAATGTGATGTAAAAGAACAAGGAAGTACAGTAGTAAACGCAACAATGTTTAGTGAAATAATAAGAAAATTACCAGACACAGAAATATATATAACTCTTAACGAAAAAAACATATTAGAAATAGAATGTGAAGGATCACATTACAAATTAGCAACAATGAATCCAGATGAATTTCCAGAATTACCAAAAATAGAAGTAGAAAACTCAATAGAACTAGAACAAAACACATTAAAAAACATGATAAAAAGAACAATCTTTGCAGTAAGTACAGAAGAAAGCAGACCAATATTCACAGGCTGTTTAATAGAAACAGAAAACAATAAATTAAACATAGTAGCAGTAGACGGATTCAGATTAGCACTAAGAAGTGTATATTTAACACAAAAAACAAATGATTTTAACGCAGTAATACCAGGAAAAACACTAAACGAAGTAAACAAAATATTATTAGACTCATTTGAACCAGTAAAAATAGGAATATCAAAAAATCAAGCACTTTTTGAAATGGACAATTGTAAAATAGTAACAAGAATACTAGATGGAGAATTTTTAAACTATAAAAATGTAATACCAAATACATGGGAAACAAGAATAAGAGTAAATCGTTCAAACTTACAAGATTGTTTTGAAAGAATAAGCTTAATATCATCATCAAGTGTAGAAAAAGAAAAAAAATACCCAGTAAAAGTAGTAGTAGACATTGGAAAAGTAACAATATCATGCACAAACCAAACAGGAGATGCAAAAGAAGAACTATTTATTTCAACTGAAGGAAAAAATTTAGAAGCAGGCTTCAATCCAAAATACTTCTTAGATAGCCTAAAAGTAATAGATGACGAAGAAGTTTATGTAGAATTTGGAAGCAGCATATCACCATGTTTAATAAAATCAACTGAAAACAATGACTATGTATATATGATTTTACCAATAAGAATAAAAGAAGATTAATAAAAATCAAAAAGAAGTTACAAAAAATAGCTTCTTTTTTTTTGCCAAAAAAATATAAAAGAAAAAAAAATAAAATCAAAAAAATTAGAATAAATTAGAAAAAAAAAGAGAACAAGAGGAAATAATAGAAAAATGAGAAACAAAAAAATCAAAAAGAATAAAAATCTCAAAATAAAAACAGAAAAAATAGAATAAATTAGAAAAAAATAGAAAAAAATAGCAAAAAATAGAAAACAAGAGAAAACAATAGAAAAATAAGAAACAAAAAATCAAAAAGAATAAAAAACTCAAAATAAAAACAGAAAAAATAGAATAAATTAGAAAAAAATAGCAAAAAAAAGAAAAAGAGAGGAAATAATAGAAAAATGAGAAACAAAAAAAAATAAAAATCTCAAAATAAAAACAGAAAAAATAGAGTAAATTAGAAAAAAATAGCAAAAAAAAGAAAAAGAGAGGAAATAATAGAAAAATGAGAAACAAAAAAAAATAAAAATCTCAAAATAAAAACAGAAAAAATAGAGTAAATTAGAAAAAAATAGCAAAAAAAAGAAAAAGAGAGAAAATAATAGAAAAATGAGAAACAAAAAAACAAAAAAGAATAAAAATACAAAAAAAAATCAAAAAAATTAGAATAAATTAGAAAAAAAAAAAGAACAAGAGGAAATAATAGAAAAATAAGAAACAAAAAAATCAAAAAGAATAAAAATCTCAAAATAAAAACAGAAAAAATAGAATAAAATAGAAAAAAATAGTAAAAAAAAGAAAACAAAAGAAAATAATATAAAAACAACAAATAAATAAAAAATTAAAATAAACGAAAATAAAAATATAGAAAAAAATAAAAATAAATAAACAAATTATATAATGAATAAAAAAATAAAAATAAAGCGAAAATAATAGAAATAAATAAAAAATAGAAAAAAAAAACAAAAAAAGATATAAAAAACTGTGGAAAACTAATGCAAAAAATTAAAATAAAATAAAAAAAAACAAATAAATTACAAAAAATAATACAAAAATAGCAATAAATGAAAAAAAGTAAGATAAAAAAGAAAAAAATATAAAAAAATAGAATAAATAAAAAAAAATAGCAGCAAAAGAAATAGTATAAAAATAACAAATAAATAAAAAATAAAAAACAAACGAAAATAAGAATATATAAAAAAATAAAATTAAACAAATAATTATATTATAAATAGAAAAATAAAAATAAAGCGAAAATAATAGTAATAAATAAAAAATAAAATAAAAAAAGAATAACAAATATAAAAAACTGTGGAAAACTAATACAAAAATTGAAATTAAATAAAAAATTTATTAAATAATATTAAAAAGAAAAAATATAAAATAAAAATGATAGAAAATAGAATAAATTAAAAAAAATTACAAAAGAAATAAAAGAAAAATAAGAAACAAAAAAATTAAATAAAAATAAAAGCAAACGAAAATAAAAATATAGAAAAAAATAAAAATAAGTAAATAAATTATATAATGAAAAGAACAAATAAAAATAAAACGAAAATAATAAAAATAAAATAAAAAATGAAAAAAACAAGTAAAACACATTAAAAACTGTGGAAAAGTAATACCAAAAATCAAGATTAAATAAATAAAGTAGAAAAAAATAAAGCAAATATAAAACAAAATCTAAAAAATAATATAAAATTAGAAAAAAACAATAAAAAATAATATAAAAAATAGAATAAATTAGAATAAAATAGTAAAGAAAAAACTAGAAAATAATATAATAATAAAAATAAAAAAAAATAAAAACAAGCGAAAATAAAAATATAGAAAAAAACAAAAATAAATAAATAAATTATATAATTAATAAAAAAATAAAAATAAAAAGAAAATAAGAAAAATAAACAAAAAACACATAAAAAATATTAAAATTTGTGGAAAACATAAACAAAAAATAAAATAAAAAAGGAAAAGTAAAATAAAATTATAAAAATATATGTAAAAATAATAAAAAAAATAAAAATAAAGTATAGCCAAAAATAAAAAAAGATGATATAGTATAAAAAGAAAAGTGGTGAAAAAAATGTGGATAAAAGAAATACAATTAAAAAATTTCAGAAATTATAAGGAAGAAAAAATAAAATTAAATAAAAATATAAATATTCTATACGGAGAAAACGCACAAGGAAAAACAAATATAATTGAATCAATATTTTTATGTAGTATGGGAAAATCTTTTAGAGCAAAAAAAGATAAAGAAATGATAAAAATAAATGAAGATATTTGTTCCGTAGAAGTGGAATATGAAAAATCAGATAGAGAAGGAAAAATAAAAATAGAAATAGGAAATAAAAAAAACATTTTTATAAACGAAATAAAAATAAAAAAGTTAAGTGAGTTATTAGGAAAAATAAATATAGTAATTTTCACACCAGACGATATAGAAATTATAAAAGGAGGACCAGACCAAAGAAGAAAATTCCTAGATATTATGATTAGCCAATTAAGACCAAATTATATTCATATATTATCATTATATCAAAAAACAATAGAACAAAGAAATAATTATTTAAAACAAATTAAAGAAGAAAATAAAGATGAAAATCTTTTAGAAATATGGGACGAAAAATTATCAGAATATGCAGTAAAAATATATGAATATAGAAAAGAATTTATAAATAAGCTAATACCAAAGATGGAAAATTTGCATAAAGAAATCACTAATAATAAGGAAAAAATAAAAATAGAATACATAACAGAATGTGAAAACAAAGAAAAATATATAAAATTATTAAAAGAAAGAAGAAAATTAGATATTTTAAAGGGATTTACAACAAAGGGTGTACATAGAGATGATTTTGTGATATATATAAATGGAAAGCAAATAAACATATATGGATCACAAGGTCAACAAAGAACTTCAGTTTTAACATTAAAATTAGCAGAGCTAAATTTAATATATGATGAAATAGGTGAATATCCAATTTTATTATTAGATGATTTTATGTCAGAACTAGATAAAAGTAGAAGAGAAAGTTTAGTAAAACATATCAAAGAAACACAAGTAATAATAACATGTACTGACAAATTAGCACTTGAAAATTTTGAATATTTAGAATATAATGTTAAAGAAGGAAAAATAATAAACTAAAAATAGGAGGAAAACAAAATGGAAAAATACCAACACGAATATGGCGCAGAACAAATACAAGTACTAGAAGGACTAGAAGCCGTAAGAAAAAGACCAGGAATGTATATAGGAAGCACATCTGTAAGAGGCTTACATCACATGGTATATGAAATAGTAGACAATGGAGTAGATGAAGCTCTAGCAGGATATTGCACAGAAATAAATGTTATAATAGAAAAAGGAAATATAATAACAGTAATAGATAACGGTAGAGGAATACCAGTAGAAATACACCCAAAAACACATATATCTACTGCAGAAACAGTTTATACAGTATTACACGCAGGAGGAAAATTTGGAGGAGACAGCGGATACAAAGTTTCAGGAGGTTTACATGGAGTTGGAGCATCAGTTGTAAACGCATTATCATCTTGGACAGAAGTAACTATCCAAAGAGATGGTGGAATTTTTGAAATGAAATTTGAAAAAGGAAAAACTGTTGAGAAACTAAAAAGAATAGGGGACTCTAAAAAAACTGGAACAAAAGTAAGATTTTTAGCTGATAATACAATATTTGAAAGCCTAGAGTATGAATATGAAGTATTAGAAAAAAGATTAAGAGAAATAGCATTTTTAACAAAAGGATTAAAAATAACAATAGAAGACCAAAGAGAAGAAACACCAAAAAAAGCAGAATTTTGTTATGAAGGAGGATTAATATCATTTGTAGAATACCTAAACAAAAATAAAGAAAAAATCCATCCAACACCAATTTATATAGAAAAACAAGGAGAAGTACCAGTAGAAATAGCTATTCAATATACAACAGCTTACTCAGAAAATATATACACATTTGTTAATAACATAAATACAATCGAAGGTGGAACACACTTAGAAGGATTTAAAAGAGCACTAACAAAAGTATTTAATGACTATGCAAGAAGCCACAATATTTTAAAGGAAAAAGATAATAATTTACAAGGTGAAGACATTAGGGAAGGAATAACAGCAGTAATATCTGTAAAAGTAAAAGAACCACAATTTGAAGGACAAACAAAAACAAAACTAGGAAACAGTGAAGTAACAGGTGTTGTACTTAGTATGGTAAATGAAGCATTATCAACATTTTTAGAAGAAAATCCACAAGTAGCAAAAGCAATATTAGAAAAATGTGTCAGTGCATCAAGAGCAAGAGAAGCAGCAAGAAAAGCAAGAGAATTAGTAAGAAAGAAAAGCAGTCTAGAAACTTCAACATTACCAGGTAAATTAGCAGATTGCAGTAGCAAAATAGCAGATGAATGTGAAGTATATATAGTCGAAGGGGATTCAGCTGGAGGAAGTGCAAAACAAGGAAGAGATAGAAAATTCCAAGCAATTTTACCATTATGGGGAAAAATGTTAAATGTTGAAAAAGCAAGAGCAGACAAAATTTACGGAAATGATAAATTAAATCCAGTAATTGTAGCTATAGGAGCAGGAATAGGAGCAGATTTTGACATTACAAAAATAAGATATGGAAAAGTAATAATAATGGCAGATGCAGATGTAGACGGTGCACATATTAGAACACTACTATTAACATTCTTTTTTAGATACATGAGACCATTAATAGAAAATGGAAACGTATATTTAGCTCAACCACCACTATATAAATTATCTAAAAAAGGAATGGAAGACATTTATTGTTACACAGATGAAGATTTGGCAAAAGCATATAAAGACTTAGAAGCTAAGGGAATAGAAAGAAGCACATTAGGACTTCAAAGATATAAAGGTTTAGGAGAAATGAACCCAGAACAATTATGGGAAACAACAATGGATCCAGATAAAAGAATCTTAGTTAAAGTAACAATGGATGATGCTATAAAAGCAGATGAAATATTTACATTATTAATGGGAGACGAAGTAGAACCAAGAAGAGAATTTATTCAACAAAATGCAAAATATGTTACAAACTTAGATATTTAAAAAGAAAAAAATAAAAATGAGATTTGTGTAAAAATATAACTCAAGTCTCATTTTTTATATTCAGTTTTTACTTTATATATACTTTATTTTTAAATATAAAATATTAAAATAAATATAAAAAATTTAATAGGAAAGAAAAAATCTTTCCTATTAATCTGAAAAGCCAATAACAATCTTAGCTAAGACTAATATATCTAATATTTAAACCTAATATATATTACTATATAAATAAGCCGGATACCACATATATTAATCAGTCGCTCGACTATTAGAACACCATAGAATAACTATATTCATCCTAAAAAAGGACTAATAATAACCATAATAAAATATAAAAATAATCTTAGCTCGAATTTATTACATATATTACAACCATAAATAATTAAATAGCTTACATACACATAATAAATTCTTCTCGCCGACATATGAAAATATAAAAACATACACTTTCATACATCTTTGTCCGAATAATAATAAACTGATAAAAATCTATTATTACTCTTGGCTCAACTGTTATCAACCTTACAATAATATTATGAACAAAAATAAAAAAAATATACATAAAAAATAAAAAAATTATAAATATACAAAAAAATAATTAATTAAATTAAGAAATAATAAAATAATAAAAATTAAACAAATAAATATATTCTAAAAAAATAAACATAAATAAAACGAAAATAAAAGGGAAAAAAACAAAAAAGTGGAAAAGTGACAAAAAAATGTAAAAAAATAAGGAAAAGTCGAGTTTTGTCGAAAATTTATTATTGACAGAAGTAATAATAGATAGTAAAATTGCAAAAAAAGAGAGGTGATAAAAATAAAAGAAAAAACTATAAAAGAGTGGATACCATTAGAAAAAATATATAAAGATGGAACAATAAAATTAAAAAATAATAATTATATAAAAATAATAAAAATAATGCCAATTAATTATAATTTAAAATCAGAATTAGAAAAAAAATCAATAATTAATTCATATAAAATATTTTTAAAAACATGTAACTTTCCAATACAAATTTTAATTCAAAGTAAAAAAGAAAATTTAGATGATCATATTTTAAAAATCCAAAAAAATATAGAAAAAAATAAAAAAATAGAAGATATAGGAAAAGAATATATTAAATATATAAAATCAATAAATTTATCAAAAAAATCATCAACAAAAGAATTTTATATCGTAATTAATAATGAAAAAAATAATACAAAAAATAATATAGAAATAGAAGAAATCATAAAAAACGAATTAAATGAAAAATATTTTAAAATCAAAGAATGTTTATCAAGATGTGGAAATTCAGTTCAAGAAATTTCAGAAAAAGAGGAAACAATAAAAATTTTATTTTCATTCCTCAACACCAGAAAAAATTTAATAAATTAGAAAAAAATAATAAATGTAATATGGAAAAAATACAAACAAAATTTCTAAAAAAAGCAAAAAAAAGTAGACATAAAACATAAAAAGATAAAAAAAAAATAGAAATAAAAAATAAAAGAAACCAATATATCCGTAAAGCCTTTTAATAAAGAAAAAACATAAAAAAGCAGAAACAAAAGATCAAAAATAGGAAGAATATTAAAACAAAAAATGAGTTTACAATAAAATGTACAATGTAAACTAAATAATAGAAAGGAGAAAGTGACTTTAACATCACTTATAATTAATGGAAGAAGAAAAAAATATATATAAAGGAATAGTAAAAGAAGAAGAAAAAATATATCCAGCATATATAAATTTAAAAAATTCAAAATATATAGAAATAGATAATCTGTATTATGCAGGATTAATTTGTATAGATTACTATAGAGAGCAAACAGATTTAATATTAAAAACACTAATCGAAACAAACATAAATATGAATATATCAATATTTTATGAAAAACAAGATTCATATAAAACAATAAAAGATTTAACATATCATATAGGAAATGTAGGAGTAGAATTAAAAGAAAGTAATGAAAACAGACAAGATATAGATATAGCAGCATTTACATATAATGACGCAAAATATATAAGAAAAGAAATGCAAATAAATAACGAAGACTTGTATTTTCTATATATCTATATAGTTATTTATGATACAGAATTAAAAAAATTAGAATATTACCTAAACAAAATAGAAGGAATAACACAAAGTAAAGGAATACAAACAAGAAGAGCTAACTTTAGGGAAGAAGAAATATTTTTATCAACATTACCATTTATGGAAAATAAAGAAATAATAAAAGAAGCAGCAAGAAGAAATGTTTTAACAAGTGGATTATTAGCAACATATCCATTCATTTCATCAACAATATTTGATTCAGAAGGAATATTTATAGGAACCAATATTTATAATAATTCAATGGTATTTATAGATAGATACAATACTCAAAAATATAAAAATGCAAATATGTGTATTTTTGGAACAAGTGGAGCAGGAAAATCATTTTATACTAAATTATTAATATTAAGATACAAACTACTAGGGATAAAACAATATATAATAGATCCAGATAGAGAATATACAAACATCTGCAAAGAACTTGGAGGAACACTAATAAAAATAGGACCAACATCAGAAACATATATAAATATATTAGACATAAGAAAAGAAAGTATAGAAGAAGGAGAAAAAGGATATTTAGCAACAAAAATATCAAAATTAATAGGATTTTTTAATTTAATATTTGGAGAATTAAATGAAGAAGAAAAAGCACTAATAGAAGAAAAATTAATAGAAACATATAAAATAAAAAACATAACATTTGATGATGAAACACTTTATAAAAAAGATAAAAATAAAATATTAAAAGAATTTAAAACAACAAAAGATATGCCAATTTTAAAAGACTTATATAACATATTAGGAGAAGATGAAAAAACAAAAAAGTTTAAAATAAAATTAATACCATTTATAGAAGGTTCAATGAAATTTTTTAATAATTATACAAATATTGAAATAAACAATGAACTAATAATAGCAGATATTTATGATTTAGGAGAAGAAAATATACAATATGGTATGTATTTATTTACTGATATTTTTTGGGATAAGATAAAAGAAAATAGAAATGAAAAAAAAGCTATATACATGGATGAAATATGGAGACTAATAGGAGTAACATCAAATAAAAATGTAGCAAGTTTTATATATAAAATATTCAAAACAATAAGAAAATATGGAGGAAGCAGTGTAGCAATAACTCAGGATATATCAGATATATTTAGCCTAGAAAACGGAACATACGGAAAAAGTATTTTAAATAATTCAAGCATAAAAACATTTTTTTCACTAGAGGAAGAAAACATAAAAATATTAAGTGAATATACTAATCTATCAGAACAAGAAAAAGTAGAAATAAAATCACTAAAAAGAGGAGAATGTTTAATGTTTGTTGGAGAAGATCATATATTAACAAAAATTGAATCATCAGAAACAGAGAAAAAAATAATAGAAGAAAATAAAAAAGATAAACATTAAAAGAAAGGAATTTTATTAAAAGTGAAAAATATAATTACTGCAATAAATAATCCAGAATTAAATAATGAAATAAAAAAAGAAAAAAATTTAAAAATAATAAATAAAGATATAATATACAAAGAAGGAATAATAGAAATATTAGAAGAAAAAAAAGAAATTAATCTAATAATTATAAATTATGATCTACCAGGAAAAATAGAAATAGAAGATTTAGTAAATAAAATAAAAAAAATAAATGAAAAAATAGAGTTAATATTTATATTGGAAAAAGAAGATATAGAAAAAGAACAAAAATTAAAAAAATTAAATATAAAAAATATATATTATAATAATGAAATAAATAAAGAAAAATTAATACAAATAATAAAAAAAGAAAATAAAAATAAAAATAAAGAAGAGGAATTACAAAAAGAAATAAGAGAATTAAAAAAAATAATAGAAGAAAATAAAAAAGTAAACAAATCAAGAAAAATAAAAAACAAAATAGAAAAAAAAGTAGAAAATAATATAGAAAAAAATTTGCTAAAAAAAAGAATTAAAAAAACAGAAAACAAAGATAATAAAATAGAAAATGCAATAATAATAAATGAAAACGAAAAAAATGAAGGAAGTTTTATAATAAAAAAATTAGCCACAAAAGCAATAAAAAAAAATAAAAAAATATTAATAATAAATATAAATTTAGAAAATAAAATAATCCAAGATATATTTAATAAAAAAAATATAGAAAAGATAATAGATAAAAAAATAAAATATATAGAAAACTCAAAACAAAAAAATATAAATAAAAAAATAGAAAATGCATTATTTGTAAAAATAAACGAAAATATAAAATTGATAACAGGACTAAAATATTATAAAAATAAAAACGAAGAATATTACATAAATAAAATAATAAATATAATACAAAAAAATTCAAAAAAATATTATTTAATTATAATATATTTTTTAAATAAAAAAGAAAATGTAGAACTAAAAAAAGAATTAAATAAAAAAGCAAGGCAGCATACCACAGGAAATCCTGAGACATGCTGCCCTATTGCCAGGCATATCAATAATTGGTTCAAAAAGGATACGTTAGAATACCACTACCAGAAGCATCTTATACTGCTCTTTGCCATACACTGCATGCGGATGTTTTGCCGGCATGACGATGGATTCGCCTTCGTGGAGTTCGTATTTTACGCCGTCGATGGTGATTTCACCGGTTCCGTCGAGGCAGGTGACGAAGGCGTCGCCGCCGGACTCGTGGGTGCTGATTTCTTCGCCTTTGTCGAAGGCAAATAAGGTGATGCTGACGGATTCATTCTGTACCAGTGTTTTGCTGACGATCTGGCCTTCCTGGTAGGAAACCTGATCTTTTAAGACCATAACCTTGGCTTTATTGATATTTTTCATGATGCTCATAGTTTATAAATCTCCGTGATAGAATGAGAACGTGTCTGAAAAAATTCCCAGGCACGTTCTAAAAATGTGTGATTAAGATGAGATGACTCATCGGTGTCGGGCGTGTATAGAAATGGAATCTGAGGTCCGTTTTCTGATATGCCCAAATTCAAAGATATTTTTGTCTGAACATATACAGTATACGTGGAAAAATGAAAGAAAGCAAGGGGTTTTCTTTATTTCCCGAAAAACAATTCCATATCGTTTTCAACGGTATCGATTCCGGCGATGCCGAAGTTTTCAACGAGAAGAGCTGCAACATTCGGGCTTAAAAATGCCGGAAGTGTCGGACCGAGGTGGATGTTCTTGACACCAAGCGACAGCAGTGCCAGAAGAACAATCACAGCTTTCTGCTCGTACCAGGAAATATTGTAGATGATCGGCAGATCGTTGATATCGTCGAGGCCGAAGACCTCCTTTAATTTCAGTGCAATCACGGCAAGAGAGTAGGAATCATTGCACTGGCCGGCATCGAGGACGCGCGGAATGCCGTTGATGTCGCCGAGGTTCAGCTTGTTGTATTTGTATTTTGCACAGCCGGCGGTCAGAATCACGGTGTCTTTCGGCAGTGCCTGTGCAAAATCAGAGTAATAGCTGCGGCTCTTTGCACGGCCGTCACATCCAGCCATGACAACGAATTTTTTGATCGCGCCGGATTTCACGGCATCGACGATCTGGTCTGCCAGGGCGAGTACCTGTGCATGGGCGAAGCCTCCGACAATGGTTCCCTGCTCGAGTTCCGTCGGCGGTGCGCAGTGCTTTGCCTGTTCGATGAGCAGAGAGAAATCTTTTGTATCACCGATGACGCCGTCGATGTGCGGGCATCCCGGATAACGAACCGCTCCGGTTGTGTAAATACGGTTTTTG
>OIZW01000316.1_pt1 | contig 45259 bp, 42 predicted proteins | sample 1588581 | NCBI WGS metagenome assembly OIZW01 (sample SAMN03283266) | human gut metagenome | biome: human-associated habitat; material: feces | host: Homo sapiens | place: USA | collected 2013 | reverse complement strand
TTTTCGCCTATCGAATTTCTTAATAATAGTGTCCAATATGATTGACAAACCTACACATCAAGAAAAAGTGTGAAATTTTAGGCATAAAAACAGCACCGCAGAAATCCCCGCAGTGCTGAAATATGGATCTTTTATTATTTTGCCGCAGAAACTGCAACAGCGTTTCTGCCATATTTTTCATTACCTGTTGGTTTATCACCTACAGGACTGAATGTTGGAACGATTTTTTCGACCATTTCAACTATATTTTCGTCATTGTTATAGCTTGCACGAGCAAGCTCTCCAAGCTGACCAAGGAACGTTTCTGTGTCAAACGGTATAGGCTTTCCGATATGGATAAGCTCATTATCCGTTTTCATCATGCCCTCCTCTGCCATAAGCTTCTCCTCAAAAAGCTTTTCGCCAGGACGCAGACCCGAGTAAACTATTTTAATATCTACATCAGGCTTATATCCTGAAAGTCTGATAAGATTTCTCGCAAGTGTGTCTATCTTCACAGGCGCACCCATATCAAGGACAAATATCTCGCCGCCCCATGCATATGTGCCTGCCTGAAGAACAAGGCTCACAGCCTCAGGTATAGTCATGAAATATCTTATGATATCAGGGTGAGTAACAGTAACAGGACCGCCTGCTTCTATCTGCTTTTTGAACAGTGGGATCACAGAGCCGTTGCTTCCAAGAACGTTTCCAAAACGAACTGCAACAAACTGTGTGCCATTTCTGTCCTTATTGCCAACGCTTTCGATCTTAACCGCTTCACTGCTCTCTATATTATCAACAGCTATCTCGTCCATCGGATCGTTCTCAAGCATACCGTCTGTCATTTCATCAACGTGTGCATGGAGCATAGGTAGAAGATCTGTTCTGCCTGCCTTGCTGATAGCGTCCATGCTCTGGATGACCATTTCGCAGAGTCTTTTACTTGCACCCATAATATTAGTCGGGTTTACAGCCTTATCAGTGCTTATAAGCACAAACCTCTTTGTACCATGCTTCAAAGCGGCATAGGCTGTCTTGTATGTACCAACAACATTGTTTTTGATAGCTTCATTAGGGCTTGTTTCCATAAGCGGAACGTGCTTATGTGCTGCAGCGTGATAAACGATATCAGGCTTGTATTTTTCAAAAACGTCATTGATACGTCTGCTGTCACGAACAGAGCCAATAAGCGTCACAAGATTGAGTTTACTGCCATATTTACGTTTAAGCTCCTGCTCTATTTCATAAGCATTGTTTTCATAAATGTCAAATATGATAAGCTGTTTAGGCTCATGACCTGCTATCTGTCGGCAAAGCTCGCTTCCGATAGAGCCACCGCCACCTGTTACCAATATAGTCTTACCCTTAAGGTGCTGGAATATCTCGTCCATATTTACTCTGATAGGCTCTCTTCCAAGCAGATCCTCGACTGCAACAGGCTTCATCTTACTGAGAAGCACCTCACCATTTGTTATCTGATAAACGCCCGGAAGCTGTTTCATCTCACAGCCTGTTTCCTTACAAATATTAAGGATATCCCTTTTGTTGTCAGGTGATGCAGTTGGAATTGCAAAAAGGATCTGATCAATATTATACTTTTTGACGCTTTCCATAATGCAATCACGGCCACCGACGATAGGAACTCCTCCGATATTTCTTCCCCACTTATTTGGGTTATCATCAATTATGCAGAGTGGTCTTGCATTTGCACGTTCTGACATCGTAAGCTCTTTAAGGATCATCTGACCCGAAGCACCTGCACCAATGACCATTGCATTATGTACTGCCACTTGATTTGTTACCTGCTTTGCTCTTAAAAGGGTGATATATCTATAAGCAAAACGCACTGCTGTTATAAGCACGAACTGAGTTCCCGCACCTACTATGTAGTAAGCCAAAGGCATTCTCATAAAGAGCAATGTTATACCCACAGATTGGAATATGGTAGTGACTATCGTGGCCAAAAATATCCTTGAAAGTTCACCAATGCTGGCAAATCTCCACAAACTATTATAAAGCTTGAACACAAAAAACACCACAACACAGAAAGCTGTATATATGGGAGCAAACTTAACATAAGCAAGCATATACTCCTTTGGTATTGCAGAAAAAGTAAGGTCAAATCTGATGAAAAGTCCGAAAATGTAGGATAGATTTACGGCAACAATATCATAGAAACACAGAAAGAATGCAATAAGCATCCAATGCTTTATCTTTTTGTTTTTCCACACCTGAGCTGTGTTTTCACTTGTTTTCTCCATAAATAAAACATACCTCCGCTCGTTTAAAGCAATGAATAAGATCACACCATGGCCACCCCTCAATGGCACAGTGCAGGCTATTTATAATATCATCAATATTTTTTCTATACTTAAAAAGCAAACATTCTTTCTTTGTCAGCCATAGCAGACATGAGTACTTTATCAGAACGTCTTATATTTTCACTTCCAGATCTTTTAGCTATAAGATCAAAATTAGGTTTTCTATCATCAAGATTATGAGCATCGCTTCCAAAAACAAAATCACTGCCACTTGAAATAAGCTTATTAACAAAACGTCTTGTGGAAAAATGCTCAAAAGCTTCTGCATTTATCTGAAAAACTGCATCCACAGACATCAGACTTTTCAGATCTGACTTTGAATAAACGCCCATATATCTATGTACATGGGCGATTATCGGAATAAGCCTTCGAGAATTTGCTATCTCGTCTATCTCCTCGACGATCCAACTGTTATACTGAGTGAATGGTGGTTCAAGAAGAATAAGTCTTGTTCCGCTGATACACAGCTTTTCAAGTTCTCCTAATACGCTGATGCCCTTTTCTATAGCCACCTCAGCACCAATATGTATATCCTTCACGGCAGGGTCAGCCGCCATGAGCTTCTCATAAGCATTTTGCCGTTTGACAAGATAACTGTCTAAAGAAGCTTCCCTGTGCATATAAAAATGCGGTGTTGCCACAATTATACCTATGCCCTGCTGTTTCATCATTTTTATCATTTTAAGTGATGTTTTGATGCTGTCAGAGCCGTCATCAATATTCGGCAGTATGTGGCTGTGATAATCGGTAGTCAATCAAACATCTCCATGTCATTTAACTTTCGGCAGAAGCATCCTTCCCACCGTATTTATAGCTGTAGTCATATTTATACTTGTAGCTATACTTGTATCCGTAATGAGAACCGTTCTTTGCGGAAATATCATTAAGAACGAAACCAAGCAGATTGCAATCGCCTATCTCAAGCTTCTTCATAGACTCCTCTATCTCCTGATATGTAGTTCTTCCATATCTCGCCACAAGAAGAACGCCTGCGACCTCGTCTGCAAGGCTCATTACGTCAGTTACAGGAAGTAACGGGGTTCCGTCGACAATAACATAATCATACTTATGCTGAACATATTCAAGCAATTCACGCATTTTCTCAGAAGCAAGAAGCTCTGACGGGTTTGGAGGCAAAACGCCTGATGTAAGAACAGCAAAATTGCCATTCTTGGTTTCATGCACACACTTATCAAATGTGCTTTCACCACTCAGTATTGTTGAAAGTCCAACATTGTTTTTTAACTTGAAGTTTCTGTGCTGAACAGGTCTTCTCATATCAGCGTCAATAAGAAGTACCTTATTTTCTGTTTCAGCCATTGAAGCTGCAAGGTTTGCAACTGTTACAGACTTACCCTCACTTGGATTAGGGCTAGAAACGACAACTATCTTATTTCGTGTTGTAGAAAGTGTAAACATAAGGTTTGTACGCATTGTTTTGTAGTTCTCTACAATATTAAATGGTATATCCTTATTATTGAACAGAAGCTGTTTTTTTCTGTCAGCAGAAGAACCTTCATCCTTTTTAGAAGTCTTTCCGCCAATATTCATTATCTCACCAACGATAGGCTTCTGATAAATGTCGCCAAGCTCATCAGAATTCTTTACAGTGTTGTCGAAGAAGTCGATAACAAGTATCACTAGAACAGCCACCATCAAGCCACCAACAAAGCCAAGGGCAACATTTTTAGTGGTGTTAGGAGAAACAGGTGTATTGTAAACCTCAGCATCACCTATCTTTTCAACTGAGCCTGCACCGATAACTCTTATAAGAAAGCTTGGAGCGACGTCAGCCATGATGTTACAAAGGTCAGAAGAAAGCTTTGCATCGGTTGTTGTGGCAGTTATCTGAAGTACCTCTGTCTGATTTACAGCGGTCATGCTATAAGCATTTCTCAGGCCGTCATTTGAAACCCTGCCGCTCGTTACAGTAAAATAAGGAGCAAGCTGTTCAGGAGTATACATCTCAAGAAGCTTATCGCTTACCTCGTTCATTACCGGGTCATCAGTAAGTATAACAATGTAGGTCTGTACCAATGACTTTGAAGCGTTAATGTCCTGTAAGTCAACATTAGTCTTATCCTGACCCGTTGATTGATTATCAGCACTTTTAACATACATTGAAACGTGTGACTGATACTGCTTACTCATAACAAATTTTGATACGAAAAGGGCCAGTATCGCACACACTATTGAAGCGGCAACGATATACCAAACCTTTCCGAGAAGAAGTACCAGAAGATCCTTGATAGTGTAATTTTTTTTCATTTGAATTATTCACCCTATTGTTGATATTTTCGTTATTTTCCCAAAAAATAAACCGTACAATAATAATTTTATCACATTCTATTCAAAAAGTCAACTTTAAACGATACGTTTTTTTGTATTTCAACAAAAAAATGGTTTTTTGTTATAACATACAATAAGATAAACAAAATCAGCCAAGTATTTGTTGGAAAATCATATAAGCTGACAGCTTAATTTAACAATTATGAACGGCTACTGTAAAAGCCGCAATTACAGTCGTTCCAAAACTATTTACCAGTCTTTGTATCATAAGTATGCCGAAATTCATGACAGGATAATTCTAACATAATCAGATGTCAACAGCATTATTTTCATTGGAGTATGCAAAAGTTTCAAAATCTCATTGGAAAAGCACAATGTGATAGGCTCTGTCACCAAAGTAACAGAGCCTATCATCAGAAATGATATGTTCATACAGCCTTTCAGGCGGCATTCATTTACTTCACCGAAACAATAAGAAGCAAGCTTATGATACTGCCGTTTGTAAGATCTCTTTTCACTATCGTTCTATCTCGATACTCATACAGTTTGTACCACTAAGCTGACAACTAAGTTCATCAGGCTGATGCGTACCAACATAGAGGGTGAATTCTTTTGCAAACTGTTTTCTCTCGCCGATATCTGACACTGTTGTGAAAGCTTTGTCAGGTACTTCGATTTCAACATCAAGCTTTTCACCTTTTTTGACAAAAATCCTCTTGAAGCCGCACAGCACAGGATAAGCCGGAGCATTATCACAATGTGATTTAATGTAAAGTTCGATAACATCACAAGTATCGGCACCGTTATTTTCTACCTCTACATTGACTTTGCCATCGTCATAACTAAGCGATGTAACAACAACATCTCCATAAGTAAGACCATAGCCGAATGGATAAAGAATGTTATCTCTCGTGTACCTATATGTTCTATCAGACATAGCATAATCAGTAAAGCAAGGTAGCTTGTCGGCGCTATTATAGAATGTAACAGGCAGTTTTCCAGATGGCGACACTTTACCAAAGATAATATCCGCAATAGCCTTGCCGCCCTCTGAACCCGGATACCATGCGTGGATAAGAGCGTCACAATCATGCTCGATATTTATTGAGCTTCCTGCCGCACATACCACTATCATAGGCTTGCCGATCTTTGCCACACGATTTATAAGCTCACGCTGACTTTCAGGAAGTCTTAGATCGTTCTTGTCACCTGATGAAAACTCATTACCTGTGTCGCCCTCCTCGCCCTCAATAGTGGCGTCAAGACCAACGCAAAGTATCACAACATCAGAATTTGCCGCTGCCGCCTCAGCTTCGGCATATCTATCCCCTGCCTGAGCAAGACCCGATACTCTGTCCTTATACAAGTGACATCCTTCAGCATAAAGCACCCTGCCATCAAATGCGTCCTCGATACCCTCAAGGAAAGTAACATACCTGTCGGCTGTGCCGTTATAATTGCCCTCGAGAGCCGCTCTGCTGTCCGCATTTGGACCTATTACAGCGATAGTTGATATTGATTTTTTGTCAAGCGGAAGAATACCCTTGTTTTTGAGCAACACCATGGACTTCACTGCACACTGGTAGGATACAGCTTTATGCTCAGGGCAAGAAACAACGCTGTATGGTATGTTGTCATATTCCGTTGACTTGTCAAACATGCCAAGTCTTATGCGAGTTCTCATAAGAGCAACACAGGAAGCCCGGATTTCATCTTCAGTCACAAGCCCCTTGTCAAGAGCAGAAAGCAGGTGAACATACGTACAACCGCAGTTCACATTACAACCTGCTTTAAGTGCCATTGCGGCCGACTCTACAGGAGAAGACGTCACCATATGGTGTTCGTGGAAATCCCTTATAGCCCAGCAATCAGAAACAAAATAGCCATCAAAACCCCATTTGTCAAGCTTACCCATTAGAAACTCACTAGCACATGACGGCTCGCCATTCACACGGTTATACGCACCCATTACACCCTCGACCTTTGCTTTTTTCACAAGCTCCTCAAAGGCATAAAGATAGGTCTCTTCAAGGTCTTTCCAACTAACCTCTGCATTAAATTCATGGCGAACAGCCTCAGGTCCGCTATGTACTGCAAAATGCTTTGCACAAGCTGCAGTTTTCAATACCTTGCCACTGCCCTGCAAGCCTTTTACATATGCCTTGCCGCACTCTGCGGTAAGATAAGGGTCTTCACCGTAAGTCTCATGACCTCTGCCCCAGCGTGGATCTCTGAAAATATTTATATTAGGTGCCCAAAGGGTAAGACCTTTGTATATATCTCTGTCATCACGCTTTGAATACTCATTATACTTGGCACGAGCTTCTGTGGAGGTTATATCTGCCACTTTGAACACAAGGTCGGTGTCAAACATAGCCGCAAGACCTATTGCCTGTGGAAACATGGTGGCAACACCGCTTCGTGCAAGCCCATGGATACCCTCATTCCACCAGTTATAAGCAGGAATACCGAGCCGCTCAACAGCAGGAGCGTCATATCTAAGCTGTGAAGCCGCCTCTTCTATAGTCATTTCATTTACAAGTGCTTCAGCTCTTTCCTGAGCTGAAAGGCTTTCATTGAGATATTTTTTCATATATCCTCCTCACAAATTACATCAATTATATTATATGCGAAAATTATACACCCTTGCATGAAATCATGTCAAGGCATATAATTATAATAATTAATGTAGAAATTATATCTAAATGTTATGAGATCAGCTTTGACAAAAATCATAAAAGCACCAATACAGTAATGTTATAGGTCTTTTATTTGAGAATGCCGAGAATCTTTCATATTTTCCAGCAATATACAATTACATGAAATAGCGCATATACGCACTTATACATAACTATTTCAAATCATCGTAAAAATATTTGCTTTTTTCTGAAAAAAATACCAATAAAAATATTGACAATCAAATTTTAATAGTGTATAATGTTGTTATAAGAAAATATTACGAAAGGTGATAGGTGTTATGAAAAAGATATTTAAGTCAATTTCGGCTTCTGTTACTGCGTTCATCATTGCTTCAACAATGGTTGTAAGTGCATCAGCAGCTTCTTCTGCCGATGTTGTTTCTGCAGCTAAATCAGCAGGTGTTCCATCTAACCATGTATCAGAGCTTAAGAACTACCTTGATTCTCACGCTTCAAAGTTCAGCTCTGCTGACTATGATTACATGGTAAAGGCTCTCTCTGATTGTGGTGCTACATATGTTCAGCCTGTTGCTGACAAGCTTTTTGGTGCAGGAACAGATCTTGCTTCACTAACAAACGATCAGCTTAGACAGGTGTTTAAGGAAATGGGCGAGGATAGCAGAAAGGCTATTGCTGATGCTTGCGTAGCTACAGGCAATCACTTTGGTGTTACTATCAAAGTAGACGAGCTTACAAGCAAGGATTGGAACGTTCAGGTTGTTGATTCAGATGGCAATACAAACATTGGAACAAACACAGGTAATGGTTCACTTAATACTGGTGCAAACAGCATGACAGCTGTTCAGGTTGCTGCGGTTCTTACACTTGCTCTTAGTGCATTTGGTATTACAGTAGCTGTTAAGAAGAACAAAGAGTGCTAAGATATGGTCAGGAAAGAGGATAAAGCTTCCTCGTCTGACGCAAACAAACTTAAAAAAAATAAGAGGACGTCAGTGGCTGTAATGGTCTTGACGCCTCTTTTAGTTTTGGCTCTTTGTTTGTCTATCATGACGCTGGTAAGTTATAAAAAATTCATAGAGCTGCAAGGATATGCAGCAATAGCGTTCAATGAGAACGCTCATTTGAAAAACCCATCAGAGGATAATAAATACAGAAATGCAGACGCACTGCCTATGAAGGAATTAACAAAAGTCACAGTGCCAAATTCTGATAAAAAGACGGAACAGCATGAGATAATCTATCCGTATTACGGCGACAAATATGCCGAGCTGACCGTAAAGAATAATAAGGCAGGCATTGACAAAGAGCCTGTTTACTGGGGAGACTCTGATGATCTCCTAGCAAAAGGGGTTGTGCAATCTAACTATTCTGCATATATAGGTGCTACAGGCAGAGTTGTCCTTGCGGCACATAACCACACTTATTTCAGATATTTACCTAATATTCTAGTGGGAGATCAAGTGATACTAAAAACAGATTATGGCAAATTCACTTATGAGGTCACAGAAACTAAGATACTTCCAGACACAGATACTTCCCTTTTGTATTATGACGTGACCGCAGATCCACCTGTAGATGATCTGATACTCTACACTTGCTGGAACAATGGATATATGGGTCTTTCAGATCAGAGGCTTTATGTTATCTGCAAAGTCGTAAGCAAAGAATATAAGAATTAGGAGGGTAAGATCTGTGAAAAACAAAAAACTATACAACTACCTGCCTAATCTGATAATCTCACTGTTTTTGGCGTTTATATTCCTTGCGCTGTCACTTCTGTTTGCGGCAGACAATATTTTCTTTGAACCGACAACCTATACGAACAGTATGCACAAGATAAAAATCGAGGACACGGCTTTTCAGGAGATACAGACATATTGTGAACAACAATATGCCTATACTGGTGTTGAAGCTGATACCCTGAAGAAGTCGATTAACAAAACTGATGTATCAAACGCTATTTATAGCTATGTTGAAGATACTTTCAGTTATATTCTTGGCAAAAAGAGTGAGCTTCCTGAGTTTAAGGCAGACTTTACGCTTCTTGAAAAGAATATCTCAGACGATTATACAAAATGGGCTAAAAAAGAAGGCGTTGAATATACTCAGGAACTTGAAGACATAAAGCAGAAGACAATAAAAAATGTGGAACAGGCAATCGAATCCGACCTTGACGTTATGCTTTTGAGCCATATAAATAAACCTAATGGCATTTCTACAAAGCTCAAAGATCTGCTTGTGCTTGCAAGAAAAATAAGGATAGCTCTTATTGCAGCGGCTGTGGTGCTTATAGGCATTATGGCGGCAGTGAACAGAAAGCATATAGGCGGTTTGCTTTATTGGATAGGCACTTCACTTTTCTGTTCCTCAATGCTCATTCTTGTTCCATGTGCTATCCTAAAGGGTACAAAATATTATGACGGGCTTGCGATACATAATGACACCGTGTATAATGCACTCACAAGATCCATGTATGGCTTAACTGACAGCCTTATTAAATTATCGGCAGTTACTCTCATAGTGGCAGTTCTTTTAATGGCACTTTTTGCGTTGATAATCAATCTGACAAAGTTCAAAAAGAAAGAAAAATGCTAAATTTATCAGACCCCTGTTTTAAATAGGGGTCTGTTTTTATAGAGGAAACAATTTCATTTAATAGTCGTCAATAGTTTAAAAATATGATTAAAACGTTGTAATAATATTACGATATATAATGGATAATCCTGTATAATAAAACTTGACACATACAAGACAATCAAAGTATAATAAAAACAAAGGAGTGTGTCATCAATGGGAACAGGAAAACAATATGATGAAGAGTTTAAAAAGCAGGCAATAAAGCTCGCAAGCTTCAGGCAGCAAACAAGCGGATCAAAGTGCTTGAAAAGAAAAACCGTGAGCTTGAAGAGCTTAATGAATTTCTGGAGGAAGCATCTGCTTTTTTCGCCGCGAACCGTCGGAAGTCAGGAAAGAAGAACGGTTAAAGTTCATTTCCAAAAAGACTGATGACGGTAGGACCACAGGAAGGATCAGTTTTTACTGCAAGGCTTTAGAGGTTACAAGACAAGCATTTTACGATCATCTCAGCCATAAAAACGCCCCCTGGAAGTATCAGGCGCTTGCAGATGAAATGATGAAGATCCACGAAGAAGACCAATATAATGACTGCTACGGCAGGGAGCGTATGTATCTTGCATTGCGGCAGAGAAAGGATGCCGGGAAAACTGACATTGACATTCCATGTGAAGCTACTGTACGCAAGGTCATGGTGCAGATAGGATTGATACACAAGCCTCGCAGAAAGCCAAACGGGATAACCAAAGCTGATCGGCTTGCTCAAAAATCGGATGATCTTCTCAGACGTGATTTTTACGCAGACAGGCCTTTGAAAAAAGCTGTGACCGACATGAGCGAGGTGAAAGCAAAGGATGGAAAGCTCTATGTTTCAGCGATATTTGACTGCTTTGATCTGATGCCGCTGGGGATAGCTATTGAAGATAATATGAGAGCTTCGCTCTGCTGCCATACTCTTGAAAACGCAAACAAATCATATCCTGATATAAAAGGCTGTATCATACATTCGGACAGGGGCAGTCAGTATACAAGCGAAGAGTACCGAGCTGCTGTAAAGAAATATGGGATCATTCAAAGCATGAACAGTGCCGGTGGAAGATGTCATGATAATGCACGCTGTGAAAGTATGTGGGCAAGAATGAAAGAAGAGCTGTTCTACAGCCGTGAGGACAAGCCGGAGAACTACACTATGAAAGAGTTGAAGACCATGATCTGGAGATATTTTATGAGTTACTGGGCCAACAGAAGAATCTGCACCGCCAACGGTGGTCTGCCTCCGGCAGCCCGAAGAAAGCTCTACTATGATCATATCTTTCTCGTTGCATAATTCTTGTTCGAATAAAATGTGTCAAGTGATATTGACAAAACCAAATTAAAGGTTTATAATTTTTAGGTAGAGAATATCGTGCGAAACAAAGGAAATTAATTAAAGCAGGCAAAATCCAAGATGCTTTTGATATGTTAAAGGAGGGCAAGACAAAATGAGTATAGAGATTAAAGTTGAACCGTACATTTCGGTAGGAAAATGTGTCTTTGGAATGACACGAAATGAACTAGCCAAAATGTTAGGAGAGCCAATTTCAACAAATAATTATGGTTATCCATCTTCTGATGGATTTATAGATGATTATAACTTTTTTTATCTTCTTAGTGATAAAAACGAAGTTTTTGAAGCAGTTGAAATTTTTCCTATATATACTGATGAATTGATTATATTGATTTATGATAACAAAAAAATTGAATTAAGCACCGATCTTGAAAAGACCTTAATGAAATTTGCAAAGATAACAGATGATATGATTCAAGATGAGGACGGTTATTCAAGTGTAAAGCTTGGTATGGGGCTGTTCTGTCCTGATGGACAAGTGGAGAACGCTATTTTTTACAAACAACATTACTATGATTAAACACAGGAAAATTTTTATACATGACAAATTAAGCAATATGCTGCGTTGACTATTTAAGGTTTATAACTTCAAAACTGAGGATCATCATATTTACTTTGTTGGTGATCGTGCGGTTTGGGAGCATAATAAAAACTGTACTTCATGTATGAATGAAGATGGAGGTTCTCCAGACTTAGATAACGTCGTTTCGCAGAGAAGTGATTTAAATAGGGCAGTAAAAAATACAGATAATTATCGAAGTATGGAAAGAGAGTGGTCGAAGGCATTAAAGAGTGGTAAAAAAGTTACTGATGTAGACATTAAGCTTACATACGAAAATGGTTCATCACGACCATCTGTTTTTGATGTAAGTTATAAAATTGATGATTTAAAAATTATAAGACACTTTACACAATAAAGGAGAAAATTATGATCAAAGGTTTTGAAGACGCATTCACTGATTTACAGTCAGAATTTGTTTCGTTATGTATGGAATATACCAACGGAAGTGTTGATAAAATATATATTTATATTTATCAAGATACATCGCAGAAAATGTTCAATGCTATTTTTGTTAAAGGAAAGAGTGTTATACCTGCTGGGAATTTTGCCGATGATGAGGCCTCTGACGAGTTTTTATCGATCGGAATAAAAGATATTGACAAACTGGTTGAATTGTGCGATATGTATCAATGCAAAGGTCCTAATGAATATAAGTTGGAGTTTGATGTTGCTACTCATAAATTCGATGCATCCTACCGTTATGATAACTATACCAAGAGTGGGATATCACCTGTGTCGGAATTGATGAGTTGGTATGAAGAAATTAAGGAGAAATATGGCAAATAATCAATCGATGTTCAGAATGTGATGAGGCGATAAAAGGGAATGTTTAAAAATTTTTTTAAATTTGTTGGTGAAAACAAGAGTTGCCGTTCAATTAAAGACTTTATCTAATCCTGTATAATAAAACTTGACACATACAAAACAATCAAAGTATAATAAAAACAAAGGAGTGTGTCATCAATGGGAACAGGAAAACAATATGATGAAGAGTTTAAAAAGCAGGCAATAAAGCTCGCAAAGGAGATTGGCACCAAGGCAGCAGCAGATGAGCTGTGCATCCCAAAATGGACGCTGGGGACGTGGGTGCAAAAGGCACAGATCGGGGAAATAGACACAGGTGCATATTATGAACCGATCGCCAATGCACTCCACAACCAGGGTATATTTGTATCCGTAGTCAATCCTTTGTTGATTGATGACTATTCAGCCTGCTTGATTCCTGCTTTCCAAATGCCAACACATTATTCACTTCACCTCGCAGAGAGTCTGACGGACACGAAAAATGGGTCGATTTCGTGCTGAAGTTTCCTCATATCCATTCTGTTTCAAAGCTTTCCTTATCAGCTTTTAAGGTAAAGTATCAAAGCTTGTGCAGAAAGAACAATTGATTGGGGCTTGACTTTTATTTGCAGGTCTTTATCACTATGAATTATACAAGTATTGTCATTTTAGATAAAGCTTGTATTGGATGCGTGGTTTTAAATTAATAAATATTTTTATCAAGATATTACCCTTTACAAATTCCCCACCAAAATAGGATCAAGCAAGACATACTCAAACACGCCTATCCCCAGCAGCGCCAGCAATATCGGCAAAATAAGCACCGCCGTCGCCGCAAGGAATGTCGAGATAACACTCTTGAGCTTTGCCGACAGAAAATAGATGATGAGCATTGCGCAGAGCAAAGCGAGATACCGCCCAAGGCTTATGAGAATGAGATATTCTTTGATAGAAATATCAAAATTTGAAAGTGATTCTATCGAGCAGGCTGGGGCATTTATCCCTCTTGTGCCGTATGCGCTGATAACGTTGTAAAAGTAGGGCGTATAGGTCAGAGCGAAAATGATCGTCACAATGATAACGCCAATGCCGAACTTGCAAAGAAAGGTGTCCTCCCTGCCACGGGCCGAGGTTTTCAGCAGCACGTTCGCACCCGTCTGATACTCCACGGCGTAAACGTAAGTCAGGCAAAGTATCACCATTGCCATTGCGGTCAGACCAAGGGTCAAATCCTTGTTTCCTGCGGTCTCATCGCCCGTAAGTAGCTTGTAACCGCTGTCATAAACGAACTGTCCGTTCTCTGTTGTCTGCAAATATTTGGCGTGAGTTTTCACAGTTTCAAAGGCATATTGCGGAGCCAAAATGTCCTGATATTTCATCATTATCAAAATGCCGTCACCCTTTGAATTTGCCATTTCTTCCGACATTTTCATTTGTGCGTCGGCAAATTTCTGATCTTCCTCGTTTATCATTTTCTGTTTTTCGGAAGTGTATTCGCCCTCAAATTTAAGCATATACTGCTTGTAATAAACCTCGTCTGCTGACGAAAAGCTCTCGCTGATAGGAGAATATGAAACTGCGGTGATGACTGCAAATGCTATCAAAATCAGCAGAGCCTTTCCGCCGATAAAGACCTTGTAGCACTCTTGCAAAAAGAGGTTTGTCGTCCTGCCCTTGAAAATGCTGAACTTTGCAAGACTGAATTTTCTTGTGCGGCTTTTTATCACCCTTTGCTTTGAAAATATCAGTACAGAGAGTATGGAAATCACAATCAGCAATACCAACGCCGAGCTGACAAATACAGCCATATAGTTGACAGGTTTTCCGAAAAGGTTGAGATTGAGATAGTTTGCAAAAAGATCTTTTGTGTTGGCGTATGCAAGAATATTAATGTATTTCAGCGGACAAAGATAGCTCGTGCTCGGTATGGTATAGTACAGCACAGCTTCCGCCGCTATGGTTATCATCAGCGCGCCGTATACCTTTACAGCGGTGTTCGATACCACCGTCACAAGGTAGATGATCGCTGCAAATATGCAGTAAACTGCAAGTTTCGCCGCTAGGAATAGTGCAAAGTATTGCAGTACGGATATTTTCAAATTACTGCCGTTAAATTCGTATACCGACTGTATCTGCCTTGACAGATTGCCGAAGCCGTATGTAAAATATGAAACTGCGAAGTTCACGGCGTAAAGCAAGATCTCAGCTGCCATCGCCGCCGCAAAACAGGTGAAAAGCTTTGCGATACCGAGCGGCATTCTGCCCTTGAAAGTCGTGCGCGCGAGGGTTATCTGGTCAAGCTCTTTTTCACGGGTGACTATCGTCACCACCACGGTCATTATCATCAGTATTGCAATAAGGTCTGTGGCGAGAAAACCCGTTGCCATTGAAACGCCCTTTGAGGGTGCGGCGGTGAGCTTAGAGCCTTTGAGGTGGGCGAAGTCCGCAGGCGTTCGTGCGATATTTTTGTAGCTGAAACTGTCAGGGTCAGCAAACAGCGAAATGCCCGTCATTTTCCGTGCGGTGCTGTCGATATTTTCAAGATAGCTGTCATAATTTTCGCAGGCTGATATCTCCTCAAAAAGGCGGTCGGTCAGCTCTATTTCGGGGTAGATATCGTTTGTAAATTCAAGATAGTCATTGTTTTTATAGCTTTTCAAAAGTTCCTCAGCATTGCAGTTTTCCTGCGAAATATCCTCTCCAAATGACAGCCTTTGTATCAACTCAAGCTCCGTTTTTTTCTGAGAAATTTGCTTAAAAGCGGCGTGTGTGTCAAGCCCCTTGAGGGTCTGATAGGCGGCTTTGTACTGTTCAGGGGTGTATTCAAGCGTCTGTTTTGTCTCGTTTATATACAGCAAAACGCCGTTGAGAATCAGCAGAACGGCGAAAATTGCAATAGTTGTGCGCTTGCAGAACGCTTTTATCAGTTCGTTTATGAAGATCATCGGCTCGCCCCCTGGTCGAAATAATAGAGGTAGAGGTCCTCGAGGTCGGGCTTACAGAGCTTGTACTCAAAGTCTTTCGGCGGCTGTTCGCTGATAACACGGACGTAGATATTTTTCTCGTCCTTTGAGATATTTCCCACCTTGTATTTTGCGGAAATATCATTCAGCATACTCTCGTCGGCGGTTATCTCGAACACTTTGCCGTCGATCTTTTCGCAGAGGATATGCGGTGCGCCGCTGTCGATTATCTCGCCCCTTTTCATCAGCAGGACTTCTTTTGCGATGAACTCGATGTCCGAAACGACGTGGGTGGCTATTATGACGATCTTATCGAAAGCTATTTGTGCCACCAGATTTCTTATACGGATACGCTCCTTCGGGTCAAGGCCTGCGGTAGGCTCGTCGAGGATAATGACTTTCGGTTCGCCGAGCATAGCCTGTGCGATGAGGGCACGCTGTTTCATACCGCCTGAAAAGCCGCCGAGGTGTTTGTTTCGGCTGTCCTGCAAGTTGACAAGGTTGATTAGCTTTTCTATCTGCGGCTTTGCGTCCGCTTTTTTCATACCTTTAAGTGCTGCCATATAGTAGAGGAAACGCTCTAGGGTAAAGTTTGGGTATATACCCTGCTGCTGGGGCATAAAGCCCAGTATTTTTCTGAAGTCGGCATCCATTTTGGTAATATCCTCGCCGTCAAATCTCACCAAACCCGATGTGGCTTTAAGATTATCGGTGATGATATTCATAAGCGTGGATTTTCCTGCGCCGTTTGGGCCAAGCAGACCGTACACCCCTGCGGTGAACTCATAATTGAAGTTTTGAAGGGCAGTGAAGCTGCCGTATTGTTTGGTGAGGTTTGTTAGGGTGAGGTTCATTTTGAGTTCTCCAATTCCGAGACAGCTTTCTTCTCATATGCGGGCGTGCCGCCTGTTCTGATAATAACCTGATCGCCCTTTATGGCGGCAATGTCATATGTATCTGTGAGTTTTGAAGTGGTCTTGTCGCTTTCTTTGAAAAGATACTGACTGTTCTCGCTGTCTATGAGTGCATAGCCGTTTATTGTTGCAATATTTGTCACGTTTGTTCCGTCATCAATGCCCTCGATAGTCTGCTCTTTGCCACTTTTGTCAAGATAGCATGGCTTGTCGTCTTTCACATAGTAATAGCAGTTGTCAGATATTGCAGACGGCTCAGGCATGGCGTTTTTCTCCACCTTACCACTTGAAATATCATAGGAAAGATACTGGTAATCATACTCCGCCTTATCGTTATACTGCTCGATAGCTTCACTTTCAGACAGTCCGTTTTTATCTGCAAAGTCCTGCAAACGTTCCATAAACGGACGATCATCTGCCGCCTTTGATGTACGGAAAATGAGCTTATTATCCCACAAGCCATACACCCACGCACCGCAGCTATATCCCTTTGTGACTTCGCCTATATTATTGACTTTTCCGCTGTCAAGAGCCACCGAAACCAACTCCAGTGACGGCTCTAGTTCTTTAAAATTCTTGTCATAAGGCTGGTTAGTCATGACAAGATACGCTGTGCTGCCTACTATCGCCATTCTATCATAATCATTATAGCTAAGCCCGTCAATCTCAGCGACCTGCTTTTCATTAGCACCATTTATGTCAGAACAAAACATCATGGTATTTGTTGTATATGTTCCGTCATCTTTGGTTATTATATCGGAACTTCTCAGATAATAGAGCCTTTTATTGTAAATAAAAGGGTGATTGTCCTTGCCATATGCAGTGCAATCAGAACCCTCACGATGTTTGCAAGAAGGGTCGTCGCACACAGGGCTGTCCTCAAGGGTTGTCATATCCACAAAGTCAAGACGTGAATTTTCCTGCGTGGAAAAGCAAATGTTATTGTCATAGTCTGCACATTCATAAACAGAAACTATCCTCCACTTATCTGCCTGTGCGGCGTTGCTGTCCTTATTTTTATCGCTTTTACCGCAAGCGGTCAGGGTCATAGCTGCCGCTGACAATATGCTAATTATCTGTATTGTGTGTTTCATTGTACTCCTCCAGCTGTCTGTTTACCTCGTCAAGAATATCCTGCAAGCCTGCGGAATTCAGATCATCGTTCAATTTATCTAAATATTCTTTACCTGTTTTATATTCCTTAGAAGGAAAATCAGAATCAATAGTCTTTAAAACCTTATCAACAGCTAAAATTTTATCAGAAACATTTGTAGTGTCAAAACAAAAGCCAACACTCTTTGATAATTTAAAATCTGTTATTGCCTCGTGGTACTTTTCATTTGAATTAGGGTCATTAACACCATAAAACGGATATCGTATCAATCTGTTTTCGACACCCATTGTATTATAATACCCATATGGTTTTATGCAACCATTTATAATGTCATAATCAGTACCAAAACACAAGAGATCATTCAACTCTTTATTTGTCATGACCTCGCAGATAGCGTCAAATGCAAGATACTTGTTGTCTGATAACGCACATATGCCCAAAGCTTTTGAAGAAGTATATATTTTATTAGAGTATTGCGGATATATAGTGTATGATTCAGTTGAGGCATAGCTCGTTTGCAAACCGTATTCTTGGCTCGTTTTAAATTTGTTGTTTGTATAGCCACCGCATAATGTAGAATTTATAGAGCCAAAATATGTATCTATATCATTTATATTATCATTGACAGGGTTGACTATAACGTCATTTGTGAAACCGTCGGATATGGTATTGAAAAGATTTTTTGCATAATCGGTTTCGTAAATATTCACGGCGTGACAATTATAATCGATGCAAATATTATCAGTTATAAAATCATAATTTGAGTATAATTGCATAAATCCGTGCATTCCGGCGGTAAATTTCCAACCTCTGGATTTGCACAGATCAATAACTTTCTGGAGTGATGTATCATATTTTCCTAAAAAATCATCAAGATCTATACTGTTTTTATCAACTAAATTAGCATTAAGCTCATATCCAAGATCTTCTTTTAAGCAAGACAACGAACCGTCGATACCATAAATTTTGCCGTTTATCATTAAACTCTTCCAATAATTTGTTGACATTTCGGCATAAATTTTCTTACCGCACTCGGTGTTTTCAAGGTATGTATTTAATGGTTCGAGAAAATTATTGTTGACACAATTCTGATATGGATTATAGAATGTATCAAAGCCTTGATATTTAAGCCCTGTATCAATTATATCGAATTTCTCTCCATTATCAAACGCATCTGACAATAGTTGTGCATATGAGGTTATAAAGTTAGAGTTATCATCTACCATATCAACGTCATATGTAAGATTTTTGAAACACAATACATAATTTTTATTGTGTTCAGATAAATACGAATTTACTTCATCTTCATATCGAATATTTTGGTCACTTACCCAAACAAGCACAGACTTATCGGGATATTGTTCTTTGATTTTTTCGTATCTTTTCTCAAAACTATAAATCGGAGTATCGTCTGAATAATAGTATTCAACTTCATCATCAAGGGTATCATCTGTTTCATAAGAACTTGCATTGTCATTTGAACTGTAATCTGAGATCTTGCTTATTGAGGAAATATCAGAATTGCTTGCACAACCCGTTATCATTAAACAACTTAGAATTATCGTTAGTCCAAATCTATATTTTTTCAATATACAACACTCCTTCGTTCAATAATTCGGGCATAGCTTTCACTATGCCCAAATAAAAACTAATTAAGACACATATGATCCTGTTTTATTTAATGTTCTTTTAGAGTAACCAGTTGCTGTATGTGTTGATGTGACCGAGCTCCAACCATGTCCCTTTGTATTGGTCAAATAACACGTTACACCACTGGTCGCACTGCCATTACCATATCATAAAATTCAAAATTATCGATACTAATCTCTTCATTACTTCCACCAAGTCTTTTATTTGCTATAATATACAATTTATTTACACTCAAGTCAAGCAATTTGGCGTGACGTGTAAGTTTTTGTCGTGAAATACAAAAAGAGAACTGTCCACCATATAAAAACCGGCGTAACAGCTCTCTTTTTCGTTATAAGTTTAACTTGTTTCTCTCAATTTGCTATGACTTAAATTTGCCAATACAAAGAGATTTTAACGTTTTACAGTAAAGTTGATTTTAACGTTATCAAACATGTGAACATTTTATCCGATTCGTAAAATTCACATCTTCCCTGATATTTTTCTGCAATCTCTCGTATTATTTTAATTCCCCACCCATGCTTATGAACATTTAATTTTGTTGTTTTAAGGCTCGGATTTCTTTTTAAAACAGACTCATTTATTGCATTTCTGACTACTATTCTATATATGTCCATTGTTTTACTGATGTCAAGGTTAATGAACCTTTCTGACTCGTCAGTTATTTTTTCACTAGCCGTTATAGCATTGTCAAGCGTATTGCTTAAAATATGAAGCATATCAATATCATCTATACCATCAAAGCTCTTAATGCAGTTGCAATTTGTTCTGATTCCTTCTGTCGCTGCGACTGCAAACTTAGAATTTATAATAGCATTTACAATATAATTGTCTGTATTTACAAAGCTTTCACTGATTGATATAACGTTAACATATTTCTCTATGTACTTCATTGATTCATCTACGTGTCCTTGAACTATCATTGTATATACAGCGGACAATTGATCTTTCAAATCATGTCTAATCTTTCTTATCGAATCATATTGCTGACTTGCATTCTCTATATATTGGTGACTGTATTGCTCTTGGATCTTTAAAAGTTCCAGTTCTTTTTTCTGATTATTTTTCGCAGAAATAGAATCAATCATATAAAAGATTATAATGTTAACTGCAACTATCGTTAAAATCAATAAGTTTATATAGAGTCTCTGCGTTGAATCAATAGCTATCAAATGAAGTAAGAACATCATAATAATGGATATTGCAAGTATTAATATAATAGCGATCCACTCAACTGCATTAAAGTTCTCAGAAGTCGTTGCCAATAATTTCAGCATCAACTTTACTGAAATAAAGAATAATGCCTGTGCAAAAATCAATACCGTAAAACGAGCAAATCCGGATTCCGTAACTATTTCTTTTATTGACATTGAATTTACTGATGAAACAAAATTAAGCGTAATTATAGATATTAAAGAAATCATAACAAGAGGAACAATGGCTGCAAACAGTTTTTTTATTATACTGCCTTTTCTGTTCACTAGGGCATAGAGAAACAAAGCCATTAAGTAGCAGACAATTCCAAGAATGCCCTCAAAAATCGTTAAGTAATTCATTACGGTTATCAGTAATCCGAGCGTACAGAAACACAATGCAAAAGCAATAATGTTTTTCTTAGTGCTTTCTGTTTTCGGAGGCAAAAACTTATATATAAAATAAGTTTCCATAAAACCTTCATAGAAATTTATAATCACTTCAAAAGTAATCCATATTATACTCATTTATATCGTTTCCCTCAAATATTTTGAAAAATCGGTATCAACCATGTGTTTGTACTTTCTACTCATTGTAAGTCTAAAACCTTGCTTAAAAATAACTTCGTCATTTTTCATATCCAAATTAAAAACATGACTAAGATTAACAAGATACTTTTTATGAACTCTCGAAAAATCGTATTCCGCAAGCTCACTTTCAAGGTCACCGATAACTGCACGTACTTTAATATGAATCTGTGAACCATACTCATCCAAGATACAATATTTCACATGATGATTGTCACTTTCAATATACAAAATGTCTCTGTATTGAATGCAGATTCGCCCATGCTCTTCATCGCTCAAAATTATTTTTTGGTGCTGCTTTAAATAAACAGAAAGCTTGTTTAAGACATTAACAACATCTTTATTTAATCTTGAAACGCTAGACTTTTGTATAAAGTAAAACGGTTGAAATTCCATGCTTCCGTACACCAGTTCGTTGTGATTTGTAACAAATATTATATAACAATCCCTTCTTTGTTTTCTTAATATTTCTGCAACATCAAAGCCTGTGAATTCAGGCATATCAATATCCAAAAAAATCACATCAAAAAATAAACGTTTGTGCTGATTCAATAAACGTTGACCATTATTGAAACATTGAACTTTTATATCTTTAAAATAATCTCTTGCACTTTCAGAAATTATTTTTTTTAATGTTTCTAAAAAGCTCTCATTATCATCACAAACTGCGATTTTAAGCATATCCTTCACCACCTTTGTATGACATTATATCAAACATTTTTCACTAAATCAATACACCTTTTATTAATTATGTTATAAAATCACTTACATCCGTATATAAACGCTTGGCTTTGCAATAATTGTCACCAAACAATCCGCCATTCAAACATCTATATATTCCGGAATTAATATGATTACTCATAGTTCTGAGCCTGCTCGTCCTTGATACCCAGTGACAGTTTTTTCCGCCTAATCATTCTTCGCAGTCTGCAGTCTGCTGTTTGTTTAAAGGACTTGTATTTCTGTGCATAATCATCTTCAATGCATCTGCTGAGATTTACAAACAGGCTTAATATCGTATTTGCAAACAGATCATTCTCAAACTTCGATATGTTGTCCAGCATAGCCTGTGCATACTCGTTGCCATCGTTTGCGGACTTTGTAAACCATTCGATAGCTTGTTTCTTATCCTTTGTAAGTCCCGCTGCACCGAAAAGATAGATCCTGCCAAGCTGATAACTTGCCCAATGATTTTTGTCAGCACAATTCTCAAAATAATTGACAGCTTTTTGTATATCATACTTTTTTTCCTGCAAATACAGCTTTGCAAGTGCATACTGCACATACTCGTTATCTGTCGCCAAGAGCAAGTACTTTTCTGCTTTAACCAGATTTTGCGTTACGATCTCGCCATGCAAATAAATTTTGCCTAGCCTGTAACAAGCAATGACATCTCCGCTGTCCGCACACTCGGTAAGCAAGGCTATTCCTTTTTCAATGTCCTGCTCCAAATGCTCTCCTGAAATATATTCAAGGGCAAGGAATCTTTTTGCATTGCTGTTTTTAAGATTGACAGCTTTCTCAAGGATTTTTAATGCACTATCCGTATCTTGCGGAATGTGTTCACCTATCAAAAGTGCTTTGCCATACTCACTTTTGATTTTGTCAATATCACTTGACACATTTTATACGAACAAGAATTATGTAGCAAGTGAGTTCATTGAAAAGGCTATATTGTTTTATATCGGCTATCTGAGTCAGCAAGATAATCTCAACTATATCTCTCCGATGATTACCGAAACAGTGAAAGCGCAGATCAATGGTACAGAACAGCGCTTGGCACATCTGCTATTCAAAGGTGCTGTTGAGCTTGGCAAGATGACGCACCTGCTTGCGGTGGCGAATAATGTTGACGATGAAACGCTTCGTCAGCTTCTTGTCATGTGCATCAACGAGGTGCGTAAAATCAACGGTGCCATTGACTACGAGGATGCTGTCAGGTATCATAAGGAGTAAAACAGAAGCCGTGATCAGAGTGTGTCTGATTACGGCTTGTACATAATTCTCGGATTTGATTTTTTACTTCTTAATCATATACTTATCTAAATCTGATGTTTCACCTCTGAAAATAAACCATTCAGGAAATTCATTCAATTTGAATCGTATAAATTCATCAACAGTGCGATAAATCTCATCCTTTTCAGGATCGTAATATGAACTTCTGTTGGCGTAAATCGTAATGCCTGTAAAATCTTTCTCTGACTCCATCGGACATTTACACGGAGCATCGTTGTTGGTTATGATGATATGCTCTTCGGTTTCACCTTCTGATGGTGACAAATAAAATTCTCCACAGGCAGATAAATTATTCTCCACTGAAAACTGAATTTCATTATTCATATAATCCGCCAAAACTTCTCTGTTTATCCGATAAATAGGACCTCTAAGAAAATCCTTTATTTTAGAAAATAAACCCATAACAATCTCCTTAATCCAAACGTTTCTCTTCAATTTCCTGATTGGCAATGATCAGCTTAATAAACTCCACGAGATTGTCAGCGACGAAATAAACTTCATTATCCATCTCGTTGTCTATTCTGACAATGCGAGATTCGCCGTTTTCGTCAGCAAATCTGAAATCCATGTAATACATATCATGACCTGCTGACTGTGTTTCACCGAAAGGAATACCAATGTCAGGATACTCCCATTCTTCCTTCCAGTTTTCAAACCTCTCTTCCAGACTGTTGTATGTGTCAGCAGTGGGACCGATTCCGTAGATCGTTGTTAGCCAGCTCTCATCAAATTCATCAGAAATCATACCGCCGTTTTGAACCTTCAGCAGTTCAATGTATGATGCAGGCATTTTATATCCTAAAGTCTGTTCGGCACTTGCAATCATCTCGTCTGTAAGCTCACCGAATACATAACTTTTTCCGTACTCGCTGTCATGGTCAAACAGCTTAGTCAAATCAATATTACCAAATAAACTCATGAAATATTCTTCCTTGGATTCTTGATATATTATAACGATGCAAACCAATCCTATATAAATAGCTTCTGTTGTTCGGTTGTTGAAAAATCATCTGTATCGCATGTTTCTGCTTCATCTGCATATACAACCGTGATGACTTCTTAGTTTTCAGTTAAATTCAGTAATGCGACCTCATATTTCTCTATACATTTACCCTCGCTGTGTATTTTATCATTACTTTCTAAAATATACAACATTCACGAAGAAATATCAATCCCCACCGAAAGGAATGACACCATTCCCAAGCTAATCGTAACTAGCAGATACATGAAAAAAGGTGCAGTAAAAAAATCGCAGAACTATGTGAAGTACATTGCAACCAGTGAAGGCTCTGTGCCTGTAAAAGAAACAGTGGAAATGAATCTCAGAAAATGAAAAAAGCCTATTCCAACGGTTTTCAACTTTGTGAGAAACCAACAAAATAGACTTACAGATTCTGTAAATAGTTTCATGCGAAAATCAGTAACGATCCCCTTAAAAATGCCGACACATTTCCAAAACCCCTGATTAGTATCAAGTGTCATGGGTTCAAATCCCTTTTTGACGTGAAAAACATCTACGATTTCACACTAAAAATTTTCGTCCCTAAAACGTCAAAAAAAAGTCGCAGACAAAACGTCTACGACTTAGAAAACACTCTGTCTTGCGACTATAAAATAGATGAATGGAAAAGTGTCTGCTTTTGACAACAATTCAAGAAATCTAAGCAACGCGAACATGATTACATTTAATATTATACTTTTTCACTTATTAATCGACTTTCAATCAGCACTACGGATACACCACAGTTTTCATCAGATATATCCTCGATATTGATATAATTACCTAGTGCCTCATCTAACAATGTCATATCTCTCATACCCTCTGTACAAAAATGACTACATTCATTAATTCTAGAAAATGACTTAAGTTGTGCATTCTTTCTTTTGGAATATTTCAAAGTTGAAATCTTTAGTAAATCCCATATCATTTTAGACCATTCATCTTCCGTTGTATGTGGGTTACTATCAAATGTACGTCCCGACTTTAATTTCAGCAAATCAATAAGCTCACTTGACAAACTGTTATTAATACATAAGATATCATCGGGAATTGCACATCCCATTGGAAACATTCCCTTTCTAAAATACAATCCATTAGTAAATGAATTGTCATCTATTAATAAATATTGTGCCCCATCATTTATGGTTTTAGGTAGAATGTTTCTTTTCTTTCCATTCAAATTCCCAGCTCTACAATATGTAAATTGTGGCCAGTTTTTATATAGCTCTAATTGATGCCTCTCACTTTGATGTACCCGTAGACAGGGATCACTTGATACTTTTGCCTGAAGCAAAAGAGAATTTAAGACGATTTCACCTTTTAGTTTCCTATCTGCATAAACAAATAAAATATCTCCCAACTCTGTTTTCTTAGCTTGTTTAATATCTACTATTGGTTTTTGATGGCAATACACACCTAAAACCGAAAAATCATAATATGGGAAAACTGCAACTAATACATTAAATAAATCCTTCACAAATTTTGTTGATAGTGCTGACATATAATCCGGCTCTTGTGGTTTTTGCGATGTACACCTATTTGCAACCCACTTTACAGAATATAAAAGAGCATTATCTATCAGTTCTTCTAAAATATGTCGTTTGCTATTAATGTCATATGCTTTCATATTACACCTTTCCACCTTATAATTTAAATTTAGTTTTGCTACATTTGACTCTAAAATCAAGGATATCAAAATAATTCTTTTATTGTAATAGCCTAAAATTGCTTCTATCCCTTATGTGATAATTATGTCTTTTATATCAAATTCGGAATGTGGGACTAATACAAAAAATGCAAAAAAACAATTTGTTACGATTAAATCAAATAAACCGCATAATAGTAAAACCAAAATAACATTCAAAACTCTATAATAGATATAAAAATATGAATACAAACAATAAGCTTAATTGAAATTAACCCATTTCTACTAAATATTTTCACCAATTTTATTTAAAAAAAAGCCATCACTCTTTTTACATACAATATGTAATTTGCAAGGTAATTTTATTTTGTGTGGACTCAACTTGTACGAACTGATAATTATATCAAGAAGTTCTTGCTGATTAAGTAATCCACTATCCATTCGAGTATTTCCAGAACCTAATATAGATATACATACGTCTTTTTGCCCATAATATTTATCAATTTCTTTCCACAGTGTTGATAAAGAATCAAGAAATTCATCACGAGAGAAAAATATTCCTAGCCCATCTTTATCTAATTTTGCAAATGACATTAATAAGTATTCCCCATTGGGTACTAATGTACCAGAATCATATCTTTTTTTTATTCTGATATTTAGATCTACTTTTAGATGGCTTTAACTGAGCACTATCAATTAAGCTCTGCATATCTATTTGTGGATTTTTTTCAAGATACTGTCCACAAATAGATGTTGGTTTTATATCTGAAGGTAAATTCCCTACACTTGTTGTAAAACATTCATCAAAAGGAATAACCTTTCTACAATCATGCATTTCGAATATATCTCCATATTCTATTTTGATACAATGATTTTTTTCTTTTATTTCCACACTATTTCTACAAAGCAAATAGAAAGTATTAAATAATATTGACAAAATAAATATGATAATAAAAGTGCCGACACGATTTAACGCAACATTTACTTCATCAGAAAAGTTTTGTAATAATCTATATCTTTCGAATATCGTTTCAGGAGCGAAAGTAAAAACTAAAGTAATTATACTCATTGCCCATGTGCCACTTGTCTTTAGAAATTTAATCATATCCAAGTGCCTGCTTTATATATGAATAATCACCGACTTTTTCTCCATCGGCATTCTTTATCCAAAAAGGATGTGCCACTGATTCATAATCTTTCATATAAGCTGGGAGCCAATCTTCTTCTTTCCTTAATGAATTATATACCACAATAATTACCTTATTGCGTTTTTTTGCCTGCTCAAATTCATGACGAATATATGAATATGCATTGATATTCCCAACATTCATATCATATGCATCAGAAGTATTATAAACCTTACAGACTTTCGATCCATTTGTATTTTGCTTATAAGGAGTACAGCTACACTCAAGCCTTGCCTTATTGACTCGAGAACAATTACTTCCTGCTGTACGATATTTAGTTTTATCACCAATAACAATAATCACTGCTGAAGATGCATTAATCTGATTGTTAAACTCCTTTTTCAGATCACATGGACGGCAATCAGCATCATTAGAAATACTTCCTGAAACTACTTTTGCCATATCAATAAAATCCACTTTATGCAAATCATCAGTTCCCCATTTGTTCAGCGTTTCAACAACATTACGATCACCACTGCCCTCTGAATAATCTGCACTAATATAAACACGCTTGCTTATAAATTTCTCTCCTTCATATCATAATAGGTAATATCATATTTATAAAGATAATATACAATTATCAACCGTTGAAGTATTTATATCATTAAACTAGGTAATAAAAAACAAATTAATAAAGCAACTACCTACTTTAATCTGCCGGTATATCCTCAATCCATCTTTCGATAACATTGATATAATTCCCCAAGCTATTTCCCTTATCGGAGAGATGCTCTTTAACATGTAAAGGATTTATGAGGTAAAGATAACAAATTATTTTCTGAGCTGTATCTTTAAGTTGATCTGAGGTATAATTCTCAAAAAAATTCGTATCTTTTAATGAAAGCACTCTTTCTTCAAGATGGCTTTCTCCGTTTAACACCAATCTGTACATATAGTTTCTGAAATAGTTTTTATGATTTTTACAAAGATCTAAAATATCTTCATTCGTAGTAAGTGCATCTATACCCTTTTTGTATAAGAAAGTGCCGTGAGCTTCTAAAAGACGTCTCATGCTATTTCCAATTGTAAGATCCGAAAGCAACGAGTTTTCTCCTTTGGCATATTTATATATTTCTTTCATAAGTAATGAATACTCATGCCTGTGCATATCAATATGCTTGGTATTATCAATTTGCCGCTCCTTAAGCTCATAGTTTTCAACAAACTTATTCTTCAAATTAAATTGTTCACCAATTTCTTCGCCGGCTTTTTCTAAATCATATACAGTAGATAAATCATGAGACAGCAGCAGTATTTTACTGTTTTTATTACCATAAAAAATCTTTGATAACTGACATTTCAAATAAGTTATCACTCCAACTTGGTTTTCTCTATCAAAGCTTGAAATAGGATCATCAATTACTATAAAATACTCATCCGTAAAATTATCAGTTGAGTTATGATTATCCAACATTTGTGTGAAAAAATAGCAAAGTGCAATTATATTACGTTCACCGGTAGATACTTTATCAGGTGTAACTTTTATGCCATTTGATATCAAATAATATTTACCACTTTCAGCACCTACATCTAATTGTAATCTATTATTTGAAAAGAAAACATAGCTTAGTGCTTTATTTATCATGTCTTTTGCAATCACCACGTTTTTCTTTTTATTATTTAAATTTGCAATTTCTTCTTTTAACTTATTGAATTCGGTTATATAATCTGTCATTTTACGACAACATTCTTGGTAATTGTTATACGCTTCTTGGTATTCAATATAATCCTCCGAAAACTCCCAATAAGCAATTTCTCTGTTCCAATCAGAGGCTCTCTTCTTACTTTTATCTATTTCTTCGATTTGTTGATTATAAATATTTCTTTTTTCCTCAAGACGAGAAATAGCATCATTTAATTTTTTAATTTCTTGTATAATATTGTTATCGGAAAATGAAATTGGAGTATATAGAGAGTTTATCTTATCTTCAACAGATTGACCGTATTGAGATAATAGAGAGTTTACTATTCTATACTGAGATTCAACGGTTTCGTATTCATTGGCATATATGTCTATAAAATTATCTGCAATGTTAATAATTTTATCCAATTTAGTCATCATCTCAGCAATGCTTTTGTCATATTTCGCTAACTCTCTTTGATGATTTTTAGCCTCTTCAGATAAAATTTTCTCTATCTCTGATAAAATTATGCTCTTTTCTTCAGAATTGATAGGTCTAAAGCAATACGGACATATATTTTGATCCTCTTTTTCAAAAACAGATTTTACTTCAGTAATGTACCGAGAGCCTTTTTGACTATATATTTCAATGATACGTTTATCTCTATCGTTCAAAACAGGCTTCTCTATTTTTTCAGCTAATAGTTGAGTTATGTTTTGAAAAAAATCATTTTCAACCATAAGCGGTTTCATAGTATCGCTGATTTTTTCTTGAGATTCTGTTCCAATTATAGACTTTAGCTCTTGAAAATGATTAAATGCCTCTTCCCTGCTTTTGGAAATTACAGGTTTATTAAAAATCCGGTCAAGTATATTTGTTGAGATATTATGTCTCCTTCCGAAAATTGAAAATTCTCTTTCAACCCAGTTATCTGAAGATTTCAACTTATCCTTGAGGTTATTTATTTTATATTTATATGAATTACTATTCTTATCATTTTCAAGTCCGTTTTTTATTGACTCTTGATCATCAATAAATCGTTGATAATCTTCTAATTTTTCATTTGCCTCTTCAATTTGTTTGTCTATCTCAACTTGTTCACCAAATAGGATAACTGCTGACAATCCATCATTTTGTACTGCAATTTTATCATTTATGTAATCTTCATTAAAAACAAAAATATGATTCTGAGGAATTGACAATGGTTTATCATTCTGGTCTAATAAAGAACAGCTTAAATCGCTTTCAACGTTACACAGAGACTTTGATATTGTACTTTTTCCGCTGCCGTTCTTTCCATATATTATACTTATTCGTGATTCATTTTTAGTGAAACATTTCAATTTCGTCGAAGAAGGAAAACAACGACCGGATATTTTCAAACTCATGATTGATTCTGTCATGATAAACCCCTTTTCTCAAATAAGTAATAAACCAAATAAATCAACTGTTTTTTAACGGTATCTACAACCAACTCACCATTATTTCTTATACTATTCCGAGCAATGACAATCACTCGATCCCACTCAACTCCTGATAAAGCCTCTTAGCATAACTATCAGTCATGCCGCAGACGAAATCAGTTACCAGAAGCAGTCTGAGATACAGCTTTTCTTTATCGCTCTTACCCTCAGAATATATTGTGTAAATCTGACGATAGTTATCAGAAATCATATTCATTAGTCTATCCTCCATAGGTGAAAGCTTTGTTCCAGTATCAAAATTAACTGCCGCAGGAATGAAATTGTCGAGCAGAAAATTGATTATATTACCCGCAGAGATCTCCATTTTAAGTATCGGCTTAGAACGGAAAACATACTCGTATGCTATACCCCCTAAAGCCTTTGACAGAGCATTTCCACGTGATACAGAAAGCACATCTTTAGTGAATGTGCCTTCCATTATACTTCTGTAATTTCTTGTGAAGCCATATGAAGCACAGTATAAAAGATTTCCCTGTATACTGATAACCCAATTCTGAACCGCATTAAGCTCGGGATTTGCTATTTTCTTAGCTTTAGCATTTTGATATTTTGTTTCCAACCAATCGATCATATTGGTATAATTTTTTCTCTCATCTTCATCGGCGCATTTACTTATGTATTTCTCACTTCTTAACTCTTCAAGAAGCTGATCATAACTCAGGAATCCTTTCTTAACTGCGTCCTCTATGTCAGCTGTCAGATAAGCTATATCATCGGCGGCTTCAAGCAAATATGTAAGCGGATACCGGCAATCTGCTGCACCGGTCGAAGATGTAATATCTTCAAAAAGCTCTTTTTCTGCAAGGTAATATCCCATCTTCTTAGTCTTGATATTACCACTGTGCTTATCTATTTCACAAGATGAAATCGGATACTTTATCAGCGTATTGAGCAAAGCATAAGTAAGATGCATACCGTTTTCATCAACAAGATAGTGCAGCTTTGTCAGCAAGCGAAGAGCCTGGGCATTACCCTCAAAACGAAGCAGATCGCTTTTCATCTGCTCGTCTAAATACCGATCAAGCGTAGTTCCGTCAAATTCAATTTTCGTTAGATTTGCTTCAAACCAGTTTCTGATGGAATCTTCACCAAAATGTCCGAAAGGAGGATTGCCTATATCATGCAGCAGCCCTGCACATTCAAGTATACTGCATACCTTGTCCTTAGTTTCCGCTGTTATATCTTCATCAATATTATTGTCGATCAAATACTGAAAAGAAGTCTGTCCCAATGATTTGGCAAATGACGAAACTTCAAGAGAATGGGTTAGCCTTGTGCGCACAAAATCACTTTTATCCAAAGGGAAAACCTGAGTTTTATCCTGCAAACGTCTGAATGACGCACTGCATATTATTCTGTGATAATCTTTCTGAAATTCATTGCGTAAATCCTTATTATTAAATTTAGACTTGGATTTCCGTTTTTCGCATAAAAGCTTTTCCCAATTCATTACAAGCCCTCTCTTTGCTGTTAATTCAAATAAACAAAAGACTGTGGTGCGTTTTTTAATCCATAATCAGAAAGACTTAGTGGATTTTTAAAATAATTAACTGTGCCTAGGCAGTATGCAAATGCAGTCTTCTTTTTATGATAATATAAATCAAAAAAATTTTTATTTATCCCAGCACCAATACAAGTTTGATTCCATACAACTTCAGGTGTACCTTCAATCAAACCTACAACTTCGACCTCACCAACAATTTTCATAACAGGAGCCGTTGAATAAATAACTATACTGTCTATTTTTCTTTTACATTTTACTTTTCTATACTCAAACACTTTTTTCCCTGACATAATATTATCAACGTGTTCAGGGTTAATTGACATAAGAACTTTACACACCCTTACCACCTCCAATATCATTATATCATATTTTGAATTGTGTTTTCAAGGCTATTTGATTAATTTCCCGATGTTCTGTTTTGCATAGGAAAGTATTGATTTAAAATCAGACATACTATACATTGCCTGGAATGGATGACCATCTTTCCATATTCCATTATTTTTTAATGTGAAGTAGTTCACATTATTTCCTTCACCAAAAGCATGATCATATACAATCTCAAGAACATATAAATTTCGCTGTGAATAAAATGACTCAATCTCTTCAGATGAAAATACAGATTTATTTCCAACCAAAACCTTATAATCTTCCAAATCCATATACTCTACATAATTTTGTTTAATTTTAATGCACCTTACAATGGTACCATACGATGTTATGACGGATTTAAATTTTTTGTTTTCACCCGCAAACTTTCGGTAAATTAGTATCGGCTGATTTTCTTTGTAAACTGGCTCACTGTAAGGAAAGAATAAATACGTTTTTGTCATTCCATTTGCAGCAGCAAATTCTTCTGTTTCTTGTTTGGTATTCTTTAATTCAGAGTATGGGAACAATTTATCATGCCATTTTTCATCAATAGGAAGTAATGCAAATTCGTTTTGATCTTGGTTAATAAATGGGAAAGATGTGTATGGAGTAGAAAAATCTATCTCCTTTTTACTTCTAACATATATCCCTTCATTGTTTGGATTATATCCGGCCAATATAAATCCAAACTTTTTAAGCATTTCAATTAATTTCATATGCTTATCATATACGGTTACATAAATCTCTTCGTCATCGGATTCGAGCCAATTCCAAAGAGCAATTCCAATAGCTCCTTCTCCCAAACGGTTACCTTGAACCCTATCTGATAGCTTCAAAGTGCTTATTTTCAGACGTTTGCATGTTGGCAATTTCCCATTTTGCATTTGTATGGTTTCTACTTCGTCAAATTTAAGCATTACAAAAGCACCTAATCCGTTTTCATCAATATATGTGAATGCCTGTTTTTCCTCTCTAGCTTTTTTCAAATACCAATTTTCAAATTCAGGATAATCGTATTTAAGTGAATCAAAAAAAGGATCATTAATATCACATTCAGACAACAATCTCCATTTGTATGCGCCTGCCATAAATCACACTCTCCTTATTATTTCTACTATTTCATCAATTTTAAAATCATCATCGATCGTCAGGAATTTAATTTTTAACATTTTAGACAATTCTTTTGCATATTGAATTTCTTCATATTGAAACGATTTGAGAAAGTCTATATTATATTTTTGATTGTCACGATGCTTTAACCTTTTAAAAATCTCATTAGGATTTGACACCTTAGTTATGATAATTTTCGGATTCAATTTAATTATAACGTCACTATTAATTCTACAGATTTCACCATCGCCATTAAGCAAACACAAATGTCCATCCAAAATATATGGATTCCTATCATTTAAAGAATTCATAGCTTTTATGAGAACGCACTGATTGTCATCTATATTATTGATTAACTTATTTGAACTGTATGCTTCTTTTTTATATTTAGCAATCAGATGACTGGCTGAACAAGTCGGAATATTGTACTTGTTCAATTCCTTACATAGATACGATTTGCCTGAACCGTGAATTCCGCTAAGAAAAATCATTCATATCCTCCTTCTTGGACATTTGTCTATCCTACAAATGTATATTTACTATAAAACTAAATAGAGTGTTTTTAATAATATTGTTATGCACTTTTCGTCTCGACAAGCGTATGATTATTTCAACTTTCTACACATACAGACTTTTACGACAAAATATAATTTTATTTTTCAAGAAAATCTTATTTGTTATATTATACTACATTTATTCAACACATTTTTAAAAGTCGGTACGAATAGTATAGTTTTATGGTACGAAATCAATATGCGTTATTTTTACATAGCTTTTCTTCACACTCCACAAAATCCTTCGCAAACTGCACCGCCTCCGCAAAGCTGTTCTCCAGTATCTCAAAACCCACAGCCGCAGAAAAGTTGTCGATCTCAACACGTTCGGTCTCGTCAGCGAAAACCTGTATCAAAAATCCCTCGCAGAGAATATCTCTGCCTTTCTTGTCGACCCTGCGAATGTTGCTGTCGGGTGAGATCTTGATGTAAAAACCTTTGTACTTCATTCAATCACTCTCCTTAAAACCTCATCTGAAATTCGTCATCTTCTTCAAGTTCTTCTTGAATTTCATCAAAATACTGTTCGTAAACCGACCTTTCAAGTGCCGCCCTCAGATAGCTTGTGTCCATACCATTTGCCTCGTAACCCTGCTTTATAACGTTGTAGTAATAGCTCATAGGCGGTGAAATGTGACCGCTGTTCATCAGATATGCCATACATTCTTTCTTTTCGCCATTAACATCTATCTCAAAAAGCTCCTTGCGGTAATAGTTCGGAAAGCCTTCATATTTGTCAAGACTGTGCTCATCTCGTCCGTCTATCTCCCATATGAGTACGGGAACTTCCGATTTATCATTCGGCACGATCGTCGCAACACCTCTGAATTCAAGCTCGTATCCTTTCAGCATCTCCTTGCTTACGATCTTTGAATTCGGGCAGCGGTTTGCCATTTGTTCAAGATTGATGTTGCTGCCATAAGCGATGTATAATCTTTTGTATTCCATAAAAACTCCTTTGCAATTTTACATACTCATTTCAAGTTCCTCTTCAACGCCCTCACATTGGCTCTCTGTGGGCTCGTTGTTTTCTTCGGGTACATTTTCGGATTGTGTGCTGTTGTCGCTTACAGGCTCGGCACGCCGCTCACGAACCGCTTGTTTTTCGAGCTCTCGTTTTTCTTTTAGCTTTGCCCTTGCAGCAATCCCGTCCTCCGGGTGTCGCCAGGCTATGTCACCCTCAAGATGTTTCAGCAGATGTGTTCTGCAATTTTTGAACTCATCACCGATAAGTCCTAATCCCAGCAGCCATACTCTGAAACTGTACCTCATATTATCACTTCGTGAAACGTGCGGAGAACAATATTTCTTGGTCATAGCCGCATTGCTTATGGCTAATGCAAGCACTATCTGACTTCTTACCTCACCTGCGTGAAGTGAACCATTGTATGCCCTTATCTCGTAATGTCCGTGCTGAAAAAAGCTGTGAAGATTGCAAATAACATATCGGCTGTTCGAGTAATGCTGAAACTGCTCGCTCATTCTGCCGTGATACCAAAGCCTCTTTATCGTTTCCATATCGGTAGGTTTCTTTTGGTTTATCTCTTTAATAAATTCCTTGTCCATTTTGCGACAGTAACTTTCACGAGCGGTCGAAACCTGCAAAGCGTCCCACAGAAAATCTTCTTTGCTTGCAAATATGTTTACTAGGTTTCGTATCTGTTGGGGTGTGTAATCGTCCGCTGAAATATGGATATGCGTCCCTGCACAGTACCGAGGGCCTGTTACCCCGCCTGCACGGCGTAACGCTCTGACAACTTCCTGCAAAAGCGGTATGTCTTCATATTCCAACACAGGAGAGTTCATCTCCACGCTGTAAGACTTAGACGCTCTGTCGCCGTTTGCGTTATAGCAGTTGATACTACCGTCATAAACTACAGCCCATTTTCTGTTCTTTGAATCAGTTACAACGTATTTGTCATAGCTTCCGCCCTCGTGTTCAACACTTCCGTCAAGCACTTTAGCCATAGCTTTTGCCGCCTGACTCCGTGTAAGTCCAGTCATTTCGATCTCAATGCCGTATTTTCTCGTTTTTATGCCGTCAAAATTTAATGACAATGTTACACCTCCCAACAAAAACAGCCTGCGAATGTATCGCAAGCCGTAAATTTTGATCGTTATTCAATTTCCTCTCTGACCTCATACCCACCTTTAAAGATCACCAGTATCTCCGTTTTGCTCAGAACCTTCACACATTCTATCAGCTTTCTGATAAGCACATTATCAAAGGTTTCCAACTCAAACTTTTCATTATCTATCAGCTCCATGATTTTGTCTAGCTTTGCCTGAGTTTCGGCGGAAGTTTGATTTTTTGATTTCAGCATTGCAAGTCTTTCACTCAGGCTTTGCTCTTCCTCATACAGCTTTTCAAACTCGCTGTCCAGTTTGTCCTCATCACAGCCGCCTGTTGCTATGAGACTTATCAGATCATTTCTTGCCTTGTCGATCTCTTTAAGCTTTTTTTCGATCGCTGTGATCTCTTCCTGCCCATGACATTCAAGCACATTGCCGATATTCGCTTTTAAGATCTTTTCAACGTCGTTACCACAAGAGTAGTAGTTATTTATCGCTCGTACTATAGCTTTGTGGAGCTGTTCTTCCTTTATCGTGGACGAATCGGGGCAATATCTTTTGCCGTGTTCCAGCCGGCTTATACACCGCCAGACTATTAACTTTTTCCCTCTTGAAGTCCACGTTGTACGGCGGTAAGGCGTGCCGCATTTTCCGCAGATAAGCAGTTCCGTAAGTGCATATTTACTGCTGTATTTTCCTTGTTCGGTGATAGTTTTATCTGATACCTTTCTTTTTGAACTTCTCCTTGCAAGCTCCTGCTGAACTCTATTGTATGTGTCACGGTCAATTATCGGATTGTGATGGTTGGTCACAAGATACATCGGGCGTTCGCCGTGATTTTTAACTATCTTGTGAGTGATACAATCTGAGGTAAAAGTCTTTTGCAGAAGTGCGTCGCCTGCATACTTTTCGTTTTTCAAAATGCTGCGGATAAGTGATTCGTTCCATACTTTATTACCCTGTGAAGTCAAAATACCTTTGTTCTCGAGGAGCTTTTTTATCCTGCTCATGCTGTATCCGTCGAGAAACAGCGTATATATCAGCCTTACTGTTTTAGCCTCTTCGGGTACTATCTCCGGTTTTCCGTCTTCACCTTTTTTATACCCAAGCAGATATTTATACTGAAACTGCACCTTGCCCTCACGATAGGCTTTTTCTTTGCCCCAGCTTACGTTTTTGCTTATGGATTCTGATTCTGCCTGAGCAAAACTTCCATACAGAGCTATCATAAATTCCGATGTCATTGTTAAGGTGTTTATGTTTTCTTTTTCAAAGATAACGCCTATCCCTAAATCTTTCAGCTGTCTGACATATTCAAGGCAATCCACAGTATTTCGTGCAAATCGGCTTATGGATTTTGTGATAACAAGGTCTATTTTCTTGTTTCTGCACATACGAATCATGCGGTTAAATTCTGTTCGCTTTTTTGTCTGAGTTCCGCTTATACCCTCGTCTGCAAATATCCCCGCAAGCGTCCATTCCTTTTTTCTGTTGATAAGATCGGTGTAATATGCGATCTGGACCTGATAGCTGTTCTGCTGTTCTTCCTGAGCCGTAGATACTCGACAGTATGCGGCAACTCTTAACTGGTGGTATTTATCACGATTTTCCGCTGTCTGGACTTTTGCAGGTATCACCGTTACATTTGGAGATGTGGGCATTTTTGTCATTCCTCTCTGTGATATTTTTGATATGTACTCCGTTGATGAATTTAACCTCTATGGTACAAAAATGGCTTATCCATATTCGTGAAACACACGCTTTGAATAAGTCGATATCAAGTGTATTCAGTTGTTCGCAGCCAAGCCTTGATTTTAAAAGTTCTGTTTTCTGCTGACTGTCATCATAAGTGCAACAATCATATCTAAGCTGGGCAAGTCTGAAAAGCTCCTCTTTGATCTTCTTTTCATCTGTATGTAACATATCTGTCATTCGATTTATCTCATTTTGCTGAAATCTGACCTTTGCATTTGGAGAGTACGTGCTTACTGTGCAGTCTGAATAAATGAGCGTAGGGTTAGCAACAACGGTGTTGGACACATTCAGCACGGCGCTAAGTATCATCTGATCCGTAAGCAGATGATCAAATCGGAAACATTCAGGACGTCTGCAATCCCATAGTTCTTCCTTTGTTCGTGTTAGCTTTTGACCACATTCTTTGCAGAAAGTTATTTGTTTCAGCAGTTTGACTTCCTCGGTCTGACCTATTGATACAGTTGCTTTTCTGACACGTTTTTCGTTTGCAAGTTTGAAAGTTTCTTTGTCAATTATCTGCGGATACTTTTCTGTGCCAAGATACCTGTCATTTTCGATTATTCTCTTGACCATATTCTTGTTCCAAGATGAATTTTCGCTGTATGGCACTTCCATCAAAGCCGCTATTTCTGACAAGCTTTTGCCTTTTAAATACTCATTAAATATTGTAACAACGGCATAGAGCTCTTTGGGCTCGGTTATTATCTCACCGTTTTTCATACAGTAACCGAATGGGATAATTCTGGTTTTAGGCATAAACTCACTCCTTTCAATCGACAATGATACCACAAAGCTTAGTAGAAATCCAGTATCATAACTAACAAAGATATGCCCTGCAATTTGATATACAAGACATCAAGAGCATATTTTTCCGTAAGTTCTAATCCACCAATCAAGTGAAATTCCAGTTCATTCTGTTTTTTTACGACTATCTTATCGACAATACTCTCAAACGCTAATTCTTCAAATTCTACCATAAGTTTCTGCCGCTTTTCAAAATATCCTATAAGCATATCAAGCTGTTCAAGAGTCTCATCTTCTTCATCGCTGACGTTCAGTTTCTTTATTTCGGTCTGTAACTTTGCTATCTTTGAGTTAAGCTCTGTGGTTTGTCCAAGATACTTTGCCTCATCAAGAAAGCCTTTTGTTCTTAGCCTTGTGAGGACGTGAGTTTGTTCTTTTAGTTTAGCAATTTGCTTGTGAATTTCAAGTAAATCTTTATTGTTACTTAAACTTTTCAAATTTACTCGTTCTAAGTTTACAGCTAGAGGCGTCAATATTTGACGATAGTTATATAATAATTTATTATGCAGTTTCACAAACGCTGATTTAATATTCCTCTCAGATACTCTCTTCATCGAACAACTTGCTGAATCATAGTCGTGATTTCTACACACCCAACACGCTTCTGTCTTACTTTTCTTCAACTTGTAAATTGTCCCGCACTCTCCACAATATATTTTCTTTGAAAATATATGCTTGTGCTGAAAGCCCTTATGAGCCTTTTTCTGCTCATTCAGGATTTTCTGCACCTTATAAAAAACTTCCCTTGTAATTATGGGTTTATGTCTTTGGCTATAATAATACTTTGCATGTTCGCCTCTATTGTAAACTCTTTTGTATGGAAGAACACTTGTTGTGTATCGCTTTTGAAATAGTTGATCTCCAATGTACTTTTCATTTTTCAGCATAGTGCATACTGTTCCAGATGTCCAATGGCATTCTTTACCGTATTTCTCCACCACCATAGAATTAAGTTTATTAGCTATTTGCGTTGTACCTGCTCCGCTAAGATACCATTCAAAGATTTTTCGAACGATCTCCGCCTCATCTTCTTTCAAAACAAGCTCACCATTAACCAACTTATATCCAAAAGCTGCTTTACACATTTTTATCGTTCCGTTTTTCATTCGCTTTTTTATACCCCACCGCAAATTCTGCGATATAGAAGTCGATTCTTCCTGAGCCAGACCGCCCATAATGGTTATCATCATTTCATCAGTCAGTTTTGCGGTATCAATGTTTTCTTTCTCAAAGAATACTGTTATTCCAAGGCTTTTAAGCTCCCTTATATTTTTCAGACAGTCTTTGGTGTTTCGGGCAAATCGGCTGATAGACTTTGTATATATCCTGTCTATCTTGCCTTTCCGGCAGTCGCTTATCATTCGCTGAAACTCGTCACGCTTGTCCTCACGAGTACCTGTTATTCCCTCATCTATCTAAAAGCCGTCTCTGATACAATTTTATTTTTACAGAAAAACGGGTTCAAATTTCTCGGACGGGTTCAAATTTTGTAACCTTTCCGTAGATAAGGCTCGGAATTTTCAATTTTATCATATTGCTATCAGAAACTGGCGTTATAATGGTTTCTGATATTTTTTCTTTTTTATCCGACACTTTGGCGTTCTCAATTGTATTAGTAGTGAAAGGAGGGCAAGGCAAGATGTCAAAATCTTTGTTGCGTACGGACAAAGAGATTGCGGAGATCTACAAACGCCACAGTAAAACTGTTTATCGCGTCTGCTTTGCTTACATGAAAAATCCTGCTGATACCGAGGATGCAGTTCAGGATACATTCTTCCAGCTAATCAAGAGCGGTCCCGCTTTTGAAAGCGAAGAACACGAAAAGGCATGGCTTATCAGAACTGCCACGAACATTTGCAAAAATGTCCTGCGGCATTGGTGGCGCAGACACGAGAACATCGAGGATTTCTACAATCTCCCCAGCTCAGAAAATATCGAAACAGATGATATTTTCCAAGTGGTTATGGAACTCCCCGAAAAGTATAAGACCGTGGTCTATCTGTATTATTATGAAGGATATACCAGCGTGGAAATCGCAGGCATCCTGAAAAAGCCGCAATCGACAATCCGTAATTATTTGCACGAGGCTCGTGCCATCCTCAAAGAAAGGTTAGGTGATGATTTCGATGAAGAACAATAAAATCATTACTTCTTGGGACAAAATCGAACCGAGCGATTCTGCAAATGATCGTATGCTTTCTGCGATTTTAGAGAAGAACCGTTCTGTTCATGACAGAAAGGATAAGGTGAACTATATGTCACAGAGAAAGAATTTCAAAAAGTTCCTGATTCCAGTTGCCGCTTGCCTGGTAGCCATAGTCGCAGTAACAGGAATTGTTGGCAGCAATATGGGATGGTTTGGTTCTAAAGGTTATACTGTTAATCTTGCAAACGGTGACTCCATTGTCTATCACATCGGAAGCACCAACGTGGCAAGTATTCATGTCGGCTATCCCGTTTCATCGCGTAAACTGACAGATGCAGAATTGGACGCCATACTTCCTGAAACCACTGAACGAAGATCAGCCATCGGAACTTTCCGAGAGGAAAACGGGGAGCTGCTCCGAGTCGAAGGAAAACTCGGTGATGCGACAATCATATTTGCCCAGGATAATTTTCCAATAAGCGATGTGGTTCTGGAAGGAAACGAAAGCAGCTCATCGGTAAACGGAATTCCTGTCACTACGGGATACTTTGTTACCAGTCCCAACAGCAGAGGTGAGCAATCCGCAATATTCTTCGCTTCGTTCTCTATTGGAAATACGAATGTCTATGTGGAGTGTTATGGAGACAAAAGCGATGCAGATGCGGTAAGTCAAGAAACGGCAGATTTGATTTTCAGCATCATAACAAAAGGTGAGCCCGATTTTTCGGCTATTACAAAGTAAGGCAGAAAAGCTCCCCACATCGGTTCAAAGTGAGCCGTTGTGGGGAGTAATCTTTATACTCGGATTTCCAATCCGTTATGGAAGGTAACCCGGATGTCATCTTTGCCGTAGACCGTGATGAAGTCGCACATTGCGTACCAGGTGCCTTCCTCAAAGTAATCGACCTGCTCCGGCAGCGACCGCAGCACCTTCATGAAGTTCTCCATCATCTGTCTCTGAGCCTGCCGCTTGGTTATCGCCGACTGCGTTTCATCCAGTTTTGCCTTTGCTGCATCGAATTTTGAAACGTCATATTTATCGCTCATCCTTTCGGAGTCTTGGCGTATGGTTTCTTTGGCTGCCGAGATTTCATACCGGCCGTGTGATTAACATACTTACAGAGTTGATATTCTATTGTCAAGTTACTTGGAGCTTTTATTCTCCTTACACTTGTATAGGGGTAGAAGTCTGGTATTTAACAACCGTTTTTTATTGCAATTTCAAAAGTTTGTTAAGCTTGCACAAAATCCTACGTTTCTTTTTTTTAATGTTTTGCTGAGTGGTATGTAGAAAGTAAGCGACCTCGTTTTCCGTTTTATTTTCAAAATATATTGCAAAGATCAACCTTCGTTCATCATCAGAAAGTTCATTCAGACAGCTATACAGCTTTTCGCATTTAATATTTTGTATCACTCTTCTTTCGACGTCGTCATTTTCTGTTCGGAACTCCTGAAAGTTTTCAAGTTCTCCATTAATGTTTCCTTTCAACGCAGAGAACTGGATCTCGTGCTTATAGAACGATTTATTGTTGTCATCTATATTCCATTGGGTTCTATTGTAATATGTGCGGATCTTTTCGCTTACTTCAATTTCAACGTATCTTTTGGTTATGGTGTCATAAACACTTACTATGTTTTTGCTCATTTTTTATTCCTCCGTTTTGATTTTCTTGTTCTGAATCAAAACGAAGGCTATGGATATTTGGCAATAAAACATTGCCAGTTTTTTAGAATGGGCATAAAAATAGACCTTTCTGCTTTTAAAACAAAAAGGTCTATAAAGAAAAAGGAGTATAACTTTCGGCTTTAAAAGCTTTTGTTATACTCCAATATTTTTCATCTTATATTATTGCCTTAAATTATATTGATGTTGTGTGTACTCTTAATATATTCCTCTACGATTTTTAGCTGCACCTACTATACCGCATATAATCAAAATAATTCCTACAAAACCAAATGCTCCAAAGACGCAGTATACTATTTTCTGTGTATCTTCGGACGGCATACAATAAATTTCCTCAGGCTTTTCGGGAACAACCAGACCTGTAAATTCTTCTCCGACATAGGTTGACTGATTTCTGATTACCTTTGCAGTTATCTGATTACCAGTTTCATCAGTATAAACCGCCTCTACAGTCTGTTTTCCCTTTCTCCCTTGAATCACAGAACTGACTGTGCATTCAACTTCTTTACCGTTTTCCTTATAGTTCTGTATCTTTGTTACATTCTTATAGGCAATAAATCCTACAACAAGCAGTAATATTAGGCCTACTATTATGTATTTCTTTGATTTTTCATTCATATATCAAACGACCTTTCTTATTAACAAAACATGTTTTATATTCTCGCTGCATCAATACTATATCCCTGCTTTGAAAGTTCCCTAATAAGATTTATAGCAACCTCGTCAACCTTTTTTTCAAATGGAATATATATCAGGCCTTGGATATCGGAAGGCCTTTCAAAGTTCAATGATTCCTTTAAAAGTATAGCAACCTTTTCTCTGCCAAGTTTAGCAAGAAACATTCCCAGTTCAAGCACTACATTCTGACGTACACGGGATTTATAAGATTCCTCACTTTTTGCTTTGCCTTCGTCATCAGGAGTTGCAAGCACGATAGCATAACCAATTTCTTCACTATATTCTTCAAGCTTTTCAATAATTGTCTGACCACCAGAAGCCTGCTGATCAAGAATAATAGGTTCCAAATCCCAACGCCGCAGCAATGCTTCGAGTTGTGTACGTGCAATATCGTCATGACCATACACTACAAAGATCTTTCTATTGCCAATTTTAGTCTGTACGTCCTCGATTATTGCCCGCGTTTCATCTTGTGACTTACCCTGAAAAGTAATCTTCCCTGTATTATAGCAATTAATTATTCCACCATTGCTTAGTTTGATTACTCTAGCATTTTGAGCAGCTTTTGTTTCAGTTATGGTCACCTTTCCACTAGATTTTATTTTTTCTAAAACTTCTTCATACGTCATAGTCATGTATAAACATCCTTTCATTTAATTAATTATTTTTTGTTATCCTGCTATGCAACTTAAAAATACGCAGTTGCAATTTTACATGTTTTTCCTCTCTTGACGAAAACTCCACTACACCTATTACCAAAGACAATACTGAATCATAGCCGCAGGCCAGATTGTAATACGCAATCTATATTGCAAGATTTTTCAATTTCGTTTCGATATCAGCTATCAATCTGTCTCCATCAAAACTACAACCTTTCTTCTTATTAATGCGTTCATCTACCACTCTTATAGAGTCATAAATATTTTTCTTGACCATTTCAAAACGCTTTTGTTTATCAGCCGAAAGAAACTTATCATAAGGAATATTAAGTCGTATATCTGCAAATCTTTGTTTGTAATTTATGTATTTTCTTTCTTTGCCATGTCCAAAATATAAATCGCTCTGGTTCCAAAAATTGATTATAATGCCAATGCTTTCAATATTATTTGTATAATCACATACTTCAATTTTTCCCACCTTATTTTCGATTATTTTCCTAATATCGTTAATAATAAAAGCAGCAGAATTACTAGCTTCGACTGAAATAAATAATTTCATAGAACCATCTCCTACCATGTTGATTTGTTCAATGTTGGCCCTTGGTCTGCAACATACATATAATCAATTATCTTTTCATGTTGCCAATAATGCATTTCTCTCTTGGTTCCACGAATTTCTGAAACATACACAGCATTATTATTATCTAGAACCTTGTGCCTGATTTTTCACGCTGTTTCATCATCTAAAACTGATATTATTTCTTTGGTATCATAATCGAAAGCAAAAAGTGAGAATGCAGTAATATCATTAACATCAAAATTTTTATTAGAAAATTCAAACTCATCACTGTATTCATACAATACACATAATTCAAAAACATCTGAACCTCTGTCTGTTTGGAATTTTTTCATCTCAAATTTATTAGATAATTTAATTGCGTTAGGATATAATGCTAAATCATATAGAGTAATTTTCTTTTTACATTTAGCACATTCGGCTAATGCATTAGGATGATCATCTATATATATAAAAAAGTCATGGCAACCACACGTACAAACAATTTTATAAACAAATGAATATTTATCTGAATATATATCTTTAATTTTATTGAAAGTGTCTGATTTATTAATTTCAAAGCTATATTCTTTAATGTGTTCTGGTACAATCATAATATATATCCTCCTAATACTCAAATATTAACGATACAACTGCATCTGGGTCTGCATTACAAATCTCTATAAAGGCCTCTAATTCTCGCTCTACTTCTTCGGCATTATTAGGGTTAGAAACATAATTTGTATTATATCTCGTTTCATCAATAACATACGAAGCATCAGGCCTTCTATGCTTTCCTCGAGAATCTAAAACATAATTGTCATTTGCATCTACTTGCCACTTATTCTTCCGAATGCTACTTTTGTTTGCACCATTTGCCAATGCATTATCCAATTCAATCTCAATCGCATTGTTATGATTCTCATTCTTTTTAGTATGTGCTGCTCCCCAATCAGTTTTACACTCATTATGCACCAGCACCCCACACTCGCCCACAAAGTAAGTATGGAAATCCTCAACTTCAAAGTTGTAAACCTTGATAGGTGATTCGAGAATTTCGTGCTGAACCCATTCAACTGTTACAAGTTCACCATTGCTGAGAACAAGCACATCGCCTGCACGAAGTGAACGTGCTAAAGTCCAACCAAGTTTATCAACATAGAACGGGTGTGTTGGCGTTGCAGAAATAGTTTCGCCATTTACACCAATATGAATAAGCTCGTCTGTCTCATTGATATAAGTTTCAGTAACCGTTTTAACAGCTACTTCACCTGTTGTTTCGTCCTCCGAAAGAACCTTATCGCCGACTTCGATTTCTTCAATTGGTTCTTGTCCGTCCTCAGTAGTCACAAGTGTACCGGCAACAAAGCAATAAGATGTGCCAAAGTCCTTTGCAGAACCCCACATTGACGTTCCTGTCATTGCAACTTTAA
>OIZW01000299.1_pt1 | contig 47064 bp, 40 predicted proteins | sample 1588581 | NCBI WGS metagenome assembly OIZW01 (sample SAMN03283266) | human gut metagenome | biome: human-associated habitat; material: feces | host: Homo sapiens | place: USA | collected 2013 | reverse complement strand
TGCGCGAAACGCGCCTTTTGCGGCGTATGTTTTCTTATGCCAGGCGGCCTAAAGGGACTGTTCTTTTTTGTTATGCTTTCTCCCAGTCCGCGGTGAGGGTGACAGAGACGGTGGTACGCCAGTCCGTTTCGCCGTCGGCGGTTTTGGCAAAGAAGGCGGAGGCGGGCAGAAGGTCCACCCTCTCCCCTGCCGCGTTCAGCCAGCCGGCGAAGCGATAGCCGTCGCGCACCGGCTGTGGGTAGGCGCACAGGTACACGTCGCCGCCGGAGGCCATAGGCACCGCCGCCTCATAGGTGACGGCATTGATGCCGTCGTCCAGCGTCAGGGACCAGGGATAGCGGCTCTGCTCCGTCAGCCGCCAGGCGGCGCGGAGTACGATCGACCTCTCCCCTGTATCTCCGGGTCTGATGGACGCCGCGAAGTCCGCTGTCAGGGGGTCCGGCACCGTCGTCCAGACCTTTCCGCCGGCGGTGTCATACCGGCCCGCCCAGCCCAGGAACGCATAGCTGCCATCGGACGGCGTCTCCGGCTGGGGCAGCGCCAGGGGCGTATCGGACAGCGCGGCCATGTCCACGGTACCCTCGGCCAGGATCAGGGGCACGCCGCTGTCGTCGAAGGTATCGTTGTATATGGTATAGTGCAGAACACCGGCAAGGGGCTCCGGCTCCGGTTCCGGCGGAACATACGGCTCCTGCTGGACCGGCGGGGTGTCCGGCGTTGCGGGGGCGGGATCCTCCGCTGTGCCGCCGCCGGTGACGGCCACCGCCGTCATGGCCGACAGGCCCACCAGCATAATGGCGATCTTTTTCCACTTGGCGGCCTTCTTTTTCAGCGCGGCGGCACTTTCCGCGGCGGAGGCCTCGCCGGGAAGGACGGTGTCCGGCGGCAGGACCTCCGGCGGGAGGGCAGCGCACTCCGGTGGAGGGGCGGCGTGCTCCTGCGCCAGGGTGAACTCCTTGCTCTTCTCTTCCATGGCTTATTTCATGTGTACGTCCATCTGAGGGAAGGGGCACTCCACACCCAGACGGCGGAAGCCCAGCAGCAGCTCACGGTTCAGGGCGCGGGCGCCGGCGTAGATGTTCTTCTCCGCCACCTTCACCCAGAAGCGCAGGACGATGCCGGAGGCGTCCAGCGTCTGGACGCCCAGGTACTGGGGCGTATCCAGCATCACGTCGCCCCGGGCGCGGAAAATCTCCTCCAGCAGGGTGGGCAGCTGCGCCTCCAGCTTCTCCAGGTCCGTCTCATAGGGGATGGAGATATCGCTGACAGACCAGGAGTTGTTATCGGAACGGTTGAGGATATTCTTCATCTCCGAGTTGTTGATGATCTTCACATTGCCGCCGCCGTCGGTGATGGAGGTGGTGCGGATCCCGATCTTGGTGACCACGCCCCGGAAACCGTTGACCTCCACGATGTCGCCCACGTTGTACTGGTTCTCCAGCAGCATGAAGGCTCCGATGACCACGTCAGCGATGAGACTCTCGGCGCTGAAGCCGACCACCAGGGCCAACACGCCGACGCTGGCGATGATGGTGCCCACGTTAACGCCCAGCAGGGACAGGCTCTGGCAGACGATGATGATGCCGGCCACATATTTGACCAGGCTGCTCAGCAGCGACAGCACAGACCCGCCGCGGTGGGTGCGGGGCTTGATACCGTGCAGAATGAAGATGACCAGGTTGGACACCAGCAGCACCAGCAGGACCATGACAGCCAGCTTCAGCAGGGCGGTGAGCTTCAGAGAAAAAACAGCCTTCAGCTCCGTGAAGTCAACGATGTCGGTGAAATAGCCCAGGGCCACCACCGCCGCCAGAAGCAGCAGGTAGACAAGCATACGCACAGGTGACTTTTTTGTGCCATCGGATCTCATATCAAGTGACCTCCCCGTTTCATTTGTGTCAATGGTATCTTACCACAAAGTGACAGAAAGTGCAACGAAATACCGGCTGTGTCCACTGGCGGAAAGCGGAAATGCGCCGCAAAATGCGTGAAGAACGGCAGCGCGGTACCGGGAATGACCGGTGGACGGATTTTTTATAAAAGAGCTCTTGACAATGGCGTCGCAAGGTATTATAATCGGCGCTCTGAGAGAGATAATTGTCTATACTACACAAAAGAAGGGAGCGATTTCTGTGAAAACAGCACATAAAAGAAGGGAGCCCATCGACCTGACCCAGGGGCCGTGCTGGAAGGTGATCCTCCTGTTTTCTCTGCCGGTGATCCTGTCCTACCTTTTGCAGCAGGTGTACTCCATCAGCGACGCGGCCATCGTTGGTCAGACGCTGACCGCCGCCGAGGTGGCCGGCGTCAACGATACCAATTCTCTGGTGTTCATCTTTTTGCAGTTCGCCTTCGGCGTCAGCGCAGGCTTCTGCGTCATCACCTCGTACTATGTGGGTATGCACGACGAGCGCGGGGTGCGGCGCTCTCTGGCCACGCAGATCCTTCTGTCGGCGGCGCTGACGGTGGCACTGACGGCCCTGGCGCTGGTGCTGCTGGATCCCATGCTGGCGTGGATCAACGTGACGCCGGACAACCACGAGGTATACACCGCGGCGTACACCTACTGCGCCATTATCTTCGCCGGCATCGGCGCGCAGCTGTTTTACAACTTCATCTGCTCCTTCCTGCGCGCCATGGGCGACTCGGTGACGCCGCTGGTGTTCCTGCTGTTCTCCACGATACTGAACGTGGGGCTGGACCTGCTGTTCATTCTGTCCTTCCGCTGGGGCGTGGCCGGTGCGGCCGGCGCCACGGTGCTGGCGCAGCTGGTCAGCACCATCGGCTGCTTTATCTACGCCTTTGTGCGCTATCCGGTGCTGCGTCTGCACCGGGAGGACTGGCGCATCTCCCTCATGGACGTGAAGCGGCACCTGGTCCGCGGCATCCCCCTGGGCCTGCAGTTCTCCGTGCTGGCGGTGGGCATCATCGTCATGCAGGGCGGCGTGGTGCAATTCGATATGCGGGACGGTGTGATGGTGTCCAACGCGGCGCAGAATGGCTTTGGCGCAGCCAACCGGCTATTCAATCTGGTGGCCACGCCCATGAACGCGCTGGGCGGCGCCATGACCAGCTTCACGGCGCAGAATCTGGGCGCAGGTCAGTACGACCGCATTCGCCGGGGCACGCTGCAGGCGCTGGGCATGGTGTCCATTCTGGCGATTCTGGCGGCGGGCACGGGTCTGCTGCTGACAAGGGGCGACTTCTGCTACCATGTGTTCCTCAGCGCCGACAAGGTGACGCCGGACGCGGTGCGCTACGGCAACTCGCTGCTGTATGTGGACTTCTCCATGTACCTGTTTCTGGGCTTCGTCTTTGTGGTGCGCAACTGCGTGCAGGGCATCGGGCGCAGCGGCTTCGTGCTGGGCGCGGGCGCGGCAGAGCTGGTGGCGCGTATCACCGTGTGTCTGGTGCTGCCGGGGCTGTTTGCCGGCGGCGCCGTCAGCGCCGATGCACCGGCCATGGCCTTCTACGCCCTCTGCGCCGCCGACCCCATGGCGTGGATCGCGGCGGATACGGTGCTGTGCGTGCCTTTCTTCCGCAACATCATCAAGAGCGACTACCGGTACTTGCGGCACAGCCGTATGTGACAGCCGCCCTCTCTCATCCCCGGCACAGTGTGCCGGGGATTTTTTCGTTTTAGGAAAAAACAGCCAATCAAATTGGACCGTTTGCTGCACAAATAACGTTAAAAACCAGGCAATTTACGATAATTTCCTCTTATGAAAACAATCTTTTTTCTTATGTTGACTTTTGGTGGATTTTGTGTCATTCTTTTGTTTAACTTATAATTTCCAAGCGCCGCGCGGACACGCTTCCGCGCAGTGCAGACGGAAGGAGTGACCCCCTTGAGCAGACTCGACATCAAGAACCCAAGCCGCGCCCAGACCGTGGTGGATAATCTCTACCGCGACGTGGAGCGCCGCATCGCCGCCAGTCCTCCGGGCCTCTGTCCGGTGGATATGTCCCTGTCGTTTTTGCAGCTGTGCCACGCCCAGTCCTGCGGCAAGTGCGTGCCCTGCCGTATCGGTCTGGGGCAGCTGAGCAAGCTCATCGCCACCGTGCTGGACGGCACCGCCGACATGGGCACCCTGGCCATTATCGAGAAAACGGCGCGGACCGTGGTGAACACCGCCGACTGCGCCATCGGGCGCGATGCCGCCCGGCTGGTGCTGGACGGGCTGGAGGGCTTCCGGGATGACTACGAGGAACACATCCTGCACCACCGCTGTCTGGCGGGCTTGCAGCTGCCGGTGCCCTGCGTGGCCCTGTGTCCCGCCGGTGTGGACGTACCCGGCTATATGGCCCTGGTAGGAGAGGGACGCTGCGCCGACGCGGTGCGGCTGATCCGTAAGGACAATCCCTTCCCCGTGGCCTGTGCTTACATCTGCGAGCACCCCTGCGAGGCGCGGTGCCGCCGGAACATGATCGACGACGCCATCAACATCCGCGGGCTGAAGCGCTACGCCGTGGACACTGCCGGAGACGTGCCACAGCCCCCCTGCGCGCCGCCCACCGGCAAGAAGGTGGCCATTATCGGCGGCGGGCCCAGCGGCCTGAGCTGCGCCTATTATCTGACCCTGATGGGTCACAAGGTGACGGTATTCGAGGAACGGGAGAAGCTGGGCGGTATGCTGCGCTACGGCATCCCCAACTACCGCTTCCCCCGGCACCTGCTGGATGCGGAGATCGCCTCCATCCTCTCTTTGGGCATTGAGGCACACACCGGCGTGACCGTGGGCACCCAGCTGTGGATAGAGGACCTGCTGAAGGAGTATGACTGCCTGTACATCGCCATCGGCGCCCATCAGGACAAGAAAGTGGGCATCCCCGGCGAGGACAGCAAGAACGTGATGTCCGCGGTGGAGATGCTGCGCTCCATAGGTGACGACGTGATGCCGGACTTCACCGGCAAGCGGGTGGTGGTCATCGGCGGCGGCAACGTGGCTATGGACGTGACCCGCAGTTCTATCCGCCTGGGGGCGGAAAAGGTGACGTGCGTGTACCGCCGCCGCATCGAGGACATGACCGCCCTGCCGGACGAGGTAACGGGCGCCATGGCCGAGGGTGCAGAGATCGCCGCCCTGATGGCGCCCTCCCACATCGAGGCCGACGAGAACGGCAATGCCGCCGCGCTGTGGGTGCAGCCCCAGATCATCGGCGAGGCGGACAAGTCCGGGCGGCCCCGGCCCAACAAGGCCGACCTGCCGGAGGTACGCATCCCGGCGGACATCATCGTGGTGGCCATCGGCCAGGGCATCGAGATCCAGGGCTTCGAGCAGGCGGGCGTACCCATCAAGCGCGGCACGTTCGTAGCGGGACTGTCTGGCCAAGTGGGCGACATGGATAACGTATTCGCCGGCGGCGACTGCGTCACCGGGCCGGCCACCGCTATCCGCGCCATTGCCGCCGGCAAGGTGGCGGCAGCCAACATCGACGAGCACCTGGGCTTCCAGCATGAGATCAAGGTGGAGCTGGACATCCCGGCACCGCGGCTGAACAACCGCGCGCCCCACGGCCGAATAAACACCACGGAGCGCGAGGCCTGCGAGCGCCGGTGCGACTTTGAGGATATCGAGTGTGGGCTCACCGAGGAGGGCGCGCGGACCGAGGCGTCCCGCTGCCTGCGGTGCGACCACTACGGCTACGGCATTTTCCGGGGAGGGAGGAACGAAAAATGGTAACTCTGACCATCGATGGGCGGACCGTATCGGTGCCGGAGGGCACCACCATTCTGGAGGCGGCCCAGACCCTGCGGATCAGCATCCCCACCCTGTGCTATCTGAAGGACATCAACGAGATCGGCGCGTGCCGCATCTGCATGGTGGAGGTGGAGGGCTATGCACGGCTGGTGCCCTCCTGCGACAGCGCTGTCAGCGAAGGCATGGTGGTGTACACCAGCTCACCCCGTGTCCGCGAGGCCCGGCGAGTCAATCTGCGGCTGCTGCTGAGCCAGCATGAGACGAAGTGCACCAAGTGCACCCGCAGCGGCAACTGCAAGCTCCAGCAGCTGACCAACGACTATAACCTGCTGGGCGACCACTATATCGACGACCTGAAGAACATCCCCACGGACTACTCCAATCCGGTGGTGCGTATCGAAAACCGCTGCGTGAAGTGTATGCGGTGCATCCAGGTGTGCGAAAAGATCCAGGGCATGGGTATCTGGGACCTGATGGGCACCGGTACTCGCACCACCGTAGGCGTGGCCCACACCAGGACCCTGGGCGAGAGCGACTGCACCTTCTGCGGCCAGTGCATCACCCACTGTCCCGTGGGCGGCCTGCAGGAGCACGACGACACCGGCAAGGTGTTCGACGCGCTGGCGAACAAGGACCGGATCACCGTGGTGCAGGTCGCACCGGCGGTGCGGGCGGCCTGGGCAGAGTTTTATCATCTGGACCCCAAGTTTGCCACGGCGGAGCGCATGGTGACGGCGCTGAAGACCATGGGCTTCGACTATGTATTCGACACAGACTTCGCCGCCGACCTGACCATCATGGAGGAGGGCAGTGAGTTCATCGAGCGCTTTACCCACCGGAACAAATATCACTGGCCCATGTTCACCAGCTGCTGTCCCGGCTGGGTGCGGTTCCTGAAGGGACAATTCCCGTCATATACGGAAAACCTGTCCACCGCCAAGAGCCCCCAGCAGATGTTCGGTGCCGTCGCCAAGAGCTACTTTGCCCAGAAGATCGGCGTGGACCCCAAGAAGCTGTTTGTGGTGTCCATCATGCCCTGCACCGCCAAGAAGGCGGAGTGTGCGCTGCCCACCATGAAGGACGAGCAGGGCGACCAGGACGTGGATGTGGTGCTGACCACCCGCGAGATCGTGCGGATGCTGCGGGGCGAACAGATCAATCCCGCGGTGCTGCCAGAAACACCCTTTGACAGTCCGCTGGGCACCGGCACCGGCGCGGCGGTGGTCTTCGGCGCCACCGGCGGCGTGATGGACGCGGCTCTGCGGAGCGCGTACTATCTCATTACCGGCAAGGAACCGAAGCCGGACGCCTTCTCCGCCGTGCGCGGTATGGACAGCTGGAAGGAGGCCGTATTCACCATCCCCGGCGCGGGCAACGTCCGCGTGGCAGTGGTCAGCGGACTGGGCAACACCCGTAAGCTGATGCACGCCATCGACGAGGGCGATGTGGATTACGACTTCGTTGAGGTGATGGCTTGTCCCGGCGGGTGCGCCGGCGGCGGCGGGCAGCCCATACACGACGGGCAGGAGCTGGCAGCATATCGCGGCGATATCCTGTGGAGCATCGACAAGAGTTCCAAGGTGCGGTTCTCCCACCGGAACAAGGACGTGCAGGCGCTGTACCGGGAATTCCTGAAAGCTCCGCTGGGCGAAAAGTCCCACCATCTGCTGCACACCGACCACAACGGCTGGAAGATGCCCAATGAAAAGTAAAAGGAAGGCCCTCGCGGGCCTTCCTTTTATGAAGCGCTTGCAAAAGAGGACCGCCGGCGGCGGTCCTCTTTTTTCTGTATTTTACTCGCCCATGGGCGCGCCGCAGTGGGGGCAGAACTTGCTGTCGCTGGCGGCGCCGCAGACGGGGCAGACCTTGAAGGTCACCTCAGACTCGTCCACCGCCGGCTCGTCCTTCTGGGGCTTGCTGGCCTCCAGCTGGGCGATACGCTCCTTGCTGGCGTTGACGGCAGCCACCACGTCCTTGACGGCGTCGGGGACGTCGCTCTGGTGCTCCGCCACGAACCACTCGCCGATGGCGCGGTAGTTCTTCTCCAGCTCGCGCTGCTCGTTCATAATAGCCATATTGGTCTTGGCGGTGTCACTGAGGGTCTGGGCCTTGTCCGCGGCCACTTCGGCCAGGTCCTTGGCCTTGTCCACGGCGATGCCGGCGTACTCCTGCGCCTTCTTGCTGATGTCGTTGAGAATACCCATAATTACTGCTCCTTTCCATATCTTCCGGCTCCGCCGCCGCGTACACACGCGGGACAGTGCACGGCATGTATTCCTGTTGACGCCAGTATAGCGCGTTTTTTCAGCGGTTGCAAGCGCTATACGGCGAAATTTACACACTGTTTACTTAATGCTCTATCCAGTCAGCGGCCCGGGAAACAGCCCGTTTCCACAGACGGTAATAGGCGTCGCAGTCCGCCTGCGGGCGCTCCGGCAGGAACATCCTCTGGCTGCGGCGCAGGGCGGCGATCTCGTCCATATCCCGCCAGAAGCCGCAGCTCAGCCCCGCCAGCGCCGCCGCGCCGAAGGCGGTGGTCTCCACCATCTCCGGCCGATCCACAGGGATACGCAGCAGATCTGCCTGCATTTGCAGCAGCACATCAGAAACACTGGCCCCGCCGTCCGCCCGCAGAAGGGCAATATCGCAGCCGGCATCCTGGCGCATGGCCAGCATCAGGTCTGTGACCTGGGCAGCGATACAGCTGAGCACCGCCCGGGCGATGTGCGCCCGTCCTGTGCCCCGGGTGACGCCCAGGATCGCGCCCCGGGCGTACATATCCCAGTAAGGCGCACCCAGGCCCGTGAAGGCTGGTACCACCACCACGCCGCCGCTATCCGGCACTGTGGCGGCCAGCACGTCGATCTCCGGCGCCGAGGAAATGATACCCAGCTCATCCCGCAGCCACTGGATGGTGCTGCCGGCGTTGAACACACTGCCCTCCAGGGCATAGGTGGTCTTTCCGTCCACCTGCCAGGCCACGGAGGTCAGCAATCCGGCGCGGGAGCGCACAGGCTTTTCGCCCACGTTCATCAGGGTGAAGCAGCCGGTGCCGTAGGTGTTCTTGGCTTCGCCGGGAGCGAAGCAGGTCTGGCCGAACAGGGCGGACTGCTGATCGCCCGCCGCGCCGCAGACCGGGACGCCCGCCAGGGACTCCAGCCCCGGGATACTGGGCTGCACCGTGCCGTAGACGGCGCTGTTGGGCACGGGCTGCGGCAGCATGGCCGTAGGGACCCCCAGAATGCCGCATAGCTCCTCATCCCAGGCCAGGCGGTGGATATCAAAAAGCATGGTGCGGCTGGCGTTGGCGTAGTCGGTGACATGCCGGCCGGTGAGCTTCCAGATCAACCAGCTCTCCACGGTACCGAACAGCACCTCGCCCCGCTCGGCCCGGCGGCGGACGCCGGGCACATTGTCCAGTATCCAGCGGATCTTGCTGCCGGAGAAGTAGGCGTCGATCAGCAATCCGGTGGCGGCGCGGATGCGCTCCTCCAGCCCCCGGCGCTTCAGCTCCTCACACAGCTCCGCCGTCCGGCGGCACTGCCAGACGATGGCGTTGTACACCGGTTCGCCGGTGGCCTTATCCCAGAGGATCGTCGTCTCCCGCTGGTTGGTGACGCCGATGCCTGCCACGCTGCCCTCCGGCAGCCGGGCGATGACCTCCGCCGCGGCGCGGCGCTGGGTGTCCCATATCTCCAGGGGGTCGTGCTCCACCCACCCCGCCTGGGGATAGTGCTGGGGCAGGGACTGCTGGCTTAGGGCGGCGATATTCCCCGACCGGTCAAAGGCGATGGCGCGGGAGCTGGTGGTACCCTGGTCCAGTGCCAATATGTACTGCGACATGGCGAACCCTCTTTTCATTTCCGGATTTTTGTGGTACACTGTATGATGATAAGAATTATACCATGAAAGGAGCGGATACACCATGACAAATTTGAGTGAATTCACGTTTCTGTCCAGCGACGGCAAGACCCAGCTCCACGGGATGCTGTGGGAGCCGGAGGGCGTGGCCGTCCGCGCTGTACTGCAGATCTGTCACGGCGTGGCCGAGCATATCGCCCGGTACGACGGCTTTGCCCGGGCGCTGAACGAGCAGGGCATCGCGGTGGCCGGTCACGACCATCTGGGTCACGGCAAGTCGCTGCCGGAGGGCGGCACCCCCGTCTATTTCGGCGACGGCAACACCTGGAATACGGTGGTGGACGATATCTACGTGCTGCACCAGCGGCTGAAGCAGCGCTATCCTGATGTGCCGCTGTGCATCATGGGCCACAGCATGGGCTCCTTCCTGACCCGGACATACCTGATCCGCTATCCCGGCACGGTGAAGGCGGCGGTCATCATGGGCACCGGCTGGCAGCCCCGGGCAGCCATCACCGGCGGGCTGGCGCTGGCCAATGCCATCGCCGCCGTCAGCGGCGAGAACGCCACCAGCGAGCTGGTGACGGAGTTGGCCTTCGGCAGCTACAACAAGCTGTTCGCCCCCAACCGCACGAAGGTGGACTGGCTCTCCGCCGACGAGAGCAACGTGGACGACTACATCGCCGACCCCCTCTGCGGCGCGGACGCCACGGTGGGCCTGTTCCGCCAGATGCTGCACGGCATACGCTTCAACCAGCGGCAGAGCCATCTGCGGCAGATGGACAGGGAAATGCCGGTGCTGTTCGTAGCTGGCGACAAGGACCCGGTGGGCAATTGCGGCAAGGGCGTGCGCCAGACCTATGACGCCTTCCGGGCTGCCGGTATGCGGGACTGCACACTGAAGCTGTATCCGGGCCTGCGGCATGAGATACTCAACGAAAAGGCATACACTGCGGATATTACGAAGAACATTGAAGCGTGGCTGCTGTCCAGATTGGAAAAGTAAGTCCGTTCGCAGAGAGATAAAGGAGAAACGACTATGACCGAGTGGGAAGCCCTGCGGCAGGAATGTCTGCGCTGTCACGCCTGTACACTGGCGGAAACGCGCACCAACGTGGTCTTCGGCGTGGGCCGGGAGGACGCGGAGATCATGATCATCGGCGAAGCCCCCGGCGCTAACGAGGACAAGCAGGGCGAGCCCTTCGTGGGCCGGGGCGGCAAGCTGCTGGACGATATGCTGAAGATGATCGGGCTGGACCGCAGCCGCCTGTATATCACCAACTCTGTTAAGTGCCGCCCGCCGGAGAACCGGGACCCTATGAACACGGAGAAGGACGCCTGCAAGGGCTACCTCCAGCGGCAGCGGGCATTGATGCAGCCCAAGATCATCGTGTGTCTGGGCCGCGTCAGCGCCATGGAGATCATCCGCCCGGACTTTAAGATCAGCCAGGAGCACGGCCAGTTCTTCGAGAAGGACGGCTGCCTGATGATGGCGCTGTATCACCCCGCCGCCCTGCTGCGGGATCCCCGGAAAAAGCCGGAGACCTTCGAGGATCTGAAACGCCTGCAGGCCAAGATCAAGGAGATCTGCACCCGCACGGAGCTGGATTTTTGAGACATGAGGCAAAGGAAAAGAGCGCCCTGCGGGCGCTCTTTTTTATTTGCTCTCCTCCGCCTGTTTTGTCCAGGTCAGGGGCACGCGGAGCAGCTCCTGCTCCTGTTCCGTCAGCTGGCTGCTGAGCTCACCCTGCGCATCGGTCCAGGTCATGGTCCCATCGGAAAGGGTATAGCTCAGACAGTCCGCCGTCTCGGCCAGTTCGGCGGCGGTATCCGCCAGGTACAGCTGTCCGCTCTCCGCCCTGCAATAGCCGGTGAGCGCGGCGCTGCGGCCGGTGAGCAGGGAGAGCAGTTCCTCCTCGTCCACCCCGGCGAAAATGGCCGCCACCATATCGTCCATGGTGATGCCGGCCTTCCCCATGGCCGCGTCGTATTCCTCACGGGAGAAGCCCTGCTCCTCCGCGGCGGCATAGACGCTCTCCACCGCCGTCGGGCGCAGCGCCGCGGCATAGGCATCCAGCGCCGTGCGGACGGCGTCGCTGTCGTAGCGGAGGGTATAGGCGCCGTCCTCGGCCACGGTGAGAACCAGCTGCAGCGGCATCTGCGCTGTGCCGTCCGCCGCGGACAGGCCCAGTGCCTGCTCCGCCGCCGCGTTCATGCGGTCAGTCACATCGATCGTACACGTCCAGGTGCCCGCCAGCTTCTTTGTCTCGACCCCGCTGCCGCAGGCCGCCAGTGACAGGACCAGCAGGACCGCCAGCAGGGCGGTAATAACTCGTTTCATAGCACGCCTCCTATATAGAGCAATATATACGGTATATCACCGGCGATTATACACGATGGGCCGTATATCTGTCAATTCTATTTACAGGGGGCGCGGTTTTTGGTATAGTAAAGGCAAGAAACGGCGGGAAAGGGGCGCGGCGCGATGACACTGCTGCAAATGAGCTACATATTGGAGGTGGACCGCTGCGGGTCCATGAACCGGGCGGCGCGGAACCTGTTTCTGTCTCAGTCGGCCCTGTCGGCGGCCATCGCCGAGGTGGAACGGGAGCTGGGCGTGACCATCTTTCTGCGGACCAACCGGGGCGTGACGCTGACGGAGGAGGGCCGGGAGCTGACGGCGCAGATCGCGCCGCTGGTGGAGCGCAGCCGGAAGCTGGAGCGCTATTACAGCGAGCGCCGGGCTGCCGACCGGGTATCCCTGTCGGTGGCGTCACAGCGCTATCCCTTCTGCGCCAAGGCATTCGTGGAGTTCCTGCACCTGCTGGACGAGCCGCATATCCAGGTGAGCTTCAAGGAGATGGAGATGGCGGCGGTCATCGACGAGGTGACGGCGCGGCGCAGCGCCTTCGGCATCATCTTCGTGTCGGACATGACAGAGCATTTCATCGGCCGTATCCTGCGGGAGAAGAACCTGACGTTCCAGCCTCTGGTGGACATCCGCCCCCGGGTGTTTCTGCGGAAGGGCCACCCCCTGTCCGGCGAACGCGCCGTGCGCCTGGAGCAGCTGTATGCCTACCCCTACGCGGTATTTACCCAGTCAGACAGCAACTACCACTTCGCCGAGGAGGCGGTAGTAGGCACCGGCGCGGAGTTTGACCGGGTAGTGTCCGTCAGCGACCGCGCCACGGCCTACAATGTCATGGCCCACACGGACTGCGTTTCCACCGGCAGCGGCGTACTGCCGGACGGCTACGGCGACGACCGGCTGATGACGCTGCCGCTGATCGGCGACGTGCCGGATATGCGCCTTGGGGTCATACGGCCCCGGGACGTACCGCTGACGGACTACGGCGAGAAGTTCATCGCCATTCTGAAGGATATCGTCTCGGAATTGAACCAGGAGGCATAAAGAGAGCCGCCCCTAAGGGGCGGCTCTCTTTATTTGCCGGATTCTTTACTTCACGCAGATGGTTTCGATCTCCACCAGTGCGCCCCGGGGTATCACACCGCCGTCGAGAGCAGATCAGAACTTTTTCCTGCCCACGCAGGCCATACCGGTGACACTCAGCAGAGCGCTGACTGCATAGATGCCCATACCGGCGTCGAAGGTCTTGGGGCTGCCCTTGGTGCCGTCGGTCTTGGTGTCGGTGGTAGTAGTGGTGGAGTTGTAGTAGTAGCGGGCGGGGACGGTGTAAGGGTTCCCCTCAGTAATCGCACCACTGCCGTTAACTGTCACTGTACCAGCACCATTGTTGGCCACAGTCACACCAACCGGCACATCGGTCAAAGCCGCATTGCCCTTGACTACGGTAACGGTCTCACCGCTTGCCGCATTACGCACAGCCGCGTTCGCCGCAGTCGTTCCAATGTGATACGTACCATCACCAGTCAAAACAACAGGCGCAGTCTCTTCTGTATAGGCCGTAATATCGCTATCGGAGGTGCCTCCAACAACTTTGATCACATCGTTGCCCGTCGCATCGGAAACCAAGCTGCCAGCATTGCCCGCAGCATCCTTCATCACCACCTGCGTATCGCCGCTGATGGTCATTTCCGTATGGCCACCGTAATTGTTGCTAATACCCATCAATGCGGTAGAAGCGCCCTTACTCTCCAGCGTACCGCCAGAAATATTGAAAGTCTGCGTACCAAAATAGCCGGCATTGAAGCAGGCCGTGTTCGTCGCAACTACCTTACCGCCAGTCATGGTAACATCAGAGTTTCCGACAGCTGCCACAGCAATACCTGCGCCGGGGCTATCCGGACTCACTTTGATCTCGCCGCCCTCGATCTTGAGTTTCGAGTACATCAGCATAATGCCAAACTTGCCCAAGTCAAGCTTTCCGCCGGTCCCGCTGTCCTTAATGGTAAACGTAGCCCCATTCTGGACTTCAAAAGCGTTCTGACTTCCAACAGTCGTCACAGTCACGGTTTTGCCGTTCAGATCAATAGCCACATCCTTCGTGATCTGAGTGTTGGAATTTATCGCAGCATTCGCCTGCAGCACGATGGTCTCGCCCGCCTGTGCCGCCGTGATAGCCTCTGCCAGGGTCGCATACCCGTTCTCGCCGATTTTTGCGACATTCGCAGTAGTTCCCTCACCGTCCGCCCACGCGGCGGTGGTGAGGCCGATGGCCATGACCAGCGCCAGGATAGTCGCCAACAACTTTTTCATAAATACCCTCCTCTTATTTTTGGCATTTTTTGGATATTCCGTTATATCCTTATATAAATATATACTTCAATGAATAAATTGTCAAGCCCATATACACTTTATAAAATGTATAGCAGAATATCTCAGGAGGTGTATCATGGGCAAGGTCTACCTGACGCTGGACGAGGTACTGACCCGGCGCAGTATCAGCCGCTACGAGCTGGCCAAGCGCACTGGCATCCGCTACCCCATCATCGACAACTACTATAAGAACAAGGTCGTCCGCTACGACAGCTACGTGCTGGAAAAGATATGCTCTGCCCTGGACTGCACCGCCGCCGACCTGATACGCTACGAAAAATAAAGCGAGGAAGCCCTGCCGGACTTCCTCGCTTTATTTTTGCCGTTTTATATCGGCGGAGATCTTTGCTTACTTCACGCAGATGGTTTCGATCTCCACCAGTGCGCCCCGGGGCAGCGCACCGACCTCCACGGCGCTGCGGGCAGGGTACTGCCCCTCAGTGAAGAACTCAGCGTAGACCGCGTTCATGGCGGCGAAGTCGCCCATGCTCTGCAGGAATACGGTGGTCTTGACCACATTGTCCATGGTCAGACCGGCGGCTTCAAGGATGGCCTTGATGTTGGTGAGTACCTGACGGGTCTGCTCGGTAATGCCGCCGGGGACGAACTCGCCGGTAGCCGGGTCAAAGGGCACCTGGCCGGACGTGACCAGGAAGCTGCCGCAGTCGATGGCCTGGGAATAGGGACCGATGGCGGCGGGGGCATTGGTGGTGGCAATGATCTTCTTCATGGTGATGACCTCCTGTAAGCTGCATGTACCCGGTGGACACCGGGCGCACTCTCTGTCTCTCTTATACCACATTCCGGCGGAAATGGCAACCGTTTCCCGCAAATCGCGCCCATCGTTATCTGTTTCATTTATCATGTTCCCCGACAAAAATTTGCCGCCATTTTGCCGCATTTTCGGCACGATGTCTAATTTCCGCTAAAATTTTTTGCGGTTTCCACGCAATACAGCATTCTGCACAAAAATATATTCCGAAATTATCTGTTTTAGCTACAATTCCAATTGATAGCGAGCTGGCGCATTTTGCCGTTACCACCGTCGGGTTCAGATATGTTACCCTTATGGCAAAGGGCCGTATGGTCCTGTACACTTTATTGTTACATTATAGTGCAAGGAGGACGACCCATGCTGAACAAGGATTGCGGCTTCGGTACAAAAGCCATTCACGCCGGAAACGTGAAGGACACCCAGTACGGCGCACTGACCACCCCTATTTTCCAGACCTCCACCTTCGTATTTGACAGCTGTGAGCAGGGCGGGCGCCGCTTCGCCGGTGAAGAAGCGGGCTATATCTACACCCGCCTGTCCAACCCCACCACCTCGGTGCTGGAGGCCAAGGTCGCTGCCCTGGAAAGCGGTGAGGCCTGCGTGGCCGCCGCCTCCGGCATGGGTGCCATCTCCTCCGCGCTGTGGACCGTAGCCGGCGCCGGCAAGCATATCGTGGCCGACGGCACCCTGTACGGCTGCACCTTCGCCCTTCTGAACCACGGCATGACCCGCTACGGCGTGGAGGTCAGCTTTGTGGACACCTCCGACCTGGATGCCGTGCGCAAGGCGCTGAAGCCCAACACCTGCGCGGTGTATCTGGAGACGCCCGCCAACCCCAACCTGAAGATCGCGGACATCTCTGCCGTGGCGGCACTGGCCCACGGCTACAACAAGGACATCAAGGTCATCTGCGACAACACCTTCGCTTCCCCGTACCTCCAGCGGCCGCTGGAGCTGGGCGCAGACGTGGTGGTGCACTCCGCCACCAAGTACCTGAACGGCCACGGCGACGTGATCGCGGGCTTTGTGGTGGGCTCCGCCGCGTTCTGCACCGAGGTGCGCATGTTCGGACTGAAGGATATGACCGGTGCGGTCATGGATCCCTTCACCTCCTTCCTGATTCTCCGCGGCCTGAAGACCCTGGAGATCCGTATGCAGAAGCACTGCGCCAACGCCAAGGCCGTTGCAGAGTTCCTGTATGACCACCCCGCCGTGGAGAAGGTCTACTATCCCGGCCTGATCGACCATCCCGGCCATGACATCGCCCGCCGCCAGATGCGCGACTTCGGCGGTATGCTGTCCTTCGAGGTCAAGGGCGGCCGTGCCGCCGGCGTGAAGCTGGTGAACGCCCTGCACCTGGTGACGGTGGCTGTGTCTCTGGGCGACGCCGAGACGCTGATCGAGCACCCCGCCTCCATGACCCACTCCACCTATACCGAGGAGGAACTGGCCGCCTCCGGCATCGCCGCCGGCCTGATCCGTCTGTCCGTGGGTCTGGAAAACGCCGAGGACCTCATCGCCGACCTGAAGCAGGCACTTGACACCCTGTAAACCTTCTCTCCGCGCGAAGAAGCAATAGGACAAAAAAGGAACGCCCTTGGGCCATTGCCCAAGGGCGTTCCTTTTTGTTTATTTCTCCGCAGGGATAGCGGCCGTCTCGGCGGGCGCTTCCGCCGCAGACACAGCTTCAGCAGGAACCGCCTCGCTGTCGATGACCACCTTACCGTCCCGCAGACGGACATGGGCGGTATCGCCGGACTTCAGCTTACCCTCCAGCATCAACTCCGCTACGGCATCCTCCACCTGGTTCTGGATGGCCCGGCGCAGAGGACGGGCGCCGTACTGGGGATCAAAGCCGTCACGGGCCAGCTCGGCCACGGCGTCATCGTCGGAGATCAGGGTGATCCCCTGCTGCGCCATGCGCTTGCCGGTAACGGTGAGCATACGGCGGGCGATCTCCACGATGTTCTCCTGGGTCAGCTGACGGAACACGATGATCTCATCGATACGGTTCAGGAACTCGGGGCGGAAGGTGTGCTTCAGGTCGGTCATGACCGCCTCGCGGATACGGGCGAAGCGAGCCTCCTCAGTTTCCTTCCCGCCCTTTTCGTCGCCGTCAAAGCCCAGCTTGGCGGCGGCATCGGTGATGTTCCGGGCGCCCACGTTGGATGTCATGACGATAACGGTGTTCTTGAAGTCCACCCGGCGGCCCTGGGAATCGGTGACAACGCCGTCCTCCAGGATCTGCAGCAGGATGTTCCACACATCCTCATGGGCCTTCTCGATCTCATCGAACAGCACCACGGAATAGGGCTTACGGCGCACCTTCTCAGTCAGCTGGCCGCCCTCCTCGTGGCCCACATAGCCGGGAGGCGAGCCGATCAGGCGGGACACCGTGTGCTTCTCCATGTACTCGGACATATCGATACGCACCATGGCGTTCTCGTCGCCGAACATGGACTCCGCCAGGGTCTTGCACAGTTCAGTCTTGCCCACGCCGGTGGGGCCCAGGAACAGGAAGGAGCCGATGGGCCGCTTGGGGTCCTTCAGACCCACACGGCTGCGGCGAATGGCCTTGGCCACGGCGGTCACGGCATCGTCCTGCCCCACCACACGCTGGTGGAGCTTCTCCTCCAGCTTCAGCAGGCGCATGGACTCATCCTCGGTCAGGCGGGTGACGGGAATACCGGTCCAGCCGGCCACCACCTTGGCGATGTCGTCCGCGGTGACGGTGCCCCGGTTCTGGGACAGGCTCTTGCGCCACTTGTCGCGCTCGATGTCCACCTGCTCCTGATAGTCCTTCTCGATATCGCGCAGCTGCGCGGCCTTCTCGAAGTCCTGGGCGGCGATGGCATCGTTCTTTTCCCGGTGCAGGGCGGTGATCTTCTCCTCCAGGGCCTTCAGGTCCGGAGAGGAACTCTCGGCGGTCATGCGGACCTGCGAAGCGGCCTCGTCCATCAGGTCGATGGCCTTGTCCGGCAGGAACCGATCGCCGATGTACCGCTTGGACAGCTGCACTGCGGCATCCAGCGCCTCATCGGTGATGGTCAGCTTGTGGTGCGCCTCATAGCGGTCGCGCAGGCCCTTCAGGATCTCCAGCGTGGCCTCCGGGGTGGGCTCGCCCACGGTGACGGGCTGGAAGCGGCGCTCCAGTGCGGCATCCTTCTCGATGTACTTGCGGTACTCGTTCAGGGTGGTAGCGCCGATAACGCGGATCTCGCCGCGGCTCAGGGCGGGCTTCAGGATGTTGGCAGCGTCCACGGCGCCCTCGGCGGAGCCTGCGCCCACGATGGTGTGCAGCTCGTCGATGAACAGGATGACGTTGCCGTCCTTCTTCACCTCATTCAGGGTGTTCTTGATGCGCTCCTCGAACTCGCCGCGGTACTTGGTTCCGGCCACCATGCCGCTGAGGTCCAGCGACAGGATGCGCTTGTCCAGCAGCTCCTCGGGCACATCGCCGGCGGCAATGCGCTCGGCCAGTCCCTCGGCGATGGCAGTCTTGCCTACGCCGGGCTCGCCGATGAGCACAGGGTTGTTCTTACTGCGGCGGGACAGGATCTGGATGACCCGCTGTATCTCGGTATCGCGGCCGATAACGGGGTCCAGCTTACCGCTGCGGGCGGCCTCGGTCAGATCGCGGGTGTACTCGGCCAGCGTCTTGTTCTTCTTGTCCGCCTCGCGGTTAGGGGCGGAGGCGCCGCCGGCGGCAGCCCGGGGCATATCGTTGAGCTTCTTCAGCACAGCGCTGTACATCTTATTGGGGTCCACGCCCACGGTACGCAGGATACGCAGGCCCATGTTGCCGCCCTCACGGAGCAGGCCCATCAGCAGATGGGCGGTGCCGATGGCGCTGCTTCCCATGCGGGACGCCTCGGACACAGCCAGCTCCACCACGCTCTTAGCGCGGGGCGTCAGGCCCTGGCTGGGCGCGGCGCCGGAAACGCCCTTGCCCACGCTGCGCTGCAGCACGGAGCAGACCATTTCATCGGTGACGCCGAACTCACTGAGCACGCGGTGGGCGATGCCCTCCTCCTCACGGATCAGGCCCAGCAGCAGATGCTCGGAGCCAACATAGCCGTGGCCCAGATCCTCGGCAGCCTCCTGGCTCAAACGCAGAACTTCCTCTGCACGGGGGGTAAATTTATTCTCAGACATAAAGGAACACTTCCTTTCGATTTGCTATTTCAACATAGCGGAACGGCGTCAGGACGCCTTGCCGCCCAGAGCCTTCAGCTCATCCCGCAGGCGGGCGGCGTCCTCATAACGCTCCTCCGCTACCGCGTTGTGCAGCTGCGTCTCCAGCGCATTGCGCTTACGCTCCAGCGCCAGAGACATAGCCTCGTCCTTCGGCAGCAGTTCCTCGGCGGCGCTGCTCTCCGGGCCGGCGCTCTGCGCCTGCTCCAGCACGTCCACCGGCTGAGGGAACTCCGTCAGCATCCGGCTGCCGAAGCCGCCGAAAAACGGCTCCAGCATACGGAAGGGCCGGTCAAACCAATCGTCATCGAACCAGCTGCTCATGCGGCGCTCTACGGATCCGGCATAGCCCATGGCCCGGGCACAGTCGGGGCAGAGGTGCGCCTCGGTCACTCTGCCGTTGATATTGGTCTTATAATGGAACGTCGCTTCGTTCTTTCCACAGCGATCACACTTCATAATCATAACCTCCTTACGCCGTCGTCAGACGGAATGGATCAAAACTTGCTTGTATATGTCAGCCCGCAGGGCATCCCGGCTCTCCGGAGAGGCACTCTGCAGAGCCCGGCTGCCGGTGGCGGACAGCAGCGCCTGTCCCAGCTCCCGGCTGATGGCCTCGGACTGGACCAGGTTCTGGGCGATCGCCCGTGCGCTGGCCGCGTCCAGCCTGTCGCCGATGCTGTTGATAACGTGCATCAGCAGCGTCTGGCGGTCCACCTGCACCCGCGTGATGCGAATGTAGCCGCCGCCGCCCCGCCGGGACTCCACGATGTAGCCATGCTCCGGCGAGAACCGGGTGGACATCACGTAGTTGATCTGGCTGGGCACGCAGTTGAACCGCTGCGCCAGGTCGGCTCGCTGCAGCTCCAGCGCACCGCCCGCCTGGTCTAACTCCTGCTGGATAAATCCAGCGATAATATCGGAAATACCCAAATCCTCGCCGCCTTTCGTTTCCATCTCTCTGTCAAGCTCATCTCGTTTGACTTTGCCTTTCTTTGACTTTCGAGCGTATCATACACCTTGTTTCCTACTTTGTCAATAGGTAATTTTGACTTTCTTTGACTTTTATTGTAAACAATTTGTGAACAGCCAAATACATCTCTCTGCGGCAATTTTGCCGTTTGCAACCTGAAGTTGCTATACAAACGAAGCTGCATCGGTTATAATAGCACCAACAGGCATATCAACAGAGAAAGGAACCGTCTATGAAGAATACAAATTGGAACGACCCCAACTTTCAGGGCTTTGGCCGTCAGCCCCGCCCTAAGAAGGAACGCCATGCCGTGGGTACGCCGGTGGGACGGACGCTGCTGAACATCGCCGTTACGCTGGTGTTCGCCGCCGTGTATTTCTACATCGTCCTGCCGCCCATCAGTCTGAAAAGCGAGGATTTCTACGTCTTTGTACTGCTGGTGTGCGCCGTGTACGGCGGCTGTGCCATACTGACCTCCGGTTTTCAGGGCACCGGTGCCAAGGGCTACTTCACCTTTTTGAAAAAGCAGTGCACCGTGCCACTCATTGCGGCCGCCGCGCTGATCGCCACGGCGCTGGTGGGCGCGGTGATCGGCTGGCAGCTGTTCCGCGCCGGGGATTACCGCGACCTGCTGACCGTCACCGACGGCGACTTTGCCGCCGAAGTGGAGGAGATCAGCTACGACCAGATCCCATGCTGGATGCCAACTCCGCCACAAAGCTGGGCAACCGCAAGCTGGGCGAGCTGGCGGACATGGTCTCCCAGTTCGAGGTGGCCGATGACTACACCCAGATCAACTACCAGGGCCGCCCTGTCCGCGTCACGCCCCTGCGCTACGGCGATATCATCAAGTGGCTGAACAACCGTGCCGACGGCCTGCCCGCCTATCTGCTTATCGACATGGTGACTCAGAACGTGGAGGTCATCCGTCTGGACGAGGGCATCCACTACACCACCGCCGAGCACTTCAGCCGCAATCTGTACCGCCATCTGCGCTTCCACTACCCCACCTATATGTTCGACGAGCCGGCCTTTGAGATCGACGAGAACGGCGACCCGTGGTGGGTCTGCCCCCGTGTCAGCCACACCATCGGTCTGTTCGGCGGTCGGGACATTATCGGTGCCGTGCTGGTGAACGCCGTCACCGGCGAGAGCGCCTACTACAAGACCGGCGACGTGCCCAACTGGGTGGATCACGTCTACACCGCCGAGCTGATCATGCAGCAGTACGACTACCACGGCGCGTATGTCAACGGCTTCATCAACTCCCTGTTCGGCCAGCGGGACGTGACCGTCACCACCGAGGGCTACAACTACATCGCCATCGGTGACGACGTGTATATGTACACCGGTGTCACCTCCGTGGTGTCCGACGAGTCCAACATCGGCTTCATTCTCTCCAACCAGCGCACCAAGGAGACGCGGTTCTATCTGGTGGCGGGCGCCAAGGAGTACTCCGCCATGGACAGCGCCCAGGGGCAGGTCCAGCAGATGAAGTACACGGCCACCTTCCCCCTGCTGCTGAATATCTCCGACCAGCCCACGTATTTCATGGCGCTGAAGGACGCCGCCGAGCTGGTGAAGATGTACGCCATGGTCAACGTCAGCCAGTACCAGATCGTGGCCACCGGCGACACGGTGGCCCAGTGTGAGGCCAACTACCGCCGTATTCTAGCGGAAAAGGGACTGGTGTCCGCCGATGACGCCGATCTGCCCCTGACGGGCCAGAACGAAGTCAGCGGTGTGCTGGCGGATATCCGCTCCGCCGTGGTGGACGGCAATACCCTCTACTACCTGCACCTGACCGGTGACGAGCACTACTACGTCATCTCCGCCGCCGACCAGCCAGAGGTGGTCATCTACAACACCGGCGACCGTGTCACCATCCGCTTCGCCGACGGCGAGGGTACCATCCTCACCGCCGACAGCGTCACCCGCACCGCCGCGCAGACCGCTCCCGTTGTCGAGGAAACCGAGACTGACGGTGCCGCGTAAAAGCGCATAAAAAAGAGCACCCCCTTGCGGGGGTGCTCTTTTTTGCATCACTTGATCTCCACGACCTCGTAACCGACGTCGGTGACAGCCTTCTTCAGCGCCTCGTCACTGGCGTTGCCGGTGACGACGGCGGTCCCGGACGCCAGATCCACGTCCGCCTGTACGCCCAAGGCGGTCAGCGCCTTCTCCACGTGGGAGACGCAGTGGGCACACATCATGCCCTTGATGGTGATGGTCTTTTTCATAGCGGTATCCTCCTTACTGCTTTCGTTATTATTTATATTTTGCACCAGCTGCGGCTCTTTTGCAGTCGGCGTTCCCTCCCGTCTGCGGCCCCTCCAGCCCCGCAGACGCAGGGCGTTGCTGACCACGCACACGCTGCTCAGGCTCATGGCCGCGGCGGCGATCATGGGGTTCAGGGTGATCCCAAAGGCCGGGTACAGCACACCCGCCGCCACCGGGATGCCCACAGAATTATAGAAGAACGCCCAAAACAGGTTCTGACGGATATTCCGCAGGGTAGCCCGGGACAGGGCCGCCGCGTCGGCGATATCCATAAGGCTGCTCTTCATCAGCACGATGTCCGCCGACTCGATGGCCACATCTGTGCCCGCGCCGATGGCCAGGCCCACATCCGCCGTCACCAGTGCAGGGGCGTCGTTGATGCCGTCGCCCACCATGGCCACCCTCTTGCCCTCGGCCTGCAATTCCTGCACCACGCGGGCCTTGTCCTGGGGCAGCACCTGGGCGATGACCCGGCTGACGCCCACCTGCCGGGCGATGGCGTCCGCCGTACGCTGGTTGTCGCCGGTGAGCAGCACCACGTCGCAGCCCATCTCCCGCAGGGCGGCAATGGCGGCGGCGCTGTCCGCCTTCACCACGTCCGCCACAGCGATGACCCCCAGCAGCGATGTACCCGCGGCGATAAACAGCGGCGTTTTGCCGTTCTCCGCCAGTCTGGCCGCACCGGATTTCATCTCCTCGCCGACGGCCACTGCGGATGCCTCCATAAAGGCCTCGTTGCCCGCCAGCAGTAATGTACCTTCCGCCCGGGCGGCAACACCGCCGCCGGCCACGGCGGCAAAGTCGGACACCGGCCGCAGGACCAAACCGCGCTTTTCCGCCTCGGCCACAATGGCCCCGGCCAGCGGGTGCTCGGAAGGCTTTTCCAGCGACGCGGCGGCGGACAGCAGCGTATCCTCGGTCATGCCGCCGGCGCACAGCAGATCCGTCACCCGGGGCTTACCCTCGGTGACGGTACCGGTCTTGTCCAGCACCACCGTATCCACCCGGCCCATCAGTTCCAGGCTGGCAGCGGACTTTACCAGAATACCCTGCTCCGCCGCCTTGCCCGTGGCCACAGTGATGGCCACCGGCGTGGCCAGGCCCAGAGCGCAGGGGCAGGAGATCACCAACACAGCGATGGCGATGGACAGGCAGAAGCGCACACCCATGCCGCCCACCGCAGCCCACAGGATAGCCGCCAGCAGCGCGATGGAAATGACCACCGGTACGAACACGGCGCTGATCTTATCCACCAGACGGCTGATGGGTGCCTTGCCGCTGGCGGCCTGCTCCATCAGCTGAATGATCTGGGACAGAGTGGTATCCGCACCTACCCGGTCTGCCGTCAGCTCCAGATAGCCGCCGGTGAGGATGGTGGCGGACACCGCCTTGCCGCCCACAGTCTTCTCCACCGGCATACTCTCGCCGGTAAGGGCGGACTCGTCCACGGTGCCGCTGCCCGCCGTCACGGTGCCGTCCACGGGGATACGCCCCCCCTGCCGGACGATGACCGTCTCGCCGGCCTTGATGTCCTCGGTGGGGACGGTGACCTCCTTGCCGTCCCGGCGCACTACAGCGGACTCCGGCGCCAGCGCCAGCAGGGCGGTGATGGCTCCGGTCGTCTTGCCCTTGGAGCGCTCCTCCAGGTACTTACCTACCGTCACCAGTGCCAATATCATGCCCGCCGACTCGAAGTACAGGTCCGGCATACCCGTGACCTTTCCCGCCGCCAGCAGGCCCATCTCGATCAGGCTGTACACCAGCCCCGCCGCCGCGCCCAGCGCCACCAGCGAGTCCATATTGGGCGCACCCTTGAACAGCCGGGAAAATCCCACGGTGAAATAACTGCGGTTCAAAATCAGTATGGGCACCGTCAGCGCCAGCAGCACAAAGGCCGCCAGCAGCGGCTGCGTGTGCATGAACATGGGCACCGGCAGTCCCATCATGTGCCCCATGCTCAGGTAAAACAGCGGCACCAGACACACCACCGACCACAGCAGCCGGCGGCCCATGGCCTTCACCGCCGCGTCCTGCTCCGCGTGCAGGTCCCGCCGGGCCTCGCTCTCCGGCGCCGCGCCGTAGCCCGCCGCCGTCACGGCGGCCACAATGGCGGCGGGGTCCACATTCTCGTCCCTGTCGCACACCAGGGAGCCCAGCATCAGATTTACCGACGCGCTGTGTACGCCGGGCACCGAAGCCGCGGCCCTTTCCACATGGGCGGCGCAGGCGGCGCAGGTCATGCCGGTGATGACGAATTTCTCTGTCATACTGCCATCTCCTTATTTCATCAGCTTTTGCAGCGTGGTCACCAGTTCGTCGATGACCTCGTCGTCCCCCTGTCGGATACCATCCGCCACGCAGGTGCGGATGTGGGTAGCCAGCAGCTCTTTGCTAAAGCTGTTCAGTGCCGCGCCCACGGCGGATACCTGTATCAGAATGTCGGGACAGTAGGCGTCCTTCTGCAGCATCTCCTGCAGGCCCCGCACCTGCCCTTCAATGCGGCACAGGCGGTTCAGGAGTTTTTTCTGCTCCTCTGGCGTGCGGTGCTTGGTCTTTCCCTGGCAGCAGCAACAAGTATTTTCCACAGTCGTATACCTCCTGGGGGTATTTTTGATCACGGCCGCATTATATACCCCCACCGGGTATTTGTCAACGCTTTTCTTTGGGCCGCACCAGCAGTGCCGCCAACAGGGAAAGCACCACCGCCGCAGCAATACCTCCGGAGGTGGCGGTCAACCCGCCGGTGAGCACACCCAGCAGGCCGTCCTCCGCCACCGCTTTGGCCACGCCCTTCGCCAGGGAGTAGCCAAAGCCCGTCAGCGGCACGGTGGCCCCGGCGCCGCCCCAGTCCACGATATACTGATACACACCCACAGCCTGCAGCAGCACACCTGCCACCACATAGCCCGTCAGAATACGGGCCGGGGTCAGGCTTGTCTTGTCCAGAATGATCTGGCCCACGGCGCACAGCAGCCCGCCGCAGAGAAAGGCATTGAGATACTCCATCACGCATCCTCCTTCGTCCGGTCCAGCACCACCGCGTGGCAGATGCCCGGTATGCTCTCCCCTTGAAATGAACTGGTGGGACTCAGCAGCGCCCCGGTGGGGGCGAACAGCACCCGCCGCCACCGGCCCCGGCGCATCTCCGGCAGCAGATAGCCGCAAAGCACCGCCGCAGAGCAGCCGCATCCGCTGCCGCCGGCGTGCATATCCTGTCTCTTCCGGTCATAGAGCACCAGTCCGCAGTCGGTGTAATTCTCCAGCGTCACGCCTTCCCGGGCGAACAGCTCCAGCACGATGCGGCTGCCCACATCGCCCAGGTCGCCGGTGAGGATCAGGTCATAGTCCCCGGGTACGGTGCCGGTGTCCCGGAACACTGCCTGCAGGGTGTCGAAGGCCGCCGGTGCCATGGCCGCGCCCATGTTGGTCATGTCCGTCACACCCAGATCCACGATGCGTCCCCGGGTCACATGGGTGATATACGGTCCCTCCGCCTGGGCCCCCAGAATGCAGCACCCCGCCGCCGTGGCCGTCCACTGGGCAGTAGGAGAACGCTGGCTGCCGTAGGGCAGGGGCATCCGGTACTGCCTCTCCGCCGTGCAGAAGTGGGAGGAGGTCTGCGCCGCCGCCATACGGACCGCGCCGGAGGCCACGGCCATAGCGGCCAGCGACAGTGTCTCCCCCATAGTAGAGCAGGCCCCATATACCCCATAGAAGGGAATATTGAAATCCCGCAGGGCAAACGTGGCCCCAATGTTCTGGTTCAGCAGATCCCCGGCGAAGGCGCAGTCCACGTCCTCCGCCGCCAACCCGCCCTTTTGCAGGGCCAAACGCAGGGCATCCGCCTGCATCTGTGCCTCGCCCTGTTCCCAGGTCTTTTTCCCACAGAAGGCGTCCGTCCCCACAGCGTCGAAGCAGCCGCCCAGCGGTCCCTCGCCCTCCAGCTTTCCCGCCACCGCCGCAAAGCTGACCACTCCCGGCGGCTGCAAAAACCGGCAGGTCTGCCGGCTCAAGCGTTTTACGTCCATGATACGCACCTCGCAAACATAGCATTGGCCGTAGTGTGCGCTGTTTGCGGGAAAATATGAAAGCGCCGTCCCTCGGGACGGCGCTTTCGCAGATCTTCAAAACACCAGCTGCACCAGCAGCATATAGCAGGCGGTGCCCGCCAGGATGGACAGCAGCGTGTTCCGCCGCCACAGGTGCAGCCCGGCTGTCACCGCCACGGCGATGGCCTCCGGAATGCCGTGGCTGCCGCCCAGAAGGTCGGTGCTGCGCAGGCTATACACCACCAGCAGGCCCATCATGGCCGGCGGCAGCAGCCTGCCCAGGTCCTCCACCACCTTCGGCAGCTTCTTGTCCCCAGAGAACAGCAGGAACGGCGTCCATCGGGTGATCTGGGTGGCCAGCGCCACCATCGCCACGATGATCAGGGAATGTATCGTGTCTAAGCGCATAGTTTCCTCCTTCCCAGCAGCAGGACCGCCAGGGTCAGCACCATAGCCGGGATGACCATGTTGTCCGCGCCGAAAACGGCCAGACCCGCCACAGCGCACACCAGACCGGCAGCGCCGGGGGCACGGTTCTCTTTCTTGACGACCTGCTCGATGAACAGCACCACGAACAGCGCCGTCAGGGCAAAGTCGATGCCGGTGATATCAAAGGTGATGAGCCCGCCCAGCAGGCCACCCAGCATAGAGAACGCCACCCAGTACAGCCAGGTCAGGAAGCTCATGGCAAAGTAGAACAGCGTGGGGTCCGTGTCCTCCGGCGGCTCCACCGAGGAGGAGAGGGAAAAGTTCTCGTCGCTGAGGGTGTAGATCATAAAATACCGCAGCCTGCCCAGTCCCCGATACTTGGGCAGCAGCGCCAGTGCGAAGAACAGATGCCGAGCGTTGACCATCAGACTCAGCACAAAGGCCTGCAGGGGATCAAAAGCCGTGGTCAGCAGCGTGATCGCCACATACTGCATACTGCCGCAGAAGGCAAAGGCGCTGACGAAGCCGGCCCACAGAAAGCCGTAACCCTTGGAGGCCATCAGCACGCCGTAGGCCATGCCTACGGCCAGATAGCCGGTCATAATGGGGATGGTATGGGGAAACGCCGCCTTCACCGCCGCGGCAAAGCTCCTGTTCTGCACGGTATCACATCCTTTGAAGCGTGGGATAACGGCGCAATTATAATGTAAAACTCTTTTTCCCGCAATACTGGAAAACAGCGAATAAATGGTATATAATACAGGAACTTGTTGTGACTTTTGGTTGACAAAGGAGCGTATGTCATGGAAGAAATGCGTAGCTTTGGATATATCTGTCCGGCCTGCGGCAAGGCCGTGCTGCACAGCCGCAGCGTTTTTGCCCTGAACGCCGCCGCGGCGCGGATGGAATGCGAATGCGGCAAAGAAGCTCTGACCGCCGAGACGGACGGCCTGCGCTTCCGGCTGAACGTGCCCTGCGGCGTGTGCGGCGGGCACCACCAGGCGGAGTGCGACGCCGGTGCGCTGCTGCATGGCCGGGGCATCGGTCTGGCCTGCCCGGTGAAGCAGGAGCTGTGCTGCTACATCGGTGAGGAGGCCCAGGTGCGAAAGGCCATGGAGGGTCTGGCCCTGCGCGTGGCCAAGGAAAAAGCATCCCCCGATGAGGCCTTCACCGACAACGTCATCATGTATGAGGTGCTGTCCGAGCTGAAGGATATCGCCGCCCGGGGCGGTATCGCCTGCGCCTGCGGCAGCCACGAATATACCATGCAGGTGCGCCGCGGCGCGGTGGACCTGACCTGTGCCAAATGCGGGGGACGCCTGCGCCTTCCCGCCGCCACCGACAGCGACCTGGATGATCTGTGCTGCCGCATGACGCTGACCATCCCGGGGAGGTAACATGGGCGCTGTCTTCTGTTTTCTGCTGTTTCTGGCCGCAGTGGGTCTCTGCATCCTTTTGGGCCAGTCCCTGATCCTTGCGATATGGGTAGGCATAGCAGCCTTCGCCGCCCTGGGCCTGCGCCGCGGGATGACCGTGCGGGCCATGTGGGACGCCGCCTGGGAGCAGGGCCGCAAAATGTGCTGCGTGATCGTGATCTACATGCTCATCGGCGCCATCACCGCCCTGTGGCGCAGCGCCGGGACCATCGCCTTCTTCATCTATCACGGGCTGCGCATCATTACGCCGCAGCTGTTCCTGCTGGTGACGTTCCTGCTGACCAGCTTCATCTCCTACGCCCTGGGCACGTCCTTTGGCGTGGTGGGCACCCTGGGCGTGATCCTGATGGCCCTGGCCCGCTCCGGCGGCGTCAGCGTGGCCATCACGGCGGGGACCATCGTGGCCGGCGCCTACTTCGGCGACCGCTGCTCGCCGGCCTCCTCCAGCGCCACGCTGGTGGCCGCCGCCACCGATACCAAGCTCTATGACAACCTGCACATGATGCACCGCACCGGCTGGCTGCCCTATCTGGTTAGCCTCGCGGCCTACGCCGCCCTGTCCGTAACGCACCCGCTGGCCATGGTGGACAGCGGTGTGCTGGACCAGCTGTCCGGCACCTTCAGCCTCAGCTGGTGGACGGCCATCCCGGCGCTGCTGATCCTGATCCTGCCGCTGTGCAAGGTCCCCATCCGGCCCACCATGGCCGTCAGCGCGCTGACGGCGCTGCTGGTGACGGTGTTCGCCCAGGGCCGCGCTCTGCTGCCCACCCTGCGGGATGCGGTGCTGGGCTACCTCCCCGCCCCCGGCGCGCTGCACGACGTGCTCTCCGGCGGCGGCATGATGTCCATGGTCTCGGCCACCATCATGGCCGTCAGCGCCGGGCTGTACGCCGGGCTGCTGGGCGGCATGGGCGTGCTGAACGGCGCGGCGCATCTGGCCCAGCGCCTGGCCCGGAGAGCCGGGCGGTTCCCCGCCTGCGCGGCGATCTCCGTGGTGTGCGGCATGGTGTTCTGCAACCAGTCCACCTGCGCGGTGGTGTGCAACCAGCTGCTGGAGGACGACTACACCAAGCGCGGCCACGGCAGGGGCGAGATGGCCCTTGACGTCGAGAACTCCGGCATCGTTCTCTCGCCGCTGATCCCCTGGAACATCTCCGTGTCCATCCCGCTGGCCATGCTGGGCGCGGACATGTCCGCCATCCCCTACGAGATACTGCTGTACGCCATCCCCCTGTGCTATTGGCTGACAAAGCGCCGGGTCTATCCGCCGAAAGGAGACGACTGCCATGATACGATTGCTGAGCCGCTGGCTCATTCCTGACCGGGACAACGTGTCCTCCCCCGCCGTCCGCCGCGCCTATGGCACCCTGTGCGGCGCTGTGGGCATCGCACTGAATATTCTGCTGTTCATCGGCAAATTCTTTGCCGGACAGCTGTCCGGTTCCATCGCCGTCACGGCGGACGCCTTCAACAACCTGTCCGACGCCGGCTCCTCGGCGGTGACGCTGCTGGGCTTCCGTCTGGCGGGCAAAAAGCCGGACACCGACCACCCCTTTGGCCACGGCCGCATCGAGTACATATCCGGCCTGATCGTAGCGGGACTGATCCTGCTGATGGGCGTGGAGCTGGCCAAGTCCTCCTTTGACAAGATCCTCCATCCGGAGGCCGTCACCTTTTCCCTGATGGCTATCGCCATCATGGCCGCCTCCGTGTGCGTGAAGGTCTATATGTGGCTGTACAACCGGGCCGTCGGCCGGAAGATCAAGTCCGCCGCCATGGAGGCTACCGCCACGGACAGCCTTTCCGACACCGTCTCCACCCTGGCGGTGCTCCTTGCCATGCTCATCGGCAAATGGACCGGTCTGGCGGTGGACGGCTATGTGGGCCTGGTGGTGGCGCTGTTCATCCTGTTCTCCGCCTACAAGGCCGCAAAAGAGACCCTGTCCCCCCTGCTGGGGCAGGCGCCCGACCCGGCGCTGGTGCAGCAGATACGGGATATCGTCCTCTCCAACGACACAGTGCTGGGCGTACACGATCTGGTGGTCCACGACTACGGCCCCGGCCGTCTGATGATCACCCTCCACGCGGAGGTCCCCGCCCACGGGGACATCATGTCCATGCACGATGTGATCGACAATATTGAAAAGGAACTGATGGAGAAGCTCCACTGCCACGCCGTCATCCACATGGACCCCATCGTCACCGACGGCTCCGTCACCGCACTGAAGGAACAGGTGGCCGCGCTGGTGAAGCAGGTGGACCCCGGTCTGACCATCCACGACTTCCGCGTGGTCCGGGGCACCACACACGATAATCTGATCTTCGACGCGGTGCTGCCCTTCTCCAGCAGCAAGACCCCGGCCCAGGCAGCGCAGGAGATACGCGCTCTGGTCCGCACCATGGACGGCAATTACTACGCCGTGGTCACGGTGGAGCACAGCTACACGGACTAAGGGCAACACCGCACAATGAAAGCCTCGGTGCTGCCCGAAAAAAACCGTGCGCCTGCGGCGCACGGATGAGAGCCCTTATTCCTATTCCCACGTCTGCCATATCTCCGGGCAATAGCCCACGGTGGCCTGCTTCCCGTTGCGGACAATGGGCGCGGCGAACAGCTCCGGGTATTCCAGCAGCTTTTCCTCCGCCGCCTGAGGCGTGATGTAGGCCATGTACAGCGCCTCATACGCCCGGCAGTCCTTGTCCACCAGCGCGTCGAAGCTGCCCACGGCCGCCCGGATGGAACGGTACTCCCCCGGCGATACACCCTTGCTCACAAGGTCGATGTACTGGTACTTGATGCGGCGCTCCTTGAACCAGCGCTCCGCCTTTTTCGTGTCGAAGGACTTGCTTTTTCCGAAGATCTGAATATTCATAGCGTATGCTCCTTACAAAAGAAATGGAGGGACAGTATGGACGACACCATCCGCAGACTGAAAGAACTGACAGACGCCAGTGACAACATCGTGTTTTTCGGCGGCGCCGGCGTATCCACCGAGTCCGGGATACCGGACTTCCGCAGTGTGGACGGCCTGTACCGCCAGAAGTTCAAATACCCGCCGGAGACCATGCTCAGCCACACATTTTACGAGACGCACACCGAGGAATTCTACGACTTCTACCGGGCCAAAATGCTGGCCCTGGACGCCCAGCCCAACGCCGCCCACCGCAAGCTGGCGGAATGGGAGCGGCAGGGGAAGCTGAAGGCCGTCATCACCCAGAACATCGACGGCCTGCACCAGAAGGCCGGCAGCCAGGAGGTCCTGGAGCTCCACGGCAGCGTGCTGCGGAACCACTGTACCCGCTGCGGGAAATTCTACGGTGTGGAGCGCATCGCGGAGAGCCGCGGCATTCCCCGCTGCACCTGCGGCGGCATCATTAAGCCGGACGTGGTGCTGTATGAGGAGTCCCTGGATGAGGACGTGATGGCCCGCGCCATCCACTATATCCGGCAGGCAGACGTGCTCATCATCGGCGGCACGTCGCTGGTGGTCTATCCCGCCGCCGGGCTGATACAGTACTACCGCGGCCATAAGCTGGCGGTCATCAACAAGGGCGGGGCCGGCAGCGGTCTTGGCGCCGCCGTCACCATCGACGGCCCTATCGGCCAGGTCATGGCCCAATTATAACACGCAGCGCCCCGGCACGCAAGCCGGGGCGCCGTGCTATTGCGAACGCCGTGCCGATGTGCTATACTATATACTCAAAAAACACCAAGCGAGGCATAGCATGACCACGAAAGATTATCAGACCCGCAGCCCCCTGCGGATATTCCTCTCCTACTTCAAACCCCACCGGCGGCTCTTCGCCCTGGACCTGTCCTGCGCGTTCCTCATCGCCTGCATCGACCTGGCGTTCCCGCTGGTGTCCCGCGCCGCCATGTATACCTGGCTGCCCCAGCGGCAGTTCCGGGTATTCTTCATCGTCATGGCGGTGGTGGTGGCCGCCTATGTGCTGCGCTCGGCGCTGTACTTCGTGGTGGCCTACTGGGGCCACACCTTCGGCATCCGCGTGGAGGCGGATATCCGCCGCGATCTGTACCGCCACATTCAGGAGCTGGGCTTCGACTTCTACGACCGCAACCGCACCGGCCAGCTGATGAGCCGCCTGACCAGTGACCTGTTTGAACTGACGGAGCTGGCCCACCACGGGCCGGAGGATCTGTTCATCTCCCTGGTGACCATCGTGGGCGCGCTGGTGGTGATGTTCACCCTGCGCTGGGAGCTGGCGCTGGTGCTGCTGGTGCTGCTGCCTGTCCTGCTGACCATGGCTCTGCGCCGCCGCCGGCAGATGAGCGCCGCCTCCCGGGCCGCCAAGGTCAAGACCGGCACCATCAACGCCGCCATCGAGTCCGGCCTGTCCGGCGTGCGGACCACCAAGGCCTTTGCCAACGAAGAAGCCCAGCAGCAGCGGTTCGACGAGGCCAACGAGGTGTTCAAGACCGCCAAGCGTGGCTTTCACAAGGAGATGGGCCGCTTCAACGCGGTGATGGAGTTCTGCACCGGCATATTGCCGGTGGCGGTGATCGCCGTGGGCGGCTGGCTCATCATGGGGGAGAAAATGGACTATGTGGATCTGATCACCTTCTCCCTATACGTCACCGCCTTCGTCAGCCCCATCCGCAAGCTGGCCAACTTCGCCGAGATGTTCTCCAACGGCTTCGCGGGCCTGCACCGCTTCATTGAGCTGATGGCCACCGAGCCGTCCATCCAGGACGCCCCCGACGCGCAGCCCCTCGAACATGTACAGGGCCGTGTGGACGTGAACGACGTCTCCTTCGCCTACGGCGAAAAGGCCGAGGTGCTGCACAACGTGACGCTGCACATCCCCGCCGGCGAGACGGTGGCCCTGGTGGGGCCCTCCGGCGGCGGCAAGACTACCCTGTGCCAGCTGCTGCCCCGATTCTACGACGTGGACAGCGGCAGCATCACCGTCGACGGCCGCGATGTCCGCGCCGTTACCCAGCGCTCCCTGCGCCGGGCCATTGGCATCGTGCAGCAGGATGTGTTCCTGTTTGCCGACACCATCCGCGAAAATATCCGCTATGGCCGCCCCGATGCCACCGACGCTGAGGTAGAGCAGGCGGCGCGGCAGGCGGAGATCTACGACGATATCTGCGCCATGCCCGACGGGTTCGACACCTATGTGGGCGAGCGGGGCGCGCTGCTCTCCGGCGGGCAGAAGCAGCGGGTGGCCATCGCCCGGGTGTTTCTGAAGGCCCCGCCCATTCTGATACTGGATGAGGCCACCTCCGCGCTGGACAGCGTGACGGAAGCCCGCATCCAGGGCGCCTTTGACCGTCTGGCCCGAGGCCGCACGACACTGATCATCGCCCACCGGCTGTCCACCATTCGTTCGGCCGACCGGATACTGGTGATACAGGACGGTGTCGTCGCCGAACAGGGCTCCCACCAGGAACTCCTGGCGAAGAACGGCGTGTACGCCACACTGTACCGCACGCAGAATTTGGGGGCATAGCATGGACAGACGAGAACTGCTGGACAGAGCCGCCCACAGCCCGGAGGAACGGCTGCTGCTGAGCCGCGTGTGGGATAAGTGTGAGCAGTGCCGCACGCGGAACATTCCCACGGCCACAGGCTTTCTCTCGCCCCAGGAACAGGCGGCGGCGCAGCATCTGCTGAACGCGCTGGGGTGCCGGGAGGGCTATGTACTTTGGGGCGGCTATGACGGCGCGGAGCGAAAGCGGCTGCTGTTTCTGCCGGAGTGGATGGCGGAGCCGGACGGCACAGAGATCGCGGCGGTGCGGGCCGCATGCCGCAGCGGCGGCGACCTGACCCACCGGGATTTTTTGGGCAGTTTGATGGCTCTGGGATTGACCCGGGAGAAGATAGGCGATATACTTGTGGAAAAGGGCGGCTGTCAGGTGCTGCTGGATCCGTCCATGACGGATTTCCTGCTGCAGAACTGGGACAGCGCCGGCCGGGAGAAGCTCACCGTAACGCCGCTGCCGCTTTCGGCGCTGGCGGTCCCCCATGCGGCGGTGAAGGAACTGCGGGACACCGTCTCCTCCCTGCGGCTGGACAACGTGCTGGCGGCGGGATTTTCTCTCAGCCGGGGCCGGGCGGCGGAGGCCGTGGAAAAGGGGTCCGTACAGGTGAACTACGTCACCTGTGTGAAGCCGGACAAACCCGTGTCGGCGGGGGATACCATCACCTGCCGCGGTCTGGGAAAATGCGTATTGGACAGCGTGGGCGCTCCCACGAAAAAGGGCCGCCTGCCGGTGGCCATACGGCGATACATATAAGGGAGAAACAGCTATGGACGAAAAGAAGATAGCACGCATCAACGAGCTGGCCCGCAAGGCCAAGGCCGAGGGGCTGACAGACGCGGAGATCGAGGAGCGCGCTGCACTGCGGCAGGAGTACCTGAACGCGGTAATGGCCAATGCCCGCAGCGTGCTGGAGAATACCTATATCGTGGACGAAAAGGGCAACAAGCGAAAGCTGCGGGGAAAGGGAGAAGGGGAAGCATGAGCTACGAATACGACGAGAACAACGGTCTTCAGCCGAAGCCGCCGAAAAAGAACGATAACGACCTGGGTTCGTGGATATTCATCGCCATCATGTTCGCCATCTGGTGGCCCATCGGCCTGATCATGCTGCTGAGCAAGCTCAGCGAGGGCGGCGGCAGGAAAATGCGCCAGCAGGCGCGGGATGCGTGGCAGCGGACGGCGGCGGGCAGCGCCGAGGCGAAGCCTGCGCAGGCGCGCGCCTCTGCGGCGAAGAACACCGTGCGCAAGGTCACGGAGACGCCGAACTACTCCGATAAGGGCGCCAAAACCATGAAGATCATCGGCGCGGCGGTAGCCATTCTGGGCGCGTTTTTCCTGGTGCAGCAGGTGGACTACTTTGAACTGCGCTACGCCATCAAATGGCATGAATGGATGGACCTGCTGCGGCAGGTGTTCTACCCCATGGGCATGATGGCCGGCGGCGTGTCCCTGCTGCTGGGCAGCGGCGCCATGAGGCGCCGCCAGCGGCGCTTTGCCACCTACCTCCGCACCGTCGGGCAGAAGCAGGCCGTGCCCCTGGACTATCTGGCCCGGGCCGCCGACGTGTCCCGCCGCCGGGTGGAGAAGGACGTGAACCTGATGCTGGAAAAGGGCCTCTGGGGTGACGAGGCCTATATCGACATGGGCAGCGGTATGCTCTTCAAGTCCCAGGCCGCCGCCACGGCGTACTATGATGCCGCCCACCGCGCCAAGGCGGAGCAGGGTCAGCCCGCACAGACCGCGCCCGCGCCGGCGGGCTACGCCGCCATCCTGGCCCAGATCCGCGAGCTGAACGACCGCATCGCCGACGAGGCCATCAGCGCCAAGCTGGACCGCATGGAGCAGGTGTCCGGCCGTATTTTCAAACTCATCGAAGAGGACGAGGCCAAGCGTGACGCCGCCGGCACGTTCCTGAACTACTACCTGCCCACCACCCTGAAGCTGCTGGAAAACTACGCCAGCTTCGAGGAGGCCGGCGTCAGCGGCGAGAACCTGAGCCAGGCCAAGGCCAAGATCGAAAAGACCATGGACAGCATCGTGGCGGGCTTCGAGCACCAGCTGGACGAGCTGTACCGCACCGATGCCATGGATATCGACAGCGATATCCGGGTGATGGAGACCATGCTGCGCCGGGACACCGCCAGCGTGGCGGACGACTTCGGCCTGAACGGCAGCAGCGCCGTGCAGCAGCGGGATGAGTAAACGAAAAGGGAAACGCAGCGCGCCTGCGTTTCCCTTTTGTGCTTGCGGCCCTTTTCCGCCCCCGCCGCGGCACAAAAAGCGCCTTGTTTGTTGACGGGACGGGAAAAATGGGGTACAATGTCGGTAACGTTACCAGCGACCTGTTTCGCGTCCTTTGTCGGAACAGGCGTGCTACCATAGAGCAGACGAGCAGAGTGAGAGAAAAGGAGCTGAGCACATGACGCGGCACCCGGCCCACGACATCTACACCTACCTCGGCGCGCACCCGGCGGAGCAGGGCTTCACCTTCCGCGTGTGGGCGCCCAACGCCCGCGCCGTAGCGCTGGCCGGGGACTTCAACGGCTGGCAGCCCCGGCCCATGACCCGGCTGGATACCGGCGTGTGGGAAACGGCGGCGGAGAACGCCAAGGTCTACGACGCCTACAAATATGTGGTCACCGGCGCGGACGACCGGGTGGTCTGGAAAGCCGATCCCTGCGCCTTCCACGCGGCCACCCGTCCCGGGACAGACAGCAAGGTCTACGACCTGTCCGGATACCAGTGGCGGGACGATGACTGGCGGCAGCAGCGGCTGGAAAAGCCGCCGGTGAACGGCGAGCTGCTGATCTACGAGGTGCATCTGGGCTCGTGGAAGCGCCACGAGGACGGCTCTCCCCTGAGCTATGTGGAGCTGGCAAAGGAGCTGCCCTCCTATGTAAAGGCCATGGGCTACAACTTCGTAGAGCTGCTGCCGGTGACGGAATACCCCCTGGACGACAGCTGGGGCTACCAGTGCACCGGCTACTTCGCCCCCACCAGCCGCTACGGCACGCCCCACGACTTCATGGCCCTGGTGGATGCCCTGCACCGGGCGGGGCTGGGCGTGATACTGGACTGGGTGCCCGCCCACTTCTGTAAGGACAGCCACGGGCTTATCGAATTTGACGGCACCTGCCTCTACGAGTACGGCGACCCCCTGAAATGGGAGCACGCCGGCTGGGGCACCCGTGTATTCGACTTCGGCAAGCCGGAGGTCCGGGAATTCCTGCTGTCCTCCGCCGTCTACTGGTTGAAGGAATACCATATCGACGGGCTGCGGGTGGACGCGGTGGCGTCCATGCTGTATCTGGACTATGACCGGCAGGGCGGCGCGTGGCGTCCCAACAAGGACGGCGGCCGGGAGAACCTGGAGGCCATCGACTTCCTGCGTGAGCTGAACCGGGCAGCCTTTGCCGCCGACCCGGCGGCGCTGATGGTGGCGGAGGAGTCCACCGCGTGGCCGCTGGTCACCTATCCGCCGGAGCAGGGCGGTCTGGGCTTCAACCTGAAGTGGAACATGGGCTGGATGAACGACCTGTGCCACTATCTGAAGATGGACCCCTACTTCCGCCAGTTCCACCACCGGGACGTGACGTTCTCCATGGTCTACGCCTTCTCGGAAAACTACGTCCTGCCCCTGTCCCACGACGAGGTGGTCCACATGAAGGGCTCTCTCCGGGGCAAGATGCCCGGCGACGACTGGCGGCAGCTGGCCGGTGTAAGGAGTTTCTGGGCCTATATGCTGTGCCACCCCGGCAAAAAGCTGCTGTTCATGGGCAGCGAGCTGCCCCAGTGGCACGAGTGGGACTTCCGCGGCCAGCTGGACTGGTATCTGCTGGACGATCCCGCCTGCCGGGCCAGCCATGAGTGCCTGCGGCAGCTGAACCGGCTGTATAAGCGCAACCGGTGCCTGTGGGAAAACGACCGGGACTGGGACGGCTTTACATGGCTGGTGGCCGATGATAACCACAACAACGTGCTGGTGTTTCTGCGGCGGGACCGCAGGGGCCACGAGCTGATCTGCGCGGTGAACTTTGCGCCGGTCCCCTGGGCGGATTACCGCTTCGGCGTGCCGGCGGCGGCGCGGTACGAGGTACTGTTCAACACGGACGACGCCTGCTGGGGCGGCAGCGGCTGCGCCCTTCCGGCAGGCAGCCGGATCGACGTGGACGAGATCCCCTCCCACGGGCGGGAGACTTCCCTTTCCCTGACCATCCCGCCTCTGGGCGCGGTGCTGCTGCGCCGGGAGGGAAAACGCCCCCGGAAAAAACAGAACACAGGAGGTACGCAAGGATGAAAAAAGAGTGTGTGGCGATGCTGCTGGCCGGCGGCCAGGGCAGCCGCCTATATGTACTCACCGGCAGCATGGCTAAGCCCGCCGTGCCCTTCGGCGGCAAATTCCGCATCATCGACTTTCCCCTGTCAAACTGTACCAACTCCGGCATCGACACCGTGGGCGTGCTGACCCAGTACCGGCCGCTGGAGCTGAACACCTACATCGGCAGCGGCCAGCCCTGGGAGCTGGACCGTGTCAACGGCGGCGTACATATCCTGCCGCCCTACCAGAGCGCCGGCGGCGCCGTCTGGTACAAGGGCACCGCCAACGCCATCTACCAGAACATCGGCTTCGTGGATCTGTACGACCCGGAGTACGTGCTGGTGCTCTCCGGCGACCACATCTATAAGATGGACTATTCCCTGATGCTGCGCCGCCACAAGGCCACCGGCGCTGACTGCACCATCTCCGTCATGGAGGTGCCCTGGGAGGAGGCCAGCCGCTTCGGCATCATGGCCGTGGACGGTGATGATAACATCACCGAGTTCGCCGAGAAGCCCAAGGAACCGAAAAGCAACCTGGCCTCTATGGGCATCTATATCTTCACCTGGAAAAAGCTGCGCCAGTACCTCATCGATGATGAGACTGACCCCCGCAGCGACAACGACTTCGGAAAAAACATCATCCCCGCTATGCTGCGAAACGGTGAGAAGATGTCCGCCTACCGCTTCGAGGGCTACTGGAAGGACGTGGGCACGCTGGACTCCCTGTGGGACGCCAACATGGATATGCTCTCCCCCGGCTCCGGGCTGAACCTGCTGGACAAGAAGTGGCGCATCTACGGCCGCACGCCCACCTGCCCGCCCACCTACATCGGTAAAACGGGCGATGTGGGCAACAGCGCCGTGGCCAAGGGCTGCACCGTGCTGGGCGAGGTAAAGAACGCCGTCCTCAGCACCGGCACCACCGTGGCCGAGGGCGCGTCCGTCTCCTATTCCGTGGTCATGCCCGGCGCCGTCATCGAGGCAGGCGCGAAGGTGTCCTACGCCATCGTGGGCGAGGGCTGCCGCGTAGGCAGAAACGCCGTGGTGGGCGGCGCCCCGGGCAGCGTCCCCTTTGAGGACTGGGGCATCGCCGTGCTGGGGCCCCGGACCTCCGTGGCGGACGGCGCGGTCATCGAACCGAAAATGATGCTGGGCGAAAACGGCAAGGAGGTGCGGCCATGAACGGAATGCACGGGATCATCTTCTCCTACGACAAGGAAAACGGTCTGCGGGAGCTCATCGAAAATCGCGTCCACGGCTCCATCCCCTTCGGCGGTGACTACCGCATCATCGACTTCATCCTCTCCAGCATGGTAAACGCCGGCGTCACGGACGTGGGCGTCATCATGCACGGCAAGTGCCAGTCGCTGCTGGACCACCTGGGCAGCGGCAAGAGCTGGGACCTGAGCCGCAACTTCGGCGGTCTGACGCTGCTGCCGGCCTTCGCCTATAATGAGCAGCACCGCGGCGACGGCCAGTTCCGCGGCCGCGTGGATGCCCTGGGTAGCGTGATGAACTACCTGAAGAGCATCCGTCAGGACTACGTGGTGCTGTCCGACAGCGACACGGTCATCAACGCGCCCCTGGAGGACGTGCTCCGCCGCCATATCGACACCGGCGCGGACATCACCGCCGTCTGCACCGCCGTCCCCGGCGACGGGCAGGATACCTACTTCCGGCTGGACGCCCGGGGCCGCATCACCGACACGGCCTACGGCCTGCACACGCCGGAGGGCTATCGCTGCCTGAACATCTTTGTCCTGCGGACCGAGCTGCTCATCCAGCTGGTGACGGAGTGCCTGAGCCACAACCGTTACAGCCTGCGGCGGGACATCCTTCAGGGCATGGGCAGCCGCCTCCATCTGCAAAGCTATGTCTACGACGGCTACGCCGCCCACATCAGCACCCTGCAGAACTACTACGACCGCAGCATGGAGCTGCTGGATACCGCCACCCGCAGCGCCCTGTTCTGCCCGGACCGTCCGGTATACGGCAAGGAAAACGACTCCCCCTCCAGCTACATCGACCCGGAGGGCGGCTGCGTCAACTCCCTGGCCGCCGACGGCTGCGACATCCAGGGCAGCGTAAAAAACTGCGTGCTGTTCCGCAACGTGCGTATTGAAAAGGGTGCCAGCGTGGAAAACTGTATCCTGTTCAAGGACACGGTGGTCAAGCGCGGTGCCATACTGCGGGGCGTGATCACCGACAAATACGTCACCATCAGCGAGAATGTGACCCTGATGGGCCACGAGCGCTATCCCATCGTCATCGCCAAGGGCGCGACGGTGTAAGAGAAAGGAGCCTGCCATGAAGCTGCTGTATGTGACCAGCGAGGCCTATCCCTTCTGCAAGACCGGCGGCCTGGCCGATGTGGCCGGCAGCCTCCCCCCCGCCCTGGCGGCGGAGGGTGTCGAGACCGCCGTCATTCTGCCCCTGTACGACAAGATCGGCCCCCAGTGGCGGGAGAAAATGACCTTCCGCCGGTATATCTACGTGGACCTGGGCTGGCGGCATGAGTACTGCGGCCTGTTCTCCCTCTATGACCGGGGCGTGACCTGGTACTTCGTGGACAACGAAAAATACTTTCGCCGCGGCCGCCTGTACGGTGAGTTTGACGACGGCGAGCGCTTCGCCTTCTTCAGCCACGCAGTCATCGACCTGCTGCCCAGCCTGGACTGGATGCCGGACATCCTCCACTGCAACGACTGGCAGACGGCGCTGGTGCCCATCTATCTCAAGGACGCGGCCACCCGCTGGTGGGAGATACGCCATATCCGCACGGTGTTCACCATTCACAACATTGAGTATCAGGGCCGCTACGGCAGCGACAGCGTGGACCAGCTCTTCGGTCTGGATCGTGGCTGGTACGACGACGGCACCCTCCGCATGGACGGCGACGTGAACCTGATGAAGGGTGCCATGCTCATGGCGGACGCCGTCACCACCGTCAGCCCCACCTACGCCGCCCAACTCCATGACCCGGCCTATGCCGAGGGGCTGGAGAGCGTGGTGGACGCCATCGGCTGGAAAATGCACGGCGTGGTCAACGGCATCGACACCGTCACCTACGACCCGGCGTCCGACCCGGCGCTTCCGGCGCATTACACGGCGGCAGACCCGGCCGGCAAGGCCGTGTGCAAGGCATCCCTGCAGGCTGCCCTCGGACTTGCCCAAGAACCGGACACGCCGCTGATCGCCATGGTGACGCGGCTGGTGGGCCACAAGGGGCTTGATCTCGTGCAGCAGGCCATGGACGGCATCATGGCCGCCGGCTGCCAGTTCGTGGTGCTGGGCACCGGCGACGGGCAGTATGAGGATTTCTTCCGCTGGAAGGCGGGGCAGTACCCCGGCCGCGTGTCGGCCCAGATCCTGTATGCCGAGGACCTGTCCAGGCGCATTTATGCCGCCGCGGACCTGTTCCTGATGCCCTCCCGCAGCGAGCCCTGCGGCCTGAGCCAGATGATCGCCATGCGCTACGGTGCGGTGCCCATCGTGCGGAGCACCGGCGGTTTGGCGGACACCGTGCGCTCCTGCCAGGTGGGGCAGGAGGACGGCACCGGCTACCTGTTCGGCGACTATGACGCCGGGGCCATGCTCTCCGTCATCGGTCAGGCCACCGGCCTGTACCGGGGCGACCGGACAGGCTTCGACACCGTTCGATACCGTGGCATGACCGCGGACTTCAGCTGGGGCCGCAGCGCGGCGGCCTACCGGCACATTTATGAGAACCTTTGACCCAAGGAGGAGTTACCCGATATGACCTACAACAAAGAGACCCTGAAAGAGGCCATCGTACAAAAGCTGCGCCTCAACTACGGCTGCACCGAGCAGCAGGCCACCGACGGCGAGATGATGAAGGCCTGCGCCATGGTCCTGCGGGACATCATGGCCGAGCACGGCGTACAGACCCGCGAGGAGACGGCTCATGAGGAAAAGCGCAAGGTCCACTACCTGTCGCTGGAGTTTCTGATGGGCCGCAGCCTGATGAAAAACGCCTTCAATCTGGCGCTGCTGGAGCCCCTGACCGCCGCCATCGGCGAGCTGGGCTTCAAGGCGGCGGACATCTTCGACATGGAGCCGGACGCCGGTCTGGGCAACGGCGGTCTGGGCCGCCTGGCCGCCTGCTATCTGGACAGCATGACCACCCTGGAGATCCCGGCGACGGGCTACTCCATCTGCTATGAGCTGGGTATTTTCAAGCAGAAGATCGTGGAGGGCCAGCAGGTGGAGCTGCCCGACGACTGGATGCAGCTGGGCGACGCGTGGCTGCTGCCCAAGCTGCAGGAGGCGGAGGAGGTCCGCTTCGGCGGTAAGGTCCGCACCCGCTGGGACAACAACCACCTGATGGTGGTCCATGAGGACTACACCCGCGTGCTGGCCATCCCCTGCGACATGGAGATCGCCGGCTACGACACCGACCATGTGAACACCCTGCGCCTGTGGCAGGCCCGCAGCCCCAAGCCCATCGACATGAAGCTCTTCAGCGAGGGCCAGTACCTCCATGCCGCCGAGGAGCGCGCCATGGCTGACGCCATCAGCCAGGTGCTCTACCCCGAGGACAACCACTACGAGGGCAAGTCCCTGCGGCTGAAGCAGCAGTATTTCTTCGTGTCCGCCACCATTCAGTCCATCACCCGCAAGCACATCCAGCAGTACGGCACCCTCAGGAACTTCCATGAGAAGAATGTCATCCAGATCAACGACACCCACCCCACGCTGGTGATCCCGGAGCTGATGCGTATCCTCATCGACGATGCCGGCATGGGCTGGGACGAGGCCTGGCACATCACCACCCACTGCGTGGCCTACACCAACCACACCGTGCTTTCCGAGGCCCTTGAGGTCTGGCCGCAGCAGCTGTTCGAAACGCTGCTGCCCCGCGTGTGGCAGATATTGCAGGAGATCTCCCGCCGCTGGCAGCAGCAGGTGGAGGAATTCTATCACGACCCGGTCAAGACCGCCAAGCTGGCCATTATCTGGGACGGCGGCGTCCGCATGGCCAACCTGTGCATCGCCGGCAGCATGGCCGTCAACGGCGTCAGCGCCCTGCACTCCGAGATTTTGCGGAAGGACCTGTTCAAGGACGCCTGCCAGATGATGCCGGATAAGTTCAAGAACGTCACCAACGGCATCGACCACCGCCGCTGGGTGCCCCAGATCAACCCCGGTCTGGACGGACTGCTCCGTGACCTGATCGGCGAGGGCTACCTCACCCACCCGCAGGAGCTGAAAAAGCTGGAAGCCTACGCCGGTGACAAGGCGGTCCTTCAGCGTCTGGAGGACATCAAGCATCAGAACAAGCTTGCCTTTGCCGCCTTCGCCAGGAAACACCAGGGTGTGGTGCTGAACACCGACGCCATCTTCGATGTGCAGGTAAAGCGCCTTCACGAGTACAAGCGCCAGCTGCTGAACGCCCTGCAGATCATCTACCTGTACCAGCGCCTGCAGGATGACCCCAGCCTGGACCTCCCGCCCCAGACGTTCCTGTTCGGCGCCAAGGCCGCCCCCGGCTACGCCGTGGCCAAGCGCATCATCCACCTCATCAATTCTCTGGCCGACCAGATCAACAGCGACCCGCTGTGCAAAGATCGGCTCCAGGTGGTGTTCCTGGAGAACTACCGCGTCTCCCTGGCCGAGGTCCTCATGCCCGCCAGCGAGGTCAGTCAGCAGATCTCCACCGCCGGCAAGGAGGCCAGCGGCACCGGCAACATGAAGTTTATGATGAACGGCGCGCTGACCGTCGGCACCCTGGACGGTGCCAACGTGGAAATGCACGACCTGCTGGGCGACGACAATATGTTCCTCTTCGGCCTTCATGCCGATGAGGTGGAGCACCTGCGCCACACCTACGACCCCAACCTGCTCTACCAGCGCGACCCGGTGCTGCGCCGCGTGCTGGACCAGCTGAAGGTAGGCTTCCGGGACGGCGTCACCTACGAGGACCTGTTCCAGCGGCTGGTCACCGGCATGGACGGTCAGGCGGACCAGTACATGGTCCTGGCCGACTTCGCCGCCTACTGCGAGGCCGAGTCCCGGATGCGCCACACCTACCGCGACCGGGAGACGTGGAACCGCATGAGCCTCACCAACATCGCCCGCAGCGGCGTCTTCGCCGCCGACCGGGCCATCTCCCAGTACGCCGACACCATCTGGCACGTGCCCTACAAGCAGTAACGCACAAGGGAGCGCCCCGCGGGGCGCTCCCTTTCTTCGCCGCGCCTTCAAAGCCGCGCGGGAAACCTGCCCATATGCCGCCCCGGTAAAATCTCTATTGTAATCCCGGAGAAAGTAGTATATAATACTCCATATTATCGTGTGTTATTATGCCATTTCCGCAGAAAGGAAGTCCGCTATGATAAAAGTCCCCACCGAAAACGGCGAGATCACCATCAGCGACGCCGTGTTCACCACCATCACCGGCGCGGCCGCCACCAACTGCTTCGGCGTCAAGGGCATGGCCCAGCGCAGCATGACTGACGGGCTGGTGCATCTCCTGCGGCCCGAGGCCATGAGCAAGGGCGTCAAGGTCACGTACAATGACGACGGCACCGTGTCCATCGAGCTGCACATCGTCGTGGAAAACGGCGTCAACATCGCCACAGTCTGCCGATCCATTATGGGCGAGGTCAAGTATGTGGTCAACCTCAACACCGGCGTCACCGTCAAAGCGGTGAATGTCTGCGTGGATTCCGTCACCGTGTGACGCGCCCGGAAGGAGAACAGACATGACAGATAAGATCAGCGGCGGCGCCTTCAAGCAGATGGTCGCCTTCGGCGCCGCCTGCATCACCGCGCAGAAACAGGCCATCAACGACCTGAACGTATTTCCGGTGCCCGACGGCGACACCGGCACCAATATGTCCCTGACCATCCAGACGGCGGTGAACGAGCTCCGCAAGGCCGAGCCCGCCACCGTGGACGAGGCCGCCAAGCTGACGGCCTCCGGCCTGCTCCGGGGTGCCCGGGGCAACTCCGGCGTCATTTTGTCCCTGCTGTTCCGCGGCATGAGCAAGGTCCTCAAGGGCCACGACACCGCCGACGGCGCCCTGCTGGCCGAGGCCATGCAGGAGGGCGTTTCCACTGCCTACGGCGCGGTGATGAAGCCCGCCGAGGGCACGGTCCTCACCGTCTCCCGCCTGGCCGCCCAGCGTGCGCTGGAGGCCGCCGGCGAGAAGAACGACGCCGAGTTCGTACTGGACGAGGCCATCAAGACCGGCTATACCACCCTGGCGGAGACCATCGAGATGAACCCCGTGCTGAAAAAGGCCGGCGTGGTGGACGCCGGCGGCAAGGGCTACCTCATCATTCTGGAGGGTATGCTCCGCGCCCTGCGGGGTGAGCCCGTGCCTGAGGTGGTCGATACTGCCGAGGAGAAGGCGGACTTCGCCGCCATCGGCGACGAGGACATCACCTTCGCCTTCGACACCGTGTTCATCGTCCGCAAGACCTCCGACAAGCCCCTGGACGGCCTGCGCGCCTATCTGAACAGCATCGGCGACAGCCTGGTCATCGGCGAGGACGACGAGGCCTTCAAGGTCCACGTCCACACCGACACCCCCGGCGACGCCCTGAACGAGGCTCAGAAATACGGCACGCTGGAGCTGGCCAAGATCGAGAATATGCGTACCCAGGCCGCCGACCTGGCCGCCGGCAAGAAGGCCCAGTCCACCGACGATCTGGACGCCGTCGAGGCCGAGCTGGAGCGCGGCGAGGCCGCTGTGGCCGCGCCGGAAAAGCGCTACGGCTTCCTGGCCGTCTGCGCCGGCGAGGGGCTCGAGGCCGTGTTCCGCGACCTGACCGTGGACCGTATCGTCTCCGGCGGGCAGACCATGAACCCCTCCACCGAGGCAATTTTGCAGGAGGTCAACCGCACCCCCAGCGAGATCGTGTTCATCCTGCCCAACAACAAGAACATCATCATGGCCGCCCAGCAGTGCGTGGGCCTGACGGAAAAGCAGGTCATCGTGGTGCCCACCGCCACCGTGCCCCAGGGCATCTCCGCCATGATGGCCGTGGACCCGGACAACGACGATCCCCAGGCCATCCTGGCCGCCATGACCGAGGCCGCCGCCAACGTCACCACCGCCCAGATTACCTATGCCGCCCGCAACTCCGACTTCGACGGCTTCGCCATCAATGAAGGGGACTACCTGGCCCTGTGTGACGGCAAGCTCCTGGGCACCGACCGCAGCCTGGACGTATTGCTGGATAAGCTGGCTCATGTAGCCGCCGATAAGAGCGCGGAGTTCATCACCGTCTACTCCGGCCAGGGCGTCACCGAGGACGATGCCGCCCGCGCCGCCGAGGTGTTCGAGACGATCTGCCCCGACGCCGAGGTCGCCGCCCTCCCCGGCGGCCAGCCGGTGTACTACTACATCGTGGCCATCGAATAACATACAGAGGAAGCGCCCGCCCGGGCGCTTCCTTTTTTCTCCCCCTGCACCCCGTCAGCCTTCCCCCCGAGGGCGCACCCCCGTAAGCCTTCCCCCCGAGGGCGCACCCCCGTAAGCCTTCCCCTTGAGGGGAAGGTGGCGCGCAGCGCCGGATGAGGTGTAGCCGCGCAGCGGCGTAAAACCCCTCCGCCCCTCCACAATATCCCACAACTCTCCGTATAATTCGCAAAAAAGAACACCCTGTGTATTGGGCGGTGTCTGCAAAACAGCATTGTGCCGAAATCAATGAAGCGGCACGAAACCGCATGAAGCTGATCGTGCCAGAGCTGGCAAAGCAGTACGGCGTGACAGAGCAACTGAAAGCTGAAAACCAAATGGAATGGGTGCGGCAGATGAACGCTTGCA
>OIZW01000286.1_pt1 | contig 48708 bp, 48 predicted proteins | sample 1588581 | NCBI WGS metagenome assembly OIZW01 (sample SAMN03283266) | human gut metagenome | biome: human-associated habitat; material: feces | host: Homo sapiens | place: USA | collected 2013 | reverse complement strand
GATTCATAGTTACATCTCTATTACAAGTACTATTCTTTTTTACTTCAATATCTTTGATAGTTCCTTCTTCTTTAGTTAATACTGGTACTATATCTACTCCATTTATCGTAGAGCCACCCGCAAAAGTAATTGTAGGAGTACATATATTTAAATTAACTATAGCATTAGTACTACTTTTCCATATATAATAAGCAAAAGTAGTACCTATAGATAACACTAGACTGCTTATTCCTATTATCATATATAATTTATATTTATTCATTTTAATACCTTCTTTCTAATACAAAAAAGACTATAAAGAAAGACTAATATTTCTATTAGTTTTCCCTATAGTCTTTATATTATTTATAATTTTATTTAGAATTACAAGCCCCCCCCCCTGATTAACAAATAGTTAACGATTTTATTATTACTTTTTTTCATAAGAGAGGTCTCCTTTCTTGTTGATTTGTGAATTAATTGGAATCTAAAACCCTCGAATTATTTGGGATCTTTTAACCAATCAAATCTTTGACAAATCTATTTCTTTTCTTTATCTTACACTTAAAGTATAGCATAAACCAATCTTATTTTCAATAAGTCTATTGCTATTTTTGTTAAAATAGCATATAATGTATATGGAAAGAGAAATTATCCATAATAAAAATGGGTAACACCTAATGCAAAAGGTGTTCTCTCCATTGTTTGAAATGGAGCACCCCCTGAAGGGTGCTCGTTTTTTTATCTATGATTACTACTATATATAATATATAGTGTAATTAAAGTCAGCCATATGATTAGTATGACTTCATTCACTTACTAAAACCCCCATTTCTGTTTGTTTTTTCAGCATAGCATCACTCCTCCCTTAAAAGATTTAAAAAAGGAGAGAACAACCCTATCGGTATTACCGCATAGACATTATATATTATTTTAACTATTAAAGTCAATGAAAATATGACTATTTTTTTATTATCTTTATAAAGTCTTTATTTGCAAGTATTTACAAGGTTTTGGCATATAATACAAATGTACACAAAAATATTTCATAAGTGAGATTATAAGCTCACTTATGCCTCTTAAGACCTAGGCTTAAGAGGATAAAGAAAAAGCAAACACATTCTTTTTGTGTCTACTTTTATCTTACAACTTCAAACAAAACTATTTCTTTAATAAATCTTTTCTAGATAAGTTAAGTTTACCCTTCTTATCATATCCAGTAGCTATAGCAATAACTTCATCTCCAACTTTAAATAAATCACTAGGTTTATCTACTCTCTTGGTATCAAGCTGAGATACATGAATTAATCCTTCACATCCAGGCCATAATTCAACAAATATACCAAAATCCTCTACATTAACTACCTTACAAGTATAAGTTTTACCAATTTCTACTTCTCTAGCAATATTTTTAATTCTCTCAGCAGTCTTATTAATAATATCTCTATCAGTATGATAAATAATAACTCTACCATCATCTTCAAGATCTACTTTAACAGCATTAATATCATTAACCGTATTAACATTACTACATTCTAAAATAATCTTTGTAATCATCTCTCCACCACGGCCAATAACATCTTTAATCTTATCTGGATTAATCATAAATACTTCAGTCTTAGGAGCATACTTAGATACATCTTCTCTTGGTTTAGCTATTTGTTTCTCAATAACATCTAATATTTCAAATCTAGCTTTCTTAGCTTGAGCTAAAGCTTCTTTTAATATTTCTCTATTGATACCATCAATCTTAATATCCATTTGAAGAGCAGTAATACCATCCCTAGTACCAGCTACTTTAAAGTCCATATCTCCAAGGTGATCTTCCATACCTTGAATATCAGTAAGAATAGTATAATCATCTTCATGAGTAATAAGTCCCATAGCAATACCCGCTACCGGTTTCTTAATAGGAACACCTGCAGACATAAGAGCCATAGTACCAGCACAAATAGTAGCCTGACTACTAGATCCATTACTTTCAAGTATTTCACTAACTACCCTTATAGTATAAGGAAATTCTTCTTCACTAGGAATAACATAAGAAAGTGCTCTCTCTCCTAATGCCCCATGACCAATCTCTCTTCTGCCAGGAGCCCCATATCTACCAGTTTCGCCTACTGAGAATGGTGGGAAATTATAATGTAACATAAATCTCTTAGCATCTTCAATTCCAAGGCCATCAAGTATTTGATGTTCTCCTAAAGCCCCAAGAGTAACTGTTGCTAAACTTTGTGTTTGTCCTCTAGTAAATAAAGCACTACCATGAGTTCTAGGAAGTAAATCAATATCAGTAGACAATGGTCTAATCTCGTCCATAGCACGTCCATCTGCTCTAGTCTTCTCTTTAACAACAATATTTCTAAATAATTCATATTCTATACCATGGAATATTAAAGCCACTTTAGTAAGTAATTCATTTAATTCCTCAGGTTTCATAGTATCTTCATTTTCATTCTTATACTTTTCAACTACTTCTTCTTGTAAACTATCAATAGCGGCATACTTTTCTAATTTATCTTTAATTCTAAGTGCCTTATCAAGTCTTTCTCTTACATAAGTATCAACTTCACTTCTAAGTTCTGAAGTTATTTCTAACTTTTCATATTCCATTGTAGGAACACCAATTTCTTCAATTATTTCTTCTTCAAAAGCAATTAACTTTTTAATAGCCTCATGTCCAAACATTAAAGCCTCAAGCATATCATCTTCAGAAGCCTCTCTAGCACCAGCCTCAACCATGTTAATAGCTTCTTTTGTACCTGCTACTGTAAGGTCAATATCAGACTCTTCAGCTTGTTCTACAGTAGGATTAATAATAAACTCACCATTAATTCTACCAACTTTAACTGCTGCTACTGGTCCATTAAATGGTATCTTACTAATAGATACACAAAGTGATGATCCAAGTAAAGCAGTAAGTTCAGGTGAATTATCTTGATCTACAGATAACACTGTATTAACAATTTGTACCTCATTCTTAAAATCCTCTGGGAATAATGGTCTAAGAGGTCTATCTATCATTCTAGCAGCTAGTGTAGCAGCATCAGTAGGTCTACCCTCTCTCTTAATAAATCCTCCAGGTATCTTACCTACAGAATATAATTTTTCTTGGTATAAAACCATAAGTGGAAAGAAATCAGATAGTAGATTGGCGCTCTTACTAACAACTGCCGTACTAAGTACTACTGTATCACCATATCTAACAAGTACAGCCCCATCAGCTTGCTTAGCAACTTGTCCATGTTCTACTACTATCTTTCTTCCATAAAAATCTAACTCAAATACTTTCTTATCCATATCTTCTACCTCCAATTTCAGTTATCTTTTTAAAATTAAAGGCACTCAAAAAAGAGTGCCTACTTTTAATAATTATTTTCTTAATCCTAATTTTGAAACTACATCTCTGTATCTCTTAACATCAGTCTTAACAAGATAATTTAATAAACTTCTTCTTTTACCAACTTTAATTAAAAGTCCTCTTTTAGAAGCTTTATCTTGTTTATTATTTTTAAGATGTTCAGTTAGAGCATTAATCTCATTAGTTAAAATTGCTATTTGAACTTCAGGAGAACCTGTATCTTTTTCATCTCTAGCAAAATCTTTAATAATCTTAGTCTTAACTTCTTTATTTAAAGCCATTATATTTTCCTCCTTATCTTATTTTCACCATTGGCCTAGTTATGGTAAGAGGTACCAATAACAAAGCACAAGGAACATATTAATAATACAATATATTTTATCTTTTGTAAAGTAATTTATGATAATTTAACAATTTATTTCAAATATTTATCTATAATATTATTAAATATTTCTTCATCTATAGGTTTTAATATAACATCACTAAAACCATATTCTTTATAACTATCTTTATATTCATTATTCTTGGTAAGTAATATAACTTTAGTATTAAAAGACTTAATCATAAATAATTTCTTCATAATAATGAGTCCACTAAGAGGTTTAATATCATCATCAAGTAATATTAAGTCATATCTTTTATTACCTCTTATTTTATCTAAAGCCTCTTTACCTAGTTCTATTATTTCTAAATCTACTTCTTTACCTTTAAGTAATTTATTAATTAATTTACCATCACTACCAACATATAAAATATCTTTTTTATCAATTCTCTTTTCATATTCATCTAATTTATTATTATCTATTACTAATTTTTGATCTAATATAATTTTCATATTAGTACCCTTACCATATGTACTATTAGGAATAATAGTACCACCCATCATAGTAATAATCTTCTTAACATTATATAAAGTATCATTTAAATCATAGTTCTCTTCTTTATAATCTTTTTTATTAACAAATAAACTACCAAGTTTTTCACTATCAATACCAATACCAGAATCCTCTATATTAATAATAAGTCTAACCATATCATTCTTAGTAATAGTATTAACATCTAACTCAACATATCCATTATCAGTATACTTAACACTATTATCAAGTAAAATATCTAATATTTTCTTTAAATTAATACCATCACCATATAAATACTTAGGAATATCACTAGATATATTACTCCTAAAAGAAATATTCTTACTATTACATTTTTTCTTATATATACTAATTAAACCATCTAATATTAATCTAATATTATACTTCTCATCATACACTCTAATACTAGCACCATCCATATTAGAAACATCTAATATTTCATTAGTCATTGTTGTAAATCTAGCAGTACTACCCTTTATCTCTCTCGCAGAATTATCAATAACTTCTATATCAATCTTTTTATTATCAGTCTCATCTAAAATAATATCTGCTTCTTTATTTATATCCCTAGTAATACCTCTAATCTCATTAGTCATATTATACAAAAACATTGTCTTCTCTTCATTAGCATTATCACTAATTTCTTTAGCCCTATGTATTTCTTCAATTACCTTCATATCAGGATTTTCGATAGTAAAATACATAACAATAGTTACAAGCACTTCAAGTGGACTAACTAAAAACAATTCAGGATACTTAATCTGAAGGAATAAAGAAATACCACCAAGTACAAGAAATACAAACATTGGAATATATTTTTTATTACTAAGTTTTTTAATATTTATAATAGAATTAATTATAATAACTATAACTGCCAATACAGCAATCAAATAAGTAAAATTAACAGCCATACCACTAGTATACATAATATTATCTTTATAATAATAATCTATTGGTAATACTGATATTAAAAACACTATTGTCAAATAAACAAACCAAAATATTTTATATATTTTTTTAGATTTAAAATCTGAAGATATTGAAATAACATATAACATAAAGAATAATATCCAGCTATCTAAAGATATCAAATATAAAACATTAATAATTCTTGTAACATAAGGTATATTACTAATATTAATAATAGAAAAATATCCAAATAATCCAAGTAATAATTCTAAAAATGTTGATACAAGAAGTAAACTATATATTTTATTTTCCCTCGTCTTAATTCTCTTATTTTTAAAATATATAATTATAATAAGTAACGTATAAACAACCCCTGAAAATGTTAACCCCAAATTAAAATTCATTTTACTACCACCTTTTTATTTTTTTATTAAAGTTTTATTCTTATTAGGTACAATTACATCATAGTAATCAAGCCCCATATTTGTCTCATGACAAACTATACTAATCTCACTTCCATTAATACCATCTTCTTTTATCTTCTTATAATCTTTCTTTAAAGCCGTTGTATATGGTAACTCGTCTACCACTTTCCATTTAGTAGGTATATCACGAAATGACATATTTTTATTACTTAAAATATAATTATCAATAATGCTACTTATAATATCTTTTATATCAATGCCTTTACTATTCTTAGATAAGATAACATATATAAGTGGCATTGCTCCAAATTTTGTTTTATCATAATATTCAGATACCATAGCATCTTCTACATAAGAAGAACTAGTAACAGCATTTTCTAAAGCATTAGGATATATTTTATAACCATCATATCTAGATATCATACCACTTGCTCTACCTTCAAAAAAGTATTCTCCTCTTGCATTTTTTCTCATTATATCGCCAGTATCTATATATTCTCTTCCATTAATATTAATTGTTTTATGTAATACTTCTCCATCAAATTCGCATATTGGATTACTACCCTTACTATAATATAAATTACCACTTTCACCTGTAGATACTTCTTTCATAGTATCAGGATTAATAATAATACCACTACCGCCAGGTAAATCAAATCCACAACTACCAGGAGTAGACATAAAAGGATCCTCTAATATACAAGTACCATTAAATTCACTCATTCCATAACCAGTTCTAAGTAGACATTTAGCATTATGAGCTACCAAAAATCTATTTATATTAGCCACTTGAGTTATTGTAAGACTTCCACCACCATAAACAGCTTCATATAAGAAAGATAAATCAGCATCTTTGTACCTATCATCACCTATTAATCTAAGCCAAAAAGATGGTGAACCAAATAAACAATTAGCCTTAGTATCAAGTAAAATATCAATAATATTCTCTTGAGAAAATATTGGTATTTCTATCATTTCTAATCCTAAACTATGTCCTAAATGCATTGAATCAGAAAAACCAAATTGAGCAAAACCAGGAAGTACATGTAAAAATGTCTTAACATTACTATAATCTACGTCTGATATTTGATGTTGAAAAGCAATAAAGTTAACATTTTCATTACTTGAAGGAATAGTCTTTGGTATACCAGTGGTTCCTGAAGAATGACATATTGTAGCAATTTCATTTTCAGTATATGGATTAGTATAACTTAACTGATATCTACTTTCTCTAAGAAATCTATTTACATTAAGAATATTAATACCACCATACAAAGTACTTACATTCTTAACAACATCTTCATCTTTACATTTTATTTTATATAAAGCACTTTCAATCAAAGGTAAAGAATCAGTAATCTTAGTAATTAATACCTTATCAATATTAAGTTCATTATATATATACTCCTCAATAGGTTTAACTCCAGTTTCATATACTTTATCAAAACATACAATAGCTTTTATTTTTTCTTTTTCTAAAAAATACTTCATTCTATCTTCTTTACTAGTAGGATCAATATTATCTGAAATGGCTCCTATTTTATTCAATGCATAAATAATAATTGTAGACTCTGGTAAATTAGGAAGTAAAAGTGCTACTCTATCACCTTTACCTATTCCCATTCCTATAAATCCTTTAGCATATCTATCAATTAGTTCAATAAATTCACCATAAGTATATCTTTTTCTTCCAAATCTAAAAGCAAAATTATTCAAATTATTCTTATTACATTCTCTAACATATTGATACATTGTATACTTAGGAACATTATTCCTAATAATATCAAAACTATTACTAGAATTAGTTCTTATTTCTTTCTTAATTTCTTCTATATTCTCAATTAAACTCACTAACATCATCCCCCAGACAACACTTCTCATAAAATCACAAATATTATATCACAAATGGCAAAAAGAAAAAAATGTACTATTTGTATACATTTTTTACCATTATTTTCTATTTTTAGTTCACTATAAGTTAACTGTCGTGCTTATCTATTCTCCCTTTAAAAAATTCATAACTAAATCCACAAGTACTTCTTTTTCTTTTGGATCAGATTGTGCAATTAGTATAGTAACAGCTACTAAAGTATTATTATCTATAACCATACCCTTTTCATTATATAATAGTCCATAATAATTTAAAAAGTATATAAATAAAGTTGCCGCTATTCTTTTATTGCCATCAATAAAAACATGATTCTTAGTAACCAAATATAACATATTTGCAGCCTTTTCTTCTACTGTAGAATATAAATCACTACCATCAAAAGTACTATATATATCATCAATTATTCCTTTTAAACCATTATTTCTCTCTAAAGCAAACAAATCACTATAATTATTAAACCTCAGTGTATTAATAATATTAATACATTCCTCATAAGTAATCTTTTAATTATTTTTTGTGCCTTTAGGTTTAGATACTTTCTTATAATCATATTTATCAAGTAAATTTAAAGCATTAGAATACTTATTTATAACTTTTATAATACTTTGTGCTTCATTAGCACTAAGTTCACTATTTATTCTTCCAGCAATATCAAGTAATTTAATTGTTTTTTCTAAATATTCTAGTCTCTTATTATTTACAGCATATCCCTTAATTAAATAATCCTTTATAATTTTATTAGCCCATTTCCTAAATACAATACCATTCTTACTTTTAACTCTATAACCAACACTAATAATCATATCAAGATTATAAAATGGTATATTTCTAGCAATGTTTCTTTTACCTTCTTTTTGAACCTGTCGGAAATTCTGACAGGTTGAAACCTTATCAAGTTCTTCTTCAGAATAAATGTTATTAATATGTTCAATTATGTTTGTTCTAGAAGAATTAAACAATAGTGCCATTTGTTGTTGTGATAACCATACCGTTTCGTCTTTCATATTGACTTCTAATTTAACATCTTGATTTTCAAAATATGTAGATAATTTTTTTATATCATTATAATCAAAGAAACCACATATAATTCCTAAATTCTATCCCTAATAAGTATTAACTTGTTATTAATATATTGTCAGAAATATTTTAAATAATAATTTTAAATTACCTTCCCAAAAAATATTCATTTCAAAGACCATAGGCTTTGAAATGCCCTAACAAGACTATATTATTATAGGCTTGTTAGGGAATAAATAAATATTACTTTTCAATTCCTAAATATTCATAAGTTTTATCAGTAACCATTCTACCTCTAGTAGTTCTCTTTAGATAACCATGTTGTAATAAATAAGGCTCATATACATCCTCAATAGTAGAAGATTCTTCCCCAATAGAGGATGCTAAAGCCTCAAGGCCAACCGGTCCTCCATTAAATCTTTCAATAATTGCTGTTAATAGAAGTCTATCAGTCTCATCAAGACCAGTCTTATCAACCTTTAATCTATCTAAAGAAGTAGATAATATATCCTCATTAATAATACCATCACCATATACCAAAGCAAAATCCCTTACTCTCTTAAATAACCTATTAGCAATTCTCGGAGTACCCCTACTTCTTCTTGCCAGTTCTCTCGCAGCATCATCAGTAATAGGAGTATCAAGTACTCTAGATGTTCTCTTAACAATACTATACAACTCATCTTCCGTATAATAATTAAGTTTAGCAATAATACCAAATCTATCTCTCAAAGGACTAGATAAATCCCCCGCTCTAGTAGTAGCTCCTACCAAAGTAAAATGTGGTAAATTAATCTTAATATTTCTTGAAGAACCCTCACTACCTACAACAATATCCAAATAAAAATCTTCCATTGCAGGATACAGTACCTCTTCAATATATCTAGGTATCCTATGTATCTCATCAATAAATAGAACATCCCCCTCTTCCAAGGTAGAAAGTATTGCTGCTAAATCGCCTGTCTTCTCAATAGAAGGTCCACTAGCAGTCTTAATATTAGTACCAAGTTCATTAGCAATAATATAGGCAAGAGTAGTCTTACCAAGTCCTGGAGGACCATATAACAAAATATGATCAAGACTCTCTCCTCTCATAAGAGAAGACTTAATAAATACATTAAGATTCTCTTTAATCTCACTTTGACCAACATATTCATCTAAACTACTCGGTCTAATATTATTATCTCTATCTTCATCAAGTTCAATATTAGTTACTACTCTCTCTTCCATCATTATCCCCCTCCTTGTATATTGATGTATATAAGTCCTTTTCCTCTTCTTGATTATCATTTAACATTTCAATACTAGGTAAATCATCTTTTGAAGCCATACCAAAATAATCCAAAAATTCATCAGTAGTCTTATACAAAATAGGTCTACCAGGAACATCACTTCTACCACATTCCTTAATAAATCCCTTAGCCAATAACCTTCTCATAACATAAGAAGAATCAACCCCTCTAAAAGAATCAACTTCTCCCCTAGTAATAGGTTCATTATAAGCAATAACTGCCAGTGTCTCAATAGCGGAATTAGATAAACTATTACTACTAGGATTTTCTAATAACTTCGTATAATATTCCTTATGTTCTTCCCTAGTAGTAAGTTTAATAGTATTACCCAAAAAATTAATTCTAAGGCCCCTCTTATTATCATCATAATAATTCTTTAAATTAAGTACTTCTCTCTTTGCAGTTTCTTCGTCAATATTTAATATATTCATAATATCTTTTATAGTAAGACCAATATCACCCTGTACATATAAAAGACCCTCTATAATTGCATCCATATTCTACCTCAATTCTACAAGTATTTTATCAAAATTCTTATCTTGTTTAATAATAACCTCTTTTTCCTTAACCATTTCTAATATTCCTAAAAAAGTAACTACTAAATAAGGCCTGTTATATTCTTCAATAAATTCTTCTAAGTAAGCCTTTCTCTTATTATGTAAAATATTTCTAATACTCTTCTTTCTATCTCTTACTGAATATTCCTTATTAGTAACCGTTGTATTAAGAGGCTTCTCTTTCTCTTTTCTTTCTAAAAACTTTTTAAAAGCCTCAAGTAAATCATTACTAGATAATACACCATATTCATGATTATCCGTATATTCACTTACCTTCTCAGGACTCTTAATATAAATATTTTTCCTATCCTCTTCTAATTTCTTAAAAGTAGGAGTAAGTTCTTTATATTTTTTATATTCTATCAATTTATTAATTAAATTCTCTCTAGTAAGTTCTTCATCTACCTCTTCATCATTATCATTCTTTACTTTAGGTAATAATGACTTAGACTTAATATACATAAGTTCTGAAGCCATAACCAAGTAAGAAGAAGATACATTAATATTAAGTTCATCTTGTTTTCTAATATAATCTAAATACTTTTCAGTAATTTCATCTATCTTAATATCACATATATCTATATTAGATTCTTTTACTAAATGAAGAAGTAAATCTAAAGGTCCTTCAAAATTATCAATAGAAATATAATCCATATATCTAACACCATCCTAACTAATTATATCAAATAAACTAACATAAGTAAATTAATTTCTTTCTCCTTTCACTAAAAGCCAAGGTCTTTTAGTGTTATTTTAAGCCTTATTCTAAGTCTTAAAATAAAATATTTACATATCAATCATATATAAGTCATAAATTTTATATAATGTAACCTATTTAGTTACATATTTTGCTATCTTTTTATATTATACTCTTTCTATAGAGGGTGATTTTATGGATAAAGAAGTACAAGAATTAGTAACAGAGCTAATTAATTATGATAGTAAAGAAGACTTATCTTGGTTACAAGTGCTAAAAAATCTCTTAAAAGAAAGAAATTTAGAGTACAATGATGAAATATTAAAAAAAGTAACTAAAGAAATAACAAAAGCCGGCTACGACATTATAACCAAACCATTCAAGTTAGAAAGATACAAATAGACCTTAGGACAAACCTAAGGTCTTTATTTTATCTATATAGTACTTTCAAATAGTGGTAATATTTCTTTAAGTTTTTCCTCACCAGTTACTTCAGTAATAACTTTATTATTATCCTTTTCAGTAACAACCACCAATTTATAATCATTTTCTATATCAGTTTCACTCTCATTAACTTTAGCAATATAATAATAATCAGTATCTTGATAATTAACTTTATCTAATACTAAGTATTCTTCTCCATTTTCAAGTACAATTACTTTATTAATATTTAACATAACACAGTCTCCTTTAGTTATTATTTAATTCTGGGAATCCAAAATTATCATTACTAGATAATCCATCATTTATTGGAATATTTATATTTGGAAAAGAACTAGTTTCCATCTTCTCATCAGATACTGGTATCCAGAAAGAATTGTTATTTATATTATTATTACCATCATTATTATTAGTAGCAGTACTATTACTTGGTGTATCAAAAATATTTATATTAGTATCTAAATTATTTGGAGTATTATTCTCTAATTTAGGTTTAATATCCTCCCATAAAGGAACAGCACTTACTATCTTATCATCTTCTTTATTTTCACTAGAAGTAGGTATATTCCATACTGGAGGTTTTACTTTAGGTTTCTCAATTACAGGTTCTTCCCACTTAGGCATTTCCCACATTGGAGTAGCTGGACTATCATCTTTCTTTTCTTCTACTTTAGTTTCTTCAGGAATACTAGGTACTTCTAAAGATGGTTCTTCACTCTTTTCAGATACTACAGATTTCTCCTTCTTAGTATCAGATAATATTTCATCAAAAGATACAGGTTTAGGATTCAATTTCTTATTAACCTTTTCTCTAACAGCCTCACCTTTTAACTTAGCAAGACCTAAATTAAGAGTAAGTGGAGCATCTCTAACATCTTTTATTCTATAAGGATCTATAACTTCCTTAACAATAGGTTCCTCTTCTTGAAGTTCTTCCTCTTTTGTTTCTTCTTTAATCTCACCAGAAGTATCCTCTTTAGATTCCTCATCATTACCATATTCATCACTATCATAAGTGTCAATTAAATTAAATTCTCTAAGTATAGCAAGTATCTCTACTGAATTATTATCATGTTCTAATTCATCAAGTCTACTTTCCTTAAATTCAATTCTACTAGTATAATTAGAAATATTGTCAAGTACTTCTTTTTCTTTATCAGTAACACTAATTTGTTCTAATACTTTTTTTTCAAAAGAAGTTAATTCATCAATATCAGTAATAGATAAGTCTTCTCTTAAGCTTTTTCTCTCATCAAGTATTTCTTCAATATTATCTCTTTTTGTAAAGATACCATTAAAATCATCCTCAAAAGTATTAACAAGTTTATATAACTTTAAGAATAATTCTTTATTCTTAATAACAAAGTAACTCTTTTCTGCTTCATCTACATATGAAGAATAATCATCCTCTAAACCACTAGTAATTAGGTTCTTAACACTATCTCTAGTAACATCAAGAGTCTCCTTACTTTCCTTAACCAAAGATTTAATATTATTAAGTTCTTCATCAATATTATCTTCAGTAATATTATTATAAGCATTATCTTCTTTAATTACTTTCATAAACTCAGAATACAAATCATCTTCCATAATTTGATTCTTACCTTTATAATCTTCTTTCTTCTCTTCTTCTTCACTTAATAGTACTTTTAACTTAGATATACTATCATGAACGCTTTCTATCTCACTAGTAGTTTCTAAGTATCTATTAATTAAACCAAGTCTTTCTCTTTTTTCATCTAATTCTTTATCAGATATAACTATTTGAAGTCCAGATATATAATCTCCAGTAGCCAAATAATATCTATCTTCTAAATCATTTCTCTTTTCTAATCTATCCTCAAGTAATTTAATTAATTTTTCTAATCTATCTTTTTCTTCTTCAATAGTTTTTGAAGGTGTTATTAAAGGTCTAACTTCTTTTTCAAATTCTTCATTATAAATATTATCTATTTTCTTTGCATATTTTTCATAGTTAATAAGTACATCACTAGGAGTCTTAACTTTCTTTTCTCTATCTAATTTAATACGCATTTCAAATATCTTACATAGATTTTCAAAAGATCTTACATTGTTTCCTTCCATAATATTTCACCTTCCTTTTTATTCATATCAGGAAATGCCAAATCATCTACCTTACTACTTCCTAGTATTTCAGGTTTCAAATTATTATTTCCAATTACAGGTATCGTACTCTTATTAATGTTATCACTAGTACCAGTACTCTTCCAAATAATATTTTTATTATTTTCTAATAAATCATATATACTACCTGATTTTTTACTCTTTTCTTCTTTTTTATCTTCAATATTAAGTTCTACTTTATTATCTTCTTCTTTAAATAAATCTTTTACTTCTTCTTTTGGAATCTCTTTTGGAGCTTCTTTTGGAATCTCTTTTGGAGCTTCTTTTGGAACAAAATCTGATACTCTTGGTAAATCACTAACCCTATCAGGAATCTCTTTTCTTATAGGTTCTTCTCTTATTTCCTTCTTAGGTTCTACTGGTGGTTCCCATAAAGGAACTTCTTCTTTACTTTCCTCTATTATAGGTTCTTTCTTAACCAAATTATCTACTTTATTAGGAACTATCTTAGTTTTACCAAACAACTCATCAGTATCAAAGTCATTATCTAAATCCAAATTATCAAAAGTTTTATTCTTTAATGGATTAGGTATAGGCTTCTTTACTTCTTCTTTTTCTTCTTCATTAATTGGACTAATAACAGTTTCATCTTGTAATTTCTTTAGTCTCTCAGTACTTGCTAATTGTTCTTTTAATCTTGCTTCTTCGATTAACTTCTGTCTTCTTACTCTCGCAGCCTCTATCTTTTGTTCTTCAGCAATTCTCTTTTGTCTTTCATTATATTCATTTCTCTTAGCAAGTCTTACTCTCTCTTCTTTAATTCTATCTTCATTTCTAATAAGTTCACTAAGAACTAATTTAAACTCCTTAGAATTATTTTCTTCATCAATATCATATAAAATCTTATTCATAGTTTCTCTTTCTTCTTTTAACTTTTCATAAGTTTCTATATCTCTTTGTTCTAACTTAATAGTATTATATTGTTTAGATAGTTCGTCATATAATCTCTTATAAAGTTCACTCTCATCAATATTTTTAAATATCTCATCTATTTTTTCTCTCTTAGTAAGTAACTCTTCATAACTAGAAGTCATCTTATCATATATATCAATTAACTTTAATATATTTAATTCTTCATTATATTTAGAATATTCTATTGTAACTTCTGATAATAAACTATCACATTCAATTATATAAGAAGAATCTCCTAGTGATCTAGCACTCTTTAAATTATCTTTAGCCATATCAAGAGCATACTTTAAAGATTCCTGTTTCTTAGTAATATCACTTCTTTGGTCTACTAAAGAATATAGATTAAGTTCCTCTAAAACATTATCTATCTTCTTAATCATCTTATTCTCTAAACTCTCATTAAGTCTAGTATTAGCCTTAACATTTCTTGAAGCCTCACTAATCTTAATATCAAGTGATTTCATCTCTTTAATTATCTTCTCTTGCTTAACTTTATTATCTTCATATTTTTCTATTATTCTAAGTCTATTCTTAAAGTCTAATAATTTATCTTCTCCAAGAAAAGTAGTTAACTCTACTAAAGAACCAGTTATTCTTTTATGTTTTAATTTTCTCTCTTCTAAATATTTTTTTCTATCTTCAATTAAAGATATAATATTTCTAAGACGAGCCTTCTCTTCAGAAAATAGCTTTGGTTCTTCACTAAGAAGAGTCATATACTCTTCTTCATATTCAGTATTAGTCTCTAATAATATTTGCTTTTCTATTTTATCTAACTGATCACATATTCTCTCTCTCTGAAGATCATCATTAGTTAACTCTAGACTACTTAAAAACATATCATATTGTTTTAATCTTCTTACTACTTCTCTATTAGTATAGTTCACACTAAACCACCTCTAGTATAATTATAATTTTTTTTGCATTTTTTGTCAATTAATATAACAAATTTTACATATAAATTAAAGAAAAAATAATACTAACTCCCCATTAATATTATCTTATATACCATATCATAATAACTGAATAAATCTAAGTATATATTCCTGCTTATATATAATAGATTTTATTTTGAGGCTAAACTTAGACTCAAAATAACACTCTAAGACTTTGGCTTAGAGTGAACATAATAAAAAAATAATTATAATCTCATAATAATATACCATAATAATATTAGGTGAATTAGTTATGAATAACAAAATAATAAAAAAATTAAAAGAAGATACCAGTACCAGTAGTTATATCATATATAGAGAAAAATACATAAAAAATATCAAAATAGATTTAATATATCACGAAGCTTTAACCGATCAAGAAAAAATGTCCAATTTCATCTATCGTAGTCTGGACTATATCGAAAAAATATATAACGATAAAGATTCCTTATATGACACTATAAAAAACAATATAAGTAATATAAAAATAAAAGAAGTAAAAGACTATCAAGATATCTGCAAATACCTAAATAATGGTTTCTTAATTCTCTTAATTGAAGATGATTATTCATTAGCCCTTGAAGTTAAAAGGAATCTTTCTAGAAGTATCGATAAAGCTATTACTGAAACCACTATTCGTGGTCCAATGGACTCTTTTACTGAAAATATAGAAACAAATATTGGCCTAATAAAAAGAAGAATAAAATCCAACAAACTATGGAATACCGATATAGAACTAGGTAAATACACCAAAAACAAAGTAAGTATCCTCTTCATCGACGGTATCATAGATAATAAACTAAAAGACTATATCATAGATAAACTAAATAATATTGATATAGATAATGTAACAGATTCAGGTACCCTAAAACACTTAATAGAAAAAGAAACAAAAACAATATTTCCCACTATTATGACTACCGAAAGACCAGATAAAGTAGTAAGTAGTCTCTTAAATGGTAGATTAGTAATAATCATAGATAACTGCCCATTTGCCCTAATATTACCCGTTTTTCTAAACGATTACTTTCTATCACAAGATGATAAAGACTTTAAAACCTATAGCGGTACTTTCATAAGAGTATTAAGATATATTGCTTTCATAATTACCATTATGACTCCCGGTATATATATAGCCCTAACTACCTTCGATCAAGAAATGATACCTCTAGATCTACTAACAAGTTTTGCTTCTCAAAGAAGTACCGTACCCTTTCCCGCTATCTTCGAAGCCATATTAATGTTTTTATCATTTGAAATACTAAGAGAAAGTGATTATCGAATCCCCAATATATCCAACTCAGCCCTTTCCATAGTAGGAGCCCTAATCTTAGGAGAAGCCGCAGTTAATGCCGGTATCGTATCTCCAATTATGATTATAATCGTAGCCATTACCGCTATCAGTGCTTTAATAATAACCGAACCAGAACTCACTAATGCTGTTAAATGGTATAGAATTCTCTTCATGATCGGAGGTACTTCTATAGGAATGTTTGGTATCTTCATAGTCTTCATTATATTTATAACCAATCTATGTAATATAAACTCTTTTGGCTATTCTTATATGATGCCCTTTGTCAGTATAAATGCTGATATCAAAAATAGTCTAATAAAATTTCCATTACGAAGTAGAACTAAAAGAAATAAATATCTAACAAACAATATAACTAGGGAGGTAAATCATGAAAAAAATTAAATATCTAAGCATATTATTAATAATACCCCTATTAAGTGGCTGCTACAACTATAGAGAATTAAATGAACTAGCCATAACTACTGCCTTAAGTATCGATTATAGCGATAATAATTTCAATATAATCGTTGAAGTAATAAATCCCACCAAACAGCAAGATGCCGTAAGTGCCAACAACTCTCCATTCGTAAATTACTATTCATCCGCTCCCACTCTACAAGATGCCCTTCGTAATGTTGTTATTGACTCTCCTAGACAATTATATGCTGCACAGTTAGAACTTATTATTTTAAGTGAAGAAGCCGCTACTAATCATATGCCCGAAATATTAGAGTATTTCTCTAGAGAACCAGAATCTCGTACTGAAGTTAAATTTGTTATTGCAAGAGGTGATGATAGCACTAAGGCTGTTACTATTCAAACACTACTCACTAATTTTTCTTCCTCTAATATTAAACAATCTCTGGAATTACAACAAAAAGTACTTGGTTTAACTCCAGTATATACATTAAATGAACTACTAAATATGTATTTAGATCCGACACTCGAAATAAGCTTACCATCAATTATAGTATACGGTAATGCTGAAGAAGGAGACAAAAAAGAAAACATAACAACATCTACTCCTAAAGCACTGACCAAGATTGGTACTACTGCTATTTTCAAAGGAAAAGACTTTCTCGGATATTTAACTGAAGAAGAGTCAAAAGTACATAGTATAATTATTGGCAGTACTAAAGAAAGTATTATAAATTTAGATTATAAAGATAATTATAGTGTGTTTGAATTATACAAAATAGAGTCAGATATATCTCCTGATATTAAAGATAATAAAATAACATTAAATATATCTGGTAAAACAAGAATAAAAGAGTTTCACTCTAATACCAATATAACAAAATCAAAAGAAACAGATAGACTAAATAAAGAATTAAATAAACATATCGAAGATATTATCAAAAAAAACTTTAATAGTATGAGAGAAAAATATAATACCGATATATTTAGTTTTAGACAAAGTTTCTACAGAGGAAATCCTAAATATTATAATACCCACTATAAAGATACTTGGTATGAAAGTATCTTCCCTAATCTAACTCTAGAAGTAAAATCAAATATCAAACTATACGAAAAAGGTAATACTCTAGGAGGAATAGAATATGAAAATAAAAATAACTAACATTGAAATATCAAGTACTATGTTCTTACTCATCTTCTCATGTACCTTAGGCCTAGCCCCATTTATAAGTATCAAAATATCCGGCATTGATTCTTATTTTAGTGTCTTGTTTGGCTCTATACTAGGTCTATTACCCCTATGCATAATATTATATCTATTTAACTATCAAATAGATAAACCCATAAATGAAAAAAACAAAATAATATTTGGTAAAACAGTAGGTACCATAATCAACTATCTAACTATCCCCTTTCTCTTTATATTAGGAATAACCTACCTATTCAATCTAGGTAACTTTGTCATATCCCAGTATCTAACCAATACCCCATTATTAATAATAATCATAGTAATAAGTTTAACATCACTATTCATAGCAAATAAAGGAATAAAAGTAATTACCAAAACCAGTTCCATATATAGTATAATAATCATCATAGTCTTCCTAATCGCCGTATTAGGGCTATCCAAAGAAATAAAACTAGATAACCTAAAACCAATATTAGAGTTTGGATTAAAAAAGCCCCTAATTGCTGGACTAGTAAATACCCTAAGTTTTACTTCCCCTATTTATACCATACTATTTATACCAAAAAAAGAAATAGAAAACAATACCAAAACAAAAAAATATTTCATCATAACCTATCTAATAAGTATGATAATAATATTCACCATAGCCATAGTAACAAGTAGTATTCTAGGTAAATATCTTCTTCAAACATATCAGTATCCAGTATATATAACCCTAAAAAGAATATCATTATTTAACTTTATCGATAGAATAGAAAACTTTCTATCATTCCAGTGGATATTATCAGGAATAACAGTAATAGCCATGACTATCTATTCAGTAAGTAAAAATATCAAAAATAAAGAAAGTAAACTAATAAATTTCATAATAACTATTCTAATGATTATATTATCATATCTCCTATTTAAAAACAATACCAGCTTCAATGAATATCTATATACAATATACCCATATTTACTACTACCAACACCTATAATTTATGTTATAATATTCATTGGAGCAGTAATCCAAAAAAAATATAAATAATAGTATAATATTAAAAATTAAACATATAATATTATTACAGTAGAATATAACTACTGTTTATATAAAGAGATTACTATACTAGTAGTCTCTTCTTTAGTATGAGGTATATTATGAATAGAGATTTAATAAAAATAGAAAGTGATGGCTATGTATTAGAAGAAATAATTCCAAATAAAGAATTAATCTTCTATAAAAAAGATAATAGTAAAGTTGATATAGATATGTTTAGATTACTATATTTTAAATATGTAACCCAAAGAATACTCTTAAAAGATAATTTTAGTGATAACGATTTAATATTCACATATCAAGATAACTATGTCAAAGTAAATATTAAATCACTACAAAAAATAAAAAAATATTCCAAATAACCTATACAATAAATAAAAACTATCATAACCTATTAGTGTGGAGTTGATACTTTATGATAGAATTTTTAAATAATGTAAGTCCAATCTTACTTGCTTTTATAGCTACTCTATTTACCTATAGTGTTACCGCTATCGGAGCTGCCTTAGTTTTTATTTTCAAAAAAATAAATAAAAATGTCATGGATGCCATGCTCGGTTTTGCCGCTGGAGTAATGATTGCTGCCTCATACTTTTCACTATTATCACCCGCTAGAGACATGGCTGAAAGCCTAAATATGAATGTAACCCTTGTTCTATTTATTAGTTTCTTTAGTGGTGGTTTACTTCTATATATCGGAGATAAACTATTCAATCTATTTGATAAAAAACTATCTAAAAAAACTAATAAAGAAAATAAAAATAATAGCTTTAAAAGATGCTTAATGTTAATAACATCCATAACACTACATAATATCCCTGAAGGACTTGCAGTTGGTGTCGCCTTTGGCTCAATAATATATGGCCTAGATGGGGCCACTTTATCATCAGCCCTATTATTAGCCCTAGGAATAGGACTTCAAAACTTTCCCGAAGGAACCGCTGTTAGTGTACCCTTAAGAAGAGAAGGATTGAGTAGAAAGAAAGCCTTCTTCTATGGTCAGTTAAGTGGCATAGTAGAACCAATATCCGGTGTACTAGGAGCCCTTCTTGTACTAAAGGTACGACTACTTCTTCCTTATTTACTAAGTTTTGCTGCTGGAGCTATGATTTATGTTGTAGTACAAGAATTAATTCCTGAATCACAAACAAATAAGAGAAAAGAATTAATGGCCTTATTCACATTAATAGGATTCTCAGTAATGATGATATTAGATATAGCTTTAGGTTAAAAAAGAAAGTAACCACGTTACCTTCTTTTTATTTATTACAATCACTAGTACAAATATTAGTTTTAGTATCCTCAAACATCTTAGCAAGTTTAGTCTTAAGCCCCTCTAAATCTTCATTCTCCCAGTATTCTTTAGGAGTTTCATATCCCTTAGTATCCGCAGCAGTTTCATCATCAAAACCAACAATTTCTCCATCTTTAACCGCTATTACTGAAGGAGCATAGATTCTCTTATTACCCTCTTCATCATATCTCAAATGATCTTTTAGTATTTCTACCAATTTTTTATAATTATCATTATTATCTTTTCTATCGTTTAATATATTATAGTAGTATACTTTTTCTACATCATTATCTTTAGCCACTTCATTTAGATAAGGCACATAAGCCGTACACCAAGGACATTCAGGAAAGCCTAAATAAACAACCCCAGTACCATGTTCTAAAATATTAATAATTTCATCAATACTTTTGTATGTAAACACATTATCTTTAGTAACACTACCATACTCTTCAGCAAACTTCTTACCATCAGTATCTTTATTCTTATTAATATATAAGTATCCCAAAACACCAAGCATTATAACCAAAACTACTCCTACTAAAATTATTATTTTCTTTTTCACTTTTTTCACCTCATAATAATCATAAACTATTTATAATTATTTCACCACATAAACAAAGTTGAATTAACTAAACTTATGGTTGAGTTAGACAATCCTCATTTAAAGATAAAGGAACCTTATAAGTAGTTATCTTACCATTACTATCAGTAGCATTAATCTCTAGTAAAATATTACTACTCTCAATATTCTTACATTCCTTGCCAAAATTATCAATATTAAAATTAACATTCTTCAAAAAATCATTAAGTTTAATCAAAACATTATCATCATAATCATAACTACCAATCTTCTTTTTTATAGTACCACTTTCTTCATACAAACTACATTCAATCTTAGTATATAAATTATCATCAGTACCACCACAATAATCAATATTAGATATATATAAATAAGAATTACTCTTATTATAAGCAATACTTCCTGATATCTCAAAATTTGAACAATTAGAAGTTAAAGTTCTAAAAGTAAAACTATCATCATGAAATACCATCAGTAAAATAACTCCTAGTACAGTAAGAAAACCTATAATAGAACTAACAATAATTATTACTTTTTTATTATTTTTTTTATTACTTACTTTACCATCAAGTAAATCATTAATATTAATACCATAGTCATTACATATCTCTTTTAATAAAGCAATATCTGGAATATTCTTACCATTCTCCCATTTGCTAACAGCCTGATAAGTAACACCATATTTTAGAGCAAACTTTTCTTGTGTTAAACCACTTTTCTTACGAAGTTCTTTAATTAAATTACCAACTTTATTTTGATCCATTATATCACTTCCATACTTAAAATTATAATATAATTTCTATATAAATACAATAGAAAAAAGAGATAAATTACTATCCCTTTATTATAAATATTCTTTTAAATTCTCAATATTTTTCTCTTGCATCTTAACATAAGTATCTACTATTTCTTCTACTTCTTTATCCATCTTTTTATCATTTAATATTCTTCTCCCCTCAAGTATTCCCATATTAGTACCCTTAAAAAGAAGTTCTGCTATTTTAGAATCACTATCATCAGTCATAGTCCTCATCTCAATACCAAACCAAGTCATAGTCTTTTCCATCTTATTAGTCTCGTGTGGTTCATCATCACTATTATATGTAGAATAAATTTCATTAATATCTTCAGATATCTTTTTATACTCGCTAGATTGTCTTTCGAGTAGTTTTTTAAATTTCTTATCTTTAACCTTATCTATTATATAACTAATAGCATCTATCCCCATACAAGCACCCTTATTAATTTCATCTAATACATTAATATTTTCTTTCATATTTATTCACCAATAATATTATTAACAATAAATAGCAAAATATACAAAAAGTTTAACTATTAATAATAACACCAACATTAAATAAACTCTAAATCATAATTAATTTAAATAACTTAAATGATACTATCTCATAGTTTCTAATTTATAGTTACATCATCTTATTAATATTAGTTTTTTATCTTCTATAGCAACTTCCACATTTTCAAAGTTTTGTTGTGCCTCCCCTAAATATAATTGTTTATTTTCTTCGGGCCAAAAATGAGTTAATAATAATTTTTTTGCATTAGACTTACTCGCCAAAATACCAGCAGCATAAGCAGTCATATGAGTTTTACTATTAGTATTATGTTTTTGTAAGAATGAACTCTCACAAATAATTAAATCAGCATCTTTACAAAAATTCACCAATTTATTAAAATTTGTTGTACCAACATCAGAAGTATAAACAATTTTAAAATCTCTATTTTGCAGTTTAACCATATATGATTCAATAGTATGTGAATAATTATCTTCAAAAGTTACATTTAAATCGTTTATAAAAAATGAATATGAATTGCTTATATCATAATAATTTGAATAACTTTCATCATTAGAAACAATTGATACTTTATTAAATCCTATATCATTCTTAGGTAAATAGATTTTTACTTTTTTATCAAGTAATCCTAAATTATGATAGACATACGAAGCATATTGTATAGCCCCTAAATCTCCAAAATGATCTTTATGATAATGTGTAATAACTACACTTAAATCTTTTAAATCCTCTGGAAAATTTAATAATCTTGTTACACCATTACCACAATCTAATAATATTTTTTTATCGTTATATTGAACCAAAAGTCCAGGACAATTCATATTTCCTTTTGTATAAGGTGATACCGTTCCAAGTGGTGTAATTACTATTTTACTCATTTCATCAAACTCCTTTTTTTATTAACATTCTTTCCTTCACAATCGGATCCACATACCTTGAAATATCTTTATCAAGACTAAAGATTTCCTTAACCATACTTGATGATACAAATTGATATTCTTTATCTGCAAACAAACAAATTGTATTTACTTTATTATTTGATATTTCTTTATTTATTTGTTGCAATTGAACCTCATAATCATAATCACTCAAACTTCTAAGTCCCCTGATAATTGCCTTACACCCATTTAATAGTGCAACATCAGCAGCAGCACCACTTGCGGATATAATTTTTATATTATTTGCCTCTTGATATATTTTTTTTATTACTTCCATTCTTTCCTCTAAAGTAAATAACCCAAATTTCTTTAAAGGATTCTGCATAACTGCTACTATAATCTCATCAAATAAATTACTTGCTTGCTCTATTATATTCATATGTCCTTTTGTTATTGGATCAAAACTCCCCGGATATAAAACTTTTGTCATAATACATTCACCAACCTTTTAACTATTTCTTTATCGTTTGTTTTTAAAACATAATCAAATATACTTTTATTAAAATTAATACTTGCCTTTTCTCTTAAGTCAAATGCTTCTTCTGATATATTATCTCTTTTAATTGCCCTATATTTTCTTACATCATATGGAATATCTAAAAGTATTTTTATATCACACATATCAAAGTATTTTGAAATTGGTAATAATAACCAATCTAAAATAACAATCTTATCTTTATTAAATTCTAAAAAATCATCAATTTCTATTTGCATATATTTCCACACAACATCAGATAGTCTATTCATTTTATTCCGTGAATTAAAAACTATTTCACCAAGTTTTTTTCTATCAACAATATTATCTTTAATAATAGATTCTCCAAATGAATTTATTAATTCCACTTTTACCTCTGGTAAAAGTAATACACTATGACCAATTTTATCAATATCTAAATGTATAGCTTCTTTGTTTGTTAATTGTATTATTTGATTTGACAATGTACTTTTGCCACTACCCGACTTACCACAAATACCTATAATCATATTTTTCCTCCAATTCACTTGTATTATATTGCATTTTTTGATATAATTAAAATACATATTTATTATGTCTGTCATAAATGGAGGTTATCATGAATATAGACTTTGAATTATATAGAATATTTTATGTAGTTGCTAATCATTGTAATATTACTAAAGCAAGTGAAGAATTAAACATTTCTCAACCAGCAATAAGCAAATCAATTAAAAATCTAGAAGAACAATTAGGAGGCCAATTATTTGTTAGAACTAAACGAGGTGTTATTATTACCGAAGAAGGAAAAGAATTTTATAATTATATAAAACAAGCCATTGAATACATCAATAATGCTGAAAACAAATTCACAGATCTTATCAATTTAGAAACCGGATGTATAAAAATTGGCGTTAGTGCAACACTAGCAAAAGAATTTTTACTACCATATTTAGATAAATTTCATTCATTATATCCTAAAATAAATATACAGATAACAACCAGTTTAACCTCAGAATTAATATCAAAACTAAAGTATGGATTAATAGATATTGTAATACTGAATTTAAATAACAAAAATTATGGTAATGACATTGATATTATTAAATGTAAAAAAATAAATGATTGTTTTGTAGCAAATAGTAAATACAAAGATTTAATTGATAAAGAAATATCCTTAAAAGATTTAAACAATTACCCTTTAATTTTACAAGCAAAAGGTTCAAATACCAGAGAATTTTTAGATGACTTTGCAAGAGAAAACGGAGTTATTCTTAAACCAAATATTGAGCTAACAAGTTATTCACTAGTAACCGAATTTTCGAAAATTGGTCTTGGTATTGGATATGTAACAAAAGAATATATTAAAAAATCTATAAAGAATAAAGAGCTATTCGAACTAAAAATAAAAGAAAAAATTCCTAATAGATATATAGGAATTGCATTATCAAAAAATCATGTACCTAATTTTAGTACAAAGAAACTTATCGAAATTATTACAAATTAAATGATACAATAACAACACAAGGAAAGGATATATATTATGACCTATGATGAAATAAAATACTATATTGATAATTTTTGTAAAGTTTTAAATATAAGCGACTATATTGGAATTATAGCTTATGGAAGTTATGTAAAAAGAACAAATACCACCTTATCCGATTTAGATATTATGATAATAAAAAGTAACTATAATACTCAAGACTGTGGTAGTTTAAATATTGATGGAGTAAGAATAGAATATTTCATTCAAGACATAAAAAGAATTTATGAGTTAATAAAAAATGAAATTAAAAATAATGATCCATCACATCTAACAAAATTTGCAACATGTAAAATCATATATGATACAGATAATAAAGTAAAAGAATTAATAGATTATGCCCAAAAATTATATAGCACAAAAATAAACACTTCATTTACCGACAGAGAAAAGTTTTCTATTTTTTCCATAAATAATAGAATTGAAGATTTGGAGTCATTACTTTATGGCGATAGTTTCTATTCAGTTTATTATATAACATTAGAAAAAATAAGAACTTTATATAGTAGAATAAATGGAATAATAGACCTACCAGCAGCAAAAATAGAAAAAATTTATACAAATAATGAGTATGCACAAAAATATATTTCTTCTCCAATTCATCAATTACCAGAACAGAATTTTATTGAAAAATATCTATTATGTTTAAAATTGAATAACAAAAATATTATGCTTGATAATCTAAAAGACTTATACTTCTTTTGCTTTCAAGGCTTAGACTTTAATCCAAATAATTTTTGTTTAAAATACACAAAAAAAGCACCATTTATAGTATAATCAAAACTCCTTATAAAAATCAATTTCGTTTGAAATTGATTTTTGTTTAATAGTGCAAGCTCATAAACCGACGTCAAGAAATTCGAGTAAATAAGTATTAAAAAAAAGTCCAAATATACTTTGAACTTCTTAATATACAATTTGGTGCGGGTGAAGGGACTTGAACCCCCACGGATGAACCACTAGATCCTAAGTCTAGCGCGTCTGCCAATTTCGCCACACCCGCATCAAAAAAATTATTTGGTGGACCCTGCAGGACTCGAACCTGCGACCGCCCGGTTATGAGCCGGATGCTCTAACCAACTGAGCTAAGGGTCCATCAGCATAAATAGTATATATTCAGTTGTTAGAGCAGCCGCTCTCTGAATAACAAAATAAGTATACCATTTTTAAAGATTAGTGTCAACCATTAAAACAATATTTTTTTATACTTTCACTACTAATTTATGCAAAAAAGAATAAAATTTACTATGAATAACCAAAAGATCGAAGATAAATCATTAACTGCCCTAGCCTTTATAATAGGATTAGCTCTAATAGATAATTTAACAAGTACCGAGCAGAATGCCGTTGGTAACTGGATAATGCTAATAGCCCAAACTCTATGTACTAATGGAAGCTACACCTTTAACAGGGAATGGAAGTCCCATATAAATAATGGAAATACCCCCGTTACAAAAGATACTCTAGAAAAAGTTGGTGACATAATCAATAATACTATTAAAAAGAATACCTGAAATATCTTTTTAGTAATATCTTTGTTTCTTCCCGCTTCACTAAAAATTTATCAATATCATTGAAAGTATCTTCGAAGTCACAATTTATATTCTTAAAAATATTATTCCATCCAAATAACAAACACATAAATACATTAGTTTAAGACTTATCTTGAATAAGGCTTAAACTAACACTTTGAGATTACAAGCTCAAAGTGCATAAAGAAAAAGAACTAAGATAACTATTACATCTAAGTTCTTTTAATATAATTATTTACTAGCTTTAATAGCAGCTTGAGCAGCAGCAAGTCTAGCAATAGGAACTCTATATGGTGAGCAAGAAACATATGTTAATCCAATATTATGACAGAATTCAACACTAGATGGATCCCCACCATGTTCACCACAAATACCAAGTTTAATATTAGGTCTTGTAGCCTTACCTTTTTCAGCAGCCATTTTAACTAGTTGTCCAACACCTACTTGATCTAATCTAGCAAATGGATCTTGTTCATAAATCTTCTTTTCATAGTAGGCTCCTAAAAACTTACCAGCATCATCTCTAGAGAAACCAAATGTCATTTGTGTTAAATCATTAGTACCAAATGAGAAGAATTCAGCTTCAGTAGCAATTGCATCAGCAGTAAGAGCAGCTCTTGGTATTTCAATCATAGTACCAATATGATATTCCATATCAGAACCTTTTTCTTTCTTAACAAGTTCAGCAGTTTCTACTACTATATCCTTAACATATTTTAATTCTTTAACTTCACCAACAAGTGGAATCATAATCTCAGGAACAATATCATATCCTTCTTCTTCATGAACCTCAATAGCAGCTTCCATTAAAGCACGAGTTTGCATTCTAGCAATTTCAGGATAAGTAACTGCTAAACGACATCCTCTATGACCCATCATTGGATTAAATTCATGTAATTCATTGCATACATCAATAATATGTTCTACAGTTATTCCCATAGCCTCAGCAAGCTCTTTCATTTCAGCCTCAGTCTTAGGAATAAATTCATGAAGAGGTGGATCAATATAACGAACAGTCATAGGTAGACCTTTTAATTCCTTATACATTTCTTTAAAGTCACCTTTTTGATAAGGAATTAATAAACTTAAATATTTTTCTCTATCTTCAACTGTTTCAGATAAAATCATTCTTCTTAAGTTAAATATTCTCTCTTCATCAAAGAACATATGCTCAGTACGACATAGTCCAATACCTTCAGCACCAAGTTCAATTGCTTTTCTAGTATCTTTAGGAGTATCAGCATTAGTTCTAACACCAAGCTTACGATACTTATCAGCCCATGCCATAACACGGCCAAATTCACCCGCAATAGTAGCATCAACTGTTGGAATAGCTCCATCATAAATATTACCAGTAGTACCATCAATAGAGATAACATCTCCTTCATGGTATACTTTACCAGCTAAAGTAAATTCTTTCTTAGCTTCATTCATGGTAATATCACCACATCCAGATACACAACAAGTACCCATACCACGAGCAACAACTGCAGCATGACTCGTCATACCACCACGTACTGTTAAAATACCTTGAGCAGCCTTCATACCAGTAATATCTTCTGGAGAAGTCTCAAGTCTAACAAGTACAACTTTTTCTCCCTTACCACCTATACCATAAGTAGCAGCATCTTCAGCAGTAAATACAATCTTACCACAAGCAGCACCAGGAGAAGCGCCAAGTCCTTTTCCAACTGGAGTAGCAGCTTTTATTGCCTTACTATCAAACTGTGGATGTAATAATGTATCTAAGTTTCTAGGATCAATCATTAATACAGCCTCTTCTTCAGTTCTCATTCCCTCATCAACTAAATCACAAGCAATCTTTAAAGCAGCCTGCGCCGTTCTCTTACCATTTCTTGTTTGTAACATATATAATTTACCATGTTCTACAGTAAACTCCATATCTTGCATATCACGGTAATGTTCTTCCAAAGTAGCACATACTCTCTTAAATTCCTCAAATGCCTCTGGGAACTTATCAGCCATCTCAGTAATCTTCATCGGAGTTCTAACACCCGCAACAACATCTTCACCTTGTGCATTAGTTAAGAATTCACCAAATAAACCTTTTTCTCCAGTAGCAGGATCTCTTGTAAAAGCAACACCTGTACCACAATCATCTCCCATATTACCAAATGCCATTGATTGAACATTAACAGCAGTTCCCCAAGAATATGGAATATCATTATCTCTTCGATAAACATTAGCTCTAGGATTATCCCAAGATCTAAATACAGCCTTAATAGCTCCCATTAATTGTTCTTTTGGATCATCTGGGAAATCATCTCCAATCTTAGACTTATATTCTTCTTTAAACTCTCTAGCCAATTCTTTTAAGTCATCAGCAGTAAGTTCAACATCTAATTTAACATTCTTTTCTTCCTTCATCTTATCAATTAGTTGCTCAAAGTATTTCTTACCAACTTCCATAACAACATCAGAATACATTTGAATAAATCTACGATAACAATCCCAAGCCCATCTAGGATTATTAGACTTTTCTGCTAGAACATTAACTACTTCCTCATTTAATCCTAAATTAAGAATAGTATCCATCATACCAGGCATACTAGCTCTAGCACCACTTCTAACAGAAACTAATAATGGATTTTCTTTATCTCCAAATTTCTTTCCTGTAATTTCTTCCATCTTAATAATGTATTCATTAATTTGACTTTGAATCTCATCATTAATTGTACGTCCATCTTCATAGTACTTAGTACAAGCTTCAGTAGTAATAGTAAATCCCTGTGGAACTGGCAAACCAATATTTGTCATTTCCGCTAAGTTAGCACCTTTACCACCAAGAAGGTTTCTCATATCTGCATTACCTTCTGTAAACAAATAAACATATTTTGTCATTTATCTTTCACCTCACCTTAATATAATAACAAAATAAAAATAAAAAGGCAATAATATTACCTTTAATTTACTTATTATTTACATCTTTTTTTATTCACTTTCAGCCTATAGTCTTCCAGTGCTATTTATAGCCTAAAGTCTATAAATAGTATATCTACATATCTATCATATATAAGCCAAAATTATATACAAAAAGAAGTTACAATAAATGTAACCTCTTTCAAATTATCTCTTACTAAATTGTGGAGCTCTTCTAGCACCTTTAAGACCATATTTCTTTCTTTCTTTAACTCTTGGATCTCTAGTTATAAATCCATTAGCTTTAAGAACTTTTCTATATGAATCTTCATTAGTTTCATTTCCAGCATCATAAACAAGTAATGCTCTAGTAATACCAAGTCTGATAGCACCAGTTTGACCTGAAAATCCACCACCAGTAACATCAGCATTAACATCAAAAGTATTTTCATTACCAGTTACTACTAATGGTTGTTTTAAATCCATTACTAATACCTCATAAGGCATATATTCTTGAACATCTCTACCATTAACAGTAATCTTACCAGTACCAGGAGTTAAAGTAACTCTAGCTACAGATCCTTTTCTTCTACCAGTTCCATAGAAACTTCTCTTTTCTTTAGCCATTATTTGTTACCTCCCATTTCTAATACTTTAGGTTGTTGTGCAGCATGTTTGTGATCTTCACCAGCATACACAAATAATTTCTTATACATTTCTCTTCCAAGTCTATTATGTGGAAGCATTCCTTTTACTGCTCTTTCAACCATCTCTACTGGATAGTTAGCTCTCATTTCTTTAGCAGTTCTTTCTCTTAGACCACCAACATATCTAGAGTGATCATAATAAATTTTATCCTCTAATTTGTTACCAGTTAAAGCTACTTTATCAGCATTAACAATGATAACATAGTCACCACAGTCAACATGAGGAGTGTATGTTACTTTGTGTTTTCCTCTTAATATAACAGCAGCTTTACTAGCAACTCTTCCTAGAGGAATATCTTTAGCATCAATAACATACCAAGTTCTGTTAACTGTTTCTTTACTTTGCATAAATGTGCTTTTCATTTCTATTCTCCTTCATATTTTTAAAAGTTATCTTCAGGTCTTAAGTGTTCCCAATACCTAATACCCTCCAACAAAATGTACCGATTATGATTTTACTATTATTTTATGCTTTTGTCAATAATTTAAGAGATTTTTTCTCATTTTCTTCCCAAAAACTAACTTTATATATCTTTTTAATTCTAAATATATATGTAATAGCTTATATATAATAGATATGTAGATATATCATTTATAGACATTAGGCTATAAATGACACTCTAAGACATCGGCTTAGAGTGATTACTCATAACTATCCAAAAACTCTTTAAACTTAACCGCAGTATCACGAGGAAGTATCTCCTCTAACTCTTCAGTACTAGCTTCTTTCATCTTAGTAATAGTTTTATATTTCTTAAGAAGTTTATTCTTTCTAACTTCTCCTATACCATCAATATTATCAAGTATACTAGATAGTGCTCCCTTACTTCTAATATTCTTATGATAACTAATAGTAAAATTATGTACCTCATCTTGCATCCTAGTAAGTAACATAAACAAATTACTTCTCTTATCAATCATAATCTCAGTAAGAGGTTCAAGTCCTAATAACATATTAGTACTATGCGTATCATCTTTCTTAAGACCTGCGACTGGAATATCAAGGCCAAGACTCTCTATAACCTCTCTAGCTACATGTATCTGACCAACACCACCATCTACAATAATCAAATCAGGTTTTTCAAGATTATCTTTAAGTACTCTAAAATATCTCCTATAAATAACCTCTCTCATTGTACCATAATCATCATTCTTATCATTAGTAATCTTAAACTTACGATAATCATTTTTAGAAGGTTTACCCATAATAAACACTACCATACCAGATACATTAAAACTACCAAATAAATTAGAATTATCAAATAATTCAATTCTATCTACTTTATCTAATTTAAGTTTACTCTTAAGCTCATTAAGAGCATCCTCTATCTTATCTTCATCTCTCTTAATATAAGTCATTTGTTCTTCATAATATATTCTAGCATTATCATAAGCAAGTTCTAATATTCTCTTCTTATCTCCCTTAACAGGAGTAATAAACTTAATGTTAAATATCTCACTAAAAGCTTCATTATCCACATTATCAGGAGTTAATACCTCTTTAGGTATTGATACATTCTTACTATAAAAATCAAGTAAATAATTAGATAATTCCTCTTCTTCAGTAGTTACCATAGGAAATATAACCCTATTTCTATCAAGAAGTTTACCTCCTCTAACAAAAAGAATCTGAATACTAATATAATTATCCTTAGTATAGTAACCAACTATATCAGTATTAACCTTACTATCCAAATCAACCTTTTGTTTCTCAGTAGTAATATTAATATAATCAAGAAGTTCTTTATATTCCATAGCCTTCTCATAATCCATCTTCTCAGAATAACTATACATCTTTTCTTTAAGTCTATCAGTTAATATTTTAGTATTACCATTCAAAAAAGAAACAATCTCACTCTTCATTTCTTTAATCTTATCTTCATCTACATTATGCACGCAGTACCCAAGACACTCTCCTATATGATAATATAAGCACTCTCTCTTTTCATAAGTTCTACACTTCCTAAGAGGATATATTCTATTAAGTATTTCTACTACTCTTTTAGCAGCCCCTACATTAGGATAAGGACCAAATAAATTATTCTTAATCTTCTTAGCATTAATTCTCCTAGTAATCTTAAGAGTGGGTACTTTCTCATCAGTAAGTTCAATATATGGATAAGACTTATCATCTCTATATAAAATATTATACTTAGGATTATATTTCTTAATAAGATTAATTTCCAGTAGTAGGCTTTCCATCTCAGTATTAGTAATAATATATTCAAAATGATCTATCTCTCTAACTAACATCATAGTCTTACCCGTATGCTCTCTTTGAAAATATGAACTAAGTCTATTCTTCAAATTCTTACTCTTACCAACATATATAACAATATTATCCTTATCTCTCATAAGATAACAACCTGGTAAATGTGGTACTAAAGAAAGTTCTTTCTTAAACATATTATCACCTCTCTATATAACAAGAAAAAAGCCCTTTACGGACTTTATATTCATAATGGCGGAGTAGGAGAGATTTGAACTCTCGCAGCAGTTTCCCACTCTACACCCTTAGCAGGGGCGCCTCTTCAGCCTCTTGAGTACTACTCCGTTGCTAAATATAATTTTATATTAATTTTATAAAATTGTCAACTAATTTTAACCATTTTTATATCATCCCTCCCCTTATAAATACCATTTAACTCTTCCACTAGTAGTTTTATCTCATCATTATCACTAGTATTATCTATCTTTTTATCATATTCATTAAGTTTATTATTAATTTCATCATCACTAAGTAAATACTCTACTATCTTAAAATCTTTATTATAAGCCTTCTCTATCTTATCAATATTATCCCTATTCTTAGTCATAGCTATAACTGTATTATATTTACCATTCTCTTCATAATAAATATAGTTATTACTAACAAAACTACTCTTCATCGTATTATAATCATTATAAGAAGTATCCTCAAGTAAATAAATAACATTCGAAGTAAGTATATTCTTCTCTTTATCCTCATAAATACTAAACATTAACTTACCACATAAAAATCCACATAACACCGACAAAAAAATAGGTAAAAATATTTTCTTCAATAACTTTTTCATTTTATCACCAAAAATATTTTATACCTATTTAATTAAATATTTTGTCGAATTATCCATTATAAATAACAATATTTATATTATAATCATCATCACTAAAAATATTCTCACTCTTAATTTGAAAATAAACATAAGAGCCACTAATACCACCAGTCAAAGAATTTATTTTAATACCACTATCAAGTGTCTTTGAATAAATTACAGTACCATTAGCCATATTGTCAGTATATTTAATTATACTATTTTCATTATCAATAACTATCCTTCTTGCTTCTGTTGGCCCCCCTGAACGATCAAAATAAATCTCACAATAATTACCATTACACTTTATACTATCGATCTTTTCATATTCAGCAATATCTTTCTTCAAATTCTTTCTAATATTAGTCATAATAAGTGCTTTATCAGTCATAAAGTTCGTATCTGCATATTCATTATCAGTAACATCCACTAGTTTCATAGTTATTTCCATTAAAAAGAATGCTATTGAAAAAGCAATTACTGAAGCAATAATAATCTCAACGGTCATATACCCTCTTCTATTTAACTTCTTCATATTATTTCACCTTCAATGTGTAGTAGTAGTAGTCACTACCCTTTTCTAATTCAACCACTATAAAATAAGAATAATTTTCATTAAAATCTGTTTTATTAATGAAATAATCAAGATAATCTTTAAATGACTGATTTATATCAGAATCTTTTAATTGAGTTAAACCAGTACTATTATTTCTTACTATATAAACTTTATCGGCATTAATTTCTAGTTTTTCTTTATATAAAGTACATAATGTGGGGACATCACTTTTAAATTCTTCATTCTCTTCAGATAATAAAATATAATCGCCACCTATAATATCAAAAAGAGAATCAAAATTCATATTCCTAACTAGTGCATCATTAACCTCCATAGCCACCTGCTGAGCATCTAAATCATAATATCTATTTCTCTTATCATAAGCCGCTGTCATTCTATTAATACCAATATACATAGTAACAAGAACAACTGCTACTACTGAAGCAGATACAACTACTTCCGCCAACATAAAACCCTTTCTATTTAATTTCATTTTATCACCCATTTACTATTGATATTTACTTAAGTTTATTATATAATAATTATAGAATAAAATCTAGTCTTTTTAAAAAGAAAAGAATAAAAAGGGAGAGGAATACTATGAATAATAACAGTACTATGCAGTCTAATATTAGTAATAAGCCAAACAATATGAATGTAGTTCCAAATAGCATGCCAAGTGCTGGAATACCTATTCAGCAAAATAAAAATATGATGACAAATAATCAAAAAACTAGTCCTAATATAAATAGTATTCCAAATATGCAGACTAAACAGCCTAATATGAATACTCAATTAAATCTAGCCAATAGTAGAAACATCGACTTTACCAAAATACCAGTAGTTGATGCTGTTAATATGATTATCATAACAGCGGTTGATTTAGGAGCATCAGATATTCACTTTGATCCTACTGATGAAGGTATAACAGTAAGAATTAGAATAGATGGTATTTTAAGAGATCAATTTTTCTTACCAAAAGAAATAAAACAAAATGTTACTACCAGAATAAAAATAATGGCTGGTATGAATATAACCGAAACAAGATTACCTCAAGATGGCGGTATAAAAGATACCATAAAAGGAAGAGAACTAGACCTCAGAGTATCTTCATTACCTACTAAAAGAGGCGAAAAAATAGTTATAAGAATTATGGACTATTCCATGAGTTTAAAAGGTATTGAATACTTATGCTTTAGTGAAACAAACTATAACAAAGTAATAAAAATGCTTGGCTTTCCAAATGGAATAATACTAGTAACTGGTGCTACTGGTACAGGTAAATCAACTACCCTATATTCCTTCTTACAAAAACTAAATGTTGAAGGTTCTAACCTAATAACAGTAGAGGACCCCGTAGAAATGGATATAAAAGGAGTTAATCAAGTTCAAGTAAATAGTGATATCGGACTAGACTTTGCAACAGTTTTAAGAAGTATCTTAAGACAAGACCCTAATATCATTATGATTGGAGAGATAAGAGATTCTGAAACAGCCCAAATAGCGGTAAGAGCCTCAATCACAGGACACTTAGTACTATCTACAATACACACAAACAATTCATTAAATACTATCGAAAGATTACTAGATATGGATGTTGAAAGATACCTACTTGCCTCAGCACTAACAGGAATAGTATCCCAAAAGTTAGCTAGAAGATTATGTGATAATTGTAAAAAGAAAAGAACAGTAACAATTACTGAAAAGAATCTTTTCAAAACAGTATTAGGTCTTGATATAAACGAAGTATATGAAGCGAATACTTCAGGTTGTCCTCATTGTAGTCATGGCTATAAAGGAAGAATAGCTCTTCAAGAAGTACTACTTATCAGTCAAGACATAAGAGATGCCATAAGTGCCGGCATGCGAAAAGAACAGTTGAGGCATCTAGTATATAACAAAGATGTTATTACTATGCTTCAAGATGGATTATTCAAAGTAATCGCAGGTTTCACAACTACCGAAGAAATATTAAAACAAATAGAAGTTGAAGATGAAGACTTTGGAATAAAATAAAGAGTTATCTAATTTGTAGATAACTCTTTTTCTATATTATTAACTTTATCCTTATAATCAGAAACAGGTTTATAACTTAATCTATGATATTTAGTAATACCATACTTCTTAATAGCCTCAATATGTTTCTTTGTACCATAACCCTTATTATGAGCCAAATCATACATAGGATAAACCTTATCAAGATCATACATCATCTTATCCCTAGTAACCTTTGCAATTACTGAAGCTGCTGCTATTGAAATAGATTTAGCATCACCCTTAATAATACTCGTGGTATCAACATCAATATCAAGGGGCATTGCATCAATAAGCACATGATCAAGTTTAATCCCAGTATTTTTAATAGCCTCTTTCATTGCTATTTTAGTGGCTTCATAAATATTAACTTCATCAATCTTTCTCTCATCTACAATCCCAATCCCAATAGCAATAGCCTTATCTTCAATAACCTTATAAAACTCATCTCTCTTCTTCTCAGATAATTTCTTTGAATCTGTAAGTCCCTCAAGCACAAAATCACGTGGAAGTACAACACAGGCTGCTACTACGCTGCCAATCAGTGGTCCTCTTCCAACTTCATCTACTCCCCCAATAAAATTTAATCCTTTATCATATAATTCATTTTCATATTTATATAGATCTACCATTACTTCCACTTCTTTACTATATTATTAATATTATTCCTTTTCTGAAAATCAGCAGCATTATTCATATTTCTCTGCAAATTCCCTACTTGTTCACTAGGAGTTATAACCCCTCTACTAGAGGTATTACTCTCTTTAACGTTAAACATCTTATTCCAGAATTTTTTCTCCTTAGTCCTTGCTTCTTTAACATCATTATTATGATTAGCCTTCCAAGTTCTATCAAAGACTCTAGTCAAATCTTCATTTCTTTCCATATCTATCACCATACTAATTTTATCATATTCTAAAACAAAAAGAAACTACTAATTAATACATTCCCTGTATTTTCTTAATAGTCTCATTACTAAGTGAAGATAATTTCCAATTACCATTACTATCTTTCTTTACTTCAAAGTCAATAGTATACTTAACCTTATCCTTAGCCTTCTCTAACTTATCTAGTTTAGTATTATTATAGTCTTCAACTGTATAATCAGTTTTTCCTTGATAATAATTATTAGTATCATTAACTTGTTTTTTATAATCAATAACTTCAATTTCCACCGTAATAGTGGCAGTATCTCCATCTATTCTTTCATCCTTAATTTCATAAGCTAAATTTCTATACTGTTTCTCAATAACCTTACGGTATCTTTCCTTCTGGGAATCATTAAGATTCTCTTCTTTTAATACATCATCAATACCACTCTTAATATCACTATCCAAAGTTTGATATTTATTTAAAAGTTCTTCAACTTTTGAAGTAGGACTATTAGATAATGAACAACCTACAAGTAATAATAAAAATATAAACAAAGAAACTATTTTTTTCATTTTATCCCTCCATTTATATTTTTACTAATAATTAACATTTTATACTAGAAATCATAAGTATTAATAATATTTATTACCTTTTCTTTACTATAACCTTGACTAATCAAATGATTATATATCTTATTTCTAAGTTCACTACCATTATATTTCTTATTATTCTTAATATCTTTATCAATAATCTTTTTCATTTTATTAAAAAGCATATCATTATCTGTCATTAAAATATTATTATCTATTATACTATTATCTATACCAAGATTACTAAGTTCCATTCTTATCTTATAATCCCCCTTAGAGGTAAAAGCCATTTTATCCTTAATATAAGCCTTAGTAAATCTATCATCATCTAAGTAACCATTATTAATTAGATTCTGAATAGCTTCATTAACTACATCAACCAAATACCCTTTCTTAAATAAGTAATCTCTCATTTCCTTAATACTTCTAAGTCTAATAGCAATATATTTAACACCAGCATCAAAAGCCTCACAAACATTATTATCATGCATTAATTTACTATATAACTCTTTATCAATCTCTTTCTTTAGTAAAAGTTCATTCTTAGTAATAACTCTCTCATTCAAAGTAATTACTTCACCATTAGATAAATAAATATTATAATTATTCTTCTTAGTAAACTCATATTTTTCAATTTTCATAGTACCACCCTTAAAATAAAGAGAAAGCTTACTCTTTTACTTCACTTTCTCTTTGTATATATTTTTTCTTTTCTTCCATCATAACATTAGATACATTTTCCTCTATTTCAGGTAGAGCATTAGGATCAATATTTGAAAGAATAATCTTTTCTTTTATAGTATCAATAATAACTTTACCCCAAATAATATTTGTTTTAATAGTTAAATCATTAAACATATCTGGAGTAATTACTCTATAAAAGTATCCAAAAAGCAATCTTTTTGTAGCCACAACTAATCTTTTATCGGTAAGTACTACTATATTAGTATTACATATTTCATAACTTTTAAAATTCTTTTGTGCTACAAATACATATTTTACTTTTTCACCATTATCAACAAATTTACTAGCCACTTTAGCATGAGCTTTTAATCTAAAAGCTATAGTTTTAGGATATTTTTTCTTAAATTCCTTAGCCCCTAAATATATATCTTGGTTCATTCTTTTATCCCTCTACTTTAAAGTTTTCTTTAACAAATTTAACAAATTCATCTTTATCAACATATCCAGGTATAGAATCAATTACTGAATTACCATACATAAATAATGTAGTTGGAGTACCCCATTTACCTTGATTCTTTTTAAAGTAAGAATTAGATGTTCCAAGAGCAGTATACTCATCATTATTTAAATTAGTCATATTTATATAATAAATAGGAAGTCTATATTCATTAGCAACCTCTTCTACTATTGGTTCATACATTTCGCAGTAGCCACATCCATCTCTTACTATTATTACTAAGAATGGTTCCTTAGCATTCATTTTTTCTTTATATTCTGAATATGTAATCTCAGTAAATCCCACTTCTCCTTGTAGAGTTATAGGTAATTCTATATCTAGTTTAGGAGTTTTTTTCATAGTAACAAATAATGCAACCACTAAAAGAACAACCACTAAAAGAATTAATATTAAATCTTTTTGTTTTGAAGTTAGAGAAAAACTCTTCTTTTCTTTAACTACTTTTTCTTCTTTTACCTCTTCTACTTTTGGTACTATTTCTTTTACTTTAACTTCTTCATGTGCAATATTCTTAGTTTCTACTTTTTTAGCATTCTCTTTCTTAACACTTGCTTTAGTATCTACTTTCTTTGTATTTTGTTTATTAGTATTTTTATTTTGACCACCTTTATTATTCACTTTTTTTGTATTCTTATTTTTTGAACTTTGATTTGCCATAACAATCTTCCTCCTAATAAATAGTTTACACTTAAAAGAATAAAAAAGCAAGTATTATATTGCTTTTTTTATCCTATTTTGTCATATTTTAATATGTTTTATGTTCACTTCAAGCTTATAATCTTGAAGTGTTGTTTTTAGCCTTAGGTCTAAAAACAACATATCAGCCATATCTATTATATATAAGCAAGATTATTTAGATACAGCTTCAGCAGATATATATCCAGTATACGTTGCATTAGCATATGAATTATCCGCAATAGTTCCATCTAACCATACATATACAGTATATGTAACTGGTGTCGTACTACTAACATCTAAATTACTTACTAAAGTAATTTTATTACTAGTATTAATTACTCCAGTACCAACTACTGTGCTACCATTAAGTACTGTATACTTAAGTGCACCCTTTAAAATATTAGAACTTGCAGAACTTGTATTTAAATAAAGTGTTGCTGTACCTGATACATTAGTACAAGTAGATTTAAGGGCCAAACTAACTTTTGCCGATAATCCTTCAGTATAAGAACTAGCCATTTCTAGACTTCCCTTTGTACTAGCACTTCCTATTTGCTGACTTATTCCATAATCAATATCAAAACAATCTGCAGTTCCACTTATATTAATGTTATCGCTTTGCCATGATACCCATGCATAAGTAAAACCAGCAATTAATGCTATAAATAAAATAACCCCAAATATTGTTCCTACTAATTTTGCTTTCTTCATTTTTAACTCCTCTATTTCTAATAAAATAATACCATATTTTTTTAATAATAACAATATTTAAAATATTTTTTTATTTTTTTTAATTTTAGGGTTGACAAAATACCCAACTTCGTTTATTATATTAATCACCAGTTCGATATTAGGCGAATTGGTGCTAGTATCACACTAGCCAACCCCTTTTTATTCTTTTTGGGAGACTGTTCCTTAGGGGGTCAGTCTCTTTTTATTTTTTAATCCTAACTTTACACCAAAAAGAATAAACAACAAAAAAATAAAAGCCTCATCGATGTCATGAGACTTTTTTTTATACTTAAATTAACTATTTAGCTTGGTAATTTGAACCACTGATTTGGTTTTGTCCTAATTGAACTAATCTCTTAGTGATTTCTCCACCAACTGATCCATTAGCTCTTGAAGTTGTATCTGGTCCTAAATTAACACCAAATTCGTTAGCTATTTCATATTTCATTCTTTCGATAGCTTGTTTAGCTCCTGGAACTACCATCTTACTATTTGTATTGTTACTCATTATTTTCACCTCCTACACTAATAGGTTGTGAAATATTAACAATTTCATGCATCTAAATTAATGGTAATTTTTACTATAAACAATTATTTATATTAGTAAAATAAGAGTAATTATATTTTTACTCTTATTTAAATATCAAAATCTTTTTTCTTATTACTTATTTTAATAACTTCTTCATTTTCTATCGCAGCATTAATTAAACTTTCATAATCAAAACTTTTTTCATAAAGAACTGCTTTATCAATATCTGGATTAATAACTGGATGTTTAGGTAAAAATATTGTACAGCAATCTTCATATGGAAGAATAGAAGTTTCATAAGTACCAATTTTTTTAGATATATCAATAATTTCTAATTTATCCAAGCATGCTACTGGTCTAATAACAGGTTTATTAGTAACAGCATTAATTACCCTCATACTAGTAAGAGTTTGACTTGCAACTTGACCTACAGACTCACCATTAATAAGACATAGTAAGTTATTCTTTTCCATTAGTTTTTCACTTATTCTATACATCATTCTACGCATAATGGTTATCATATATGTAGGATCAATATTTTTATATATTGCTTCCTGAATATCAGTAAATTTTATAACATGTAATGTTATAGAAGGTTCATATTTTGTAAGAAGCTCTACTAATTTTTTTACCTTATTCTTAGCCATTATGCTAGTATGTGGTGGAGACTCAAAATACACACATTCTACCTTGATTCCCCTCTTCATTGCCAAATAAGCTGCCACTGGGGAATCAATTCCTCCTGATAACATAAGAAGACCTTTACCGGCTACTCCAACAGGATAGCCACCAGAAGCACTTATTTCTTTATGATATATATATGTATAATCCTCTCTTATTTCAATTTTTAATAAGTACTCTGGATTATGTACATCAACCTTAATATTATCAATATTCTTAAGTATTAAAGCCCCAACTCTTCTACTAAAATCCATACTAGGTATAGGAAAAGACTTGTCTGCTCTATCAGTTTCTACTTTAAAAGTATTAAACTTTGTATCTTTTGCAATATTTAATACTTCTTTTTCTATTTCTTCAATATTAGTATTCACTCTAGTAGCTATAACTATACTATGAATACCAAATATATTCTTAAGAATATCCACTATCTCATCGATATTATCTTCAGTTTCAATAAACATTCTTACTCTATTTTTAATTATTTTAACATTATAATTTTCTAATGCTCTTTTAATATTATTATAAAGAATATTTATAAATAACTTCCTATTATCCTTTTTAGTGGTTAATTCGCCATATTTAATTAATATTATTTTCATTTTATCATTCTCATTTCTATCTATTTACTACGAAGCTATACCAACACAATAATCACTTTCATTACTTGTACTTATATTTTTATTTTCAGTAAAGGTACAAGTCTTATTTTGACAAGTAACAGTTCCACATAATGTTCTCTTAGAATTATTAGGATCTGCTATATCGCTTGCTCTAAGTGTACTCTTTGCATCCTTAATCAAAGTAGGAATAGTAATTGTAATTGTAGTCGTAGTGCCACTATGTCTATCAATATATAATTCTGCTTCAGATTCTATAAGTTTAATCTTCATAGTTTTTTCTTTATTTTTGCTTCTTTCAATTGAAGAAGTAACACTTGGTATAGCAATAGCCATAATAACAACAAGTATTACAAGTACTGCAAGTAACTCTATTAAAGTAAATCCTTTTCTATTCATTTTTTTCATTCTTATCACCTAACCATAGTATAAAATATTTTTAAATATTATACAATATCTATTTAACTTTTTCTTTAAGTTTACTTAATATATTTATTGCCTCAATTGGTGTAATATTTAAAATATCAATATTTTTAACTTCTTCTTCTACTTCACTCTTTTTTTCATCAAAATTAAGTGGAAGTGTTGTTTGTATAATGGTATCTGTTTTCTTTTCTTTATTTTCATATATATTTAGTATACCACTTGCTCTATCTATTACTTCATCAGGAAGTCCTGCAAGTTTAGCAACATTAATACCATAACTTTTATCTACAGAACCATCTTTTACTTTATGTAAAAAAGTAATATTGCCATTTTCCTCTACTGCTGAAACGTGTTTATTTTTTAAATTAGGAATATTCTTTTCCATATCAGTAAGTTCATGATAATGTGTAGAAAAAAGTGTCTTACATTTAATTTTATTAGCTACATATTCTAAGATAGCTTGTGCTAGACTCATACCATCAAAAGTAGCGGTTCCTCTACCTAATTCGTCAAAAAGTATTAAACTGTTTCTTGTAGCATATTTAATAGCTCTTGAAGCTTCCATCATTTCTACCATAAATGTAGACTCACCACTAACTAAATCATCAGATGCCCCAATACGTGTAAATATCTTATCAAATATTGGAAGTGTTGCTTCTTCAGCAGGTACAAAACATCCTATTTGTGCCATTATAGCAATAATACCAAGTTGTCTCATATAAGTAGATTTACCTGCCATATTAGGACCAGTAATTAAAAGAATATCTGTATTATTATCCATAATTATATCATTAGGTACATACTCTTCTCCTTTTAATACTCTTTCTACTACTGGATGTCTTGAATTAAGTACTTTTATTTCATTACCAATAGTAATTTCAGGTCTAATATAATTATATTTTTCACTAACTAGGGCAAAAGAACTAAGTACATCTATTTCACTTATTACTTTAGCAGTTCTCTGAAGTTCTGGAATATATTCCTTACATTTATCTCTAATTTCTATAAATAAATTATATTCCAAATTAATAATTCTATCTTCACTAGATAATATTAAATCTTCTTTTTCTTTTAATATTGGATTAATAAATCTTTCACAGTTAGCCAAAGTTTGCTTTCTAATATAACCCATATCATCAGTAACCATATTTAAATAAGATTTACTAATCTCTATATAATAACCAAACACTTTATTAAAACCAACTTTTAATCCTTTAATACCAGTTCTTTCTCTCTCTTCAGTTTCAAATCTACTAATAAAGTCTTTTCCACCTCTACTTAAATCTTTAAGTTCATCAAGTTCACTAGAATATCCATCTTTAATTAAATATCCTTCTTTTATCGTATTGAGAGGTTCTTCATATATAGACTTTTCTAATAAATCATATAGATCACTCATTGTAGTAATTTTTTCATAAAAACCTATCTTTTCTAGTTTTTCCTTAATACTAGGAAGTACTTTTAAAGAAGCTTTTAATTGTAATAAATCTTTACCATTCGCAGAACCAAAAGATAATTTACCACATAATCTTTCTAGGTCATACACTTCATATAAATCATTTCTAAGTTCTTCTGCTAAAATAAATTCTTCAAGTAACTTACTAACTATATCATATCTTTTATTAATTTTATTAATATCTAATAATGGATTTTCAATAAAATATTTAAGTTTTCTACTACCCATCGCAGTCTTTGTATTATCTAATAGCCAAAGTAATGAATAAGTTCTCTCTTTAGTTCTTAAACATTCTGTAAGTTCTAGATTTCTCTTTGTATGAATATCCATTTCTAGGTATTGTTCTTTTTCTTTAATAACAACTTCTTGAAAATGTGATAGATTTCTTTTTTGTAATACATCTAAATAATATAATAATAACTTAATAGAATTAACAATTCTAGCATCACTAATATTTTGATAAATATTTTGATATTTATCATTTAATAATTCATTTTGTATAGTAACAGGTATTTTTAAACTTCTTATCTTAGATAATAATACTTTATTAATAAGTTCATTTACTATTAATTCTTTAATATCTAAAGATAATATTTTATATATTACATCATCAGTATTATTAGCAAGTAACTCACTATATACTTCTCCTGTAGTAATATCTGAATAAGTAAGAACAAAACCATAAGAAAAGTCATATAAACATCCTATATAGTTATTTTCTTTTTCATTTAAAGAATTAGTATTAATTACTGTACCAGAAGATATTACTTCAACAATATCTCTTTTTACTATTCCTTTAGCGGTCTTCGGATCCTCTAGTTGTTCACATATAGCAACTTTATATCCTTTTTTAATTAACTTATCAATATATACTTCAGCAGCATGATGTGGTATCCCACACATTGGAACTCTCTCATCAAGTCCAGCACTTTTACCAGTAAGTGTAAGCTCTAAAGCATGAGCTACTTCTTCAGCATCTTCAAAAAACATTTCATAAAAGTCTCCAAGTCTATATAATATTATTGTATCCTCGTATTTATCTTTTAATTCTACATAATGTTTCATCATCGGAGATAATTTACTCCTATCAATTTCACTTCTTTTCATTTTATACCTTCTTTGCTCTTTAATTATACCATTTTATGCTATTTTAGTAAATGTAAAATATGTAAAATCATATATATTTTACCCTGTAAAATTACTTTTTACCAATTGCTTTTTAAGTACTTTTGATATATAATTATTATGGTTGGTGATAGTATGAAAAAGAGAAAAAGAAAAATAAATAAAAAAAGAATATTAATACTAGTTTTATTCTTATTAATCATATTATCTATAGGTATCTATTTAATAGTACCAAAAAGATATGGTTATCAAAAAGATGTAATTAATGTATTTAAAGAAGATAATTATTATGAAAAGATAAAAGAAACTAAAAAATATTCTAAGACATTAGAAACAGCAGTTATAGAAAATAACTATAAGAAAGAATATTTTGATGAATATTTAGATATAAATTATGTTGAAGAAGAAAACTTTATAAATAATATTAATAAATTATTAGATTTAGGTTATAAAAATAAAGATATCAATACCTTCTATGAAAAAGTACCTAAAAGTATTGATGTTATTACCTCAAATAAATATGATAAAAATATTATTAATTATATATCTTTAGATTACTTTAAAGAAGAAAATCTAGATAGATATATTAAATATGATTTTATTGATACTAAATCAGTATATGATACTACTATACTAAAAGAGAAATATAACTATGAAGATACTGTAACTTTTGTTAATGCTTATCTAGATAAAAATTATTATACAAATGATATTCCATTATCTAAAGATAAAGCAAGTAAATTAGATGTTATCGTAAATAAATATTATAAATTAGATAAAGACTATGAACCAGAAGATTTAACAGTAATTAATAGTAAGTTTGCTTCAGGTACTCAAAAATTAAGAAAAGAAGCTGCTGATAAGTTTGAAGAAATGGCTTCTGATATGTTAAAAGAAAATCTAAAAATATATGCTGGTTCTACTTATCGTTCTTATTCTTATCAAGAAGGATTATATAATAGATATGTTAAAAAAGATGGTTTCAAAGAAGCTGAAACATACTCTGCAAGAGCAGGTTATTCAGAACATCAATTAGGACTAGCGGTAGATATTGTAAATGGTAAATGGAATTATCTTAGTGAAGGTGATAAAGAATATACTTGGCTTATTAATAATTCATATAAATATGGTTTTATACTTAGATATCCTCATGAGAGTGAATATATAACAGGTTATGTTTTTGAAGACTGGCATTTCAGATATCTAGGAATAGATTTAGCCACTAAAGTATATGAAAGTAAGTTAACTTATGATGAATATATAGCAAGAGGTATGTTAAAAGAGAAGTAATCAAAACTTCTCTTTTTATCTTCTTCTATATCTTCTTTTAAAACTTTCTATATAATATTCACTATTAGTATCAAAATATTTATCATCATTATTCATTTTATTAAGTACCTTCATCGTAGTGGCATAAGCTTCTACTCTCTCATCATTAAAATTTATTTCTTCCAATAAATTAACCACAGTTTTTGAAGGTAAATTATAACCAAGTTCTAACACTAAATTACCTTTTACATTTTTAAGAAATCTAAGTCTACTATTATACTCATAATTTACATATTCATCACCAGTTATAATATCATAGTACTTATCTTCTAACTCATTATATTCAACTATTGTAAAAATCTTAATACTTCTATTTTTTTGTTTTCCATCATAATAATAAGTTTCATTAAACTCTACTAAAGAAGCATTACTAAATATATCTGGTGCAACCTCTAATCTTTCTGTATTAACCTCTACTTCATTAGTTATCTTTTTCTTTTCTTCTATATTTTTATATCTAACAAGATAATATTTACTCATTTATATTCTCCTTACTTTTAATTAAACTACTAATAGCTCTTTCAACAATTATCTTACCATACCTATAACTAATAGATCCTTGCTGATAAGCAATATAAGGACTTCTAAGAGGACCATCACAAGATAATTCTATAGAACTACCTTGTGTAAAAGATCCTGATGCCATAATAATTTTATCGTCATATCCTGGCATATCAGATGGTTCTACTAATGCATTAGAGTCAATCTTAGAATTAGACTGAATACCTCTAACATAATTAATTAAATCATTTTCATTTTCAAATATAATATTCTGAACTATATCTACTCTCTCATCATTATATTTAGGACTAACTTTATAGCCTAACTTTTCAAATAAATATGCTGTATAAGTGGCAGTCTTTAATGCATTAGCTACAATCATTGGAGCCATATATAATCCCTGAAAAATATATCTATTTTGATTTAAAGAAGGACCTACTTCAGCACCTTGTCCTGGGACATTTAATCTTTCTGCACATAAATTAATTAAATCTTTTCTACCTACTATATAGCCGCCATTTGATGTTATTGAAGCACCTAGATTCTTAATAAGTGATCCAACACATATATCTACACCTACTTCAGTAGGCTCCTTAGTACTAACCATTTCGCAGTAGCAGTTATCTACCATTATAATTACATCCTTATTAATAGTTCTAATTAGTTTGACAACTTTTTCTATTTTATCAATATTAATACTTTCTCTTGTACTATAACCTTTACTTCTCTGTATTTCAATTAATTTAATCTTATTATTCTTAAGTACATCTCTAACTTTTTCATAATCAAAATCATCATTAACTAAATTAACTTCCATATAATTAATGTTAAATGCTTTTAATGAAGAACTATTATTATTAAAACCAATTACACTATCTAATGTATCATAAGGTTTACCACTTATTGATAAAAGAGTATCACCAGGTCTTAATAGTGCAAATAAACATGTACTAATAGCATGAGTACCAGATATAAACTGACTTCTAACAAGAGCATCTTCAGTCTTAAATATGCTAGCATATACTCTTTCTATTTTATCTCTACCAATATCATTATATCCATATCCAGTAGCACTATTAAAATCACTTTCACATACACTATTTTCTATAAAAGCATCAAGTACTTTCTTACTATTAAATTCTTCTATTTCTTCTATTTTATTAAAATATACTTCTAAATCTTTTTTACTATCTTTAATTATATTATCTAACATTTTATACCACCATCTATTCTAATAATACTATCATTTATATAACTTGTTTTATCACTAATAAGAAATTCTACTAAATTAGCAACTTCTCTAGAATTAGCAAATCTACCAAGTAATATTTTATCTTCTTCTTTACTTATAAAATCACTATCTAAGTTTTTATTCATTTCAGTATTAACCCATCCAGGACATATTGTATTTACTCTAACATAAGGAGCAAAATAATTAGCAAGATTCTTTGATAAAGATATTAAACCTGCCTTTGAAGCATCATAATCTATACTCTCTATATAAGGAGTATCTATTCCATTAGTAGAACTAATATTTATTATTACTCCATATTTATTATTTACCATTTTAGGTCCTATCTTTTTACATAATAAGAAAGGTGCAATTAAATTAATATCTAAAGTTTTCATAAAGTTATCTTTAGTTTTATCTTCAAATAAAGTATCTATTGCTATACCTGCATTATTTATA
>OIZW01000265.1_pt1 | contig 52489 bp, 52 predicted proteins | sample 1588581 | NCBI WGS metagenome assembly OIZW01 (sample SAMN03283266) | human gut metagenome | biome: human-associated habitat; material: feces | host: Homo sapiens | place: USA | collected 2013 | reverse complement strand
CGTTTACATCAAGAAGTTCATCACCAACTATTAGTTCTCCTGCTTTGATAAAGCCTTGATTTTTTACATAGAACGGATGGTCAACAGTTGTAACGATTTCTTCACCGTTCACAGTGAGATGAACAAGCGTTGTTACCTCTCTTATGTAGGTTTCAAGAACAGTTTTCGGAGAAGTTTCCATTGTTTCAGGGTCTGTTGAAATGACTTTATTGATTGCAACAATTACTCTACTTTAACCTTTTTATATACTCATCTATTCCCATAACAAGCACCTCTTGCAACATTTCTAAATAACTTTTTTCCCCACCACTTTTTTTAATCATAACATCAAACACTTGTTTTAATTTACCATCAATCATAACTGTAACACCAGTTACCTTTTCACCAGTATTTGTATTTTCAAATTCTTCCGACATAATACGCATTTTATTATCCATTACGCACTCTCCTTAGATTTCACTCTATGATTTTTCCATTAGTGGCAACTTCTTCTATCCATTCAGACCATGGTGCTGGTAATTCATAACTTCGACCAGGTGTAGATATATCAGTTAGCTTTGGAGCAGTTCCCGCTTGATTCAACGGATTTGAGCGATAACCATCTTGGCTTATTGTATTTTCTTGTAATAAGTCATCAAACCACTTTGGTACCTCAAATTCAACTGTATATGCTTCATTTCCTCGAACTTCATTTTTAAAATAAGTTGAATGTTCTCCGTTATCTATGCTAATATTTAAATTTTTATTCTTGTTAGCAATTGAAATTGACCCGTTTTCATTTACAGTTATTTTTTGTTGACTAGAATTACTGCTGCCATCTCCTCCTTGAACTCTTCGATATTTAACAGTCTCTTCATTTTCACCAAATGAAATCGTGTCATCTTCACCTATTTTGCGATACTCGGTTTCACTTAAGTTATAATCTGCATTTGCATTATGAACCCAAACACCAATTTCACCAACATGATATGTATGAAACTCATCTACCTGAAAATTATACACCTTTACAGGTTTATCTGTCAACTCAACATCAAAATTTTCAACTAAAAGAACATTTCCGTTTACATCAAGAAGTTCATCACCAACTATTAGTTCTCCTGCTTTGATAAAGCCATGATTTTCTACATAAAACGGGTGGTCAACAGTTGTAACGATTTCTTCACCGTTCACAGTGAGATGAACAAGTCACCACTTTGCTTCATCAAAATCATCATTATCTAATTCTTTTATATATATTGTTATCCATGATGCCTTTCGGATAAGAGGATCAATTTCAATAAAAACGCCTTTATTTGATTCCCATACTTCATCAAACTCGTCATATTTAAAAGAATCATCCAACGTTGTTATATCACATTCAGGTGTATTAACATTAATCTTCTCAAAAAGGTCACCACAATAACCTTCCAATGTTGTCATCTTAAACAATTTACTGTTTTTTCTGTGAAAAAATAGTGATATTATGTTATCAACATCATATCTAATCCAAAAATCATTTAGTATATATTCTTTAGAAATAGATATAACGTCAGAAAGTTCAGCCATTGATGAGTATAATTTTATATTACCCATTTCTTTATATGGAATAATTGGAGCGTATTTATCAACCATAGTAATTATCCCTCCGTGAATATTATTGTTGCAGTTTCCATTCCATCTGTCAAATATGAAGCCTCGCTACCTGTTACAATTTTGATAATGCCTTGATCTGTGGTACTGATTTTCACGTACGGTTGAGAACCATGTCTGCCTCCACCAGGAGAAACTTGTAATTGTGCTATATTTCTATTTCCAGCACAATTTTCAACAACTACTTTTTGTGCACCACTTCTCGAACGAGTAGAACTTTTTATCTTACATTCATATCCCACTTCTTTCATTTCACGTGCATAGTCATTAACATCCTTGCCAGTGAATTCACTCGGATCCTCAGCTATTTTTTTTGCGTCCACATATCCATTTTCTTGGATTCCGCAGTCCGAGTTATGTACCATGATTTGACTTGTACCAACAAAGTAAGTATGAAAATCTTCTACCTGAAAATTATACACTGTAACAGGTTTCTCTGTCAACTCAATAGCAAAATTTTCAACTAAAAGAATGTTTCCGTTTACATCAAGAAGTTCATCACCAACTATTAGTTCTCCTGCTTTGATAAAGCCTTGATTTTTTACATAAAACGGGTGGTCAACAGTTGTAACGATTTCTTCACCGTTCACAGACAGTAAGATGAATGAGTGTGTTAACTTTTTCTAAGCATCCTTCAAAAAACTATTCTTCAGGTTCTATATATCCATTTATAATATCATCAATATTATTTACAATTTCTGCAATCTCATCTTGTTCAAGTATAACTTCTATTACTTTATCATTGAATACATGTCTGCTGTTTTCATAATCATATTCTAATATAGAGGCTACAATTTTTACCTTTCCTTTTCCTTTAACGGCAAAAACAAATGCATTTTCATCTGTCAATGCCATTGGAGATAATTCGTATCGATAGTCATTATCATTTTCAAATTCAACTGGATAAACAAGATTGTATAAAGTTTTAAAGGCTTCAGATGTATTCATATTGTAAATGCTTGTATCAACAGGAATATTATTCAAAGAATTTTTTATATCAAACAATGACGTATTTACTATAGTATTTATAAGCTTCTTGGGAAATATTTCACTATCTATGCTCAAATTTAAATAGCCATTATTATCATTTATGCTCATGTTCCATTTGTCTACTCTGTCAAATATTATCGAGAATTTATATGGATCTCCAATAACCATTATTTTACCATCCTTTCTTGGGCAAATGAAATAAATTCTTTATATCATTTGGAACCTGACTGCCTTTTAATGAATTTGGTCCCTGATTTGTCGAACCACTCCAATGCCATAATGAGCCATCATTTTCAGTAGGTGAAAAACGATGAAGTGTCCCTGTAGATTTTTCATAAGTATACCGCTGTCTAGGATTTTTGTTTGAAGGTGTTGAATCTCCAAACAATTCAAAAGAATTTCGTGGCTCAGTTCCTGCATTTGGTCTATTTCCAGGTTGACCAGGCGTATGTTTAGGATTAGATTTATAACCAAGTCCATTAGAAGCCTTTTTTCTTTCTGGTACAGGAACATTTCTATAATCGTCACCTGCATTATGTACCAATATAGCTAATCCGCTAACGTGATATGTATGAAAATCTTCTACCTGAAAATTATACACCTTAACAGAATCATCTGTCAACTCGACAGCAAAATTTTCAACTAAAAGAATATTGCCATTAGAATCAAGAAGTTCATCTCCGACTTTGAGTTCTCCTGCATTTACAAATCCGCGATTAGTTACATAGAATGGGTGGTCAACTGTAGTGATTATTTCTTCACCGTTGATCACCAAATGAATAAGCTTAGAATCTTCTCTGATGTATGTTTCAAGAACTGTTTTCTCGGCAGTTTCAAAGGTTTCGGGGTCTGTAGAGATAACTTTATCTCCTGCTTTTATGTTTTCAATAGCAACAAGTCCGCTTGCTGTTAGTATCATTGTTCCTGCAACAAAACAAGTAAGCGTTTCTTGATGCTTTTTCATTGAACTATAAGTGCTTCCGCTGAAAACTGCCAAAGCACTTACAGTAAATTGAAAACCATTATACAACTTGCTGGAGTGAAGTTTCTGGTTGAATTGCACAAAAGCAAACTATGTTTTAATTAATCAATGACTATTCATTATACATCTTTTCTATAAAATCATTGAAACCATATGCGCACAGTTGTGCATCTTCAATATGAATTGATTCAAAAGGGATTTCAACGATTGTTACATTTTCATTTCTAGTATCAAATGCGTATGCAATATCTCCACCATCAGAACCAAAATATAGGATTCCAGGAGTGTATTGATTTACTGCATATGCTTCATTTAATGAAATGATTTCTTCGATAGGCCATATAACCAAATATGTATTCTCACCCAATTCACCTTCTGCTCCATTCGAATACAACATAAATTGTTTATATTGAATCGGTAGCTGAACTCCGATCTGATTCTCCACCTCCGTTATTTTTGTTTCATCAGCTGGCTTATTTAGCTCCATCGAACTTACCATATTAATAATGCTATTATTCATTATAAACCTCTCCTTATTTCAACGTGTGTTCAGCCTGTGCTTGTATGGATTTCCAGAATGCAGTTAATTTTGCGTGCTCCATTCTTGATAATGCAATTTTATTTGAATGATTTGCTGAACTGCCACCAAATTTAACGGGTTTAATTTCATGAATTTGCTTACCATTCAGATTTGGATTTTTTCTATGTATTTTTCGGTTTTCCAAATTAGCTGCTTTACGCGCTGCCTTATAGTCATCACCTTGAAGTAGTTTTAATTTTCCTTTTGGCTTAGGTTTTCCTTTTGGATACCCATCCCAATCTGTTATTTCTATTTCACCTTTTTTATTAACCTTGCAACTTGCATTGTGAACCAGTACACAATTCTCGCCAACATAATAAGTATGGAAATCTTCTACCTGAAAATTATACACCATTGGAAACTTTGAGTTATCTGCGTAACTAATATCTAATCACTGTTACATAATTCCCACATATCCATAAACAAAGCATTTCCCACAGTCATTTGGTTAGTTTCTTCTCTGTCTTTAAACTTTTTTATACCTGGATATACTTCGTCCATATCATTAATATATAATCTTGAATAACCTTTTTCTGTGAGATAATTGCAAATCATTTCGTCGATATCAAATTGCTTTTTACTATACGGCTCATTTCTGAATCCAGCAAGATATGAATCCATTCCATCAGGATCTGGACTGTCAATAGAAAATTCATCTTGAAGATAGAAGTACTTAACTATTTTGTTTATTTGCAGTAGCGAGACATATTCAATTTCACCTTCTGAAAAAGAACACCTATTTACAACAATTCTAATCTCCGAAGAAGGCTCATTTAAATCAACAAATCTCTCAATACTTTCCGATTTGTTTTTTAATTTTTCCATTAGTTCATCAAGAAAATCAACTTTTTTTCTGCACTTTGAAACAAATAATTCTGTATTTCCGTTTATGTATATATCTTCTATCGCTTTTTTTATATCATTTTGCATAAAATATCACCTCGTTATATCATTACTTTACTATTAAATCATGTTGACCCGATGTATCAGCAGGTTTTGTATTATTAAAATCAAAATCTACCCCTCTTAAAGTCCTTAGCAGGAGAATATTTTCTACCAAAATTATGTATCAGCACACAAAAGAAGTCAACACGGTAGGTGTGAAATATTTTAATTAGACGTCTTTACTGTAATATTTTTTGCATCACTTAGGCTGACCTTTTTGATATAACGTAACTGTCAATCCTTCCTCGCCCATAATTTCTTCGCCAATTTCTACTACGATATCTCTGCTTGGGAAAAGCGAATTAACTCTGAGTTGCCAAAAATACTGAATTGCCTTTGCAAACTCCTCAATATAGTCACCTGAACTATTTATAACGTCACATTCTTTGACTAAACTTTGCAATGACCAACTATTGACGAACATCTCAATATCTTTAGTATTTTTATAAAGTTTCCTTAATTCCATGATATTTCCATTATAGAACTCAGAAATAAATATACAATCATCAACTTCAATGATCTCTGGACAAAACAAACTAGCAAAACTAATTGCCGTTTCAATATCGTATGAATTAGCAACATGATTCATTAAAGACCTTCCCTGTATTTTAGAGAAATCATGTAGTATCCTCTCATCAACTATGCTTTTATATATTTTCATTTTAATCACCGATTTTCTAATAATTCTCTTGGAACAGGACCAATTAATTTCATATCACGTGGATATAAGTGCCCGTTCGGAGCAATATCATAGCCTCTTGCTTTGACTCTCTTTGTAGAAATATCCAAATTTAATCTACCATCCGCCCCATAAACCAATTTATGTCCACTCTCTGTATTCACATAGGTATTCGGCTGGCCTTCAAGAGGTCTTGAACCTCCACTTCTTCCACCAGTTCTTATTGTTCCATCATATTTAGTTTCCTTGATTTTTTGAATATCCAGATCAGATGTATTTTGTGTACGAGGATTTACATAATCATTTGCATTATGCACCAACACGCCAAATGTAAAAATATGATAAGTGTGGAAATCTTCTACCCAAAAATTATAAACCTTAACAGGTTCTTCTGTCAACTCGACATCAAAATTTTCAACTAAAAGAATGTTTCCATTTACATCAAGGAGTTCATCACCAACTATTAGTTCTCCTGCTTTGATAAAGCCTTGATTTTTTACATAAAACGGGTGCGTTTCAGTTGAAGCAAGTACACTTACAGTTCAAATCGGTGTACCTGCAAAATCGTTGATAAAAATGTTCTGTAAATAGTAATTATATTATATTTTCAAAGGATTCTAAAGGTCCGTATAATGTATCTTCATAATACAATAGAACAATATTGTTATTTACAATAAGAAGCACATCTGAAGGATAACAAAAATCCGACCATTTTTCACAAAAAATAGATGCTGTAATGTTTATTGCTGAAGTATGATCATATAACAATGTTACTTTGTCTGAAATACTTTTTTCGAATAAACTCATTAATTTTTGTTGAGTTACTCTCTCCATTGATTCATCGCCCCAACCACAGTCACCTATGAAAACAGTCAGTTTATGATCAATCATCATTTGAACATATGAACTTTTTTGAAGTATTTCATTATCGCATATACTATTCCAAATTTCAACTGCTTTGTTTTCATTAACAACATTCATTTCTGATAGCTGCTTTGGAGAGAATAGCGCATAATTTTCGCTTGTATATCTCCAAGCATATTTAAATTCTTTTATATCCATATCTATTCCTCCCAAAATATATGTCCTGCAGAGCCATTATGTTTTCCCTTTGCCCAATCATGATAACAAATATGTGGCATGTTATATTCATTATCAATAGGGTGAATTTGATAATTAGATTTTGGTGCATTTGTTGCATATGTTTCTGCTTTAGGCAAATCAGGCATTGCTTCATTTATAAGTTGTTCCGCTTGCTGTCTATTTGAAGCAATATAATTGTTTCCTTTTTTTCTAGCAGATCTTAATTCTTTAACTGCTTGTTTCCAAGAAGGAGAGCCTGGTTTATCAACAATGGGAAATTTTTCTTCTTCCTTGGCGGTACGGACAGTCTTTGTTTTATATTCATTGCTTGCATTATGCACCAACACGCCCAATGTGCAAACATAATAAGTATGAAAATCCTCCACCTGAAAATTATACACTGTAGTGGGTTCATCTGTCAATTCGACAGAATGATTTTCAACCAAAAGAACATTGCAATTAGAATTAAGAAGTTCATATCCGATTGCAAGTTCTCCTGCTTTGATAAAGCCTTGATTTTTTACAAAGAACGGGTGGGTTTCAGTCGTTATGTTCTCTTCGCCGTTGATCACCAAATGAATAAGCTTAGAATCTTCTCATATATAGATTCAAAACGCAAGTTAGAAAATAGATAAGTGTATACTCTTTTTCCTGTTAAAGTTGTGTCTTCAATCCTAAAGTAATTACCATCTGTATCATATACTAATTGTTTTCCCGTTTTAGGATTATTATATATCTCCTTGCCGCTAAAAGTTGTGAGACTTTTTCTTGGTTTGTGGGCATTTTATCACCTCCATATTGTTAAAGTAAAATAGTTTTAAATGCCGTCTGTCAGTTCAGCTATAAGTGCAATATGCTCACGCATTTTGACTTTTTTTAGGTTTTTTACAGACTCTTTTCCGCCAAGTGCAAGCAGCGGAACATATCCAAAGCACTCATCATACTCCAGTCCACCATATTTCTTAACTGCTGCGTTATACTTTTTGATAGTGAAATAATCGTCATCAAGGACGCCCTCTTCAACTTCCTCAAAAAAGTCCTCAAATCCAGTTGATATTATATCACTATCTTGATATCTATACTTGAGTATCCCGATATACTTGTTATCTTCCCATGTAATGATATCACCAAATGCTGTCGCAAATATCGGGATAGTAACTTCACCGTCAAAATATGACTGCTGCACAAGTTTGATATACTCGTTCGGGTCTATCGCTTTTAAGTAACCTTTGTAGAATGTTCCCAAACCAAACTCTCTCCAAAAATCAAACAATTCTTCAGGCAATCTGCCCTTATACTGTTCGATTCGTGACACATCAATATCTCTGAACTTAACGTAATCTTTTAACATATTATCTTCTCCGAGCAGAACCGAATAAAATCAGTTCTGCATTTATTATCAGTCCTCCGCAGGTCTTAACATACCCAAGAACGTAGTAAATGAGTCTGCCACCTTTGACAGCACCCAACCTGAGTCCTCGCTCTCTTCGCTTTCAGCGTCTGCAAAATATATCGTACCATAATTATCGCCTTTGCCCAAACACAGCAATATCTGATTATCAAAAGAATCACAGGCTATCGGCAGATATTCGTCGGGGATAAGTTCCTCGTCCACCAAATTCTCGTATGACTCCATTATCTCGTTGTCATCATAGAAATAGTGTATATCACTGCCCTGCTCAAACTCATCCTCGTCGGAAGTTCCGTTCTCAATAAAATCGAACTCCACTTCATCCTCAGGCATTCCGCCGTTTGTTTTCAGCAAAAAGTCCTTATAGTCCTTTGGAAAGCTTAAATTCAGTTCACCCTCCATTTCCTTGATATCCTTGCTGCTTAGCTTTTCGCCAACTTCGACCAGTTTCATAATTATCCTCCTTTAAATTATTCCGTGTCTTATTTTAGTTGCCCCACCCATATGATTAAATCCACCACACCTTGGTGAATGGATTTTGTAAGGAACCATTAACACACTTTTCCATCTTCCAAATGGTGCCAAGTATAATCCTTTGGTAATTTTATACCAGTTTCATTACGAATGATTTTAACATCTTTTCTAAAAACACCAGTTAATTTTGCTTTCATTTTTATCGGATTAGGGTGCTCTGGATGAGCAAATTTCTCAAACCTAGGATATAAATTTCCGTCTTTATTCTTTGTATACTTTACGGTTACATTTTTATTAGCTATTTTTTGTTATTGAAACACTACCGTCCCTGTGATTGACTCTTTTTACAAAATTTTTAGATCTTTTAGTCGGCAAATTACATTCATTATGAACCCAAATTCTATTCATACCAACATAGTAAGTATGAAAATCCTCAAATGGAAATAAAATAGCACCTCCACGGGGTGCTAGCGTGGTATCCTCCGGCATAGCTTCTCAGTGGTATATAAAAAACTAAGAAAGCTATGCTTTCAAACGCCTTGCCCACAATAACGCCGATAACTATAGTGCTGATAAGGTTAAGTAAAACCGTTATCCCCATATTAAATCCGAATTCATACAAATCGAAATCACTTTCTGATATAATACCTTTTTCACATAGATGTTGCGTTATTTTGCAGGCAGTTTTCTTAAACATTAGAACTTACGCAGTTTCTTATAATCAGCAGGCAGTTCAGGCTGGTGAGTGATGAACATGCATGTAGAATTCACGTTTGATACAGTAACCAAAAGTGCCAATGCTGCAAACACCTTATCCATTCTTGTGCTGAGTTTCATTAAATTTTTTTCATATGATCTTCTTCATTTCATAACAAGTTATGACTTGATTATACATAATATAAGAATAAAAAAAACGTAAATGTCAAAAAGAACGTCTTTTTTGTAAAAAAAATAGAGGTAACTTATTGCTACCTCTATTTTTCATACATTATCACTGATGTTTCAAACCAGTTATCAGATACATCAGTTTTTAAAAGTCCTCCATATTTTTCCGCAATATTTTGAACACTCTTTAACCCTATTCCATGATTTATCTCATCATTTTTTCTTGTCCTTTTATCCTTGTGTATGATTCCGTCAAATGAATTTCCTACTAATATTTTAATGTAACCCTGCTTATAAACAATATCGATAGTTATCTTCTTTTCATCGTTCTCTCCTAGGAGGCTTAACGCTTCAAGTGCATTATCTATCAGATTACAAATAACAATATTTAAATCAAATGAACTAATAAGAATTTGCTCAGGAAGAACAACATGATAACTTTTTTCAACGCTGTTGTTCTCTAACGGTGCCAATTTGTAATTCAGAACACTGTCGATCGTTTCATTTCCTGAGTCGATAATAACATTATTACTATAAATATAATCATTGGTTTCAGCAAGGTAATCTTTAAGCTGATCGTATTTTTCAGCACTAAGCAAACTTTGCATGTTGATAATATGATTTTTCATATCATGCTTTAAAAATCTTATCTTCATCTGAGATTCCTGCATTAAATGCAACTGATTAAGATATGCCTTGTTTTGCTGCTCAATAACGTCAGTTTCATATTGCTGGGAAAACATATTTACCAAATTATCGTAAAGGTAAAGAATAACTATGTTCATCAATAATATGATAACGCTTAAAATCAACGATATGACATTGAGATCTTTTGCGACAAAGTAACCCACCATTATACTGCCAAGCGGAACAAATATCACAGTAATATAATACATTATTGGTAATTTTACAATTTGATCGCTGTATTTAAAATAGCTCTTAGCTATGATATTTACAAGTGTTAGAAGCACAATATTTGATACAAAACCCTCGTCAAAAAAAACAGAGTTTATATTGAGCAAAGACTGTATAGCAACAACCGCTGTATCTACTACAATGGAAAAAACACATAACACAAATGCTGACAACAGAGACTTAAATAACGATACTTTATAGTACAAAAATATAAGAATAAATGGTATAATGTTTGACAGGATTGTAATAAGCCGATTGTCAAACAGTAAATACGCACAGCTATTTATAATGTAATAAAGTGTAAACAGAACAACGTCTGATTTTGCCGATTCTTTTTTCTTTTGTAAAAACACATTGGAAAACTGATAAGTGGCATATATGTGAAACACATTTGAAAACAAATAAAATAGAGTAGTCATATCATTCTTTCAACAGCTGTTCACTGACCTCCATTTTCTTATTAGGGCTTATCGGCAATTCCACTCGGTCTATGCCAATAAGGACGACTGAATGTGAAGTGAATCTTTCAATATAATTTTTATTTACTAAATAAGATTTATGAATACTGATAAAATCACTTAGACTTTCATTGTCAAGCAGGTTAGATAATTTTCCGTAAAAGGTATATTGATTCGTAATAGTATGGATCACTATTGTTCTGCCCTGACTCTCAAAATAACAAATATTAGATACTATGATACTGTTTTTGACTTTATGTGCAGTATATTCAAACACCTTTTTTCTCTTAGCCTGATCCAAATAATAAGTTTCAAAAAATTCAACTATTCTTTCATAGGTAATTGGCTTTTTTATATAATCATAGGGCCTTATTTTAATGGAGTCAATAGCATACTCGCCATAAGATGTCACATAAACGATAGCAGTGTTGTCATTGGCATACAGTCCACGCAATCTTTTCCCAAGCTCAATACCATTCATTTGTTTTTCCTCATTATTTTTAAATTCAATATCGAGCAATATAACATCAAACGAGTTCCCCTTGAGATACTCGTCCATTAATTCCTCACAAGTATCAAATTCTGCATGATCAATTTCTCTGTCACATTGTATTGAATAATCTAACAAATACTTTGATAAACTTTCCTGCATATGTTTATCATCATCACAAATTGCAACTCTGATCATACGATCACCGCCTTTATTCGCCATTATACCAAACATTTTTCAGAAAATCAATACATATTTTATCAATTTTCTGATATAATAGTTTACAAAACAAAATATAATTTTTTCGCAAAATCTGCACCTACAGGCAAAAAGGCAAAAAAGCAACGTAAAATCATGCATTATTTACTACCAATCAGATATTTCTGACGGCTAAAAACTTTTAAGCTACAAAATTAAGTTTTTCAACATATTTCTTTTTTGTATCAAGCGATGAGTGAACATAGCGGTTAAGTGTAATATTAACATTAGAATGACCTAGTGTATGTGTCAAGTTTTATTATACAGAATTAGCCTGCTTTCGTTAAATTGTGTTGACAAATCCCATTAAACAAGGACTTTCGGATAAAGAAAACGGACACCAATCAAGATACGCATTGTATCAAAATTGGTGTCCTGTTATGGTGCGGATGACGGGACTTGAACCCACATGACCTTGCGATCACTAGCACCTGGGGAAAACCCTAAGCACTGACAGATAACGATATGGTGTTTGCGTTCAATACCGAATTAAGTATTGATTTCATAGCTAAGAATCACGAAATTTAGTTTTTTCTTAACCAATTATACAATTCATACATTATTTTTTAAAAACATCAAACGCATCTTCGTTTTCAAGACTCCATTTATATTTTGTCCCAATGATCTTTGTTCCTTTAAATCTAACAGTAATGGTTTTACCTTTATAATCTGCTGTTATTCTGCAATATATATCCCTGTCCTGATATTTATATATTTGTGGATCACCATGGATGATAAGGGAAAGGGTTTGACTGTCGTATCCTGCAGATTCAGCATAGTTGAAGGTCTCATCAACAAAAATTAATTCATATTTTTTACAAATCTTTTTTTCAAAATATGAGCCAAATATCTTATGATCCATCTGTGGTGATGGTATTTTTGCAAATAGAAAAAGTATCATACCGAGCAGTATTATCGCCAAGACTGAAAATAATATTATTTTTTTTTTCATAATACCTCCACATATATTTATATTAATGCTGTTGTATTTTTTATGAATAAAGGTTTTAGGGTTTTTACGACTTTTTTGTCACTATTTTTAATTTCATAAGAGGCTGTACTACTGTAACCTATTGGGTCATTATTTCCTGTAGACGCATTATCACCATACATCTTTTTATAGTCGACTACTGTCTTAATTGCTACATATGGCTTGTAATAATTTCCTTTGTTTGTAAAACTTCTAGTTAACATCTCATAATCGTATAACTTTGTTTTTGTGTTTAACTTTCCCTCAGTAAGCACATACTTCCACGCTGTCTTATCACAACTGTAGCCAAATTCCCATCTGCCTTTATACTTAACCCATGTATATTTCATTGTGGTATTTAAGCAAACATCCGACAATCGAAGAAACTTTGAACTATCCGTATATAGATCATGTGGTGACGGCGTACGAGAAAATAGTGATTTTATTACCACCCCTAAAGTTTTACCAGCTATAGGATGACCACATCCTGCTAATAAAGCCCCAAAACCTTTTCCAAATAATGTTGAAACAGCTGTATTTAAATATTTTTTTGCGGTTGCTTCATTGGTGCATTTACCAATAAGATAGATATTGGGAGAATAATTGCGACGTAACTTTGGTTTACTAGTGGATACTTTATCACTTACACTTAGTGAGTAGTATTGATATGACTTTCCACCATAGGAATACGTCGATGATGTACGAATCACGTCATACATCTTTTCGATTCCCTTACAAGGATAAAAGCTAGCTTTAGCTTTGTTCATAACATTGTAACTACTCGATGTATTTTCTTGATTGCAAAATAATTCAGCAATCTCATTTTCGCTTAGTAAAAGGTCTTTAGTTTGCAATTCTTTTCTCAAATCGTTGTATTTACTTTCCACAATTATGTCGTCTGGATTATCTTCTAGAGCCGATACAGTATCAAAATACTCAGTAATTAGTTCATCATTTCTCTGTTGATATTCTTGCTCCATTGTATTAAAGTTTGTGAAAACCTCATCACTCTCTGAAATTGTTACATCATCTCCAGATATAGAGATACCAGCCGCAATTATGAATCCTTTGAAATCAATTTTTTTAGAATTAATATTTACATAACCATTTGGTGCAAAAATAATACCTTTATAATTAAATTCATTGGAATTAATCACTATATTTCCTGTGTGAGATGCAATAATTGAATTTTTTGATTCGGAGGTCACATATGTAGCATTAATAGTAATGTCTCCGTCAGTATATAATCTCCCATCAAAATTTAAATCTTGTAAAACCAATGAAAAGTCAGTAAAATAATTATCTCCTTCAATAGTATACAGATTATCAGAGTTAGCTATATCATTAAAATCATCATATTCATTGTTAATAAATATTGCATTTAATGAATCAAAAATTAATCCATTATCATTTTCTGTTCTCATTCCTATTTCTTTTATGCTATTGTATGAAATATTAATAGAACCAGCTGAGGAAATATTTCCAAAACATTCAACAGACTTTGAATCAATGATAAGATCTGACTCCTCATTGGTTGCATAAAGTACAAAAGGAGTTGATAAATTCATTTTTTCATTATTATATTCATAATTATTGATTATTACATTGTCTCCTCTTTTTTCAACTAATAAGGTATTGCTTATAAGTTGATTATCAATTCCGCAGGCAACTTTTATGTATTTTTTTTGAAAGTCATCAGGAATTGAGTAGTCATACACATTGCTGTCAATTACAGTTGTAACTATATCAAAATTTTCGTTGTCATTTGAATCCAAAATTATATATGACTCCGACAAATCAGTATCCCATTCTAATTCAATAATGTTATTTTCACAATCATAATATGCAAAGATTTCAATTTTTGGATCACCTATTATGTTGTCATTAATAATTGTTTCATTATCAATATATTCTAGCAATTTATTGTTTTTACTAATATTAACATTTTGCGAATTAAAACATATTTTATCGGCTATTATAACTGTATTATTTAGGTTTACATTATTTGAATTGAATGTTACTGTTCCATTTGGAGCGTATATAAGCCCAGAAAAACTAACATTCCCCGATTCTATGACAATATCTCCGTTTTTACTACACAATGATATTTCACCATTTACATTCAAATTACCTTTAAGTGTCATTTGACCGTTGGACATTATACTTTCATTAAGTAATACATTTCCATCTAATGTAATTGTGTCATCACAAATAATGGGAGTATTAATGTTAATGTTAATATCATTCCATAGATAGCTTTCAGAATATAAAGAATAATCTTCATGATAGAAACGATTCAATATTTTATCGTTCAAATTTGGTAAAGTTCGGTTCGCTAATTCTTTAGTCTCACTATTAATATTACAATTTGTTTCAATTTTACCATTTGTGCAAATGGAACCATCTATATTAAAATTACCTGATGAGATAGATATTGCATCAAAATCATAGCTGTTTGCAAAAAGAGTGTAAGAATTAAGATCATCCATTGCTTCTACTGTATCGCCAGGCATTAATACCAATATATTCATCATAAGCACTATTGTTATCATGCTAGATATGATCTTTTTGATTATTATTTCCATATTATTTTTCCTATTATAACATCAAAACATTTGAATGTCAATGTTTTGTACATTTTTATCTATGTATGAAATTTATTACCTTATATATTTATTTCTACATCGAAATCACCAAACTTTTCTGCATTATGCTTATCATTATATGGACTTTTCAGAACTGTACTTTGTGACCGTCTCATACTTACTTCCTGCATAAACAGTAAACACGCTTTTCAGACGATATTTGCCGCTTGAAAGGTTGTAAGAGTAATTGGTTGCTGATCCGACATAATTATTCACTGTCTTTACCCAACCGGTCACGCTGTACCACTCACCGGATGAGTTTTTCTTTTGTAATGTCTGAGTAATTGTTATTCTGGTAGTTTCACCTGCGTAACCTGTACATTTACTTTTACAAGTAGCTGTTGTACCGGAAATCGTAAGAGTTGAACTGTATGTATCGGTGTATAGCAAATATGGAGATACTTCCTCCGCTGAAACATTATCAAACAATCCGATCATGCCAATCACAAGAATTGTAATCAAAGAAACGATCCTTTTATACACAAAAAACACCTCCTTTTTTGTTAGCATCAACTCAGAAGCTTTTACTCCCTCATTCATACATAACAAATCAGAAGGTGGATTAGTTACAGAAAAACAAAAATAGTTTTATTTTTCTGCTTTTTGCACAGAATTTGCTATATCAATTAGTTCATTTCTGCCAATATTGGAGCCTATCATAATAATATAATCTCCATTATCCCAAATCAAGTGATAAAATTGATGATTATCTACATAATAAACTGCATCGTGTCCGGATATATCTATTGTTGATATTTCAGCACTTTCTGTGTTAAGTCCCATATCAAATTCGGATTTGACTAACTGCTGATAATCAATTATTGTATTCTCTTTTTGATAAATGATATTCCGAGAAATTTTATCATATTCCTCATAAATAACATCATAATCACTCAAATCATAACCTATGTCATAGTAGACTTGAATTGTGTCCAATGCAGCCTCATTGCTTTCAACATTTGCTGATATCTCTGAATGGTCTGAAAAAATGCTCATGAAAAAATCCTTGAATGCATTTCTCAAAGCGGATACGCTCATTATTGTTGTAAATGCAGCAATAAAAATCACGGCAAAAATACAAGCTACTCGTTTACCGGCAGTATTTATCATTTGGTAGTAAGGCTTTTTCCGGCGACCTATCAGCTTATCCATCTTTCGGGCAAACTTATCTGAAAACTCATGGTCTTTGTTATGTGCAGGAACAGACAATTCATATTCTTTTGTCAAAGCCTCAGATATTGCTCTTTTAAACTGAGTATTATTCATTGCGGTTGCTCCTTTCCAAGATGTCTTTCAGCATCTTTTTTGCTCTTAATGCACGTTGTCTGACCAATTCGGGAGATATTTCAAGTTGTGATGCCGTTTCTTTTGCTGAGAACTCTTGCAGGAAATACAGATAGATAACATCTTTGTACATCTGCGGAAGTTGTTTTATCGCCAATAAAAGTTCATCATAGTTTTGTTTTTCAAAATATGATTCATCAACTATTTCAGTTTCAAATAATTCTGTACTATGCTTTGCACGATTTTGATTTTGCCTATAAATATTTATCGCTGTGTTTCTACATATAATAACAATATATGCTTTTAATTCGTGACATGGAATTTGTGAAACTTTTGAAAAGTTATCTGCTATTTTCAAAAAAGACTGATGTACAGCGTCCTCAGCATCTTCCTTGTTTTTCAAAATGCCATATGCAACCGCATACATATCCTGCTTGTATTTTATGTAAAGCTGTTCAAACTGATTTTTTTCTTCGTTGGTTTCGAGCATTGATAGGTAAATTGCCAGCATCAAATCACCTCTCCGTTTTTTGTCTGTGCATAACAGTATATCATTAAAAGATAAATATTTCAAGTGCATTTTCAGTATGAACATAAAAAAATGATAATTATTTACTGTCAACCAGACAGCCCGGAAAAGTTAAGTCCGCAGACTTAGCAAGCATCGCAAACGGCAGTCCGCCCACAAGGGGCAGACCACCGATTGCGGCTTGTCGGGGAGAACCCCGAACCCCCAATCTGCCACTCCCTCCCTCTCACAGTGCGACGGCGAAAACGCACATCTTACCCCCGTGTCAAAATCAAATCTCCTGTGCAAAACAATGAAAATGGACCATGACTATTGACAAACGTATTAAAATGCGATACCATAAGAATGGAGAATAATATAGGCTCGTAAAGATTTTAAAAGTCTTTGCGAGCTTTTTGTTTTGAATATAAATTTCGCTATGTTGAGTGACAATAACAGAAACTTGAAAACAGAATTGGAGGAATGATAATTTGAAAAAACTTAGCACAAGATCCTGCGAAGAAATAATGACAACTGTGTACAAGCCAATAGAGTTCGTTATAGACGGCTTGCTTGCACAAGGTCTGTATATCTTAGCAGGTGCACCAAAGGTCGGAAAGTCTTGGCTGGCACTGGATATGTGCCTGTCAATAGCGAAAGGAGAAAAAATTTTAGGTCTAAAAACTTCACAAGGAACTGCTCTGTATCTGTGTTTAGAGGACAGCTACGCAAGAATACAAAACAGGCTCTATGAGCTGACCGATGAACCAACTGAAATGCTTTACTTCTCTGTTATGTCTGACCCGATAGGAGGCGGTCTTGAAGAGCAGATCGAAGGCTTTGTGAGTGAACATCGTGATCTGAAAATCGTTTTTATCGACACTCTGCAAATGGTTCGTGGTTCAACAGATTCAAGCTATGGTTCAGACTACAAAGACCTATCCGTTCTGAAAGCTCTTGCAGACAAGCTTGAGATAACTGTCATAGTGGTTCATCACACAAGAAAATGCAAAGACATCGACCCGTTCAATATGATCTCAGGAAGTACAGGAATCAGCGGCTGTGTTGACGGAAGTTTGGTGCTTATTGAAAACAAGCGTGGCAGCCGTAATGCAAAACTTTATTGTGTAGGACGTGATATTGAAAACGCAGAAATTAATTTGCAGTTCGATAGTGATTTGAAAAAGTGGGTCGTTACCGATGAGCCGTCCGCTCCAAAAAGTAAGGACAACATTTTTCTTGCGGCATTGTATGTTTACATCAAAAAGAAAATTGATTTTTCAGGTACGGCGTCAGAACTTGTAAGTGAACTAAAAGAAGTCACGCAAGAACCATTCTATCCGAATAGAGTTACAAGAGATTTAGTTCAGAACGGCTACACTCTCAGAAAGTATGGGATAGATTTTCAGTACAAGCGAACTAGAAACGGCAGGCTGATAATTCTTCATTACGACCGTGAGCGTGACAGTAGTGACGGTAAAAACACTAGTGAAGTTACTGTCAACAAGCTGATTCAAAAAGTCTGAAAACCCTTGTAAAATCTTTATTTACAGCGCGTGACGGTAAATTTCAAATCAAAGTTTTACTGTCAACCCAAATCAGCGAACGTGGGGCGATTTGTGGGCTAAAAAAATCAGTCGGGTAAGTTTAGCAAAAGCATTTCAAAAGCCGACACAAGCGATTTGTGAGCCGCTGTGGGCGATATGTGGGAGAGGTTTTAATTCTGATAATAAAAAGGCAGTTGTCAATCTGCACAAATACCGGATATGCAGCAGTTAAAGCAAAGTAAAATATTTCATTGCAAGTTAAAGTTTCGAGGTCGCAGCCCCCGAAACACTCACAGCGGACGAGCAAAGCTCGCCGCAAAAGTGCCGAAAATACGCAGTTTCAGCAAAATGATTGTGCATAATTTTTATGGGGTCATAAATTTGAGCTTTGAATGATTCAGGGGTCGTAATTACTGAAGATCACGTAAAATCGGCATAATTTCGGGCATTGCTGATGATGTCAGACAAAATATCAGGAAAGGAATGATTAAAAATGATCAGTTTAAAAATCAGAGAAAAAGAAACTGAAAAGACAGTAAGGAGGGCGATAACCCAATGCCAAGACAAAGAGAAATCCCCAGAATCAATTCCGTCACGATCATATACAACGGCGATAAAAAATCCTTTGATACGTTTATGGAAGCTATGATCAACGACTATTTAAATTCGGATAGTATGTCCAAACGCTCGAATGATGATTTTATTGATAAGGTAGAATTTATTGATAAAACGGCGTGATCGCTGGACTTTAAGGGAGGCTTGTGGTAGTGTCTGTTGTAACGCAGACACACCACAGCGTGCCTGCCGAATTTAAAGGAGGTCGATAAAATGAGAGCGTGGCTATACTACAGATTATCTCGTGACGAAGATGAGGAAATGAACAGCTTGCAAAATCAGCGGCAGATTTTAGTTGATTACGCTGAACAGAATGGTTATGAAATAGTTGGTGAAAGTTTTGATGACAACGTTTCGGGAATGACGTTCAACAGAAAAGGCTTAGGCAAACTTGAAATTGCTGTTGATGAAGGAAAGATCGATGTTGTTCTGGTCAAGGATCTGTCAAGATTAGGACGACACAGAACGCAGACTGAACTCTTCATTGATCACTTGCGACAGAATAATGTTAAGGTAATTTCTGTGACTGAGGGAATAGATTCATTCAATGAAAACGACGATTTGCTGATTGGCTTCAAGCAGATCTTCAACGATTTTTATGCTAAGGACATCAGCAAGAAAGTTAAAGCAGGAGTTCGCCAAAAGCAGAAAAATAAAGGTCTGATAGAGTCCTTACCCCTCGGTTACAAGCGTGATCGAAACACAAATACTGTTCTGGTAGACGATGAAACAGCTTGGATAGTACAGGAAGTATTCAAGCTATACGTTGACGGTTACGGCTTGACAACTATCGCAAGGACGATGAACGAGCGTGGAATAAAGTCTCCTGAATATTATCAAAGACGTAAGCTTGCAGATTGGAAACCGGACATTTCAAAAAAATATCTGTGGGTTCAGACTTCAGTAAGGCGGATACTTACGAACGAGCTGTACATCGGAACGATGGTCAATCACAAAACTGTGACAAGTAAAATCTACAAGACAAAGACTTTTATTCCGCCCGAAGAACAGTATCGCCATGAGAATTTCTGCGAACCAATAATTGATGAAACAACTTGGAAACAGGCACAGTTTTTACTGGAACAGCGTTCACAGATTAATCCACGTTCGCAAAATGGTCGGAAATTGCACCGCTACTCTGGCTTGATAAAATGCTCCGACTGCGGAGCTGGGTTCATAGCCCGCCGACGAAAATGGCGAGGGAAAGAATACGTTGAATACACTTGCAACAGCAATCATCGCTATGGTAAACAATACTGCACTCCGCATACAGTCCGTGAAAATCAACTTGATGAACTGGTCGAAGATGAAATACTTAGACTGCGTGATATTATTCTTGCTGAAGGTGAAAGATACAATAAGATCATAAAAGACTGGTCAAAGAAAAAGCCGCTATATGAACGTCAGATACAGCAGCTCAATGATAGGATTTTATCACTCCGACAGCAAATTGAGGACTTAATAATCGAACGAATAAACGATCGTGAACACACGCAAGTTTTCAACAATATGATCACCAAACGTGAGGATGAAATAGCTAAACTTGATAAAAAGAAATCAGATTTAAGATAGTATGACAAAATCTGTAAGCGGTGGAAAGAACACCTTAATAATACAACTCAGATTATTGATGAGATCTTGTCCGAAGGTTCAATATCCGATGTTAATTTGCGAATGCTTGTCAAACGAATTCTTATTCATCAAAATGAAGATAAAAGCCTCGACATCAAATTTGAGATGAACGGAGAGTTCAATGACACGGTCAGCGTATTTATAGATCCGATGGACGAATTAGAAAGTGCATAGAGATGCAAGGAAGATCCGCAGAACTGCCTGCGGATCTTCCTTGCTTATATGAACATATTAAACAGCAGACGAGCTGTACCTAGCAATGAACTTTGGGATAAGATCTGTCAAAAATCAATTTTCATTCATCAGGTCTTGCTATCGAATTTATTATATAAAAAGAAAAAAGCCCGATATAATCGAGCTTTTCATGGTGCGGATGACGGGACTTGAACCCACATGACCTTGCGATCACTAGCACCTGAAGCTAGCGCGTCTGCCAATTCCGCCACATCCGCATATTTAACGTTGCTCAATGCAACGTATATATTATATCATATTACACGTACTTTGTCAATACTTTTTCGCAGTTTTTTCGATAAAAACGCCAAAAAATAAAGCCTGACTAAACAGTCAGGCTGATTTTTATATCGGAATCATCACCCGTTTTTAAACTGCTCACTTAGAGCCTGATCACTCATGCCGAAAGTCACAAGCTTGCTGAAATACTTGTTCTTCATAAGCGCCTTGATAAGTATTACACCAACTATCGTTACGCATACAAATTCGCCTAAGGCTACCCAGCCCATGTTCACAAGAAGCGGCGTCTTGAAGACATATGTCAGTTCAAAGCCAACTATCACCGCATTTGATATCACCGGGAAAAGCGACGCAACTACAAGATTTACCTTGTTTCTCAGCAGATAGATAAGAACCGCTGCCACAACTGTAGCAAGCGTTCCAAATACTACGTCCACCATTCCGAGCGTACTGAATAGATTGACTATCAAACAACCTATAGAAAGCGAAATGATGTAATCCTTGTTGAAATAACAAAGTAGCATCAAAACCTCTGACACACGAAACTGTACCTGTCCGTATGCAAGCGAGCTGCAAAGCATTGTTGCCACAACGTATATCGCTGCAATAAGTCCCATGTTTGTTAAACGACGTGCACTGAAAATTTCCATAAAAAAATCTCCTTGTTTTTATTTGTGAGTGGTTGATCTAGGTTACACTCTATTTAATTGGAAAATAAAATAACATAAAAAGGCTGCCGCCGAAACGACAGCCCGTTTATTTACGTTAATTTAGCTGAAATTAAGCCTTGCCAACAGAACCGAAGAGTTCCATCTTCTCCTTGACCTTAGCCTTGATAGCCTCGAAGCCAGGGTTGAGAAGTTTTCTTGGGTCAAAGCCCTTGCCCTGAAGATCCTTGCCCTCTTCAATGTACTTTCTTGTAGCCTCCTGGAATGAAAGCTGGCACTCTGTGTTTACGTTGATCTTTGCAACGCCAAGTGAGATTGCCTTCTTGATCATGTCATCAGGAATACCTGTACCGCCGTGAAGTACCAGTGGCATATCGCCAACCTTTTCCTTGATAGCAGCAAGTGTCTCGAATGAAAGACCTGGCCAGTTTGCTGGATACTTACCGTGAATGTTACCGATACCAGCTGCGAGCATTGTAACGCCGAGATCAGCGATTGTCTTGCACTCGTCTGGATCTGCGCACTCGCCCATACCTACAACGCCGTCCTCTTCGCCGCCGATAGAACCAACTTCGCACTCGATAGAAAGACCAAGCTGATCTGCAACGTGAACAAGTTCAGTTGACTTAGCAAGGTTCTCCTCAAATGGATAGTGTGAACCGTCGAACATGATAGATGAGAAGCCAGCCTTTACGCACTTGTAGCAGCCCTCATATGTTCCGTGGTCAAGGTGAAGTGCTACTGGTACTGTGATACCGAGCTCTTCGTCCATTGCCTTTACCATAGCGGCAACTGTCTTAAAGCCTGTCATGTACTTGCCTGCGCCCTCAGACACACCAAGAATTACAGGTGACTGCAGCTCCTGAGCAGTAAGAAGGATAGCCTTTGTCCACTCAAGGTTGTTAATATTGAACTGACCTACAGCATACTTGCCTGCAAGTGCCTTTGTCATCATTTCCTTAGCTGAAACTAACATTTTTTAACGACCTCCGTTATTTTAAATTTTCCTTTATTATTATACAACATTACTCCGACAATTGCAATAGCGTGACATTAATTTAACAATTATGTAACATTTAAACCTCGTACATCTCGATGACCTTCTGAGCCACCTCGATCTTTGTGCATCTCTTATCCATAGCCTGCTTTTCAAGATATTTATGAGCCTGCTGTTCTGTAAAGCCAAGATACTGCATAAGTGAGCACTTTGCTCTGTTTATCGTTCTTATCTCTTCAAGCTTTTTGTGAAGCTTCAGATTTTCAGACCGTATTCCGAGCATACGTTTTCTTGCGGCACTGACAAATTTCATTGAACGGTAAAAATACTGTCTGCCTAGTGGCTTTGGTATCACCATTACGCCGAAATCTTCCAGTTTATCCGCAAGGATATCCGCATTTTCCGACTTTGCGATAGCCACACAGCTTGCGTCAGTTGAGGTGCAGACTATCTCCGCAAGCTCGTTGCCGTATTCGTCTGACAATGGACAGTTTATCACGACACAGTCATAACTGCCTGACCCTACCGCACGCCTTGTTTCAAGACCCGTTGCGGCTATAGAAGTCTTGCAGGTGGGAAAGGTTTCTTTTAACAGACTCACAAGCATAGCTGTTGCCTTGTCATTGCTTGAAGCCACAAGTATCCTGTCCATTTCCCCACCTCCTTTTTTTAGCTTTCTCTGACATTACAGATGATAAAAATATCTGGCTGTTTCAAACTGCTCCTTATCGGCAGCTCTCTCATATTCTATGATAAGCTCCTTTTCTATGGCGATAAAACGCTCCAACATATGCTCAGGAAGCCTATCCGCAAGAAACTCGCTCTTTTCAGCACGTTCCACTGCCTCTTTCAAAGACTGCGGAAGTGTTTCAAGCTTTGCAAGCTCGCTTTCATCTGCCGAGCCTATATTGAAATTAAAAGGTTTTGGAAGTTCTTCCTTATTTATGACACCGTCTATGCAGGCATAAATAAGCAGACCCATAGCAAAGTAAGGATTACAGGTGTTGTCTGCTGAACGGAGTATTATACCATTCTCATCTGTATCAGCAAGCGGTGCACGAAGAAGCTGTGCATAATTTTCATGTGACCATGAAATGTACTTAGGCGCAAGCAGACTGCCAAAACGTTTGTATGAATTTGTAGTGGTGTTTAGAAACAGCGTCATATCGCCAACGTTTTTCAGTATTCCTGCTATCATGCGCTCAGCCTCTTTGGAAAGTCCGCCAAGCTGAGGTTTGAAAACATTTTCCGTGCCTTTCATGCACATGAGCATTATATGCAGACCAGATCCGCAGTTGTCGACGATAGGCTTTGGCATGAACGTTGCATAAAGCCCATTTCTGTCAGCCACAGATTTTACAACGTTCTTGAATGTCACAAGATTGTCTGCCGCTTTCAGTGCGTTTGAATACTGAAAATCTATCTCGTTCTGACCCGGACCGGTTTCATGTCTTGAGCTTTCTGGGAAAATATCCATTTGCTCAAGTGTCAGGCAGATATCACGTCTGAGGTTTTCTCCCCTGTCAACAGGTGCAGCGTCACAATAGCCTGCATAATCGTGAGGACGCTTTGTAGGCATATCAGTATCGTCCTTTTCAAAGCAGTAAAACTCGCATGAAGTACCTATCTGGAAGTTATATCCCTTGCCCTTCGCATATGCGATAGCAGTTTTGAGAAAGAACCTGCCGTCGCCCTCAAAAGCCGTTCCGTCAGGATATTTCAGGTGGCAGAAAAATCTTACTACCCTGCCGTGCTGCGGTCGCCATGGAAGAAGCGCCAGCGTATCAGGGTCAGGGAAAAGTCTAAGGTCTGAAGCAGTCACATTCAAAAAGCCACCGAGCTTTGAAGCGTCAAAGATAAGTCCCTCTCTGAATATTTTCGGCAGCTCGCCTGCTATAACAGAGATAGTCTTTAGCGAACCGAATATATCGCAGAACATGAGCTTTACGAACTTTACGTCGTTTTCTTCAACGAACTGCAAAACCTCTTTCTCTGTGTATTTCATAATAAATCCTCCGTAATGATACTGTTCAGAAAAGTTCTCCGTTCCTTACTTATAATTATATCTGAACAGCCAATTCTGTAAAACCGAGCAGTTATAAAGATTTTGTTACTTTATTTTTACCTTGCGTTATTTGTCGATATCATCCAGCCAAAGCTTAGCCACAGCGTCAGACGGCATTCTCCAATCCCCTCTCGGTGACAGGGTAACAGAACCGATCTTTGCGCCGTCAGGCAGGCAGGAACGCTTGAACTGCTGTGAGAAAAATCTGCGATAGAATGTTTTGAGCCACTTGTCTATGACCTCGTCAGGATAATCCCCCTCAAAGGCATATTTCGCAAGCCTTTTCACCTTTGACGGCTCAAAGCCCCAGCGTATGCCATAGTAAAGGAAGAAGTCATGAAGCTCATATGGACCGACAAGGTCTTCTGTTTTCTGTGTCATCTCAGTTCCACTCTCGTCGGTAGGAAGAAGCTCAGGAGAAACAGGAGTGTCCAAAATATCGTACAGTACATCTCTCAGAGTATCAGATGTGCAGGTGTCGCCGTAATACTGAACGATATGCCTTACCAAGGTCTTAGGGATAGATGCGTTCACACCGTACATGGACATATGGTCGCCGTTGTAGGTCGCCCAGCCGAGAGCAAGCTCGCTCAGGTCGCCTGTGCCGACCACCATTCCGCTCACCTGATTTGCGATATTCATAAGCACCTTAGTGCGCTCTCTCGCCTGACCATTCTCGAAAACAACGCTGTGATCGTTATAATCGTGACCGATATCTTCAAAGTGCTGTAAAACTGCTTTTGAGATATCTACCTCTCTGAACGTTACCCCCAAAGCGTCGCAAAGTATCTCCGCATTGGAGCGTGTGCGCTTTGTTGTGCCAAAGCATGGCATCGTCACCGCAACGATATCAGTATGAGGACGTTTCAGCAAGTCCATTGCCATTACACACACAAGCAGTGCAAGCGTAGAATCAAGTCCCCCTGAAATGCCAATGACCACAGTCTTGGAATGTGTGTGTGCGATACGCTTCATAAGTCCATGGGATTGCATTTGCAAAATAAGGTGACAACGCTCATTTCTCTCCGCCTGATTTGCAGGGATAAAAGGCGTTTTAGAAAATTTCCTTGTAAGCTTGGTATCACACATATCAAAGGTGATATAATCTACAGGCAGAACGTCAAGAAAATACGGCTTATAAATTTCATTTAGCTGATCCCAAACCGAATTGCTCTCAGGATAGGTGGAGATCTTTCTTCTCTCGAACGCAAGCTTTTTGAAGTCTATCTCAGATATAGTTATGCCGTTTTCAAAAAGTCTGCTCTCTGCAAGTATAGAGCCGTTTTCCGCAATGATATTGTGACCCGAAAAGACCATATCCTGCGTTGACTCGCCGTCACCAGCGGAGCAGTATATATACCCTGCCACAAGCCTTGCGGATTGGTTCGACACAAGCTGTCTGCGGTATGAGTCCTTGCCGATAACTTCATCGCTTGCAGACAGATTGCATATAAGGGTAGCCCCAGCTTTAGCAAGATAATTTGAAACAGGGTCAGCCACCCACAAGTCCTCGCAAAGTTCAAAGCCCACCACAAGCTCAGGTATCTTTTCACATACGAAAACGGTCTGTTCCATAGGGGGTATAAATTCAAGCTGTCCGTACTCTCTCAGATCAATGGCAGCACATTCGCCTCTGTATGGTGCAAAATGTCTTGCCTCATAAAATTCGTTATAGTTCGGCAGATGCGTTTTAGGTACAAAAGCTCGCACCTCGCCGTCTTGTATCATAGCCGCACAGTTATAAAGCTTGCCGTTTGCTCTCACAGGCACGCCCACAGCCACAAGCATATCGCTGTCAGCGGTAGTCTTTGCTATCTTTACAACACCCTCCATTGCCTTGTCAAGCAAAGCGTTCTGAAAGAACAAGTCCTGACAGGTATAACCTGTTATGCAAAGCTCAGGGAACACAGCGACCTTTACGCCCTCTTCCCTGCACTTTTCAAGCTGACTGATTATTTTATCCACATTGAAGTCAACGTCTGCCACCTGTATCTCAGGGGTGCAGGCGGCGACCTTTATAAAACCGTCTTTCATAAAAATATGCTCCTTACAAGAAATTATCATTGTTATCATTATACCATTTTTTATAGGTATAAGTCAATGATTTTTACAGTATAGCAAAACTATTTTAGAACGATACTAGACAATCGGCCACTAATGTGTTAAAATTGAGATATCACATCAAGGAGGGAACGCCATATGAACAAGCTGTGGGATAAGTTTCTTTTAGGCCTTAGCTGCTGTGCATTCATGCTTGCAGAGGAAACAGATCCGTCAAACATCACCACATTGCTGTTGGCTGTCATATGCTCCGCTATCTTTCAAATAAAACCAAGCTCTGCCGTTGCATGCCTTTCAGTTATTGCGTACAGCTCACTTTGCATTTTCAATAAAGAAGCTTTGATATTCGCCCCTTTGGTGCTTTATGATGCTTTCTGTACAAAATTCTACCCTGCTATGGTCTTAACATTCATAGGCGTACTTGCAAATATATTCACTCTGGGAAAAGACATCTTCCCACTTGTCGCTCTTTTTTTGGTAAGCTTCACAATTTCAAGTCGCAGCGTTCTGAACGAAAAGCTGACAAAAATGCTCATAAATACTCGTGACAATTCAAAAGAACTTACCACCCAGCTTGTAGAGAAAAACAAAGCCATGCAGAGAAATCAAGACTACGAGATATATCTTGCCACGCTGAAAGAGCGTAACCGCATTGCAAGGGAGATACATGATAACGTGGGGCATATGCTCACAAGGTCTATTTTACAGCTTGGTGCGCTTTCGGTCATAAACAAAGATGAAACTGTCGGTGAAGCCATCAACGACCTGAGCGGCACGCTGAACACCGCCATGACGAGCATACGAAGCAGCGTTCATGATCTTCATGACGATTCTATCGCGCTAAAGCCTGCTGTTGAAGACTGCATAAGACCTCTGAAAGACAGATTTGCAGTAAGCTGTGATTATGACTTTTCCGAAAGAATGTCACGAGATGTGAAGCTTTGCTTTATTGGCGTTATAAAAGAAGCACTTTCCAATACCGCAAAGCACAGCGACGGCGACAGCATAAAAATAATCATTCGTGAACACCCTGCTCTTTATCAGCTTAGTATCGCAGACAACGGAAGCTGTCCCGAAAAGATAGACGAAAGCGGCATGGGGCTTGCCAATATGCGTGAGCGTGCGGCTTCTTTAAACGGAAACATAAACATCACATCGGGCAGCAATGGATTCCGCATTTTTCTGTCTGTGCCGAAACAAAACCTGACTGAACGGAGGTCTTGACATGAACATTGTTATAATAGATGATGACAAGCTTGTGGCGGTGTCGCTGAAAACCATTCTTGAAAGCACAGGCAGTGTGAACGTTCTTGCCATGGGAAGCTGTGGCGAGGAAGCCATAGAGCTTTATTCTCTTCTCAAGCCTGATGTTCTGCTTATGGATATCCGCATGAACGGCATGAGCGGCATTGAAGCCGGCGAAAAGATCCTTGCTGGGTACCCTGACGCAAGGATACTTTATCTTACCACATTTTCAGATGATGAATACATAATAAAGGCTGTGCTTATGGGAGCAAAGGGATATATTTTAAAGCAGGATTTTGAAAGCATATGCCCTGCCCTTGAAACCGTCATGAATGGGCAGACAGTTTTCGGCTCAGATGTTGCAAGCAAGCTTCCTGAGCTTCTTACCAATCACAGCAGTTTTGATTTTGACCACTACGGCATAGTCGAAAAAGAGCAGGAGATAATCGAACAGGTGGCAAAAGGACTTAGCAACAAGGAGATAGCCTCACTGCTTTATCTCAGCGAGGGCACAGTGCGAAATTACATCAGCACTATCCTGGAAAAGCTCTCCCTCCGTGACCGCACACAGCTTGCTATTTTCTACTACACCAACATACAATAGCACTACAATTTCATAAAAAGTAAAGAGGAGACGGCATGACCGCTCCTCTTTTTGTTATTATTACATTTTAGCTCTTTCCTTAGCTCTCTGTGAGTTGCTGAGGATACGCTTTCTTATTCTTATGCTCTTTGGTGTTACTTCAAGAAGCTCATCATCAGCGAGAAACTCAAGTGAATCCTCAAGGCTGAGATTTCTTGGCGGAACAAGTCTGAGCGCGTCGTCAGAACCGCTTGCACGAGTATTTGTAAGGTGCTTCTTCTTGCAGACATTTACCACAAGGTCTTCCTGCTTTGGTGAAGCGCCAACTATCATTCCCTCATATACAGGTGTGCCTGCTGTGATGAACAGCTCGCCTCTCTCCTGTGCGTTGTAAAGACCGTATGTTACAGCCTCGCCTGTTTCAAATGCAACAAGTGAGCCTGTTGCTCTCTTTGGTATCTCGCCCTTATATGGCTCGTAGTCATGGAATACAGAGCTCATGATACCCTCGCCCTTTGTGTCTGTAAGGAACTCGCTCTTGTATCCGAAAAGTCCTCTTGCAGGGATAAGAAATTCAAGTCTCATTCTGCTTCCAACAGGTGCCATTTCCTGAAGTTCGCCCTTTCTTGCACCTATCTTCTCCATAACAGAACCTACGCAGTTCTCAGGAACGTCAATAACAAGTCTTTCGATAGGTTCGCAAAGCTTGCCCTCTATCTCCTTAAACAGAACGTGCGGTGTTGAAACGCTAAGCTCATAGCCCTCACGACGCATATTCTCGATAAGGATAGAAAGGTGCATTTCGCCACGTCCTGCGACCTTGAAAGCGTCTGTGCTGTCTGTTTCAGAAACTCTTAGTGAAACGTCCTTAAGAAGCTCCTTGAAAAGTCTGTCTCTCAGGTGACGGCTCGTTACGAACTTGCCCTCTCTGCCTGCGAACGGCGAATTATTTACAGAGAATGTCATTTCAACTGTAGGCTCGGATATCTTTACAAAAGGTACAGCCTCAAAGTTGCCGAAGTCGCAGATAGTGTCACCGATAGTAATGTTCTCGATACCGCTTATACAAACGATATCGCCAGCCTTTGCACTCTGGCATGGAACTCTGTTAAGTCCCTCTATCTGATACATTGTAACTATCTTGCCACGATATTCCTTCTTAGTCTGATGATAGTCGCCGATCGTAACGTCCTGATTAACTTTCATTTCGCCACGCTCGATACGGCCGATAGCTATTCTTCCTACATACTCGTTGTAGTCGATAGCGGAAACAAGATACTGCATTGGACCCTCAGTATCTACCTCAGGTGCAGGGATATAGCTGAGAATCTCATCAAAGAGAGGTATCATATCCTTGCCCTCTTCATCTGGCGAATGAGTAGCTGTACCTGCTCTGCCTGAGCAATAAAGGATAGGGCTGTCAAGCTGCTCGTCAGTAGCGTCAAGATCCATGAGAAGCTCGAGAACTTCGTCGCCTACCTCGTTAAGACGAGCGTCAGGTCTGTCTATCTTGTTGATAACGATGATTATTTTATGACCAAGCTCAAGTGCTTTCTGAAGCACAAATCTTGTCTGTGGCATTGGACCCTCGGCTGCGTCCACAAGCAGTATAACACCGTTTACCATTTTAAGAACACGCTCTACCTCACCACCGAAATCAGCATGGCCTGGGGTGTCGATAACGTTTATCTTAACGTCCTTATACTTGATAGAAGTATTCTTTGCAAGGATAGTGATTCCTCTCTCACGCTCGATATCGTTTGAATCCATGACTCTTTCTTCTACAGCCTGATTTTCTCTGAAAGTACCGCTCTGCTTGAGCATCTGGTCTACAAGGGTAGTCTTACCGTGGTCAACGTGGGCAATAATAGCAACATTTCTTAAATCTTCTCTAATCATACATACTCCTCCGATTTATCAAGACACAGCAAAGCGAATGCTTTCTGTAACGATTTGCTTAATATATTTCGCAAAAATTATAAACAATAAAAATTATAAATATATTTTCTCCCATCAAAGGAAAGAAAATCGTAATTTTTCACAAAAAGCCTATAAAACACAAAAGCACCTTGCGAAATTTTCCGCAAGGTAACTTTCCTAATTGAGAATTATAGCACATTTTTGCCGATTTGTCAAGAAAAAAGTATCATTCACAGGTTACGCCTTATACTGTGTGCCTTAGATTAAATGATTTATGTTTTTGGCTGTTTTACACAATAATGCGCCACTAATATTTTGCATAAAATTAATTGAAATCACATTCGAAAAGTTGTATAATATCAATAATCAAAGATATAACTTTGATTACAGAGATCATATATTTTGAAAGGCGGAATAATAAAATGGCTAACAGAATGATACTTAATGAAACTTCATATTTCGGTGCAGGCTCGATCAGCGAGATAGTTACAGAGGCAAAGAAGAGAGCTTTTAAAAAGGCTCTTGTTGTAACAGACCCTGACCTTATCAAATTTAACGTTGCAAAGAACGTTACAGATCTTTTGGAGAAAGCAGGACTTGCTTATGATATATTCTCTCAGGTAAAGGCTAACCCTACTGTAAAGGTAGTAAAGGCTGGTATCGAGGCTTTCAAGGCAGCAGATGCTGACTATCTTATCGCTATCGGCGGCGGCTCATCAATGGACACTGCAAAGGCTATCGGTATCATCATAAACAACCCTGAGTATGCTGACGTTACTTCTCTTGAGGGCGCTATCGACACAAAGAATCCTAGTGTTCCTATAATCGCTGTTCCTACAACAGCAGGCACAGCCGCAGAGGTAACTATCAACTATGTTATCACAGACGAGGAGAAGAAGAGAAAGTTCGTTTGCGTTGACCCACACGATATCCCGGTAGTTGCTATAATCGACGCTAATATGATGTCATCAATGCCAAAGGGACTTACAGCTTCAACAGGTATGGACGCTCTTACACACGCTATCGAGGGCTACACAACACTTGGCGCTTGGGAGCTTACAGACATGATGCACCTTAAAGCAATAGAGATAATCTCACGTTCACTGAGAAAGGCTGTCGAGAATGACCCACAGGGCAGAGAAGATATGGCTCTCGGTCAGTATATCGCAGGCATGGGCTTCTCAAACGTTGGTCTTGGCGTTGTTCACGGCATGGCTCACCCGCTCGGTGCATTCTATGACACACCTCACGGAATTGCAAACGCTGTACTTCTTCCGTATGTAATGGAGTACAACGCTGAATACACAGGCGAAAAGTTCAAATACATTGCAGAGGCAATGGGCGTTGACACAACAGGCATGAGCCAGGCTGAATACAGAGCAGCCGCAGTAAACGCAGTTAAGCAACTTTCAAAGGACGTTGGAATCCCTGAGAAGCTCCACGAGATAGGCGTTAAGGAAGAGGATCTTCAGGCTTTGAGCGAATCTGCATTTGCAGACGTATGCACAGGAGGAAATCCAAGACCTTGCACAGTTGAGTCTATCCTCGGCATTTATAAGACAGCATTCTAAAACAAAAGCATTTTATCTGCCCTCGGTTTTCGGGGGCAGATTTTTATTGCCCGAAAAGAATATTTATGGTATAATACATTTAAAGTGAGTTTAAAGTTCATAGGTTATCATATATCGTAAGATATTATACTGACTTATAGGGAGGAATTTTAATGAGATTACTTCTTGCTGAGGACGAGGTGGAGCTTGCAAATGCGCTTTCGGCAGTGCTTAAACACAAAAACTATTCTGTTGACGCTGTTTACAACGGCATCGACGCATACAACTATGCAATTGCACAGGATTATGACGGCATAATACTTGACATTATGATGCCAGGTATGGACGGCATACAGGTGCTTACAAAGCTTCGTGAAAAGGGTATCGACTCCCCTGTTCTTCTGCTTACTGCAAAGTCTGATATTGACGATAGGATAACCGGACTTGATTCGGGTGCTGACGATTATCTTACAAAACCCTTTGCAATGGGCGAGCTTCTTGCGAGAATAAGGGCAATGACACGCCGCCGCACTGAGTTTGCACCCTCTACCCTTACTTTCGGAAACGTTTCTCTCAACAGACAGAGCTTTGAGCTTTCAGGTCCTAACGGCTCTCAGAAGCTTGGCAACAAAGAGTTTCAAATGATAGAAGCCCTTATGCTAAATCACGGCACGCTTATTTCCACAGAGCGTTTCATGGAAAAGATATGGGGCTATGACTCTGACGCTGAGATAAACGTGGTGTGGGTATATATTTCATATCTGCGTAAAAAGCTTGGTCTTATCGGTGCAGATATCGAGATAAAAGCTACAAGGGGCGTGGGATACACACTAGAGGAAAAGCATAATGATTAAGCGTTTACAGCGAAAATTTGTTGTTATCGCCGCTATGTGCCTGCTTATCGTGGAGCTTGCCATAATAGGCGGCATAAATGGAGTGAACATCTATCAGACCAACAAGAATGCAGACGATCTGCTGAACATAATAATCGAAAATGACGGCAGATTTCCTGAGTTCGACCCCAAGGGCATGAAGCATGACAAGCCGCAGGATAATTCAGACAGCTCATCTCCCCCTGAGAGCAAAAAGCCTGATAAGCACAGAGGCTTTAACGAGGAAACTAAGTATCAGACAAGGTATTTTGTTGTATACGCCGACAGCAATGGCGAAATAACCAAGGTAGATACAGGACACGTTGCGGCGGTGTCAAGTTCGCAGGCTATAGAATACGGCAAAAGCGTTCTTGACAGCGGCAAGACTTCAGGCACGTCAGGAAACTACCGCTACAAAACAGGCGACACTGACAAAGGCAAGATAATAGTTTTCATGGACTGCCGCAGTGACAGTGCCACCAAAAATCGCTTTTTGCTGGTGTCGTGCGCTATAGGTGCGACAGGATATATACTTGTATGTCTGCTTATCATAATCTTCTCAAAGCGTGCCATAAGACCTGTTGTGGAAAGCTTTGAAAAGCAAAAGCAGTTCATCACCGACGCAGGGCACGAGATAAAAACGCCGCTGGCCATAATCTCCGCAAACACGGAAGTTCTTGAAATGGTTTCAGAGCCAAACCAGTGGACGGTGAGCATAAAAAATCAGATAACAAGGCTCAACGGTCTGCTGAAAGAGCTTTTAAGCCTTGCGAAAATGGAGGAGGAAAAGCCTGCTCTTACCATGGCTGATTTCAATATCTCTGACGCTGTTTATGACGCCGCTTCGCCTTTTACTACCCTTGCGGAAACAAAGGGCAAAAAACTCACCATTGATGTTGCCAACGGGCTTTCCTATCACGGCGACGAGGGTGCGATAAGACAGCTTGTTTCTATCCTCACGGAAAATGCAGTAAAATACGCTGACGAGGGCGGCGAGATAATAGTAAAGCTTTTCACTTCTCATAATGGCAAGGAAACTGACCTTGAAGTTTCAAACACCTGCAAAGAACCACCGCAAGGCGACCTAACAAAACTTTTTGACAGATTTTATCGTGACGACAGCTCACGTTCAAGGTCAAAAGGCGAGAAAAAGGGTGGCTACGGCATTGGACTTTCTATTGCACAGGCAATAGTCAGGTCGCACAAAAGCAAGATATCATGCAAAGCCGAAAACGGCATGATGATATTTACAGCACAGCTTAAATAATTGCAAAGCAGAGTTGGTCACCAGCCGCTCTGCTTTTTTATAATATGACATTTGTCACATGAAGATGTGACTTTGCTCACTAGCTTTTTGGCGGATAGTATTGTATAATGATAATACAAACTAAGGGAGGTTTTTTCTTATGGCTGAAACTGTAGTAAAAATAGACAATCTGGTAAAAAGATACAAGGAACTTATTGCTCTTGACCACTTTGATCTTGAAATAAAAAAAGGCGAGGTCTTCGGACTTCTCGGTCCTAACGGTTCGGGTAAGACCACCACGATAAACTGCCTGCTCTCACTGTTGGCATACGATAAGGGCGACATCGAGATATTCGGTGAAAAAATGTCCCCTGTGAACTATGGAGTAAAAAAGCGTATTGGCGTTATAATGCAGAATGTTGCGGTGTTTGACGAGCTGACTGTGTATGAGAACATTGACTATTTTTGCGGGCTTTACATCACCGACAAAGCCACACGAAAGAAATATGTTGACGATGCCATAGCTTTTGTAGGGCTTGAGGACTTCGTGAAGTTCCACCCTAAAAAGCTTTCAGGGGGTCTGCTCAGACGACTTAACATTGCCTGTGGTATCGCACACAAACCTGAGCTTATCATACTCGACGAGCCGACAGTTGCTGTTGACCCACAATCAAGAAACAAGATACTGGAGGGCATTTTACAGCTCAACCGTGAGGGTGCGACTATAATTTACACCTCCCACTACATGGAAGAAGTCGAGCAGATATGCACCCGTATCGCCATAATGGATAAGGGCAGTAAAATAGCCGAGGGTACTACAGAGGAACTCAAACGAATGATAAAGAACACCGAAACTATCACCGCCGAGATACTCCAGCTTCCTGAAAACGTCCGTGAACAAATAGAAGCTTTGGAACACGTTTATAATGTTTCCTATGCCGACAACAAGCTCGTTGCACGCTGTACAGGGGGACGGCACAATCTTATTGAGATACTGAAAATATTGCAGGAAAATCAGGTGGGCTTCGGCAGCGTTTATTCTGAGCAGCCTACCCTCAATGACGTTTTCCTTGAAATAACCGGCAAGGCTCTCAGGGATAAGGAGTGATAGAATGTTCTCACACATATTCAAATACGAATTTAAAAGCTGTCTGCGTCAAAAAGCCATACTCTTCTGGCTCATAGCCTTTCCCATAATACTGGGTTGCTTTTTTAAGATGGCGTTTTCAGGAATATACGAAAAAGATGTTGTATTCAATGCGATACCTGTTGCGGTGACAAATATAGAAGAAAACGATATTCTTAAGCAGGTGCTTGAACAGATATCAGATAGTGATGAGGCTCTTTTCAAGGTGACATATACGGACATTGACAAGGCAGAAGAAATGCTTAAAAGCGAGGATATAAAAGGCATTATAAAGGCTTCCGACCTCTCCCTTGAGTTTGGCTCAACAGGTATCCAGCAGACCATTGTAAAGACTTTCATACAGCAATACAAAACGCAGGAAAAGATAATAACCGACACTGCAAAGAACGCTCCGCAAAAGCTTGATAAGGTCATAGCTTCCCTTTCTGAGAAGATAAGCCCAAATGAGGATATACCTCTCCACGGCAATCCTGACATAACGATACAGTTTTTCTATAATCTCCTTGCCATGACGGCACTTTTCGGCTCGATGTCAGGTCTGTTCGTGGCACAGGAAAATCAGGGCGACCTGTCTGCACTTGGCGCAAGACGTTGCTGTTCTCCAGTGAACAAGCTTACAAGCATAACGGCAACGCTCCTTGCTTTTCATGTGGTGGAAATGATATGCATGGTGATATCGGTGACGTTCCTGAGATTTGTGCTTAAAGTGGATTTCGGCAGTAAGCTCCCCCTTGTTTACCTTGCCGCAGTGCTAGGCGGAATAATGGGAATAGCCATGGGATTTTTCGTTGGCTCTTTCCGCATAAAAGAGGGTGTAAAAGTGTCTGTAGTCCTGGCGGTATCAATGACCTGCTGTTTCTTCAGCGGTCTTATGTCAAACACCATGAAAGGCACTGTTGCAGAGCATTGCCCGATATTCAATGAAATAAACCCTGCCGCAGTTATCTCAGACAGCTTCTATTGTCTTAATCTCTACGAGGACTACAGGCGATTCACAGTGAAGATAATTTCAATGGCGATATACACAGTGCTGTTCACCCTTGGTGGATATGTTCTTACAAGGAGGCGTAAATATGCAAGTCTTTAAGACCTTTATGAAAATACTCAAAACAAGGCTTACGTCTGCTATATTATATCTCGTCATATTTATGGTCATAGCAGTAATAATGGCGGATACTGCAAAAGATAACAATGGCTATGAGGACTACAAAATGTCCGTATCCGTCATTGACCGTGACAACAGTGCCGAAAGCAAGCGTTTGCAGGACTTTATATTCAGCGGCAACAAAAAGGTGGAGCTTGCAGATGATGAAGACGAGGTCATCGACGCCGTTTATTATCATCGTGCCGACTATGTTCTCTATATAAACAAGGGCTTTGGCGACAAGATAAATGCAGGGGATTTTGACGGACTTTTTGAGAATTTCAAAATGCCCTCCAGCTACGGCGGACAGCTTTTTGAAAGCAGGCTTGACGGCTATCTTTCAAGCGTAAAAGCATACATGACGGCAGGTGAAAGCACAGAAAACGCTATGGAGCTTGCCCAAACGGCAGTTTCTCAGCAAGTAAAGGCGGAGCTTAAAAACTTTAACAACAAGGTCGGAACAGGTATGCCGGCAATATTCGGCTACTATTTTCAGTATCTTGCATACGTTATGCTTTCCATGCTCATTGTTACCCTTTGCCCCGTTATACTGACGCTAAACAGAAAGGGCGTTCGTGAACGCACAATGTGTTCAAGCCTGACGTCAGCAAACTACAGCAGACAGACGGCTCTTGGGGCAAGTATCTTGGTGTTTAGCATATGGCTTTTGTTTATGATAGTCGCAATAATTTGGGGCAAAACGCTCAGCGTGAAATTTTGGCTCGCCTGCCTTAACAGCTTTGTATATATCATTGCCGCCGCAGGCATAGCAATGATAATAGCGCAGTTTGACCTTAGCGACAACGGCATATCTGCTATATCGAACATAATCGGTCTTGGCATGAGCTTTCTTTGCGGAGTTTTCGTGCCGCAGGAATTGCTCACAGGAGGCGTTCTTGCAGTGGGAAGATTGTTCCCTGCATACTGGTACACCAAAGCCAACAATATGCTTTTCGGCATGAGCGGTGGAGTATTCAGCACAAAGGAATATATCATCTGCATTGGTATCGAAGCACTGTTCGCAGTGGCATTCTTTGCTGTGGCTGCTCTGCTTGTTAAGCAAAAGCGTGAGGGTGATGTAAATTCACTTGCATAAGTTGACAATAATATGGCTGTGTGTTATACTCTTATTGTTACGGAGCTGACACGCAGCCTTTTTGCGTCAGCTAAAGAAGATCATAGATGAAAAAGAGGAAAAAGTATGGATAGATTACAGCTTGACAAAAATGCAAAGCTCACAGGCAGAGTATATTTCAAAAACGAGGTAATGTGGCTCGGTCTTTCAGGAAGCGGTGCGTCATTTACATTTGACGGCACAAAGCTTGTTTTGAAGCTCAAAGGCGACAATATCGCAGTGGGCGAAAACCCTATCGACTATGCAAGGATAGCCGTTTATGTTGACGGCAAGAGAGTAGTTGACGAGATGATAAACTACGCTGAAAAAGAGATCACCATAATAGACCGCACTGAAAGTGCAAAGTCGGTGGTGGAGATAATAAAGCTTTCAGAATCTCCAATGTCAGCAGTTGGCGTTGAGGCTTTCGCTGAGGGCAGTGCTGAGGCTTTGCCTGAAAAGCAGCTCAAAATAGAATTTATCGGCGACTCTATAACCTGCGGCTATGGTGTTGATGATGAGGACGAAAACCACCAGTTCACCACCGCCACAGAGGACGTTACAAAAGCCTATGCCTACAAGACCGCCAAGGCACTTGATGCTGAATACAGTATGTTTTCAGCCAGCGGTTACGGTATAATCTCAGGCTACACAGAAGGTGACGAGCCTATCAGCGAACAGACAATTCCACAGTTCTATTGCAGCTACGGCTTTTCAAGGGGCAATTTTGCAGGAACTGCTCCGCAGGATATCCCTTGGGATTTCAGCAAATATATTCCGCAGATAATCGTTATAAACCTTGGCACAAACGACGACAGCTACTGCCGTGACTACAAGGACAGGCAGGCTGTTTTCTCAAAACTTTATGCTGATTTTCTTGCGGTCGTTCGTGAGAAAAATCCGCAGGCTTACATTCTCTGCACTGTTGGAATAATGGGCGAGAGGATATTCCCTGCTGTTGAAGAGGGCATAAAGATATATCTTAAAAGCCACGCTGACAGCAAGATAAGCTCAATGATGTTTCATGAGCAGGACGGCGCAAATGACGGCTTTGCGGCAAACTGGCACCCTACTGAAAAGACCCACAACAAGGCAGCGGCAGTGCTTACGGAAAAACTCAGAGAGATAATAAAAAGCATATAACAAAAGCGGCAGTCGGTAACGGCTGCCACTTTTTGTCATTTTATGCTAATTCTCATTCTGTAGCAGAATGAACAGGAAAGCATGGCTAGTATCAGAACTGTTCTTTGAAAGCTTTCCTTATAAGAATACATATTTCAGCACGAAAAGCACTGCAAGCACATACATAAGCGGTGTGATATTCTTGCGCTTTCCGCAAACAAGATTTATAACAACGTATGAGATTATTCCAAGAGAGATGCCCTCTGAAATGCTGTAGAAAAGAGGCATTGAGAGAATACAAAGATACGCTGGGATAGCCTTTGTATAATTGTCGTCATCAAACTTGATGTCAGTGATAGAGCTGAACATCAAAAAGCCTACTACTATAAGTGCAGGAGCTGTTGCAAAGGATGGTATAGCCGTGAAGATAGGTGCAAAGAACATTGACAGTGCAAACAGCACTGCGGCTGTGATAGAGGTAAGACCTGTTCTGCCTCCTGCGGCAACGCCTGCTGAGGACTCAACGAATGTTGTTGTGGTGGAAGTACCAAGAACTGCGCCTGCTGTTGTGGCAACGGCGTCAGCAAGAAGCGCAGGCTTTATCTGCGGAAGTCTGCCCTTTTCATCAAGCATATCTGCCTTTGAACATACGCCGATAAGAGTGCCTAAAGTGTCGAAAAGGTCAACGAACAGGAAAGCGAATACCACGACTATAAAATTGAAGATACCAATGCTGTGCATATCCACCTTAAAGCACTGACCAAATGTTTCGCCAAGCTTTGAAAAATCAGTAAGCGACATTGTAGGGAAAAGCGAATTATAGCCGCTTTCAGCGTCAGGAACATACAGTCCTACAAGCTGACATATCATGCCTATTACCCATGTTGCCACTATACCCATAAGAATAGAGCCACGGACTTTTTTGATATATAGGATAATAGTGATGAAAAGTCCCACGATAGTGAGAAGCGCACATATGCCCGAAGTTGTGAAATTCTTGCGGAAGCCTGTTATGGTAACAAGCGTGGCTGAACTGTCAACGCAAAGTCCGGCATTCTGAAGTCCGATAAAGGCAATGTAAAGACCTATGCCAACGGACACCGCTTTTTTCAGCACCACAGGTATTGCATTGAAAATGGCTTCTCTGACGTTTGTAAGAGAAAGCACGATAAAGACGATACCCTCGACGAAAACCGCCAGCAGTGCAACCTGCCATGGATAGCCGTAGCCTGCCACAACAGTGTAAGCCATGTAAGCGTTAAGTCCCATGCCTGCGGAAAGCACAAAAGGCAGATTTGCCATAAGTCCCATGCACACTGTTCCAATAACAGAGGCGATACAGGTGGCAAGAAGTACGGCTGTAGGATCCATGCCCGTACTGCCGAGAATGCTCGGGTTTATGGCAAGGATATATGCCATGGTCATGAAAGTCGTCACGCCCGCCATTATCTCAGTTTTAACATCGGTGTGATTTTCTTTCAGCTTGAATAATTTTTCCGTCATATTTTATTATGCCTGCGTTGCAGACATTTCCTCCTTTCAATATGGGGATACTATCTTATTATACCGATTTTACAGCATTTTTCAAGCCTGATTTATTAATTGAATAAAATTTATCATTTAAGAAGCACTGTTACTAACGTCAGACTTTATTTTCCACTGACTATTGAGCCAATAAATGCGGTTTTCGATCCAATTGAAAAGATCCTCCGCAGAGTCAGGACCCCACTCTTCACCTTTTCTAAGGTCGGCGTCATACTCTTTAAGATATTCACGCTCTGTTTTTATACAGCCCTGTAAAAGCTTCTCCTGGCTCATCTCCGTCCACTTTTCCTTGACAGTAGCCATAAACCAATCTTGCTTGCAAAGAATGATAAACCATGGGTTTGAACGGTCGCCGTTTTTAGCCACAAAATTCTTGTCTGTGAAAGCACCAGCATAATATTTCTCAGTGCTGTCATTATATGCCCAGTTAAAATCCCAAGGAGAAGTGAATTTCAGCTTAGGACATTTACTGTCCTTTGAAAGATCGACGCACATATAGAAGCTTCCCTCACCACAGTCATAGTCATGTACGATCTCATAAAGAATATACATATCTCTCACTGAGTCTATATCCATAACATTAGAAACGGCTTCCTCAGCGGTGGTAACATCAGAGTCAACAAGGTCATAGTTTTCATCAAATTTATAATACTTGCCGTTCTCACAGGCTTCATAAACTATCTTGAACAGATTGTTGAGATACTTGTCAATAAAGTCTATCTGATTTTGCGAATAGAGGTCATTCTTGATAGAATATTCCGCAGGAACGAACTGCCTTGTTTCGCCGTTTATGTCGGTGGCAGTGGCATTTTCATAGTCCATGCTTATATAATGGTTATCCTCATCGCTTGTTGCATAGTTGTCAAGCTCAAGATAATAGCCTATATCAGTGTCAGTGTAGCCCTCCTCAGGCTCGGAGATATCCACTCTGTTTGGATTTATCTGACACTGTTCGCAAAGCTCATAAACGCCTTGAAACTCCTCGTTCACATAGAGGTGAACAAGCTGACCGTCTGAGCAGAAATTGCTGTCACCCATGATAGTTCTGCCAAAACGGAATGCGATATCATTTCTTATTAGATCCCAATCTGATTTCAACAGCACCCAGCTTTTGCACTCTGCGCCGTTATTAAGCCCAAGCATATTTGTCTTTTTATCAAATTTTATCCTATAAGGCACTTTGTTTGCAAGGATCTGACTAACATCGCCGTAATATGCGCTTGAATTTCCTCTTACCTTTATGCCTGCTGAGGCTTCGTTTATCTCCAATTTTTCATCACAATTGAAAACGTCCACCACGCAGGAAGTATACGTCTCCCTTGAAGCTATCATATCATCAGGGGCAGTCGTGACGCTTATAACAGGTATCTTGCTTTGTGATCGTATCTTTTTCTTAAAGCTTTCTTTTTCAGCCTTGTCAGCACTCAGGCTTTCATAAGTAGCAGGTTCAGAGTTTATCACCTGTTTTGTGGTGGCAGGGAGAGTTACAACAGGTTCAGCCGTTGTTGTCACAGTCTGAGATCCGGCAGAACTACTCTCTGCTTTTGAACTTTCCCCTGTTTCTTTAGCACAGCTTGTGAGCATTGCTCCCGTCATGACTACTGCACATACAGCAGCGATAATTCTTCTGTTCATATCATTCCTCATATTATTATCTTTCCATTTATTGTGCATTACACACATATTTTTTATCATATAACTTATTCAATTATAGCACATTGACATAGATAATACAATATGCTATAATCATAAAAGTAAGTGGGATAATTTATGCACTAATACGATTATATAGGAGGTTTTTTGAAATGTTTATACCTGACGATAAAAGATATGACAAAATGATATACAACCGCTGTGGAAAAAGCGGGCTTAAGCTTTCTGCGTTGTCTTTGGGCTTTTGGCAGAATTTCAGCCTGAAAAACAATTTTGAGAACATGGAAAGAATGGTACACACTGCGTTCAACAGCGGTATCACACATTTTGACCTTGCAAACAACTATGGCAATCCCTACAACGGCTCGGCAGAGGAAAACTTCGGCAGGATACTCGACCGTGGCATGAGAGAGTTCCGTGACGAGATGTGCATTTCCACCAAGGCAGGCTATGAAATGTGGGCAGGTCCATACGGTGACAAAAACGGTTCGAGAAAATATCTCACGGCAAGCCTTGACCAATCTCTCAAAAGAATGAGGCTTGAATATGTTGACATTTTCTATCACCATGTAAGAGATCCCGAAACGCCTCTTGAAGAGACTGCCCTTGCACTTGACAATGCAGTAAGACAGGGCAAGGCGCTTTATGTTGGCATATCAAATTACAACAGAGCCGACACAGCCGAAATGCTGAAAATTTTCCGGGAGCTAAGAACTCCTTTTATTATCAATCAGCCCTCATATTCCATACTCAACCGCTGGATAGAGGACGATAAACTTGACAGCCTTGCACTTTCTGAGGGCTTTGGCATTGCGGTGTTCTCACCGCTGTATCAGGGCTTCCTTACAAGCAAATATCTAAAAGGCATACCGGCAGATTCAAGGGTAGGCAGAGGCGAAACATGGATAGGCAATGAGCTTAACGACAAAATGATAGAAAAGCTCAACAAGCTTAATGATATCGCCGCTTCAAGAGGACAAACCCTTTCACAAATGGCACTTTCATGGGTGCTTCACAACAAGGCTGTCACCACTGTGCTTATAGGCGCAAGCCGTCCTGAGCAAATAACGGAAAACATAGGCTGTCTTGACCGCCTTGACTTCACAGAATCCGAGCTTACAGAGATAGACAGACTTGCGAAGATGTAAATCAGAAAGGTGAGCTTTATGAGCGAAGAAATAGTTTGGACAAAGGAATACAAAGTTGAACGCTACAGAAAAATGAACAAAGATATTAAGAAAGGCAGCGTGATTTTTGCAGGCTCATCTCTTATGGAGATGTTCCCTATCGAGCAGTTTGCGGCTGATGATAAGCTGCCTGTCACTGTTTATAATCGTGGTATCGGCGGTTTTATCACCGACGAGCTTATAAAGGTAATGGACGTGTGCATACTTGACCTTGAACCTGCTAAGCTTTTTATCAACATCGGCACTAACGATTTGAGCGACTCACGGATAGAAATGTCAACGGTCATGAAAAATTATGAGTACATTCTTCGTGAAACTATCAAGAGAGTACCAGATGTGAAGATATATCTCATGGCGTATTACCCTGTTAATCCCGAGGCGGCAACCGAGGAAACAAAAGGCTGTCTTAGAGTGCGAACAAATGAAAAGATAGACATTGCAAATGAAGAGGTAAAAAAGCTTGCTCACAAACTGGATGCAAAGTATATTGATGTAAACGCTCCCCTGAAAGACGAAAAAAGCAGACTAAAAAAAGAATACACCTACGAAGGCGTACACATTAAAGAGGAGGGCTACAAAGCCATTTATCCCCTTGTGAAAGATTACATACTCGAATAAGAAAAAGCTGTCAGAGCCAACGCCCTGACAGCTTTTTTATGCGTTATAATAGCGAACGTAATCGTCAAGCACATCTGCCGTAAGCTCAAAAGGATAATTTTTAAGCTTGTCAGGGTTGGCAAGTATTCCGTCCCTGTCCTTTTTCCAAAGCTTCTCTGACATATCAAGCTTGCCAAAAAGCGTCCTGATATAATCCCTGAAAGCGTCGATATCGTCAAAGCCAAGAAGCTGTTTTACAACATACTCAGCTTCGGTGCTGTCACCGTATTTTTTCAAAAAGCCTGACAGAAAAACGCCTACTGCCTTGCCGTGGGGTACGCCATTTTCATATGTCAAAGTATAGCTCAGACCGTGAGGTATGCTTGTGCCTGTGTAGGCTATCGCCATGCCTGCAAGCACTGATGCCTGCATGAAAGTTGAGAACTCATCATCAGTCATATGAGCAAATCTCTCATCAGTTTCAAGACAGCCCTTACAGCTTGCCCAAAGCTTCATACTCTGCTCTGCATATGCACGGCTGAACGCATTTGCGTTGGTGTTGAGCCGTGACTCTATCATGTGAGCAAGTGCGTCAACACAGGTGCTTTTCATACCGCTGTATGAGGAGGTTTTAAGATAGCTGTAGTCAACCAATGCAAGTGACGGAAAAATTTTGTGGGCAATAGATTTCTTGGTCTGCTTGATGTGGGAAGTCAGGATAGAATAAGGTGTAGCCTCCGAGCCTGTTCCGCAGGTGGTAGGCACACAGACTATAGGGTAAAAAGGTAGTTTCGCAGGAGTGTACAAAAGCTCCTCCACCTTGGCAATGTTCTCTGAAAGCTCACACTTCTCAGCTTTTACAACGCTCTCGCTTTCGGAAAACTCAGCATTTTCGCAAACTATCCCATTCTTAGCAAGCATTGATATCGCCTTGCTTGCGTCCATTGGCGAACCTCCGCCCACTGCCACGAACATATCAACGCTGTATTTTACCGCCGCCGTTGCCGCTGTGTAAACAGTTTCCACAGACGGGTTTTCCTCAATATCATTATATATCACATATCCAATGCCCTGACTTTCAAGCACTGCCTTGACATCATCAAGAGAACCGTTCACCGCAGAAGAATGTCTGCCTGTGACTATCATGGCTTTTTTGCCAAGTTCCGCTACTTCGCCCCCGTGATTTTTTACCGCTCCATTTTCTATGTAAATATCTGTAGGTATATTTCTCATTTTTTTACGCTCCTTTTGGCTTTTAATCCATTATAGCACCTTTGAAGTTGTTTTTCAAGCCTCGACATTGCAGAACATATGTGTTATGATATTAGTAACAAATCATGGAGGAAAAAGTTATGCACTTCGCAACGGCAAAGGTATACTCTCGCAGAAAAACGGCATGAATTTATATCGTGACTGCACATAACGGTCAGACGAGTATTTTTGATACTGCCGATTGAAAACCTCTCCCCTTTATGTTATAATAAAGAAAAAAACATCAAGGTGAAGCAATGAATAAAAATCAAAATATAGCTATGGGGATATCCCTTGCCGTGGTGGCAATAATGGTCGGCTCGGCGGAGATCTTCGGGGAAAAGGAAATAATTTTTCCTGAGATAACGGCAGTGGCAATGGGTGCGCTAATTGCGCCTGTGCAATCTTGGAACACCTCTCGAACACGGCTTTTTGCGGCGATAGTTTCTGCCGCTGTCGCAGGCGTGTGCATAGTGCGGTTTATCCCTGAGATACTTATACTTCGTATAGCTTTGGGGCTTCTTGTAGCAGTGAGCGTTATAACACTGTCAAAAACTAGCTTCGTTCCTGCCATTTCAGCCTGCATACTCCCGATACTTATGGGTACAAAAAGCCCTGTTTACGTCATTTCCGTTGCGGTCATGACAGCATTTATACTTGTTTTTCAAAAAGTTCTTGAATACTTTGGACTTCATGAAAAGTATGAATATAGACCTATCGAACCAAGCTCAGAGCTTCTCAAACTAAGAGCAAAACAAGTCATCACGGTGCTTGTTATCTGTGTATTGCCTGCGCATTTTCACGAGATATTCTTTATCGCTCCGCCGCTTATAGTTGCATTTTTTGAACTTAGCGGCAAAGGCTCAAAGCTTATGAAAAGAAAATACACAGCAATTGCTCTCATGGCGGCGGCTGCGTTCTCAGGCGTTATGGCAAGATTTTTTATCTCTGAAAAGCTTGGGCTTACCCTGACATTTAGTGCAGTTTTATCCTCGGCTGTGATATTCGTCCTTTGCCGAAAAGCAAAGCTTTATTTTCCTCCATGCTGTGCAATATCTACCTTGCCTTTTATAATCCCCGAAACGGCAATAATAAAATTTCCATTTGAGGTCACAGCAGGATATATTGTCCTTACCATTGCCGCAGTTATCATAACCAAAATAGACAATAATACAAATTAGGCATAATCAAAAACGTACAAAGCTTTATGATCCGACCTCCAGAAGTTAGACCAAAAATCTAACAACTTGGAGGTCACATCATTACGCTCTGTACGTTTTTTGTATATTAAGAAATCATTCTCTGTTTTTAAGCACCTCGGCAGGGGTTATCTTGCCAAGCTTTCTTACAAGAATTGAGGTGATGATAAAGTATGTTGCCATTACTCCTGCAAAAATTATAACGTAAGCATACCATGAGAATGCAAGGTTTATTCCGCTTGTTACGTTTGGAATGAACACTGGGAAAACCTTGTCCATAAACATCTTTGAAAGCGGTATCTCGATAAGTGCACCCAAAGTTATGATAATTGCGTTTCCGTTTAGGTAAAGCTTTTTCACGTCCTTGGTCTTATAGCCGAACACCTTCACAAGGGATATTCCAAAGGAAGCCCTTTCTATTGTAACATTAAGCATTAGGAACATCACAGAGCAGAAAATTATTACAGCAACCGCAATAAGCATTACTATCATTGACATCATAAGGTCCGTGAAAACTGCCGCTGAACGCTCGATATCCGATTTTGTTGTTGTGCTGTAAAGTCTGCCCTCATCAATGTCAAGTTTCTTGTCTGAGAGCAAACAGTTGTAGTAAGTGTCACTCTCACCGAAAAGCTCACGCATACTGTCAATATCCATGAACACCATAAGTCCGCCACGCTCGTCGCATATATCCTCCACTGTGAATGCGTAATCCATTGAGGTCGCATTGTCTGTCAGGATAAACTTATCGCCCTTTGCCACTCCGTAACGCTCCACAACTGACTGGCTCACTGTTATAAAGCTCTTGCCCTTGTGCGTTTTCACATCATAATACTTGTTGTCGCTGTCCATACCCATAACGGTGACATCAAGGTTATAGCCAAGCTGTTCCTTTGAAAGCGTTTTTACAAAGCAAGCCTCGCCACCCTCCGGAACGCTTTCCTCCGGATATTTCAGAGTGTACATATACTCGTATTTTGTGTCATTTATAGTGTCTTTTCTCACGTTCTCGCAGAGATAGTAGCAATCGACGCCAAGCATAAGAATGAACAGTGAAAACAGCATACTGAGAAGCACTGTTATGCCTGTGCGCATTTCACGAAGCATTTGGCGTATCTGAAATCTGCGGATAAAATTCCTGCTCTTTATCTTCACTCTGCTGTAGTGACCTGTTTTCTGCTCGTTTCTTATAAGTGAAAGAGCCGTCTGAGAAAGCCGCTTGTTTATCACAAGGGTATTAACTATAAACGAAACAACAGGAGGCATTACAACGCTGTAAATGATAAGATACAAAGGATAAACAGGGGTAAAATCAGGAAGCGAGAAATATGCGTAGCTGTCGAGAAGCTGATAATCGATTCCCACAGGTGAGAAGCCTATGACCGCACCGATTATTCCGCCAACAAATGCAACTATAGTCGGCAACGTTATGTAGTGTCGGATAAGATCTTTTTTCTTTGCGCCAAGAGCATAAAGCGCACCTATAACACTGCTTTCACGCTGGATCTGATGAATGACGAAAACAGAGATAACATAAGTAAGAAGTGCCATAAGTATAACACCCACACCAAGTCCTGCATATTTGTTCATGACAACGTCACCTGCCGCACCGGCTATACGAACGTTGTCGCCCTTTTTCACGAACATTGTCAGATTGTCAAGATCGATTGTGAACACCTCGTCAAGAAGCTCGTCAGCCTGCTTTTTGAAGCTGTCAATACCATTAGCAAGGCTTTCTGCACCGCTGTATGCTGACTTTGCACCCTCTGACAGATCTTTTGAACCGTCATATGCGGCCTTAACTCCTGCCGTAATAGCGTTCGCACCCTCAGGGAGTGCCTTTGCACCCTCGTAAAGTCCGCCCATTGCGTCATATAGAGCGTCTGCTCCCTCAGAAAGGTCTTTCACACCGTCTTTAAGGGTCTGAGAGCCGTCATAGAGCTTGTCGATACCATTTGAAATATCGTCACGCTGTTTCAAGACGTCCTTGATAGTTTCAAGATAATACTTGTCTGTGACTTTTTTATAATCAAAGTCAAAATCCTCGATCATTTTCTTCAGCTTATCATCAGTTGCCTTGCCGTTAAGTCTGTAAGCATAGCAAAGGTCTTCGGCTTTCTGTTCGCTGTCATTTTTGAAATAGTCGTACTGATCGTCGCTTACGAAAAGAAGTCCGAAGCCCTTGCTTGACACAGCCGTGTCAGAGAAATTTTCAAAAGGTGTGTCATAGTCAGGTGTAGTTCCTATTCCAACTATCTCAAACTCAACTCCGCCTGCTGTAAGCTTATCGCCCACTGACAGAGAATGTTCCTCGCTGTAGCGCTTTTCGACTACCGCTTCGCCCTTTTTCTCAGCAAGTCTTCCGCTGTCAAGCTCGATAAGGTCAATGTCATTTCTTTTACGGAAAACACGGAGCTTTGAGCCGTTCTTCGCGGTAACGTCAATGCTGAAATGCTGTTCAAGAGTAATTCCTTTGTCTGTTATTTCCTTTTCCTGCTCGTCTGTAAGAGGAATAAAAACGCCGAACTGTCCGTCCTCAACCTTGTTTTGCTTACCATGTTCGGCAGTTCCGTCGATAATAGTGTCTGCACTTGCAACCACGGAAACTATTATGTACATTCCCATTACGATAAGCAATACAAGCGCAAGATAACGTGCGAAATTTGTTTTAAGCTCACGTCCGAGCCTTTTTCTGAGTACCCTGTTCATTACAAGTCCTCCAGCTCTGCGGCAGGTATGCGTGTTTCGTTAAGATAATCCTTTTTGATAAGTCCGTCCTTAACGATTATTACCTTATGCACCATATTTTTTATAGCGTTGTTGTGAGTAACGATAAGCATTGTTGTGCCATATTTTTCGTTTATTTTCTCCAACAGAATGAGAATATCCCTTGAAGTTTTGGAGTCAAGAGCGCCTGTAGGCTCGTCGCACAAAAGTAGCTTTGGATTTTTTATAAGTGCCCTTGCTATAGCACATCTCTGCTGCTGACCGCCTGAAAGCTGTGACGGAAACTTGTTTCTGTGTTCGGAAAGTCCCAACGTTGTGAGAAGTTCTTCCATATCCAGTGGCGAATCTGAAAGATATTCACAAACCTGAATATTTTCCACAACTGTCAGATTTGGAACGAGGTTATAAAACTGAAAGATAAAGCCCAGATTTTCCTTTCTGTAGTCGGCAAGCTTATCAGGTTTAAGACCGAAAATCTCCTTGCCGTCGACCTTAACAGAGCCGCTATCCATAGTGTCAAGGCCGCCTATGCAGTTAAGAAGCGTGGATTTACCAGAACCACTCGTACCCTGAATAACGCACATCTGACCTTTTTCCAGACTTGTGGTGATACCCTTTAGCACCTGAATATAGCTGGCGTCACTGCCGTAACTTTTCTTCACATCTTTGATCTCCAAATACATATCATTTCCTCCATTTACAAGTTAGATTTAGCTAACTTTACTTTATATAAAAATGTGCATATCTGCACATTTCATCGACATTTGAGATACAAAATTCACACATAACGTTGTTATGTAGGCTTCTAAAAGTTACCGCCCGCAGGCGGCAATTTTCTAATCCTCGACTATCATTGTAAACCATATTTTTATTAGAAACTCCATTACTCTGCGCATATGGAGCTTTGCCTTTTCCACATCTCTCTCGTGAGTTAGCAAATGAGTGTAGGCGTCAACACTTATATGGGTTATCCAATGAAGCATATACTCATCAACGTGGCAGTTAGGCATTCTTGCGGCAGCCTTTTCAGCAGATATCCTAAAGCCCTGTTCTGTCATATCTACGATCATATCCACAGTATTTTCATACTCAGACCCTTGCGCACCCGTGAGCAGCAGCATAAAAACGTCATAGTGGAGATACATATAATCAACAAGCTTGTCAAGGTCGGTGTGAGTATCAATGTGATACTCAGCAGACAGCACCGCAGGGTCATCGCTATCCATATCCTGAGCGTCCTGCATATAATGCTCCGTAAGAAGCCTGCAAAGCTCTTTCAGCGGCTCATCGACAATAGCCTTGAACAAGTCATTTTTATTTTTAAAGAAGAAATACAGCGCACCGGTCGTCACGCCTGCGTCAGCGCATATTTTTCTCAGAGAAGCCTTCATATAACCATTTTCAGAGAACTCGGCCATTGCACTTTCCAGTAGCTTTTCCCTTGTTTCAAGTTCGTCACCCATTACTGCACCCCGCTTTCCACTTCACATAACACTGTTATCTTAACATATAACGCTCGATATGTCAATACATTTACCATGTTTTCAGCATATTATATGATATTGAAACATAACAGTGTTATGTGATTGGTGACTATTACAAAATAAAATGGGAAGCAGCATACCTGTCTGGTCAGATCTCACGATTTCAGACGGGTTAAAGTATATAAGCGGTAGCTATAAAATTGCTATTGTTTACAGCGGTGACAGTGCTCCTATGCTGGTCCTTGAAAACAAGTACTCATATAGCTGGGATATTTGCATTAGTGCAAGTGAGGTGTCGTCAGGATTTGCTTTCTACTCATACGATGACATTGGACAAGCTTTCAGCAACTACGGAGCAAGCATTTATGATATGGGATAGCTTCACATATTTACCTCTAATTATACCGAGATCTACGGAGTATGTGCGGCTCAGGTCTGATATTACAACATAATAACTATTCAAGTCAAATAATAATCGGGTCGAGATAAAGCGGTTAATCATAGGAGAAATTAACAGTATTATGCCGAGTTTGACCGCCTGCACGAAGAAGAAATGAAAAATTGATTTTGCTTATCTGCCCCCTTTCTTTGACTTTTTTATTTTGATATGGTATAATGCTTTTAACGGCAGATTGAATGTGTCTGCTCGACAAATCGGATTTTGTAGGAGAATATAATGAAAATAATAGCTATTGGAGCTGTGACAGCAGGCGGAAAAACAACAGTCGTAAATTCAATTAAAGACAGGCTTCCAAGAACAACATCACTTCATTTTGATGACTACTCATTTGAAGGAGAAGTCGAAGATTTTTCAAAATGGGTATCAGAGGGAGCAGATGTTCATGTATGGGACTTATCGCCGTTAAAAACTGATATTGATAAAATAGTCCGCAGTGGTGAATATGACTTTTTACTGTTGGACTATCCATTTGCATACCAGCATCAAATGATAAAGCCGTATTTGGATTGCTGCATATTTATTAATACACCATTAGATATAGCAATGGCTCGAAGAGTTCTTAGAGATATGAAAGAGGCTACATCAAATGTAATTCGCAATGAAATGGATATGTATTTAAAATATGCAAGAATAGTCTATATTCAGATGGTGGAAAATCATTTGTCAACTTGCGATTATGTGATTGATGGTGCTAAAGAACTTGAGAGCATAATCAATGAAACTATTGAAATAATTTCAAGAATCTAAATTTCCAATTTATTATGCAGTTTATAATCACAGCTCTCTGACGTGTGCTGTGATTTTTTTCTACTTAAAGATTTTGTGCAACAAAAAAGGACTTCCGTACACCTACATTAGTGTAAGCATACGGAAGCCCTGCTTCCATACATATATAAACTACTCTTGTAGTTAAGCCGAGAAAAGGCATAAATAAACGATTAAAGGCGAACATTACACTCTAACCGCTTTCGTTGACAAAAAAGCATATAGAAAAAAAAAGAGCCATAGCAAAAGCTACAGCTCTCTGGCTCCCCCTGTTGGACTCGAACCAACGACCCTTCGGTTAACAGCCGAATGCTCTACCGACTGAGCTAAGGAGGAATATGACTAAACAGAGAAGAATATTATCTTCTCTGTTTAGTAAGGTGTCGGCAGCACCCTATCTTACCGGGACGTTACCATCCAAGTATTTTCGGCG
>OIZW01000258.1_pt1 | contig 52966 bp, 45 predicted proteins | sample 1588581 | NCBI WGS metagenome assembly OIZW01 (sample SAMN03283266) | human gut metagenome | biome: human-associated habitat; material: feces | host: Homo sapiens | place: USA | collected 2013 | reverse complement strand
CAAGGCATTTGAAGAAATGTCCGAACAGACAGAAGAACAGCCTGAAATAGCCGAAGAAACGGCAGAATCGGCAAGCACGCTTGAAGAAGAATTTGCACAGGCAAAGGCTGAGAATATTCCTGAAAGCGAGCCTGTTGAAGAGGCTGCCAAGGCATTTGAAGAAATGTCCGAACAGACAGAAGAACAGCCTGAAATAGCCGAAGAAACGGCAGAATCGGCAAGCACGCTTGAAGAAGAATTTGCACAGGCAATGGCTGAGAATGTTACCGTAAGCGAGCCTGTTGAAGAAGCAGTCAAGGCATTTGAAAAAATGTCCGAACAGACAGAAGAACAGCCTGAAATAGCCGAAGAAACGGAAGAATCGGCAAGCACGCTTGAAGAAGAATTTGCACAGGCAATGGCTGAGAATATTTCTGAAAGCGAGCCGGTTGAAGAAGCAGTCAAGGCATTTGAAGAAATGTCCGAACAGGGGGAAGAACAGCCTGAAATAGCCGAAGAAACAGCAGAATCGGCAAGCACGCTTGAAGAAGAATTTGCACAGGCAATGGCTGAGAATATTTCTGAAAGCGAGCCGGTTGAAGAAGCAGTCAAGGCATTTGAAGAAATGTCCGAACAGGGGGAAGAACAGCCTGAAATAGCCGAAGAAACGGAAGAATCGGCAAGTACGCTTGAAGAAGAATTTGCACAGGCAATGGCTGAGAATGTTCCGGTAAGCGAGCCTGTTGAAGAAGCAGTCAAGGCATTTGAGGAGATTGCAGAACCTGTAGCTGTCGAAATTGCCGAAAGCCAAGCGGAAGATATGCTTTTTGAAAATACCGATGATGATTTAAGCGACGATATGGCATCTGTCCGTACAGCCGAATCGGTTGACGATGCCGTAAAAGAATTCAGCGACCTTATAGGTGAGCCGGAAGCCGCAAGGAGTATGATCAATGCTGATGCGGAATATGATGACGACCTTGAGCAGACGGGAGATATTCCGGCGGAAGAGAACAGCACAGCCGAAGAACAGCCTGTAATTAAGACAGTACCTGAGGCACAGACGGAAAAGACGAGAACTATGGATTTCTTTGACCTTCCCGATGAGGCATATGCGCCTGTACAGACTGCCGAAGAAAAGCACGATGACAATGTCGCCGAGGTTGAGGATCTGTTCGGCGATCTGCTTTCAGATGATGAGCCTGTTGAAAAGAAAACATTCACCGATCCGTCGGAAGTGTTCTCGATGTTTGATACGGCAGACGCAGGTCAGGATGATTTTGACAAGTATAACGACGAAAAGATAGAAGAGGAAAACGAAAAGAAAAAAACTTCAGACGCAAAGAAGTACATAGCTCAGGACATTGCGGATAATATAGCATCGTTTGCACAGCTGCTTGAACCGCTGAACGCCATAAAGGAAAATAAGATACGCAGTAAAAGCGGCATACTGTTCGACTGGGAAATGAGGATACAGTCGCTGATAGGCGATCTGCCTATAAAGACTTACTGGAGAAACAATTTCCGCAATTATGAGATATGGACCGATGAAAAGTGCATGGAAAAGGCAGGAGAGCTTCTGGCAATGCTTGAGCTTGTCGGCATAGTCCGTGACAAGGCAAAGGAAGTGGTTATCGATAAGGATACGCTGGATTTCTATTCGGCACAGAGCGAGCATCTGAACAATGACTTCCATATAGGCGAAACGGTAGTGGTTACACGTCCGTGCTGGAGAATAAACGGCAAGCCCGCAAGAAAGGGTGAAATTGCAAAGAAAGCGCCGTTTGCGGAGTTCAGCCGTAAGAAGGTTTCGCCGCTTGAAACGATGCTGAGAGAAAACAGCTGTTCTGACGGAGATGTTAATATTCCGGTTACCGATGACAATTTCTGTACATACGACCGTGATATACCTTATGTAAAGCAGGCAATTTCCGAAGGCTTCTGCAAGTGTGCGGTAAGACGTATGGAGGACGGCGGTGCACTGGCTTTCTTCTATGAAGTTATCGCCGAGGGAGAAAACGAACATTATTCGCCCTGCACACTGAGATTTGAAGTCAATATTGACAAGAATGCAAAGGTTGTGGGCAGATTCAGAAGTGAGAAGGTGTAAAATATAAAAGTGTCGGAACTGCTTTAAAGGCAACCGACGGATATTTTGCGCAAGGGATCGTTACGGCAAATGTATCTATAAGCATTTTTTGCAAACGAAACGTACTTTGGAAATGAGAAAGGGTACACCTTGTTTATACCTTTTCAAAAGCAATTAATGAGCATACGGATTATTATAACAATGACGTTGATGCCTCCTGCTGAAAGCAGGGGGCATTTATGTGTTTCGCCGCAGTTAAATACGTTCGGATTTTCGGGCATATACTAAAAAACTAGTATTTTTTTCTTTAGATATTGAGAAAAATGTCAAAAAATTGTATATTTTTTTAAAAACCTATTGACATTTCGCAATTAATATAATATACTATTTAGTAAAATATTGTTTAGGCGTTAAAGATGTATATAAGTAACAGATTTAAATGCTTTTTTGAATAACAGCTATTTTACCATTGTAAAATGACTACAATCTCATTATAATTTTGTTTTGTTATGTGAATTATCATTTGTTAAACGGTAGATGAAGTCAACAAACCACAGTATAAACGGTTTGCGGATTTTTATTATCTGTAAAAAGTTATTTATGCAAGAAAGAAAGGGAAAAACTATGAAAAAGTTTTTGAGTAAATTATTAATAGACTTGATTATTTGTTCCATTTTTGCAACTTCATTTGTTGTTTCTGCATGTGCGCAATCTGTTAACGATAATGTCTTTTTCACTTTTTCTAATGAAAACTTCTCTGAATTTATTCCAGATGAAGCAAACAAGTTTGCTATACAAATTTATAATGAAATGACATTATATGCGAAAGATTATAGAACTTCATTCAATTTGTCAACTGATGATTTTTATAATATAAAACTTGGAGAACCATTTTGCATTTTCGATGTTGATCAAATTTCTCAACAAGCAGTATTTTATTATCCTATTCTTAATGGAGTTAACCAGTATATCTTATTGTTGACTGTGATTGATACTAACCATTCGTTACAGGCCAGCTTAGATAATGAACTGGTTAATGCCCTAAATAAAATCGACTATCTCTATACAGATTATGTTTTCTATAAGACGAATAATGAACTCATTGCTCAAAGTCAGACAGATGTTATTTTTTTGAATGCACAAACTTGTGACAATCCGTATAGTGCTACGAATTATGAAAGTATTCACGAGAATCTGATTTTGTCATTAAAAAATTTCAAGGAGTATAATGTTGAGGAAAATCTGTTAAATTCCGACACATTACAACTAGAAACATATTCTGCTGCCTTTTCTAGTGTTGTTAATGATAGTGATTATAAAGAAAAAATGTTAAAATTGCATAATGCAAAAGGTCAAGGAAATTATAGTAGATGTTGGGCGGCATCTGTTGCAACAATAATTAACTATCTCAGAGGAACTAATGTATCTGCTGCAAAAATGTGATGTTATGAATATTGACTATGATGCTGGCGGATCTATATATGATAAACAGAATGCTCTTATAAAATACGGGATATTTTATAGTAAATTAAGAAATCGTACTTTAAGTTGGACTGAAATAAAAAAGAATATTGATAATAAAAATCCTGTTGCAATGTCTGCAGTTGCAACTAATGCATGGCATGCTGTTACTTTGGTCGGATACAGAAGTTTTAAGGTTAATCAATATGTTGCTATTTGGGACTCTGCATCTAATGGGAATAATGGAGCGACAAAGGTTATATATTACTCAGGCGCGAATACCACATTTCAATCTAGCGCATCAGGACCTATTTTTACATGGATATATTCATTGTCACAGTATTAAGGATGGGGTTATATATGAAATTATTAAAAAAACGCACAATAATACTTGCCTTGACGCTTGCAGCAGTTTTTATGCTTATCGGTTGCTCCAACACCGCACAACCACAGATCAGTGGAAAATTACTTTTTGAAATTGAGAACTGTGATAGTATTGAGCTGCAAATAGGCTCGTCGGAATACAAAGCAAAAAAACAAAAAGAAATTGATAATATATCAGCTCTTATGACATCGCTGACGTTAAAAAAAGTCAACATTGATGACCTTGAGGGAGGAATATCGGTTATTGTGAACACTCCTGATAAAAAAGCGGTAATCAATGTTTGCGGTAAAAATATCCTTTATAACAATCAGTGGTACGAAGCGACCGAGGATATTAGCGATCGGCTTCGACAATTCTTTGATTGACAACATTCAGATTATTGAAAAGTCAATGCAGGGCGTATAACAACGCTGCGCATTGACTTTTTTAGTTTGCCGCAGACGACGAATACCTGTAAAGTCCAGACAGTTTGACAGATAATTGCGAGGGATTTTTAATGCGAGTGCTTATGCCGTAATGATTCGATAAAATCTCTTAGTTTTATATCCCGCCGAAAATAAAAAGCGGGTGCTTTTATCGCCTAAAGCTCACGTCTTATGAAAAGAATGATTTTTAACAGTAAAGCTTAAGCCTTTGCTTCGGAAAGTGTGCGCAGTGCGGAAAATGAACGGTTTTCTCCCGAAGAACGCATAAAATCAAGGGGCTTTTTCTATATAATATATAAATATAAAGAGCCAAAGAGCCGAAAAAGGAAACGTCATTTCCCTTGACATATTTGCAGGCGAAGAATGAAAGCTTCACAGCGGGTTATTGCAGTGCCTTTTCTGATGAAATTTACTCTATTTTTAGTTTATTAGCCTAAAAATTAAGTAAAAAATTTTAACAAAAACTATTGCAATTAAAAAAAGATTATGATATACTTAATACAAAGAGCGATTAACGCTTCTTAACGGAAATATGACATTATCAAGGAGAATCAAGTATGAACGTAAAAGTTATCAACGGTACATCATTACCGAACATCCCTTGGCAGGATCGTCCCGCAGGCTGTAAGGATGTTATCTGGCGTGCAGACAACAACCCCATAATCCCCCGTGACCTTCTTCCTACCAGCAACTCGATCTTCAACAGCGCAGTTGTTCCTTTTGAGAGCGAAAAGGGCAAGTTCGCAGGTGTTTTCCGTGTTGACGACAAGGAAAGAAACATGGCTATCCACGCAGGCTTCTCTGAGGACGGCGTACACTGGAACCTCAACGAAGAAAAGGTTGAATGGATAAACGACGACCCCGAAACTGCAGAAGCTAACCCCTGGCAGTACGGTTACGACCCCAGATGCGTATGGATCGAGGACAGATTCTGGATCACATGGTGCAACGCATACGGCTGGAAGCCTACAATCGGTGTGGGCTGGACAAAGGACTTCAAGGAGTTCCACCAGTGCGAGAACGCATTCCTCCCCTTTAACAGAAACGGTGTTCTGTTCCCCCGTAAGATAAACGGCAAGTACGTTATGTTCAGCCGTCCTTCAGACAGCGGTCACACACCTTTCGGCGATATGTACCTTTCACAGTCGCCCGATATGAAGTACTGGGGCGAGCACAGACACGTTATGGCTCCTCTGAAGGGCTGGGAATCACTCAAGATCGGTGCAGGTCCTATCCCGATAGAAACAAGCGAAGGCTGGCTGGTATTCTACCATGGCGTTCTCCAGAGCTGCAACGGCTATGTATACAGCTTCTCAGCTGCTATTCTCGACATCGACAAGCCCTGGAAGGTTAAGTATCGTTGCGCTGAGTACCTTCTCAACCCCAAAGAGTATTATGAGTGCGTAGGCGACGTTCAGAACGTTACATTCCCCTGCGCAGCACTCTGCGACGCTGATACAGGCAGAATCGCTATCTACTACGGTTGCGCTGATACCTGCGTAAGCATGGCATTCACAACTGTTGACGAGGTTGTAGACTACGTTAAGAAGCACAGCAGTGTCTGATTGACCGACAAAGCATAAAACTATCCCCTCCGCTTTTGCGGAGGGGATTTTTGCATTATATGCGGCTTGAGTCCTGCGGATTATATACCGAGCATTGCTTTTTCTTCGGCGGTGAGCTTTGAAGCGTATACAGAATACCCTTCTTCGCCGTAGCTGTTCAGAACTATATCCATAACCTCACGGAAAATGTACCGCCTTGCTTTTTCGGGATTTAAAAACAGCTTTTTGTCAAGCGTTTCGCCGCCAACCGTGTGACAGCATACATAAAATATAAATTCACGTTTCGCCGTTATCGTGAAATGTTCGCAGCAGCAATTACCCGTGAACGAATAAACCGGCGGAATATCAAGCTCCCGAAAACGTTCTTCGAGAGCCTTTAATTTTTTCGGCACACTTTTATGCTTGGCAGGCTTATCTGTACCGTAAATTTCACGACACATACTTCTGTCTGAAATATGATTTTTGTAAATCTGAATGATGACACAGACAAGCGCCATAACCGCTATGACTGAGCCGATTATCAGCAGTACAGCGCCTATCGGTGAATCGGTTATCCTTGAGCCGTTCATATTATACCTCAATGATTGTTAATGCGTGTTTGTGCCTGTGGTACTTGTGCCGTTATGCACAGGAACAGTGTAATCCTGCGGCTGAATAGGTGCGCCGCAGTGAGGGCAGGCGTTGCAGCTGCCTACGGTATAAACGCCTCCGCAGTATTCGCAGGATGCCTGCTTCATTACGACAGATTGCGGCTGCGGTGCAGTCTGCTGAGGAGGAGCATAGTAGCCGTCAAGAGGCACTTCCTTTGCTCCCTTGTATTTATTTGCGTTAGGTCGGAAGAATACCATAAAGAATGCGTGTATGCAGACGAACAGGAGCATAAACAGTCCTATTCCGAAGGTTTCGCCCTCAAATCTGAACTTCATTACGGTAGGAGTAAGTGCGTTGAAGCTGTCGGTGATAGCGTCGTTTACCTTTGTTCCCTCGACAAGCAACCTCTTGTGCAGATCGTTTGTAAAATCGTATGCTACGGATGAAGTAATGATACTGTCGGTATCATCGCCCTGCATACCCTCCCAGTACCAGTTGTTGAATTCATCATCGGGATCTTTCGGCTGAGAATACACTATCAGCCAGTGCTTTTCGTCATAGAACCGGTTTACATAAAGCTCATAAGCGTACTTCTCAAGGTCGGTATAGTTATCCTCCCAGTCGGAGTTGTACACAGTCATTACCGCAGGAGAAATACCCGTTGTGTTGAAGAAATCCTCAAGTGCGTCACTGAGCTTTGTTGTATCTCCGAGTACGTTAGCGTCGTCCTGTATGACTATCTGCGAGTTATAATCAACCTTCAGCTTTTCGGGTATGCCGAAAGACGTGAATATCATCAAGAACGCCGCCAGAACAAACGGTACATAGAATATGAGCATTAAAAATCTCAGCTTGCTCGGACCTTTTGATAAATCGGTATCCGAGTAGACGTAGTTCGGAACGCCGTTTCTGTAATAGACGAATCTTCTTGCACCGGGGAAATATGTACGGCTGGTTCTTATTCTGCTTGAGCCGCCTCCCGATGATGAACGGTGTGACGAGCTGTGCGATGAGGAGTGGTGACTTCCGCCCCCGTGAGAGCCTCCGCCCGATGAGTGTGGCATATTATACCTTCTTTCGTGTGACTTTTGATATTATTCTACCATAAATTAACCGTCAAATCAAGATATAAAGCTATTCTGAGTGACGGCTGAAAACTGTAAAGCGTTAAAAATTAAATGTAAAGTCGCACGGCAAAAAAGTAAAGCCGGTGTATAGTTTGGCTTTGCTATGCGGAAAACCCGGCTTTACAAAAACTTTACCGACTTTATACCATTCCTTGCTTTAATGTAAAGCCCGTTGTGACTATAATATGAAATGTAGTCGGGAGGGAAACCGAACGGCAGATAAAAATGTACATAAACATTATGGAGTATCAGGAAAACTCCGAGGGGTATGACCCTTAAGAAAGGAAACAACATGAACAAGAAGTTAATATCACTTATCGCAGGCATAGCAATAGTTGCTGCAGCAACAGGCTGTTCCCAAACTGCAACAAGCAGCGTAGCAGGCACAGATTCATCTGCGGCAGGCACATCTGCAAGCAAAGCATCAGCTACAGAAGAGCTCAGCGGCACACTGTCAATGAACGGCTCTACATCAATGGAAAAGGTAATCAAGGCTGTTAACGGCGCATTTATGGAAAAGAACAAGGGCGTAACAGTAAACTTAAACCTCACAGGTTCAGGTACAGGTATTCAGGAAGCGTCAGAAGGCAAGTGCGACATCGGTAACTCATCAAGAAAGCTCAAGGATGAAGAAGCTGAAAAGCTTGACGCTACAGTAGTAGGACTTGACGGTATCGCTCTCGTAGTAAACCCTGCAAACAAGCTCGAGGACATCTCACTTGAGGATCTTGCAAAGGTATATTCCGGAGAGATTACAAACTGGAAGGAGCTTGGCGGAGATGACAAGGCTATCGTAGTTATCGGCCGTGAGGACGGTTCAGGCACAAGAGACGGTTTCGAGTCTATCGTAATGGGCGATAAGGAACCCAAGTACGCACAGGAGCTTGAGTCTACAGGTTCAGTTATCAACGCAGTTGCAACAACAGACGGTGCTATCGGTTACGCTTCACTTGCAAACGTTGACGAAACAGTAAAGGCACTCAAGGTCGGTGGCATTGAAGCTACAGAAGAAAACGTAAAGAGCGGCGCTTACGAAGTACAGAGACCCTTCATCTGCGCAACACTCAAGGGTTCTGATAACAAGCTCGTTAAGGCTTACCTTGACTTCATTCTCTCAGAAGAAGGTCAGGCACTCGTACTTGCACAGGGTGCAGTTCCCGTAAAGTAAAAAACAAGTCGATAATTCCTGTACAGTAAGCACTTTTCCGGTAGCAATCCGTTACCGGAATTTGCTGTATAAGTATGTATAGCCCTGAAAGGATGGTTTACTTGGAAAAGACAAGCGGCGCAGCAGTTGCGGTAGGCTCGGTCGGAAAGCAGAGATCTGCTATAAGAAGTAAAAAATCGGGATTCACAAACATTACAGAGCGTGTAATGAAGTACATATTTACCGTGTGTGGGATCACAGCGGTAGCGTGCGTCCTGATGATAACAATTTATATGATAATATCGGGTGCTCCCGCCATAGGAAAAATCGGCTTGACCGATTTTCTGTTCGGTGATACTTGGTACGCAAAGAAAGAACAGTTCGGTATCCTCCCGTTGATCCTCACGTCGGTATTCGGTACTCTCGGCGCAATAGTGATCGGTGTCCCGATAGGACTTCTCACAGCGGTGTTCCTGTCTGAGCTTGCACCTAAGGCTATGAAGAATGTAGTAAAGCCTGCGGTCGAGCTTCTTGCGGGTATCCCGTCGGTTATATACGGTTTGCTCGGTGCAAATCTTGTAAAGCCGCTTATGTACGCACTGGAGGAGGTCATTTATGCTAATGATCCTACACATCAGTTCACAGGCGGCGCAAACCTCGCAAGTGCAATAATCGTACTTGCCATAATGATACTCCCCACTATCATAAACATTTCGGAGAACGCAATATCCGCCGTTCCTTCCGAATACAGAGAGGCAAGCTACGGACTGGGAGCAACGAAGATACAGACTATCTTCAAGGTAGTTATCCCCGCCGCAAAGTCGGGTATTGCGTCCGGTGTCGTTCTCGGTGTCGGCAGAGCAATAGGTGAGGCTATGGCTATTATCCTTGTTGCAGGCAACAGCGCAAATATGCCGGAGCTGTTCTCATCGGTAAAATTCCTCACAACAGGTATAGTTGCCGAATTCCCGTATTCGAGCGGACTTCACAGAGAGGCGCTCTTTGCGATAGGACTTGTGCTGTTCGTGTTCATTATGATAATAAATCTGATACTCAACGGTATACTCAAAAAGGGCGGCAAAAAGGAAAAAGCGGAAAAGACCGCAGGAAAGGCGTGATAGATTATGGCGAAAACTATGGCAAAAGCAGTTACAAATTCTCTTACTAAAAAGCGCAGAAGAGTAAGCGACATAGTGCTGAAGGCTCTGATTTTTCTTTCGTCCGGCATAGTCGTTGCGCTGACGCTCGGTATGATTATATACATAGCCGTAAAAGGCACAGAGGGAATGAGCCTGAACTTTCTTACAACTCCGGCGTTCTCATATCCTTATGAAAACTACGGCGTACTCGGCAATATAATCAATACGCTTTATCTTGTAGTGATTACGCTTATCATCGCAACACCTGTCGGTGTAGGTGCGGCAATATATCTTACCGAATACGCAAAGCAGGGCAGACTTACAAGAATAATCGAATTCACTACTGAAACGCTTGCAGGTATCCCCTCGATTATATACGGACTTTTCGGCAGCGTGTTCTTCTACAATATCTTCAAGGTAAACTACTCACTGCTTACAGGTGCGCTGACATTGTCAATAATGGTACTGCCCACCATAATCCGCACCACGCAGGAGGCGATAAAGACCGTCCCTATGGGCTACAGAGAGGGTGCTGTCGGACTTGGCGCACCTAAGTGGCATACTATAAGAACCGTTGTTCTTCCAAGCTGTATAGACGGTATACTGACCTCGGTAATCCTGTCCATAGGCAGAATAGTAGGCGAGTCTGCGGCACTTATCTTCACGGCGGGTATTGCGGCTGAGGTAGGTATAAATTCGCTCGGCGATATTTTCGGCAAGGTGATGAATCAGGGCGGCTCGCTCACTGTTCAGCTTTACCAGTACGCACAGCGTGGCGGTGCCGAAATGAAGTACGCATTTTCTACAGCGCTTGTACTGCTTGTAACAGTGCTTATAATCAACATATGCGCAAAACTGGTCGCTTACAGAATAAGAAAGAAACGCTCGGTATAATGCCGTAAAAAGAAAAGAGGATAAACAATGTCAGATATAATCGTACCTCAGAGCGATGTGAAGCTCTGTACAAGAAATGTGAATCTATATTACGGAGAAAATCACGCTCTCAAGGACATAAACCTTGATATAAAGACAAATAAGATAACCGCCTTCATCGGTCCTTCGGGCTGCGGCAAATCCACATATCTGAAAAGTCTTAACCGTATGAACGATCTGATACCGGATTGTAAGATAACAGGCCGGTTTCTGCTTGACGGCGAGGAGATCTACGCTGACGGCGTTGACACAAACGTACTGCGCCGCAGGATAGGAATGGTGTTCCAGAAGCCCAACCCCTTCCCGATGAGCATTTACGATAACATAGCATACGGACCGAGAGTACACGGTATAAAGAGCAAGGCAAAGCTTGACAGGATAGTCGAGGAGAGCCTTATCGGTGCGGCTGTTTTTGACGAGGTAAAGGACAGACTTCATAAATCCGCACTCAGTCTTTCGGGCGGTCAGCAGCAGAGAATCTGTATTGCAAGAGCTATCGCCGTTCAGCCTGAGGTCATTCTTATGGACGAACCTACATCGGCGCTCGACCCTGTATCAACGCTTAAAATTGAGGAGCTTATGAACACGCTCAAGGAAAAGTACACGGTAGCTATTGTAACTCACAATATGCAGCAGGCAACAAGAATTTCGGACTACACGGCATTCTTCCTTGTAGGAGAAATGGTCGAGTACGCACCGACAGAAGAACTGTTCTCACGTCCTAAGGATAAGCGAACAGAAGATTATATCACAGGACGTTTCGGTTGATTTTATACGTTATGTGTGATATTATATTAGAAAGGGCAAACAGAAATGAGAGAAACATTTGAACATAAGCTCGGAAAGCTGAATAACGACCTTATCCGTATGGGCGGAATGATAGAGGAGGCGATAGCTTCAGCTATCACAGCACTGCGTGACAGCGATGCTGTTCTTGCAAAAAAGGTAGTAGACGGCGACAGACAGGTAGATGAGGAAGAAAAGAACATCGAGAGCCAGTGCCTGTCTATAATACTTCGTGAACAGCCTGTCGCAAGAGATCTTCGTAAGGTTTCTGCGGCACTCAAAATGGTGACCGATATGGAGCGTATAGCCGACAATGCCGCAGATATTGCGGAGATCAGCCTTACCGCAGACGTATCCGCTATCATGCACATAGTAAAAGAGATACAGACTATGAGCGAAAAGGTAATAATAATGGTTTCGCACTCTATAGATTCATTCGTAACAACCGATATGGAGCTTGCGAATGAAACGATAAAGGCTGACGATGAGGTAGACGAGCTGTTCGTTTCTATAAGAAACCGCATAGTAGAACTTATAAAGAGCGAGCATTGCAGCGGTGATGTTGCGGTTGACGCTCTTATGATAGTGAAATATCTTGAAAGAATAGCCGACCATGCGGTAAATATCTGCGAGTGGGTGGAATTCTTCAAGACGGGAGAATACAAGAATACCCGTATTATATAAACTTTGGAGGCTGATACAATGGCTGAACGTATCTATATAACTGAGGACGATGACAGTATAAGAGAGCTTGTGACGGTCGCTCTTTCGGCTTATTCATACGAGGTGGAGAGCTTTGTCAGTGCGGAGGATTGCCTTGCCGCAACCGAAAAGCAGGTGCCGGATATATTCCTGTTCGATATAATGCTGCCGGGTATGGACGGCGTGCAGGCGGTGAAGATTCTTCGTGAAAACGAGCAGACAAAGAATACGCCGATACTTATGCTGACAGCAAAATCAGCCGAGATAGACAAGGTGTTCGGGCTTGAAAACGGTGCAGACGATTATCTCACAAAGCCGTTCGGCATTATGGAACTTGCCGCAAGAATAAAGGCGCTTTTAAGGCGTTCCGGCAGAAGCACGTCGGACAGCGTTTCCGATAAGATTGCGGCAGGCGGCATAACGGTAAACACATCTCTCAGAGAGGTTAGCCGTGACGGCAGACCGATAGAGCTTACGCTGAAGGAATACGAGCTTCTTTTGTATCTTATTAAGAACAGGGCGAGAGTAGTCAGCCGTGAGGAGCTTCTCACGAAAGTGTGGGGCATAGATTTTGTCGGTGAAACAAGAACGCTCGATATGCACATAGGAACGCTCAGGAAAAAACTCAGCGATGATGCCGAGAACGCTCATCTTATCAAAACGGTAAGAGGAGTAGGCTACAGATTTATAGGAGAATAACAGGAGGACGTACAGATGAAAAAAGCGCTTATAGTACGTTTTCTTATAGTAATTGCGATAGTTATGTCGGTGTGCGTTGTATCTGCTACCGCACTTCTTTCAAGCACGGAGCAGAACGTCAGAAAAAGCGATATGCTGACTTCTCTCGGACTTATCCGTGTGATATATGAGGACGAAGCCGACCACGACTATGGCCTTGCAAACAGATTAAGCTCACTTGTCGGCAATGCCAGAGTGAGCTTTATCAATAAGGACGGAACTGTATTTGTAGATACCTATATTGACGGCGAGCCGGACGATAACCACAGTACCCGTGAGGAGATAAAGCAGGCTGAGCTTACAGGAAGCGGAGTAGCCGTAAGATATTCAAAGACGCTCGGCAAAAATCAGATCTATGCCGCTATGAAGGTTAAGGATGACGATATAATCAGAATAAGCTACAATATAAACAGCTATATGGATTTTGCGTCAATGTTCATAGCGCCCATGCTGATAGCCGCCGCAATAGGCATAATAGCAGGACTTATAGCGGTCAGCAGCGTTGCCCGCCAGATAATGAAGCCGATAAACAGCATATCAAAGGCTATGAGCGGCATGAAATATGTCGGTGACGAAAAAATCTCTGCGGAGCTTGACGAGATACCCTCGCACAAATACCCGGAACTTGATGAATTTGTCACAATGTTCAATTTTATGCGTAAAAGCATACAGGATAATATGAAGACGCTTGAAAACGAGCGTGAAAAGGAACGCTTCATACTCGAAAGCTTGCAGGACGGTGTAATTCTTTACGATAACGATTTGTCCGTCATATCAATCAACCGTGCCGGTCTTAAGCTGCTCGGTGCTTCTGATGAAAGCGGCGCTTCAACCGTACCCGAGCTTGCAAGAAAGCCCGAGATAATCAGCGGAGCGGAAAAAGCGGCAAACGAAGACAGGACGGTAACTGTAGAAAGCACCGTTGACGGCAGGATCTTGCTTGTGCAGGTATTCCCCGTATCCAAAAGCGGAATAGACGCAATGCACGGCGGACTTATGGTTATCCGTGACGTTACCGACAAGCGTATGTCCGAACAGCTCAAAGCCGACTTCTTCGCAAATGCCGGTCACGAGCTGAAAACGCCTCTCACGGCAATTTCGGGATTTGCCGAGCTTCTTGAAAACGGGCTTGTGCCTAAGGATAAGAAGGATTATTACATCGGAAAAATTCTTACCGAGGCAAAGAGAATGTCAACCATAATCAGCGATATCCTTGAAATATCCTCTCTTGAAAACAAAACGACAGCCGAGGAAGTGACCGACTGTAAGCTGTCCGAGATATGCTCAGCGGTAAAGGAATGTCTGGAGCCTGCGGCTTCTGCCAGAAATGTCACGATAGAACTGTCAGGCGACAGCTTTACCGTCCGTGCCGCATACAAGCACATATACGAGCTTGTCGAAAACATAGTCAGCAACGCCATAAAGTACAACAAGGACGGCGGCAGGGTGGAGATAACGCTTCACAATGTGGGCGAGATAGGCTGTATCTATGTTAGGGATAACGGCATAGGCATCCCTAAGGAATCGCTTAACCGTGTATTTGAGCGTTTCTACAGAGTGGATAAGGGCAGAAGCACCAAAGAGGGCAGTACCGGTCTGGGTCTTTCCATAGTAAAGCATATCGTCAACTGCTACGGCGGTACGGTGACGCTTGACAGCGAGCTTGGCAAGGGAACGCTTGTTTGCGTAAGACTGCCTGTTGCAAAGAATATTTCGGAGTAACGGCATATTTGATTTTTCGCTTGACACAGCGTTGCATTTATGATACACTAAGCATATAGTAAAACATAAGTGCAAAGACCGTGTATGGCAAGAGTACCCGGAAAATGAAGTCTTACAGAGAGCTGTGTCAGGTGAAAGACGGCAGACGGATTTACGGCGAAGTGCGGCTGTACGGATTTTTTTATCCGGGTCGGCAGAGGGAAAATTTCAAGTATCTCTGTTCGTCTTGTCTGCGTTAAAGACATAAAGGGAGTGTAAGCTCCGAAGCGAAGTGGAACCGTGGTATAAACCGCCTTCGTCTGTTATGCAGACGAGGGCTTTTTTATTTTCGGAGAAGGGTAGGAAACATATGTTCGATAAAATAAAAGCGGATATAAAATCGGTCAGAGAACGAGATCCTGCCGTAAAGAGCGATCTTGAGGTGTTTTTCCTGTATCCCAGCTTCAAGGCTGTAAGGGCATACCGCAGGGCGCATAAATGGTACCTTAAAAAGCATTATTTCATTGCAAGGTGGATATCACAGCGTGCTTTGCGAAAAACGGGCATAGAGATACACCCCGGCGCAACGATAGGAAAGGGCTTGTTCATCGATCACGGAAGCGGCGTTGTAATAGGCGAAACTACCGAGATAGGCGACTACTGCACGCTTTATCAGAACGTAACGCTCGGCGGTACGGGTAAAGATACCGGTAAACGTCACCCCACGCTCGGCAACAATGTAATGGTAGGCTCGGGAGCAAGGGTTCTCGGTCCTTTCAAGGTGGGCGATAACGCAAAGATAGCCGCAAATGCCGTTGTGCTGTCGGAGGTACCGCCTAACTCAACTGCGGTCGGCGTTCCTGCAAGGATAGTCCGCCGTGACGGTCAGAGGGTAAATGCCTGCGACCTTGACCAGATACACATTCCCGACCCTGTGGCACAGCAGATATGTGCCTTGCAGAGCAGGCTTGAAACAATGCAGAGCGAGATAGATCTGCTCAGAGAAGAACTTAAAGAAAACAATATTAAATAAAAGCGAGGATAAGAAAATGCAGTTATATAATTCACTGTCACACAAAAAGGAAGAATTCGTGCCGAATGTTGAGGGCAAGGTAAATATGTACACCTGCGGACCTACCGTGTACCACTTTGCACACATAGGAAATCTGCGCAGCTACATTATGGAGGATGTGCTTGAAAAGTACCTGCGTTATGTCGGCTATGATGTAAAGCGTGTAATGAACATTACCGATGTAGGACATCTGACAAGCGACGGCGACACGGGCGATGACAAGATGCTTAAGGGCGCAAAGCGTGAGCATAAGACAGTTATGGAGATAGCAAAGTACTACACAGACGCTTTCTTTGAGGACTGCACGAAGCTGAACATCAAGCGTCCCGACGTTGTAGAGCCTGCAACGCACTGCATCGCAGATTTCATCAAGGTAATTTCTTCCCTTATCGAAAAGGGCTACGCTTACGAAGCAGGCGGAAATATCTATTTTGATACCTCCAAACTCGAAAAGTATTATGTTTTCAACGATTTCAAGGAGGAAGACCTTGCGGTTGGTGTCCGTGAAGGCGTTGAGGAGGACGGCAACAAGAAAAATAAGGCAGACTTTGTTCTGTGGTTCACAAAGTCAAAGTTTGACGATCAGGAACTCAAGTGGGACAGCCCGTGGGGAGTAGGCTACCCCGGCTGGCATATCGAGTGCAGTTGCATAAGTATGAAGCATCTCGGTGAATATCTTGACATTCACTGCGGCGGCATCGACAACGCATTCCCCCACCACACAAACGAGATAGCACAGAGCGAGGCTTATCTTGGTCATAAGTGGTGCAACTACTGGTTCCACGTTCACCACCTTAATACAAACAGCGGCAAGATGAGCAAGTCAAAGGGTGAATTCCTTACGGTATCCCTGCTTGAGAGCAAGGGCTACGATCCCGTGATATACCGTTTCTTCTGCCTGCTGTCACACTACAGAAAGTCGCTCGTATTCTCTTATGAAAATCTTGACAACGCAAAGGGCGCATACGAAAAGCTGGTTGCTAAGATAGCACAGCTTTTAAAGGCGGAGCAGGGCGAGGTTGACAAGGCGGCTTACGATAAGCTCCGTGAGGGCTTCACCGCCGCTATGGACAACGATATAAACACATCGCTTGCAATCACTGCGCTGTATGACGTATTAAAGGCTGACACAACACCCGCAACAAAGCTGGCGCTTATCGCTGATTTCGACAAGGTGCTTTCACTGTCGCTTATCGAAAAGGCAAAGGCGGTAAACGAGAAGCCCACTGATACAGCCGAGGAGCTTCCTGCCGAAATTCTTGAGCTTGTCGAGCAGAGAAAGCAGGCAAGAAAGGATAAGAACTTCGCACTTGCCGATGAGCTTAGAGATAAGATAACCGCAATGGGCTATACTGTCGAGGAAACAAGACAGGGAACGGTTATAAAGAAGAAGTAAGATAATTAAAACGGGAGGTTGTTGCCTCCTGTTTCAGCTTGTAGCTTTAGTGAAAGTTACAAAACAAAGGCACCGGTCGCCCGGTGCCTTTTGCTGTTGTTCGTTTATAAAACTGTTATTAACTCAGTTCTGCTGCATTAAAGCTCTGTAGGGTTCGAGGTATGATTCTACAGTTCCGAAGTAAGAATCACGGAGACTTGTGTAGGATTCACCCAACTTGAAAGGTCCGCCGAGGACGCAGCCTGCGCCTTCGCTGTCACCCTGCTGGAGCATTGTTGTAAGGTCTGTCGAGAAACCAAAGCAGTCGTCAAAGAGGAATGTGAACTTGTCGGTTGTTGTGTCCTTAAGATCTGAATAGATCTGATATAGATCTTCAGACATTGCCGAGTGCTTTTTGTTCTCTCTGCGTGCTGCACCACAGCTGGGACATTTTTCTATAGTCTTGTCTGCAGTAGAAACGCCGCATTCGGGGCATTTGGGATAATAAAGATGCTCGGCAGTCATTTCAGCCTTTGACTTAGCAATCAGCTCAGGATCAATTTCATTAAGACGGCAGATTTCCATATACTTGAGAGCTGCCTTTATGTTCTTTGCACCTGCGGGAACGAGATAACCGAATGTATCGGTGTTGGTGTAGTATTTATCAGCCTTGTCATCTCTGGGGATCGGAACGAATCTGATATCCTGATCCTTAGCTGCAGCCTGAGCTGATGTCCAGCCCCAGTCAAGACCGAATTCTGCAAACAGTGTCTTTGTATCTGAAAGGCAGGTGCTGGGATCTGAATATTCTGCATTTACCATACCCTGCTTAGCAAGATCTGCAAGGAAGTCCTGGCATCTCTGAACGTTAGCGTCCTTCATGTTGTTTATGATCTGCTTGTTTGGACCGTCAACATCGATAAGCGTTGTGCCTGTTGAAACTATGAAAGGCATTGCAACGAAGCCTGTGGGCATTACACCGTAATACTTATCACCGATGTTGCACCATTCGGTCATTATATCCTTCCATGCTGTCCATGTCCACTTGCCTTCCTTGTAAAGCTCCAGCGGGTCTGTCTTGATACCTTCGTCGTCAAGAGCAGTCTGGTTGTATATAAGTACAACGCCGGGATTTACACGGTAAGGCAGATAGTAGTGCTTGCCGCCGTAGTTGAAGTTTTCGATCATATCCTTCATACCTGACCATGTATCGCTGTCAAAGTCAACATAATCATCAAGTGATGTATAAAGGTTGTTTGCTACACCGTGGGGGTATGACTGCCACTCGTAACGTACCATATCGGGAGAGTCTGATGAAGCAACGAGCTGAGCGAGCTTTGTGAAGTATTCGTTCGAGCTTGTTGAAATATATTCTACAGTATAGCCCTCATCTGCAAACTTATCAACAATTTCCTTGTCGTCTGTGTTAAGGTCATAATAACCGAGCCACTTGAGCGTAGTTCCGTTTGAAGGTGCTTCTACAACACTGCCGCCGTTGTTGCTTGCAGAAGAATTGTCCGTTGAATTATTGTCCGTACCTGAAGTACTGCTGTTTGCCGTTGAGCTTGTATTGCCTGAAGCATTACCGCTGTCAGCCGAACCGCTTGTTGTGCTTGAACCGTTGCAGGCAGAAAGCATAGATGTTGCCATAGCCGCTGTAACCGCACAAGCGAGTATTCTCTTTGAGAGTTTCATTTTAGTCCTCCTTTAAGTTGTTCTTGGTGTATTCGTTTACATCAAGATATTTATATTATAACCGAAGTCACATTAAATTTCAATTCACTATTTTTACAGTTTATTATGCTTTGTTTTAGCAAAATTGCACAAACGAAATGAGGGATATATGTGAATAATTAATCAAAAAGATGTAAATTTAAGTAGATTCATTAAGTTTATTTAAGCAATCAACTTAAATAAAAGCGGAAATGTAAGCATAAGTTTTTGCCTTCAAATGAGGAAATGTAAGCACAAATTTATGCCTGCAAATGGGGAAATGCGCATTTCAACGGCTTTAATATGCACAATTTGTTATCTGGCGAATTATTTGCGGTACTGTGACGCAAAAAAGAGTTATAAGTTAATATCGTATGATTTAAACAGTCGTTGTACTTGATATAAATAAAGGCTGACGCATAATCACGTCAGCCTTTTCTGCATTAAATTTTATGTCGCTCAGTTCTTGCTAAGATATTCGTCAATGCTCTGAGCCGCCTGCTTACCTGCACCCATAGCGAGTATTACCGTAGCAGCACCTGTAACTGCGTCACCGCCGGCATAAACACCCTCACGGGTCGTCTGCATTGTGTCTTCGTTAACAACAAGACAACCTCTCTTGTTGGTGTCAAGACCGGGAGTTGTGCTTCTGATAAGGGGGTTGGGAGATGTACCGATTGACATGATGACCGTGTCAACGGGAAGTTCAAAGTTGCTTCCTTCCTTAGCGATAGGCTTACGTCTGCCGCTTGCGTCAGGCTCGCCAAGCTCCATCTCAATGCACTCCATAGCTCTTACTCTGCCGTTCTCATCACCGAGTATCTTGACAGGGTTATTGAGGTTCTTGAAGATGATTCCCTCTTCCATAGCGTGATGTACTTCTTCCTTACGGGCAGGCATTTCTTCCATGCCTCTGCGGTATACTATGTATACATTTTCAGCACCAAGACGCTTTGCGCATCTTGCGGCGTCCATAGCAACGTTACCGCCGCCGACAACCGCTACCGACTTGCTCTTGATGATAGGCGTATCATAATCTTCAAGATAAGCCTTCATAAGATTTGTTCTTGTGAGGTACTCATTAGCTGAGTAAACACCGATGAGATCCTCGCCCTCGATACCCATGAATGAGGGAAGACCTGCACCCGAGCCGATGAAGATAGCCTTGTAGCCCATCTCAAACAGCTCGTCAACAGACAGAACACGGCCGATGACCATATTTGTCTTTACTTCAACGCCGAGATCCTGAAGGTTTTCTACTTCCTTCTTAACTATAGCCTTGGGAAGTCTGAATTCGGGGATACCGTAAACCAGAACACCGCCTGCTGTATGGAATGCTTCAAATACAGTTACTTCGTAACCCTTCTTTGCAAGGTCGCCTGCACAGGTAAGACCTGAAGGACCTGCGCCTACAACTGCAACCTTCTTGCCGTTCGACTGGGGCTTAACAGCCTTTGCATCGCTGTGCTTCATGTGATAGTCTGCACAGAAACGCTCAAGACGTCCGATCGAAACGCTCTCGCCCTTGATACCTCTTACGCACTTGCCCTCGCACTGATTTTCCTGAGGACAAACACGGCCGCTGATTGCGGGTAGGCTGTTTGTGCTTGTGATTATCTCATACGCTTCTTCAAACTTGCCCTCTGCAACCTTCGCTACAAATTCGGGTATTCTTACGTTAACGGGGCAACCGCTTACGCAGGGCTTGTTCTTACAGTTAAGGCAACGTGATGCTTCTTCCATTGCCATTTCTTCTGTATATCCCATTGCAACTTCGAGGAAGTTCTTGTTTCTTACGTTAGGGTCCTGTTCGGGCATAGGAACCTTAGTTAATGACATATTAGGCATTTTCTTATCGTCCTTTCCTTACTGCTCAGCCTTGTAAAGTCTGCAGTGTTCTCTGTCGTGAGCTTCTTTTTCCTTGTATGTCGAGTTACGCTTCATCAGCTCGTCAAAGTTTACTAAATGACCGTCAAAGTCAGGACCGTCAACACACGCAAACTTGATTTTTCCGCCGACATTTACACGGCATCCGCCGCACATACCTGTACCGTCGATCATAATAGGATTGAGGGATACAAGCGTCTTAATGCCGTAAGGACGGGTAACCTCACAGACAAACTTCATCATAGGCACAGGACCTATCGCAACAACGAGATCGTACTTGTTGCCTGCGTCAATAAGGCTCTGGAGCTTGTTTGTAACAAAGCCCTTTTCGCCGTATGAGCCATCATCTGTCGTGATATAGAAGTTTGTGCTTGCCTTCTTGAATTCGTCCTCAAGGATAACTATATCCTTGTTTCTGAAGCCGGCGATAACATCGACCTCAACACCCTCGTTGAATAACTGCTTTGCAGAAGGATAAGCGATAGCGTTACCTACGCCGCCGCCGATAACACATACCTTCTTTGCGCCCTCAAAGTCTGTTGCCTTGCCGAGAGGACCTACAAAGTCGAGCAGTGCATCGCCCTCCTTGAGCTGTGATAAAAGCATAGTAGTCTGACCTACTATCTGGAATATGATGGTAATAGTACCCTTTTCTCTGTCATAGTCTGAAATGGTAAGAGGTATTCTCTCGCCCTTTTCGTCAACACGCAGAATGATGAACTGACCTGCCAACGCCTTCTTCGCAATGAAGGGAGCGTCTACCTCCATCAGTACAACGTTTTCGTTGAGCTGACGTCTTTTGAGTATTTTATACATTGAAAAAACCTTTCCTTTCGTTATATATGGGAGCATCTGTAAAAATACAGACGCTTCAGATCGTCACACATAAGTATAGCAGATTGGCGGAAAAAATTCAAGCGTTTTCGATATTTATATATTGAATAGCGTCATTACTTAAAGTAATGATAAAAATCGACCCGTTACGGCAAAAACTCTTTAAATACCCGATTTTCTGCGGTTTGAGCGACCTTGCGGCTTATACGGCATATATCAACCTTTTTCTCGTTGACAAAAACTGCATTATGAGATATAATTATAATGTTATTGTAAAATTGGGTTATATGTGTAAAGACTGAAAAATGTCTTTATTCAAATCCGGGAGGCTTAATGAAAAAGAAAAAATCGAATAAGCTGAATCTTATTATTTGTGCAATTGCATTCGTATTCATGATCTTCTATGTGTATTTTGTGGACGGATTTGATAATCTTGTCAATTCAATTCAGAAGATAAATGTCGGATTCCTGTTAATAGCGATGGGTCTTATGATAGTATACTGGCTGCTGGAGGCGCTCGGCGTTCATGCGGCGCTGAGGGCTACATACCCTAAGGCAAAGTTCAGCAGAACATTTATGACGACACTGCTCGGTCAGTATTTCAACTGTATCACTCCGTCGTCAACGGGTGGTCAGCCTATGCAGGTGTATTACTTCACGAAGTTCGGCGTTCCTATGTCACACGCAATGACATCTCTGCTGAGCAAATTCATAATGTATCAGTTTGTGCTGACAGGCTATTCCGCCGTGGTGCTTATAGCCCGTTTCAATAATTTTTCTACCGACTACGCACCGCTCATGGCGCTTGTAATTCTTGGATTTATCATAAATACTATCGTAATAATACTGCTTTTTATGCTGGCGTTTTTCAAGAAGCCCGTAAAGAAGATGGCTGTATGGGCTGTAAAACTGCTTGCAAAGATACACATTTTCAAGTTCCGCTTTATAAAGAGCGAGGAAGACAAGATAAAGAAAATCAGATCCGTAGAAGAAATTGTAGACGAATATCATGATAATTTCGTGTTCATCAAGAAAAAACCGTGGCTTATCATAAGACTTATCATTTATAATGTAATTCAGCTCACGGCTTACTTCTCAATCTCATATGTCATTTATCTCGGCTTCGGACTTTCGGGTACGGATTATCTGACGATTATTTCCTGTCAGGCATTCGTTCTGATGATTTCCGGTTTTATGCCCCTGCCGGGTGCGCTCGGTGCGGCAGAGGGAAGCTATACGCTGTTCTTCAGCAATATATTCATCGGCTCGGACGGCACGAAATATGTCGGTATCTCAACATTTATATGGAGATTCTTAACGTTCTATCTTCCGATAATCGCAGGACTTATATTATCCACGTTTGTGGGAAAATTCATGAATGTAGAAGCTCCGGACAAATCTACTATCGAGCTTACCGAAAAAGAGCTTAAAGGCGACCCGATAGACTGATTGCTTAAAATTTACAAAATAATCTTACGGCAGAGGGTGTATGCTTTCTGCCGTTTGCTGTATCTTGAGCGCAAAGTGAAACAAGCTGAAAACGGCTCTGCAAAGCCAATGCAACCGCAAATTTACATGAAAATATTCAAAAGCAACATGAAGTTTATAGACCTTATACGCTGATTATGCTAATATGACGACAGACAGAAAAGCTGTCGGAAAGGATATGTATATATGAGCTTAGGAACAAATATTCAGTTTTACAGAAAGCAAAAAAATATGACGCAGGAGGATCTGGCGGAGTTTATGAACGTGTCACGTCAGACTGTGTCAAAGTGGGAATCTGACACTGCGTTTCCCGAAACTGATAAGCTTATCACACTGAGCGATTACTTTGGCTGCACGCTTGACGAACTGATCAAGGGCAGTGCAGAAGAAAACTTTACGGAAGATGCCGCAGGATATGATAAGGAAATGAACAGCTTTACAAGGGCTATCTGTCTTGGTACCGCAACTGTGCTTGCAGGTGTTACCACACTGCTTTTTACGGTAGTTCTGGGACTTGATGAAACCATAGCTGCGGCGATATTCATGCTGTTTGTGACAGTTGGCACGGCGATATTTATAGTAAGCGGCATACGACACGACAACTATGTCAAAGAAAATCCCAATATCAAGCCGTTTTACAGCGTGGAGCAGATAAAGGCATTCAGAAATAAATTTCCCGCTGTTATCGCCGGCGGTACGGTGCTTGTACTGTTCGGCGTAATTGCATTGATGGTAATGCAGAGCTTTGTCGACAAGGTTGTACCTGATGTTATGACGGAGGAAAGTTTTGATGCGCTGTGCGCGGCTGTTCTGCTTTTATGTGTTACTGTTGCCGCGCCTATGTTTATATATGGCGGTATGCAGTATGCAAAGTATGATATTGAAGAGTACAACAAGGAAAATAACCCCGACAAGCCGTTCGCGGACAGACTTATGTCGGCTATATCCGGCGGTATAATGCTTGCGGCGACTATTGTGCTTTTTATAATGGGATTTTGTTTTGATAACTGGGAATTGTGCTGGATAGGTTATCCGATAGGCGGTGTTCTTATAGGGATTGTAAACTGTATATTCGGCGCTGTAAAAAAATAAGCAGATACTTGCATAATTTTTGTGAATATGGTACAATTAAAGAGCGATAACTGTTACAGTTCTTACAGCAACAGCTATCGTAATAAATAATTTGAGGAATTTTCACTGTGAACCCTTTATTGATTGTACTGTATGTTTTACTCGGACTTCTTGCGGTATATGCCGTACTGTTTCTTATTGCAGTACTCCGTGCCGTATTTATGAAGAAAGAATTTGCGGACGATAAGCCGTTCGATCCGTATAAGGACGGTATCGACTGCGACACCCACGCAGAACATCTGTCAAAAATAATACAAGTACCTACCGTAAGTATCCGTGGCAGAAACGACAACACCGAGATTTATAAATTCCATGACCTGCTCGAACAGCAGTACCCGAATATCCACAGGGTATGCGAGCGTGTCGATATTGACGGAGCGTTGCTGTTTATATGGAGAGGCAAGGATAAGAACCGCAACCCGATATGCCTTATGTCGCATCAGGACGTTGTTCCTGCCGACAGCGAAAAGTGGAAGTACGACGCTTTTTCGGGTAAGATAGCCGAGGGCAAGATATGGGGCAGAGGTACGGTCGATACTAAGGGCGCATTATGCGCCATACTCGAAAGCATAGAGGAGCTTATAAAAGAGGGCTTCACCCCCGTGTGCGATGTCTATGTCGGAAGCTCCAACAATGAGGAAATAACCGGCGACGGCGCAGTAAAGACGGTCGAATATCTTTATGAAAAGGGCATACATTTCGATTTGGTTATGGACGAGGGCGGCTCTGTAATGTCATACGAGGACAGCGTCAAGGGCAGAATGGTAGCCCACAACGCTATGATAGGCATACTCGAAAAGGGCAGAGCCAACATAAAGTTCACCGCAAGGAGCAGGGGCGGTCACGCAAGCGTTCCGTTCAACAATAATCCCTTTGCAAAGCTGTCAAAGCTGATGTATATAATTGAACACAGAAACCCGTTCAAGAAAAGGATAACCCATCCCGCAAGAGTGCAGTATCACGCTATGGCGCCGTATATGCACCACTTCAGACACCGCCTGCTGTACGGAAATCTGTGGCTTTTCGCCCCGATAGCACCATACATAATGCACAGGATAGGCGGCCCTGCGGGAGCGGTCGTAAAGACCACCTGCATATTCACTATGGCAGAGGGAAGCAAGGGTGCAAATGTGATTCCCGAAAAAGCAAGCGTTACCGCAAACTGTCGCTTTATGGTGCACGAGCCTTTACCTCAGTCGTATAAAAAGCTCGGAAAGCTGTGCCACAAGCTCGGAATTTCTATGGAAATGCTGGCAGGCTTTGATGTTCCGCCCGTTGCAGATATGAACTGCTATGCGTATAAGTATGTCAACAAGAGAATAAAGGAAACCTTCGGCGATATCCCGAGAATACCTTATATAATGCTGGCAGGCACCGACTCACGTCACTATACGAAGATATGCGACTGCGTACTGAGATTCGTTCCGCTTATGATGACGGGCGCACAGCTTAACAGCGCACACGCAATTAACGAAAACCTCAGCGTAGAATCGCTTGAACGAGGAATAGTTTTCTATCACGATTTCATAAAAAATTACGGCTCAGAGTTGTAATGCGGACATAACCATACCCGAAATCTCTGAAAGATAATATAAACGGCGGCGGATCGTTCCGCCGCTTCAGTCTGTCGATAAATCTCTTTCGTTGATAAAAAAGGGGTCGCAGGGGCGGAGCCCCCGACATGGACTAGGGGCGGTAGCCCCAGTAAAATCCCCCTTTCCCGGGGAAAGAGGGCAGGGGGATAGGGATAATAAATCAGAAGTTTATTTCAAAAACAGACTTTTCCTACAACCTATTGCGGCGGATCGCTCCGCCGCTTTTTCTTACCCACTCGGCATTTTTGACGAAAAAACACCGCCCGAATTGCAAAAGTCATTGACAATACCCAAATTAGATAGTATAATAATATAGTACGCAGGCGAAATTCGCCATAGCGGAATTCGGAAACGCGGTAATTCACCGTAATATAACATGGAGGCTTTTGGTAATGAGAGTTTACAACTTTAGCGCAGGTCCTGCGGTACTTCCCGAAGAGGTACTTAAAGAAGCAGCAGATGAAATGCTTGACTACAAAGGAACGGGTATGTCCGTTATGGAGATGTCCCACCGCTCAAAGGCATATGATGCAATTATAAAGGAAGCAGAAAAGGATATCCGTGACCTTATGAATATCCCCGACAACTACAAGGTTCTGTTCTTACAGGGCGGTGCGTCACAGCAGTTCGCCGCAGTTCCCATGAACCTTATGAAGAACGGCAAGGCTGCTTACATAATCACAGGCCAGTGGGCTAAGAAGGCATATCAGGAGGCACAGAAGTACGGCGAGGCTGTAGCTGTTGCATCATCGGCAGATAAGACATTCTCTTATATCCCCGATTGCTCGGATCTTGATATCCCCGAAGATGCAGACTATGTTTACATCTGCGAAAACAATACTATCTACGGCACAAAGTTCTGGCAGTTACCCAACACAAAGGGTAAGGATCTTGTAGCCGATGTATCTTCCTGCTTCTTATCAGAGCCTGTAGACGTAACAAAGTACGGCGTTATCTACGGCGGTGTTCAGAAGAACGTTGGCCCTGCCGGTGTTGTTATCGCTATAATCCGTGAAGATCTCATCAGAGATGACGTTAACCCTGCAACTCCCACAATGCTCAAGTGGAAGACGCAGGCTGATGCTGATTCTCTTTACAATACTCCTCCCTGCTACGGTATCTATATCTGCGGCAAGGTATTCAAGTGGATAAAGAAGATGGGCGGCCTTGAGGCTATGAAGGCTCACAATGAGAAGAAGGCAAAGATCCTTTACGATTTCCTCGATCAGTCCAAGCTGTTCAAGGGTACGGTAGAGAAGAAGGATCGTTCGCTGATGAACGTACCTTTCGTAACAGGCAACGAGGAGCTTGACGCAAAGTTCGTAAAGGAAGCTACAGCAGCAGGCTTTGTAAACCTCAAGGGTCACAGAACCGTAGGCGGTATGAGAGCTTCTATCTACAACGCTATGCCTATCGAGGGTGTTGAAAAGCTCGTTGAGTTCATGAAGAAGTTTGAAGCCGAAAACGCTTGATTATAACCGTATAGGTACAGGAGGATATACCAATGTACAACGTAAAGACATTAAATAAGATTGCCGCTTGCGGTACAGACCTTCTTGACAGAAGCAAGTACACTGTAGGCGACGATATAGACAATCCGCAGGCAATACTCGTTCGTTCCGCTTCTATGCACGAAATGGAGCTTGGCGATGATTTACTCGCTATCGCAAGAGCCGGTGCAGGCGTAAACAATATTCCCGTTGACAAGTGCAGTGAAAAGGGTATCGTAGTATTCAATACTCCCGGTGCAAACGCAAACGCAGTAAAGGAGCTTGTAATACTCGGTCTGCTCATCAGCAGTCGTAAGGTCACAGCCGCTATCGACTGGGCAAAGACCTTAAAGGGCAAGGGCGACGAAGTAGGCAAGCTTGTTGAAAAAGGCAAGAGCCAGTTCGTAGGTCCTGAGATAAAGGGCAAGAAGCTCGGTGTCATAGGTCTTGGCGCAATCGGCGCATTAGTTGCCAACGCAGCCGCTGAGCTTGGTATGGAAGTTATCGGCGCAGACCCGTTCCTTTCTGTACAGGGCGCTCTCAATCTTTCAAATAAGGTTAAGTATGTAAAGAGCAACAAGGAGATATTTGAAACCTGCGACTACATCACAGTACACGTTCCGCTTACTCCCGAAACAAAGGATATGATAAACGCAGACGTTATCAAGACAATGAAGAAGAACGTCCGCATTATGAACTTCGCAAGAGGCGGTCTTGTTAACGAGGATGCAGTTGTTGAAGCTCTCGCAAACGGCGGTATGGCGGCTTATGTTACCGACTTCCCCGGCGACAAGATACTCGGTGTTGACGGTGTTGTTGCACTTCCTCACCTCGGAGCTTCCACTCCCGAAAGTGAAGATAACTGCGCTGTTATGGCTGCAAACGAAATCAAGGATTATCTTGAGAACGGCAACATTGTAAACAGCGTAAACCTCCCCAACGTTTCAATGTCAATGACAGGTGACGCTAAGATTTGCGTTATCCACAAGAATGTTGAAGGTCTTATCGCAAAGATTACAACCTGCATCACTGAGGCAGGTATGAACATTGAGAACATGGAGAGCAAGTCAAAGAAGGACTATGCTTATACGGTTCTTGACGTTAAGGGCAATGCAGACAGCGTAGCCGACAAGATAAGAGCAGGAGAAGCTGTGATTTCTGTAAGAGTTATCAAGTAATCAGAAACAATCAAATAAACTATGAACCGCCGTGTTTCGCACGGCGGTTCAGTCTGTCAAAAAACCTATTGTTATTATAGTTGCACTGTGAAATACATCTCCAACCCTTCCAAAACTGCACTATCCTTTGCTTCGCACTAAACTTGCCTCCCTTGTCAAAGGGAGGTGGATTGACGGCAAGACACAAACTGTTGCTTTATTGCGTTTTACTTGAGATACCCCCGCCTTTTTGATTTATCAAACTTTTCTGCCGTCAAGACGGAGGGATTGCCACACCAACCCTTCCAAAACCGCACTATCCCACCCACTTTTCGTAATGCCAACATTTATATGCATTGATATGCTTTCACATCCGCACTATCCCTCGAAAAGCACTATCACCCTTGCCTTTTAATGAACGCTCTGTTTGTTTTGCGTCCTGCAAAACTTTGGGCGTTCAACTTCGGGCATCCATGCCCGCCCTCGAAAAAGGGTGAGGTTCTGTTGCTTGGCTTGACCGAGCCAACTATGGTGGGGGATTGTAATTGCTTAGAAGTTTGCTTCAAAAACAGACTTTTTCTACAACCTATAACCGCCGTGTTTCGCACGGCGGTTTTATACTTATGTACAGAATACACAAAATCCCGCCGATAATTTCGGCTATAATTTAACGCTTGCTACCTTGCAATGCAAGGTACATTGTGTTATACTTAATACAACGAAGCAGAAAGGAGCGGTGTATGAATCCACAACTTAAAAGAGGAACGCTGGAACTGTGCGTACTGGCTCTGCTGTCAGACCGGGATTGCTACGGTTATGAGCTTGTAAATGCAATTTCGGAGAGCATCCATATCACAGAGGGAACAATTTATCCGCTTATGAAACGGCTTAAAGACGAGGGGTGCATTACCTCCTATCTTGTAGAATCGAGCGAGGGTCCTTCAAGAAAGTATTATTCGCTGACCGACATCGGCAGAGAGAAGCTGTCGGTGCAGATAAGCGAATGGTCGGATTTTTATAAGTCCGTCAATAAGATACTCGGTATTGATTGAAGAAAGGAATTGAATTATGACTTACAACACTAAAGCAGAGTTTATGGCGGCTCTGCAAAGAGAAGCGTTAAGGTGTTCTTTACGGTTCGAGGATATGGCAGAGGATTTTGAACGTCATTTCTCGGAGGGAGAGAAAAAAGGTGAACCCGAAAGCGAGATATGCGCAAAGCTCGGCGATCCCATTGAGATAGTAAAGGAGTATGTCGGGGAGAATTCGGAAAATATACAAAGCAGTAATAACAACATGCAGAATATCACTGCCGGGGCAAATCGTGTTGACAGCAATACAGGTAAGATCAGCGGCGGAATGATAACGGGTGTTATACTGCTTGATCTGTTTGTACTTGACTGGGCATTGCCTACGTTGGCATCGCTTGTTATAGTTTATATTGCGGTAGCGTTTGCTTTTATTGTTTCCGGTGTGGTAAGTATCATTTCCGTTATGCTGCCGTTTGTTTCTGACAGTGTTACGGCACTTCTGTTCGGCGGAATGTTTAATGTATTTGCAGGAATGGTTATCCTCGGACTCGGTGGAATTATGGCGGCGTTCACGCCAAACGTTATAAAAGGTTTTGCAGGTGTGATAAAAGCGGCAGCAAGACTTCATGTAAGAGCGTTTACAGGCAGAAAGGCGGGTTTCTGATGAAAAAGATAATACTGATAATATCAGCCGCTTTGCTGGCATTGGGAATTTTGGGCTGTGCAGTTACGGCATTGCCGACATTGCTTGAAGGAGAGAAGTATATGAATAACATAATCGACAAAAATTCAGAAAAGCAGGAGTTTACTTTTACGGATACCTTTTCAGGACTTGATATAAGCGTACTCAGTGCAAATGCAAATATTTCATACAACAGCGGTAACGAGGTAAAGGTAAGCTATGTTACGGTGGATAAAAACAAAAAAATAGAATGTAATATCACTGACGGTACGCTTAACATTAGAGAAAAATCAGGATTTTCATTCTTCTCACTCTTTACACTTGCAAGCGTTCCGGCAAAGATAGAAATATCATTTCCCGAAAGCTACAGAGATAACGGTTCGCTTGAAAATGCAGATGTAACGGTAGCTTCAGGCTCGCTGTCGGGAGATATGCCGCATACTGAAAAAAGTACAAAAATTCAGTTATACAGCGGTAAGATAAATTCAAGTGTTGCCGCAGAAAATTTTGATATTAATGTATCATCGGGATCGGCTGATATATCTTCAAGAACTCATAAACACAAAAATGTAAATGTATCGGTACTCAGCGGTAAGGCTACACTTGACGGATTCATAAGCGAAAAGAGCAAATACAGTCTTACCTCCGGTAAAATCACTTCGCTGAATGCAGGCGGCGGTGAACTGTACACAAATGTTACATCGGGTTCGCTTACGCTTGGCTGTGCAGAAAAGATTACAGGCATAGATGCAAAAGTAGCAAGCGGAAAGGCACATATCTCCGTACCAAAGGACACAGGGGCACAGGTAGCATACAGCGTTGCTTCGGGTTCGGTAAAAATCGGTCTTGACGGAAGAGATGAAAAACTTACAGGAAGCGGCAGTGTTTCTTACGGAAATGCCGAAGCAAATGTTAATGCCAACGTTGCAAGCGGAAGCTTCATACTTGATACATACACACTTTCGGAATGATCCTAAAGGTTACAAACCGGTAACAAAACAGTTACAGTTTTGTCATAAATATTGACTTACCTTTTTTTGCATGATATATTGAAATCAGGAAAAAGAACATATCTTACAGGTGCTATACTATCTGATTCAACCTCGACAGACAGGAGGATCAAATGAAGATTGCAAAAAACATAAGTTTAGGTATCGGGATGCAAGTGTTGGTGCTGCTAATGCATATACTTATTCATTTTATGGACGTTATGAACGGCAGTTTTGGTGACATACAAGACATCCAGATAGCTTGCTCGTTCGCTGCGGTAATACTTATAACGTATCTGGCGGTTCTTTGTTTTGATTTGCCCGTATACGCAATATTCTGCGGTGCGGTTATTACATTTCTGTTTGTCTTGATATTCGAAAACGAGGGGGTGTATTTATTATACTATCTCCATAGTGGAAGTTCCCAATTTTTTAATCCCGATGTTTATACCGATGCGGTAATTATAGTATTAGAAATGCTTGTTGTACAATTGCCGTCTTTCGCTCTGGCGAAATTAACTAGATTGGTCTGCAAAAAACAAAACTAAACTGTAGTGTTCCGGTATAGGAGTTTCATGAAGCATAATTTTACAAGCAGAAAGATTATCGGTTCTTTGTTTTTCCCGATATTAATATGTCTGATATTCGGAACTTCTTTTGTCATTTTTTCTATTGGCAAAGAATTAAACGCTTTAAGGCTCGGCTGTTTGTTCAGCGCTTTACTTGGCGGATTTCTTCCGATAGTAATTACTCTGATTACCAAAACCGATACAAGCTTTTATCTTAAAGACAGGGCTATCGTGCCGGCAATTTCTTTAGTTTTTATCTTTATTGCTTCTCTTCTGAACGGACTGTTGGATTCTATCTATTATGCATGGTGTGCTATTTTCTTGTTCGTTATTTTATCAACATTTTATTTTCTACGAAAGTGCAGAACGGGTTTAGAACGGTTAATTGTCATTATTTCAAATCCGATTCTGTATATAGCGGTGTGTCTGATATGCTTCGGTTATGATTTAACTGTATTGCTTGATTAATAATGTATATACGGGTTATACAATTATATCTGTTATGCGGCTGATGCCTTTTAGGGCTGTCAGCCGCTTTTCTGTATAATGAAAGCCCTCATTCGTCGCAGGTAAATGTGCGGCAGTTGTGCGCCTGCCGAACAGCCGGAAAAGGTTACAAACCGGTAACAAAATAGTTACAGTTTTGTCATAAATATTGACTTGCAGTTTTTATGTGATATACTAAAATCAGGAAAGAAAATACACCTTACATTACATCAATGAAACGTAAAACTATGAAAGGACTGAAAATTATGACAAAACTATTAAAAACAATCACTACAATAGCTGCACTTGCAACTACATTAATCACGGTAAGCATTTATGCGTCCGCTCAATCTCCCGTTGACAACGGCAGTAATGCAAGAGCAGAAATGGCACAGAACGGACTTATTGCAGAGCAGACAGCGGAAAGCAACGCATTCCCCGGCTGGATAGTGTTAAGCACAGCAGGTGCGGCAGTCCTTGTAGGAGGAATTATTGCAGGCTCAGTCATCAGCAACAGAAAGTCGAAGGATGATAATCAGTAAGGCGATAATGTAATATGATAATGTGGATAATGCGGACAGTCGGAAGGCTGTCCGTTTTTTGTACTTTTCATCTTGAAACTTGACGCAAGATATGATAAAATCAACTTAACAGTACGGCAAACCGGATTTCAAGGAGTAATTTATGGAAAGATATAAGGATAAACAATTATCGGCTTACGAGAGAGCGGCGGCACTTGCCGATACGCTGAGTACGGAGGAACAGGCACAGCAGCTGAAATATGACGCACCTGCCATAGAAAAGGCAGGACTTCCGTCTTATAACTGGTGGAACGAGGGGCTTCACGGCGTTGCAAGGGCAGGAACGGCTACGGTTTTTCCGCAGGCTATCGCACTTGCGGCGGCTTTCGACAAGGATATGATGTATCGTGTCGGTGAGGTGATTTCCACAGAAGCAAGGGCAATGTACAACAGCGCCGCAAAACACGGCGATACCGACATATATAAAGGTCTTACATTATGGGCGCCGAATATAAATATATTCCGTGACCCACGCTGGGGCAGAGGGCATGAAACCTACGGCGAGGATCCGTACCTGACTTCAAGGCTCGGTGTGAACTTCGTAAAGGGCATACAGGGAGAAGAAGAATACCTCAGAGCCGCCGCCTGCGCAAAGCATTTTGCGGTACACAGCGGTCCGGAGTCGCTCCGCCACGAGTTTGACGCAAGGGTAAGCGAGAAGGATATGGAAGAAACCTATCTGCCTGCATTTAAGGCGCTTGTAAAAGAGGGCAGGGTCGAAGGTGTTATGGGCGCATACAACAGGGTGAACGGCGAGCCTTCGTGCGCATCTGAAAAGCTGATGGGAAAACTGCGTGAATGGGGCTTCGACGGTTATTTTGTGTCGGATTGCTGGGCTATAAGGGATTTTCATACTACACACAAAATCACCGATACAGCACCGCAGTCTGCGGCAATGGCACTGAAGGCAGGTTGTGACGTTAACTGCGGAAACACATATCTGCATATTCTGGCGGCGCTTGAAGAAGGGCTTATAACAAAGCAGGATATACGCACTGCCTGCATTCACGCATTACGGACAAGAATAAGGCTCGGACAGCTTGACGATAACGAGTTTGATGACCTGCCGTTTGATATTATCGCCTGTGACGGCAATAAAGCGTTATCGCTTGAAGCGGCGGAGAAATCAATGGTGTTTTTGCATAATGACGGCATACTTCCGCTTGACAAAAGCATGATAAGCTCGATAGCCGTAATAGGACCTAATGCGGACAGCCGTGCGGCATTGCTCGGAAACTATAACGGTACGCCCGACAGAAGCGTTACGTTCCTTGAGGGAATACAGGACGCATTTGACGGCAGGGTATATTATGCGGAGGGCTGTCAGCTTTTCCGTGACAGAACGCAGGGTCTTGCACTGCCCGGCGACAGATATGCCGAGGCGGTTGCGGCGTGCGAGGCGGCGGATGTCACTGTTGTATGCGTGGGACTTGACGCTACTCTTGAGGGCGAGGAGGGCGACACAGGAAATGAGTTTGCATCGGGGGATAAGCCGGATCTCAGATTGCCTGAGGTTCAGCGTGTTCTTCTGCAGAAGCTGAAAGACACGGGAAAGCCGCTTATAATAGTTCTTGCGGCAGGAAGCAGTGTGAATACCGAATGCGAGGGGAACGCCCTTATAAATGCGTGGTATCCCGGTCAGTACGGCGGAAAGGCGCTTGCAGAGATACTTTTCGGGGAGGTTTCACCGTCCGGTAAGCTCCCGGTCACTTTCTACAAATCGGCGGATATGTTACCCGATTTCACCGACTATTCAATGAAGAACAGGACATATCGCTTCTGTGACGATGAAAGCAACGTGCTTTATCCTTTCGGCTACGGACTTACCTATTCGCACTTTGAATGCGGCGATATTTCGTACAAGGACAATACGCTTGCCGTTAATGTTACCAATACGGGAAGCAGAAGTGCGGAGGACGTTCTGCAGGTCTATATAAAGAGCGAAAACGGGGTGAAAAATCACAGCCTTTGTGCATTTGAGCGTGTTTCTCTGTTTGACGGGGAAAGCAGGACGATAAGCATCAATATTCCCGAAAGTGCGTTTGAAACGGTTGACGATAACGGCGTAAGAGCGGTAAGAAACGGCAGATATACGCTGTACGCAGGCTTCACACAGCCGACACAGCTAAGCGAGAAGTTGTACGGCGGAAGGTGCGTATCGGTCGAAGTCAGCATATAAAATAATGACGGCGGAAAAGCTTTTGCTTTTCCGCCGTATTTCAATATCTGAATCCTCCGATGAATGAAAGCGTTTGTGCGGCTGTCCGCGAGCCTTTACTCATAGCAGTTTCTATGTTTCCGTCAGCAAGATAGCTTGCTATAAAGCCTGCCTGATAGCTGTCGCCGCAACCGGTGGTATCTGTTACTTCGGATACCTCAGCGGCGTCACAATGATAAGCCGTGCCTTTTGAAAAGGCGGTGCTTCCGTTTTCTCCGAGCGTTACGATAAAGACCGTGTCGGGATATTTTGCGGAAAGTCGTTTCGCTTTTTCAAGCGTAGGTTCATCTCCGCTTATAAACAAAAGCGATATGCAGTCAAGGTATTTTTCTATCGTGTCAAAATCTCTGCAAATATCAAAATCAACGCTCAGCGGAAAACGCTTTTCACGGCAGCAGTCTATTACATCGTTGAAATTCGGTCCGGAAAAGGTGGTATGCACCATATCCGACGAATGCAATAATTCCCTGTCAGACGCAGACAGGGCAAACCTTGAGAACACTCCGCCGTTCCACGAATCGTCTTTATAATAACGGTCGCCGTCGGGGGTAAGGTAGGTGCGGTTCGAGGCGGTATCTCCGTTTTCCGTTCTGATATGGGTTTTGTCAATGTTGAAATCTTTTATGCTGTCAAGGACGGTTTTACCGTAGCTGTCATTTCCAACAGCGCCGATTATATAGACCTTCGCATCTGTAAGCCGTGATATTGTTGCGGCGAAATTAAGCGATTCGCCTCCGGGCATTATCGTATTGTCGAATATGTCGACGCACATACAGGTAAGAGTTGTTATTATCATAATGATCGCTCCTTGTCGGTTATGAGTATATATTACCGCTAAATCGGTTTGCAGTCAAGTATTTATAAGAAATTTTCAGATTTTACTTGACAAAGCGGCTCTCTTTGTGTATAATATATCAGGTGGCTGTAAACCAAAACAGCATTACACCGCTTGAAACGGCACAACAAAAAGGTTTGCGGGATTTACGGCTTGTAAGCCGGCAGTGAATCGCTTAAGTCTGTATGACTGTTACCGTGAATACGGACGAACAAAGGAGCATACGAAGGACGCAAGAAAATCGGAGCGTGGGTAAGTCTGTATGACTGTTAACGGAAATACGGACGGACAAAGGAGCGGCAAAATGTCAAAGAATATCGAAAACGCAATACTGCTCGATACCTACGGCAGTATGCTTACCGAAAAGCAATATGATACGCTCAGCCTTTACTATGACGAGGATCTGTCGCTTTCCGAGATTGCCGAGAATATGGGCATCACAAGACAGGGCGTTCACAAGTGCATACGCACAGCGGAGGAATATCTCACTCAGCTTGAGGAAACGCTCGGATTTGCGCAAAAGTACCGCAATGTCTGTGATTTATGCGACAAGCTGACAGCTCTTACAGATGAGAATGTCGGCAGTGCCGATGAAAAAGAGAAAATGAAATCTATTATAGAAGATATAAAGAATGCGATATAAAGAGGAGGTTGGCTGATGGCATTTGAAGGACTTTCGGACAAGCTCGGAAAAGTATTCAGCAAGCTGAAAAATCACGGTAAGCTGAATGAAAAAGATGTAAAGGAAGCTATGCGTGAGGTCAAGATGGCATTGCTTGAAGCGGATGTCAGCTTCCCTGTAGTAAAGGACTTCGTTGCAAAGGTAAGTGAACGTGCTGTAGGCAGTGAGGTAATGAACAGCCTTACTCCCGCACAGCAGGTAATAGATATAGTACATGATGAGCTGATACAGCTTATGGGTACGGATACGGCAAGGATTGATTTCCCCTCTAAGCCTCCGTGCGTTATTATGATGTGCGGTTTGCAGGGTGCAGGTAAAACAACGCATACCGCAAAGCTCGCAAAGTATCTTAAAAAGCAGAACAGAAGACCGCTTTTAGTAGCCTGCGATATTTACCGTCCCGCCGCTATCGATCAGTTGAAGGTAGTCGGTGCTTCGGTTGACGCTCATGTATTTGAGATGGGACAGACAAATCCCGTGAAGATAGCAAGAGAGTCGATAAAATACGCAAAGGACAACGGTTTTGATGTTGTTATCCTTGATACCGCAGGTCGTCTGCATATAGATGAAGACCTGATGAACGAGCTTAAGGATATAAAGGCTGAGGTTCAGCCGAATGAGATATTGCTCGTTGTTGACTCTATGACAGGTCAGGACGCTGTAAACGTTGCAAAATCGTTCAACGATATGCTTGACATTACAGGCGTTATCCTTACAAAGCTGGACGGCGATACACGAGGCGGTGCGGCTCTGTCCGTTCTCTCGGTTACAGGGAAGCCGATAAAGTTTGCAGGTGTCGGTGAGAAGACAGACGACCTTGAGCAGTTCCATCCCAACCGTATGGCTGACAGAATACTCGGTATGGGCGATGTGCTTTCACTCATCGAAAAGGCGAAGGTCACGGTAGACGAGAAGGAAACGCAAAAGCTTGCAAAGCGTCTGCAGGAAAACAAGTTCGATATGAACGACCTGTACGCACAGTTTGAACAGATTGAGAAGATGGGTAGCATCTCATCTCTTATAAAGATGATTCCCGGAGTTGCGGGAAAGGTCAAGGAAGAAGATATAGACGAGCGCAGAATGTATCGCACAAAGGCTATTATCTCCTCAATGACAAAAAAAGAGCGTGAAAAGCCCTCTATCATTGACGCAAAGCGTAAGCGCAGAATTGCGGCAGGCAGCGGCACAAAGGTCGAAGATGTAAATCAGCTTCTCAAACAGTTTGATGGCATGCAGAAGATGATGAAGCAGATGGGACTTAAGGGCGGCAAAAAACGCAAGTTCCCGAAGTTCCCTATGGGCGGAATGGGTGGAATGAACGGTATGGGCGGATTCCCGATGTAAGCCGTTCAGGATTACAGGTAATTCATAGTGGTTGACAATTAATGCTTGACAATACACTTTGATTATAAAAACTAAAACTTTAAATTTTTTATGAGGTGAACAAAATGGTAAAGATCAGATTAAGACGTATGGGCGCTAAGAAGGCTCCTTTCTACAGAGTTGTAGTTGCAGATTCACGTTACCCCAGAGACGGACGTTTCATTGAGGAAATCGGTTACTACGATCCTACAAAGGAACCCTCTGTTGTATCTATCGACAAGGAAAAGGCTGACAAGTGGCTCGCTAACGGCGCTCAGCCCACAGATACAGTTAAGAAGCTCCTTAAGATTGCTGCTGAAAAGTAATCGCTGTTTCTGAAAGGAAAATAAAATGGAAAAATTGCTTATCGCTATGGTGGAAGACCTTGTAGATGACAAGTCCGCCATCCGGGTAACAGTTGACGAGCCTAAAGAGGACGGAACTGTTGTTTATCATCTGCACGTTGCTCCCGATGATATGGGACGTGTAATAGGCAAGCAGGGAAGAATAGCTAAGGCTATCCGTACCATTATGCGTGCAGGAGCAGTAAGATACAACCAGAAGGTTATGGTTGAGATCGACTGACGCACATCTGAATTGAACGTAAAACCCCGACTTTTGAAAGGTCGGGGTTTCGTTTATTAACTGAATGTTAACTTTACTGATTTTTGCTACTGAGGATTATCCGTATTCGACAGTTTTCACAAAAAATCTATTCACTTCGGCAAACGGCAACTTATTTAATTGACTTTAATTAACAGATATTATATAATAAAATTGGGGTATAGGATATTGTGGCGAAAAAAGCAATATCCCAAGACAGAATTTTAAACAGAACCGCATCATAATATTGATTATAAATCGGAGAATAATATGGAACATTTCGGAATTGAATATTGGCTATTTACGTTCTGTATATATTGTATGGCAGGCTGGGTGCAGGAATCGACTATCGAGTCGCTGTATCATAGACGGCCGATAAACAGAGGCTTTCTCAGAGGTCCCTATATTCCTATATACGGTGTCGGCGGACTGCTTCTTCTGTTTATATGTCATCCGTTCAGAGATAACGGATTTCAGGTTTTCTTTGTGGCTCTTATTGCCTGCACGGCTCTTGAATACTTCACGGGCTGGCTTATGGAAACCATGTTCGGTAAGCAGTTCTGGGATTACAGTATGTTCAGGATAACTTATAAAAACAGAATATCGTTGGTGTCCTCGCTTTTCTGGGGAGTAATGGGATTGTTCGTGACGTATGTTGTTTCGGACATTACATTGTATGTGCTTAACAATCTGCCGTATCGGTTTATATGTATTGCAGGTACGGTCATATCGCTGATTATGGCGATAGATTTTCTCGGCACGGCAAGAAAGCAGATTGATGTCGATAAGCTGAGAAGCACATTCAGCATAAGCAACATAAGCACTCATATTATGCGCCTTGATGTGATTGCGTCACGCATTCCGGGCTTCAAAGCAAGAACCGGTGAAAAAAAAGAAGAGGATTCTGCCGAGTATAACGGCGATGATGAGAATGATGACAGATAAGAACAAGTTTGTGCTTACAGACGATGACCGCAGATTTATAAAAACAGCAAGAAAGATACTTGCAAACGAAAAGGTACAGCAGATGAAGCAGTATGTTCAGCACGGCGATGTTTCCACCTATGAGCATTGCCTTATGGTCTGCCTGTATGCTTATATGTATGCAAAGAGGCTTAAGCTGAAGATAAATATCGAGGCGCTTGTAAAAGGTGCGCTTCTGCACGATTTTTTCCTATATGACTGGCACAAGGGTGCATTCACAAGGGACGGGCTGCACGGATTTTCACATCCCGTGACCGCTGAGCGCAATGCAAGGAACACATTTCCTCTGACGGTAAAAGAGCGTGGGATAATAATTAATCATATGTGGCCGCTGACATTGACCAGACTTCCGAGAAGCAAGGAAGCGTGGCTGGTATGCTGGGCGGATAAGTATTGCTCGCTTAAAGAAACATTGCTTAAAAAACCGTATTGAAACGAATATTAAAGCCTGCACGAACAAAAATCGTTCCGTGCAGGCTTGTGTTTTATACAATTTATTTCACAGTAAAATATTTCTGCGTGTGGCTCCGTTTGGATTTCGGTTCTGCTAAGGCGAGTATACCGTCATCGACCAGAGGGTCTACATAACGTTTTATACAATATGACACAGATGCCATTCTGAGATATTCGGCAATTTCCTTTTTTGATCTTGGGGTAACGCAGAAATCAAAACGCCAAGGATACATCCACCAATAGCATTGTTAAGCGAGGCTCCAAGGAACAATCCTGCAACTCCACACAAAATAGATACAACTGTTCTAAACTTGTTCATATTCGCCCTACATTAAATATCCTGATTCTTCTGCTTGTTACGCTTCTTGTTACACAACGAACCTAAGAGCATACCGATTGCAGAAATTATTGCACCGGCTACAATCATTCCCCAATCCGGTGCATTCAGCTTGTCAAAAGCAATGTTGTTTGCCATTTTAAATGTTCCGTATTCAGCCAGCATATACATCACTCCGAAGAAAAGGGTGAATGCCCATTTTCCTTTTTTCCAAAAGTCATTTTTGCCGATAACAATGGACACAACGAATGTAGTTGCAGGAAGAATAATCCAAAGGAACATCAAACTATAACCCATAGCATCACTTCCGCTTGTAAAGAACCAGAACACAATCATGGCAATCGCCCATACAAGCATATAAGATAGGATGGTAATAATTTTGTTTCTGTTAGCGTTGCTTTTTACAACATTTGTACTTTCTTCGAGATAATCATAATAGGTCTTCATTTTTTGCTCTCCCTTCAATAAATAGTCAAGAGAGACTTCGTAGCAATCGCTCATTTTAATGACACTTATGATATCCGGATAGGATTTTTCATTTTCCCAATTTGAGATGGTCTGACGACTCACTCCCAATATTTCGGCAACCTGTTCCTGTGTCAGCTTCTTTTCAAGTCTGGCTGCCTTGATTTTACTTCCAATATCATGCTCCATGCCATGACACCTCCCTTGCACTTTTATTATAGGATAACCACCGCTTGTAGTCTACCAAACGGCTTTGACATCGCAGAAAATACGTGTCAAAATGCTTTTACATTTGCTTTTTTATTACTTCTTCGCCTTTTCCTCTAATTCAAGCAGATACCTGTCATAGTCCGCCATGAACAATCTGTCTTGAATAACACGATACTTCTCAAATTCTGTTTCAGCTTTGGACTTGGCAATCTCCGCTGTGATTTTTCCGGCATCCTGCAAAACTTCTCTGTCATCCGCCATCAGGAATAAATCCGGGCGTTTGCTCCAATCTTCCATCGTCACTGGGATATGTCGTTCTGCACGGTCTTCTAAATTGTAACATAAAAAATTAAAAAGTCAACGTTAATTATCAAAATAATATAAAATTATATATTAAAAATTAGTACCAAAAGTTAAAATCAAAGCCTGCACATTTCAATCTGTGCAGGCTTTTTTCACATTTCGTCTATAACTTCCGCAATCTCCGGCTCGGTGATCTGCTTAGCGTAATCATTATCGCCAAAGCACATAACATCGCCGATTTCCTTTTGGAATACCATTCTGAGCTTGCCGTCACGAACCTTCTTATCCGTATACAGCTTTCTGACCAGTGCGGTTTTGTCGATGTAATCGGGAATCGCAATGGGGAGCTTTGCACGTTCACACAGCTTTATTACACGGCTGACATTTTCGGGAGAAATATAACCGTACTTCTCACCGAGTTTCGCCTGTGCGATAAGCCCTATTGATACAGCCTCGCCGTGCAGCAGCTTGTAGTCGCTGACTGTTTCTATCGCTCTGCCGACAGTGTGACCGAGGTTAAGCACCTCACGCAGTCCTGATTCACGCTCGTCCTTCATTACGACCTTATACTTCACAGCGCAGTTATGCTCCGCTATATATTCGCAGGCGTCCTTATCGTTCACAAGTATCTTTTCGATGTTCTTTTCAAGATAATCGAACATTTCGCCGTCTGCAAGGCAGGCGTGTTTTATTGTTTCGGCAAGTCCGCTTGAAAGTTGTCTTTCGGGCAGTGTTTTCCACGTTTCAATATCAAGATATACCTTTTCGGGCTGGTTGAACAGACCTATCAGGTTAGTAGCCAGAGGAGTATCGACCGCTGTCTTTCCTCCGACCGATGCGTCTGCGGCGGCAAGCAGAGTAGTGGCATAATTGATAAAAGGTACGCCTCTGCCGAATGTACCTGCAACAAAGCCTGCGAGGTCGCTTACAACACCGCCTCCGACTGCAATCACACAGCAGTCACGGCGATAACCCTTTTCAAGCATAGCGTCCTCGACAAACTCTTTCATTGCTCTGGTTTTCGACTTTTCTCCTTCGGGTATCACAAACATATCGGCACTGTAGCCCGCCGAAATGAGCTTTTCGTATATCCCTTTCGCATAAAGCGGCTCAACAATGCTGTCGGTCACAACGGCGAACTTTTTTATCCTGCCGCAAAGCCCGTTTTTAATATCGCTTATCAGCGTGTCTGAAAGGCCTCTGCCGATTTCTATATCGTATGAGTCGTCTACTGTCTTTTTAAGTTCACAGAAAAATTTCATTGTTATTCCTCAAGGTACCTTGTGTTCGCCTGATATTCTGTCACTTCTGAGCTGTCCGCAGGCGGCGGATAACTCTGTGCCGAATTCTTTTCTTCGGGTAACGTTTATCCTGTTCTTTTTAAGCTCGTCATAAAATGCCGTGATGTTTTCCTCACTGCTCCTTTTAAACTCGCTGTCGGGGGACGGATTGTACGGTATAAGATTTACAAACAGCCGTGCATTTCCGATAAGTGCCGCTAACTGACGTGCGTTTTCTCTGCTGTCGTTTATGCCGTCAAGCAGTATATATTCAAGCAGAACCTTGCGGTTTGTACGTTCAACATAGTATTTAGCCGATTCTATGACTTGTGAGATACTATACCTGCGGTTTACCGGCATAAGCCTGTTTCTTATCTCGTCATCCGGAGCGTGCAGACTTACCGCAAGATTACACGGCTCTTTTCGCTCTGCAAATAATTTCATCTTGTCGCACAGCCCGCAGGTCGATACGGTAATATGCTTTGTTCCTGTTTCGCTACCACCCGGAACAGTTACTATATCGAGAAAATCGCAAAGTGCGTCATAGTTGTCAAACGGCTCGCCTATACCCATAACGGTTATATTACTGATCGTTATATTCTGATGTTTTTCGACAGCGAGTATCTGGCTTACCATTTCGCCGGCGGTAAGGTCACGCTGTTTTCTGAGCCTTCCGCTGCAACAGAATTTGCAGCCCATATTACATCCGCTCTGCGTTGAGATACAGATACTGTTGCCGAACTTCTGTCGCATCAGCACCGTTTCGACTCTGCATCCGTCAGATAACTCAAAAAGATACTTAGAAGTATCTACAGATTGTAATATTTCGTCGATTTTCAACTTTCCGAAGAAATATTTGTCGGATAAAAATGCTTTTATATCGGCTGATGTGAGCGTCATTTCGTCGAAATCTGCCGCTCTGCGCTTATATATGTCACGGAAAATGTTGGCGCACTGAGTAGCTCTGAAGCCGTTTTCGGTCAGCAGTTTCTCCGCTTGTTCATAAGTCAGCGAATATATGTCCGTCATTGGCTGTCGCCTGTTTCGGCTTCTTCCGCAAGTGATTCCTGCTCGATGTCCTCGATTATTTCACGGATTTCTTCTACGCCCTCGCCGTTCATAGCAGAAAATTCTATCATATGAATGTCCTCGGCACAGGGTATCTCATTCATAAGCGATTCTCTGCGTGCGGCACGTTCCTTCTTTGACAGCTTATCGGCTTTCGTCAGCACAACAACAAACGGTATCCCGTTGTCGATAAGGAAGTTTATCATCATTACATCGTCCGCTGTGGGAGGATGTCTGAAATCAACGAGCTGGAACACGAGCGTCAGGTTTCTGTCATCGGCAAGATAGCCCTCAACAAGCCCTGCCCAGCGCTGTTTTTCGGATTTTGATACCTTTGCATAGCCATAGCCGGGCAGATCCGCAAAATAGATATTGCCAACCGAATAGAAGTTGATAGTCACCGTCTTGCCCGGCATTGAACTTACACGGGCAAGCGACTTCCTGTTCAGTATCTTGTTTATAAGGGAGGATTTTCCTACGTTGCTCCTGCCCGAAAAGGCGATCTCGGCTTTTTCCGATTTCGGAATCTGGCTGAAAAGTCCGTAGGACGTATAAAATTCTGCCTTGTTAAAATTCATGTTATATTTCCTTTACGGCATTCTTGCCCGGCTTTCTTGAAGCATGGGGCTTTGCTGACGGGAGCTTTTCATTGCTTTTCTTTGCGGCGGTAACATTAGGCTTTACAAGTGCTGTGTTAAGCACCGTGTCAATGTTTTCCGCAAGTACAAAGCTCATATTGCTCAGTATAACGTCATCAAGCTCCTTCATATCGGCCTTGTTCTCATCGGGTATGACCACTGTCTTGATACCGGCGGAATATGCCGCCATAGTCTTTTCACGCAGACCGCCTATCGGAAGCACCTTGCCACGAAGCGTTATTTCGCCTGTCATCGCAACATCTCTGCGTACAGGGATACCCGACAGAGCGGATACCAGAGCGGTTGTCATAGTAACGCCCGCAGAAGGTCCGTCCTTTGGAACAGCACCTTCGGGAGCGTGAATATGAATGTCCTTGTTCTTATAGAAATCGGGGTCGATCTCATACTTGCGGGAGAGCGAGCGTGTAAGGCTGACTGCAATCTTTGCGGATTCCTTCATTACATCGCCCAGTGAGCCTGTAAGCTCAATCTTGCCCGTACCCTCCATTACAAGCACCTCAAGCGGTAAAAGAGTACCGCCGACAGAAGTCCACGCAAGACCGTTCACAGCGCCGATTTCATCCTGCTTTGAAATAGTTTCGCCCGTATATTTTCTTGCGCCGAGATAGCCTTCAATATCCTTAGCTTTGATATTGATTTTCTCAGCCTCGCCCGATGCGAGCTTTTTAAGCGTCATACGGCAGATTTTAGCTATGTTTCTTTCCAGCTTTCTTACGCCTGCCTCTTTGGTGTAAAAGTCGATTATCGAGTATATCGCATCATTTGCAAAACGAACCTGCGGCTTTATGCCGTGCTTTTTAAGCTGTTTCGGAACAAGATGCTCCTTTGCGATATGGAACTTTTCTTCTCTCGTATAGCTGCCAAGCTCGATAACGTCCATTCTGTCGAGCAGGGGAGCGGGGATAGTATCAAGCGTGTTTGCGGTTGTAATGAACAGTACCTCGCTTAAATCTATCGGTATTTCAAGATAGTGATCCCTGAACGCTACATTCTGCTCACTGTCAAGAACCTCAAGCATAGCGCTTGCAGGGTCGCCCTTATAGTCGGTACCCATCTTGTCTATCTCATCGAACAGGATAACGGGGTTCATTGACTTTGCCTGCTTTAACGCATTGACAATTCTACCGGGCATCGCACCTATGTATGTCTTTCTGTGACCTCTTATATCAGCCTCGTCACGCACACCGCCGAGCGAAACTCTTGCATATTTTCTGCCGAGAGCAGTCGCAATTGATTTAGCGACAGAAGTCTTACCTACTCCGGGAGGACCGACAAGGCAGATTATCTGACCTTTCTTGTCTGCGTCCTTCCACTGATTGAGTGCAACTATTTCAAGTATACGCTCTTTTACCTTCTTCATGCCGTAATGGTCATGGTCGAGCTGTTTTTCAGCCTTTGCAATGTTAGTCTTTCCGTGTGTGTACACGTTCCACGGCATATCAAGCACTGTGTCGAGATATGTTCTGACAACAGCTGCCTCCTGCGAGCCGGGAGAAAGGTGCATCAGCTTTTCACACTCTTTTATCAGCTTTTCTTCGGTATCCTCGTCAAAACCGCACTCTTCAATCCTGTCCATATATTCAAACGCTTCAGACTGCGGATCGTCCAATTCGCCGAGCTGACGTGAGATAGCTCTCATCTGTTCACGCAGATAGAATTCACGCTGGTTCTTGTCAAGTGCTTCCTTGACTTCCTCGTTGATATCCTGTTCAAGACGTACAATGTCAACCTCTTTTGCAAGGAACTTTACAAGCAGTTCGGCACGCTTGCGCAATGACAGACAGGATAGAAGAGCCTGCTTGTCTTCAACTCGTAAATATACGTTGAAAACGATAAGATCGATAAGTCTTGACAGATCCTTTTCTCCGATTATACCACGGTACAGTTCGATAGGCATTCTGGGAGACATTTCGCTGTACTGCTTGAATTCAGTGTTGATTGAACGCACAAATGCTGTCTTCTCAGCTGATGTAAGCGTATCGCTGAGTTTAGGCAAAGGAGTTATATCAGCTATGAGATATGGCTCTTCCTGCGTGATACCGCAGAGCTTTGCGGTATAAAGTCCCTGTACAAGCACACGTCTTGCGCCGTCGGGTGTATTCAGCGTCTGTCTTATCTCGGCAACCACACCTGTTTTGTAAAGATTATCCGCCGCAACCTCGTCAACGTCCTCATTGATCTGTGTTACAAGGAATATCTTTCTATCGTTGTTTTCTATTGCTTCCTCAACGGCGCTTATCGAGCGTTCTCTTGCTACGTCAAAGTGCAGTATCATTTCCGGGAATATTACAAGTCCACGGAGCGCAAGTGCCGGTATTGTTATATGTTGATTATTCATATTCGTCTGTCCTTTCCTTTTGTTCTATATAAATAAGTCTAAACATTTCTGTTGCTCACTACCCATATTATGCTGTTTTGTATTGCAAATGTCAATACATTATTATACTATATCCGTCGGAAATTTGCAAGTAGTAGCCGGCTGTAAATAAAAACCGCCGTACATCTCTGTACGGCGGTCGTGTTGTAATATCCTTTTTTGAAAAACAGTAGGATTACTTGCTGAACTTAGCGTCTGCAATTTCATCCATAGACTTGCCTGCATCATCATTCCATGCATACAGCTTACGGATTTCCTTACCTACCTGCTCAAGCTGCTGTTCGCTTTCGATACGTCTTACAGCATTGAAGTGTGAACGACCCATCTTGTTCTCCATGATCCAGTTGCGAGCGAATGTACCGTCCTGGATTTCGCCGAGAACCTTCTTCATTTCCTTCTTTGTTTCGTCTGTGATAAGTCTCTTACCAACCTCGTAGTCACCGAACTCGGCTGTATCTGAGATAGAATATCTCATCATCTGGAAACCGCCCTTGTAGATAAGGTCAACGATGAGCTTCATCTCGTGGATGCACTCAAAGTAAGCGTTCTGAGGATCGTAGCCTGCTTCAACAAGAGTTTCAAAGCCTGCCTTCATTAAGGCTGTAACACCGCCGCAGAGAACGCACTGTTCGCCGAAGAGGTCTGTTTCTGTTTCCATCTTGAATGTTGTCATAAGTACGCCGGCTCTTGAACCACCGATACCTGCGGCATAAGCAAGGCCTGTGTCAAGCGCTCTGCCTGTAGCGTCCTGGTGAACTGCAACTAAGCAGGGAACGCCTCTGCCGATTGTGTACTCTGAACGTACTGTGTGACCCGGTCCCTTAGGAGCAACCATGATAACGTCAACGTCTTTGGGAGGTACGATCTGACCAAAGTGGATGTTGAAGCCGTGAGCAAATGCGAGTGTCTTGCCTGCTGTAAGGTTAGGCTCGATGCTCTGCTTGTAAAGGTCAGCCTGTCTTTCATCGTTGATGAGGATCATGATGATGTCAGCCTTAGCTGCTGCCTCTGCCGCTGTGTATACTTCAAAACCTGCAGCCTCAGCCTTAGCCCATGACTTTGAGCCGTTGTAAAGACCGATGATTACCTTAACGCCGCTGTCCTTTAAGTTAAGAGCGTGAGCGTGTCCCTGGCTGCCGTAACCGATTATTGCAACTGTCTTGCCGTCAAGCAGAGAAAGGTTGCAATCTTCCTGATGATAAAGTTTTGCCATTTTAAAGATCTCCTTTAAATTTGTTTTCGGAGTTTTGCCTCCGTATATTAAAGCGTGGCTTTTACAGCTTCATAGAAGCCCCGCCTTTTTGCATTGCTATAGAGCCTGTACGGACGGTTTCCTTTATTCCGTACGGACGTAAAAGCTCCTCGAACGTTTTTATACGGGGAACGCTGTCAGATAATTCAAGCGTCATCGTATTTACCGTTATATCGGAAATTTTTGCCTTTGCTATCTCGGCAAGTGAGATAAGCTCTGCCCTCTGTGACGGCTGGCAGGCTACCTTTATAAGTACAAGCTCTCTTGATAAAAGTTCCTCCGCAGGCAGATGACGTACTTTTATAACGTCAATCAGCTTGTTGAGCTGTTTTTCAATCTGCTCCAAGGTATATGCCGTTCCGTCTGCGATAATTGTGATACGGGAGATTTTCTCGTCCTCTGTAATACCTACCGCAAGGCTGTCTATATTGAAACCTCGTCTTGCGAAAAGTCCCGCAACTCTTGCGAGAACGCCTGCGTGGTTTTCTACAAGTATTGATATAGTATGCTTCATAGGCTCACCCTTTACAGTATAGTCTTTTCATTTTCGGCTACTCTGACTTCAAGCAGATAACAGCCTTTCGACGAGAGCATCTCGTCAATCGCCTTGTCCGCATCGGCTATATCGGTAATTCTTTTTGCAGGTATGCCGTAGCTGTCTGCGAGCTTTATGAAGTCGGGACTGCCGTCAAGGAATACCGCTGTCAGCCTGTTGTCGTAACCGTTTGTCTGAAGCTCTCTTACCATACCCAGACGATTGTTGGTCATAACTATCACCTTTACCGCAATGTTATGCTGTATCATCGTCGCAAGCTCCATAAACTGCATCTGGAAGCTACCATCGCCGCATATTGCGACAACCTCGCTGTCCGGACGTGCCGCCTTTGCACCGAGAGCGGCAGGAACGGAATAGCCCATTGTTCCCATACCGCCCGATGTTATGAATCTTCCGTTTTTAAGACCGATATTGTTGACGGTCCATATCTGATTCTGCCCAACATCGGCGCTTACAACTGAATTGTCGGGGAGCTTCTGTCCGAGAAGCCGTATAAATGCCTTGGGATTTACACAACCCTCCGGTTCTTCTTCAATCGGCTTGTCCTGCGTTTTCCTGATCTCACTCAGTTCCTGTTTCCAGTCATAATGATCGTAATTCTTCACACATTCAAGCAGCTGCTCGAGTATAATCTTTACATCGCCTACAACGGGTATCGTTGCGGCAAGGTTCTTGCCTATTTCCGCAGGGTCAACATCTATATGTATTACCGTAGCGCCTTCAAGTCTGCTTATTGCGGTGACCGCTCTGTCGCCTACTCTCGCACCGAGAAGTATAAGCAGGTCGCAGTTGTTGATAGCGTAGTTCGCACTCTTTACGCCGTGCATACCTATCATTCCGTAGAACAAAGGATTGTCCGCAGGAACACTGCTCATACCCATCATCGTATTGACAACTGGTATATCCGTCACCTGCATGAACTCTCTCAGCAGATTTACCGCACCTGCGGTAAAGATACCACCGCCCGCACAGATAAGAGGCTTTTTACTCTTTTCTATGGCGGCAACGGCACGCTTTATCTGAAGCTTGTTTCCCTGAATACTGGGCTTGTACGAGCGGATATCCACCGTTTCCGGATATTCAAAATCTATTACTGCCTTCTGAACGTCAAAAGGCATATCTATAAGCACAGGTCCCGGTCTGCCGGAGCCTGCGATGTAAAATGCGTTTTTGAAGATGACCGGCATTTCCGCAGGGTCTTTGACAAGATAGCTGTGCTTTACGAAAGGCTCAGCCGCACCTGTTATATCTGCCTCCTGGAAAACGTCACGTCCTATCTGTTCACAGCTTACCTGTCCTGTGATAAGCACCATAGGTATGCTGTCCATATGGGCGGTAGCGATCGCTGTGATAAGGTTAGTCGCACCCGGTCCAGATGTTGCTATAGCAACGGCAGGCTTTCCGGTCATACGGGCATAACCGCTTGCGGCGTGTCCGCCGTTTACCTCGTGGCGTACAAGCACATGGCGTATATCCGAGCTTATAAGCTCGTCATAAAACGGACATATAGCCGCACCCGGATAACCGAATACAGTAGTTATACCTTCCGCTTCGAGAGCCTTTACCATAGCTCTTGCAACCGTCATTTTTTCTGACGCCATCTATCGACCTACCCCTTTTTTGCTGTTAGTAAAATGCCATATTTTCATATAGCAAAGCCGCACGTTAAATTTTCGTGCTTATCAATAATTATAACCGCTTTATAAATAAAAGTCAAGATTTCTTTGCATATAAATAGTTGCCTTGACGGCGGTTTTCAGTTTATTTTCACTAAATTTCCGTGCTTCGGAATGATTGTCATATTATGTGTTCATAACAGACTGTAAAAAAATGCTGTAAAGCTTAAAATTAAGTATTTTTCTGCCGATAAATAAACAGAGTATTTGTGCCTGAAAGCGTTTTGCTTTACACGGGCGGAAAAGAGGCTTCAAATGGCGTTTGAACATCTGTGCGGTCAGGTGATGACTGACAGTAACGGGACTACTTATATAATATCCGATACATTTTCTGTAATATATCCGGGTGATGCACACCCTGATGTATATGAGTGGAGTGATGTTGCATCGGTCAGGATAGATAAGGGAAATATAACAATAACTGCAGGGAAGCAGACATATCATATACCAGACCGTGCATTTTCGGGACGTTCGCAGTTTACGGCGGCAAAAACAATAATACTTTCCGAAATATCCGGCAGTGATACCGAATGTGACACGCCTGTAGAGATACTCCCCGATAAACGGTTCTTCTCAAATTATGATATACCCGATTCGGCTGTATTTGCAAAGGGCGAGTACAACCCGAAAGAAATACGTTCGTCATTGCTGTCGCTTGTCATAGGCAAGGTAGGCAAATTCCTGTGGTGCATAGCGCTTGTGGCAGGTGTGCTTGCAGCGGTGCTGTTCCAGATGCTTATAGGCTTTGCCGAGGATACCTGGTGGTATCTCGCAATGGGAACGTTCTTCTGTGCCGTGGGTGCAGTGGTTATAGCGTATCTTATAATGGTGACGGTGACTAAGCTGAAATATTCGGCAATGATAAAGAGCTGTACCGACAGCGACGAAACTGTCACGTTTGCAATATGCCCGGCAGGAATATCGGCGGCGGAAGACGGCGTATACAGTCCCCATGAAATAATCCGCTTCGGAATGAATGACAACTATGTGGAAACATCTTCTATGTTCATCGTGACAAGAAGAAAAGTTCCGCTTGTATGGATACCGAAAGCACTTTTTGACGGCGATGCACTTGACAAGATAGAACAATACCTTGCGCTCGGAACGCAGGATAAGTAAGCGAAAGGGGCAAAGGTAAAAATATGAGTGAAAAGATACCTCAGGTAGTATGTGAGCATATCAATATTGATGACAGCGAGGTGCTGGTTTTTTCGGTAAAGGATGGTTTTGCCAAGATAGGTATATGCCGTATGAATTCCGAGTATGATAAGTACTGCCTGTATTCCCATGACGCTCCGGTTATAGTTATAAGCGGCGGTATGGACGATGATGACGCAGACAAAGTTATCAGCGAGTACGGAAGCGCATCGGGCGGCTCGATAATCTCCGAGAGCATTGACGGTGCATACGCCAAGCTTGCGGCTGGCGGTTCACCGGAGTATGCGCTTGAGCAGTTTATGCGTCTGCTTCCTGACGGACTTTATGCCGTCACATACGTTGAAACCTATCCGACAGCAGGAGAGAGTATGTTCTTCTGGTCGGGTTACGGCGTGTCAAAGCAACTGAGAAACAGCGGCAGAAACATAAGGGTAATAGGCGATAAGGCGTACAGTGCACCGTTTCTTATACCGACTGAAAGGCCATCGGCATATGACCCGTCGCTTATCAAAAAAGCTTCTGCCGAGGGACTGAGAAACGGCGATCTGTTCGGTATTTCACTGCATTTTTCCGGACTTTATTCGGTATTGCTGAAAGGACACTATGCGGCTTGTGCAGCGGCAATAGAGGGCAAACCGTTCTATACGGTACAGATACAGCCACTGAGGGAAATCTGGAAGATAACAGATGAGAACGGTGAAAAGAAGTCGATAGGGTTTTCTTCCGCTTCTTTCCGTGTTCCGTTTGAATCGCTGACAAAAGAACAGCTGCGCATCGGGCTTACATCAAGAAAATACGTTACACCTGATACTTATGACACTATCAAGCAGAAACTCGGTGTAGTGCCGAAATCGGGACAAAAGCGCCTGCCAAAACAGCTTGACGCTTTCTCCGAGCGCTATCCCGATTCGGATATGGTAGCGTGTGCACAGGGTGTTGACGAGCTCACAAAGCCGATGCTTGACGCATTGCTTACAGGTCAGACCGAACTTGACGGCAAGGTCATAATTTCGGAGAACTATTATAACAGCGTTACCGCTGCATGCAACTATCTGCGTTACCACAGCAAGGATGATTTTATCGACTTTGCACTCAACGTTATGAGAAATCCCGAGCTTTCCGCAACGTATACCTATGTTGCGTCCTGCCTTGCAAAGGTACACGATGAAAGGATAAATCAGTTCTTCACCGAGGTCAAGAATTCGGGCGATGCGGGATATTCAAAGATAATCGGCACAGCCCGCTCATATATCGATAATTATGATAAGTATGTTGAAGTGTCGTCGGAGGACTTCTTCAACTCTCTTCCCGAACCTAAAAAGGGCAGAGAGCGCAAGGATATAATACATCTTACCGGCAATACAAAAAGTTCCGACCTGCTCAGCGGAGAAACAGCAAAATTGATGGCGGCACATCTTGCTTCTATGGTGGACGCAAAGAAAGAGTAATTGCCATTCCGATACAAAAACAAAGGGTACTGTGATTTTTTCACAGTACCTTCAGCTGTATATTCATAACGTTAATATCCGCCGATGGTGCGATTTAAGTATGGGCTATCGCTTAGTTACAGCGCCCCTTATTTGCATAATTATTATGTTCATATCCGCCGATACCGTAACCTGAGATAATCGGAAACAGTC